>OKDE01000001.1_pt1 | contig 364415 bp, 310 predicted proteins | sample 1613501 | NCBI WGS metagenome assembly OKDE01 (sample SAMN04436860, study PRJEB24849) | human gut metagenome | biome: human gut; feature: NICU; material: stool | host: Homo sapiens | place: USA: Saint Louis, MO | collected 2011-09-07
CCCTTTTCTTAGAAAATCTTTTTCATTTTCCTCTTGACATATTACCAAATTGCTTATTCAAATAATCCTTGAAGTTCTCACCGGAATTTTTCTTAAAAAAGCTGCTGAAATAGTAAGGATTCATATGTATTTCTCCGGCCAGCACCTCCAGCGTCAGGTTCTCGCTGTAATGCTTCTCTATATACTCCCTGGCATGGATAATGTCCTTTTTTTCACTGCTCACAACCGCTCTTTTTATCCGGTCCTTATACTCCTTAAAGTATCCTTCGAACAGATCCGTGAGGCTCTCATAAGACTCGCTCTGTCTTGCCTGCTCCAGGATATCCTTGAACGCCACAGGCATTCCGTCAATTCCCATGGTTTCAAACCGTTCCTCTATAATACGAATCGTACTTCCATAGTGGAAACAGGCGTCATCTCTTCGCCCCTCCGAGATTAAGCACACCAGACGGCGGAAACGGACGGCCGCGTCCCCAAACGCCTTTTCGTCCTGGGCTACCATCCCTTCGATCAGCTGTTTTCTCACCTCCCGGATCTCCTCCAGCGCAGCGGGCTTCTTAAACACCGGTTCTCCCACGCGCAGAACCGGCACCTGAAGCTGACTGCTGAAATAGAAATATCCCAGCATGGAAAGGCACTCTTCATACGCCTTCGGAATTTCTCCCATAGAGTCGGCCGGATTACCCACGATAAATCCAAGGCGGCAGTGGAGCTGTGCCTGAGCCTCCTCCATGATGGAACAGAGGACCATTCCCGTCACCTCCTGCTCCGGATTCTTAAACACCATGACAATATGGCCATTCTTTAAGAATACAATCCCCATCTGCCGCTGTTCCAGATACTGCTCCAGAAAACTCACGACCGAAAACTGAATCAGCCTGCGCTCCTGCTTTCCGGTCTGTTCCCCGTATAGAATTTCCGTCAGAACCGGAAGATATCTGCACTCCTCCATCTCCACCAGCTTATCATACGCTGCTGCCGTCCCCACTTCCTCACGATCCTCCAGGCTCTCCCCACCGCTGCCCTCGCCATCCGGTTCCTGTTTCAGCATGGTAATGCATTTCTCCAGCGTCTCCACCAGTTCTTCCCGAATCACCGGCTTCAGCAGATAATTCACAGCGCCGTATGTCAAAGCATCCTTTGCATACTGGAAATCCTGAAATCCGCTGACAAATATCACCTTTGTCTCAATTCCCAGTGCCTTCAGTTCTTTCAGGATTTCAATCCCCGTCTTTTTCGGCATATAGATATCGAGAAGCGCAATATCCGGTTTCTCCGTGAGAATTCCGTCAAAGGCGGCCTTCCCGTCTTCGTATTCCCCCACAATCTCAATGCCAAGGCGGCTAAAGTCCACAAGCTTCTGAATTCCCTTTATGATCACGGGCTCATCGTCCGCCAGAATCATTTTTATCATTCCGTTTCTCCCCCTTCCCTCCATGGCATAACAATCCGAACCATGGTTCCGACTCCAGGTGTGCTGGTGATTTCTATTCCATATGCCTCTCCATACAGATACCGGATACGGTCATGCACATTTTTCAGGCCAATGCTCTGCCAGTTGTGCTCATTTTTGATACCCGGCTCACTTCCCTCCAGAAGCAGCTTCAGCTGCTCCAGTTCCCCGGTACTCATACCGACGCCATTGTCCATAACCGAGATTTCCATACGGTTTTCCACATGATCCGCCTCAATCATCACATGACCGGACCCAGCCTTCGGTTTCATTCCATGGACATACGCATTCTCCACAATCGGCTGAAGTATCAGCTTGGGAACGCGTCGTTCGCTGAGCCCGTTTAAATCTGCAGTAAAATGAACCTTTCCCTTGATCCGGCAGTTTAACAGATATACATACTGCCGTGTTATCTCCACCTCTTTTTCCAGCGGCACCATGTCCTGCATAGGGCCTATCATATAATGAATCTGGCTGGACAGTGCCTCTATCATCTCCGAAACCACGGTATCATCCTTGTCCAGTGCCGTCATCCGTATAATTTCCAGCGTATTGTATAAAAAATGAGGATAAATCTGAGATTTCAATGCCGTCATCTCTGCTTCCGCCTGTTTCATATGTGCAACATAAGACTGATTGATATAGCTCTCCAGCTCCTTCGACATCTGGTTAAATCTCCTGGACAGCACCCCGATCTCATCGCCGGAGGTTACAGGCAGACGAACCTGGAAATTACCTGTCTCAATCTCCGACATCTGTTCCATCATATTACGTATCGGCTTTGTCAGGCGCCTGGAAAACCACACAGCAGCGCAGCCAGAGAGGCGCCGATAAATACGTACATCATTTTCTGCATACGCCTGATTTTTTCGTAGGCCGTGGCCGTTTTCATTGTAATAATAACCCTGAGTCCACTGGCGTTATAGTCGGTATCCACGACGAACTCCTCCTTCGTCTCCTCGAACCGGATGCCCTCCTCATCCAGATTTCTGCCGATCACAGACTTATCACTGCTGTAATAACAGTTATTATCCCTGTCGCAGACATAGACCTGGTCCTTCGCGTTTAAATTCAGGTTTTTAAACACTGCCTCCATGCGTTCTAAATCCACATCGATAAACAGTGTTCCCACATACTTATAATTTCCCACAGTCCCTGTTAAATCAAAGTAATTCCTGGCCAGGGTAAAGACCCAGGAATCCTGCATACGGAAATAATCATTTTTATGTGTCAGAATCAGCATCAGATTCTTACTGCTCTTATCCAGCCCGTCAAGCCCCATCCTGGCGTCAAACACCGCCTCCTCCTCAGACGGTATATTCCGCCGCGACCGGTGAAAGGCCAGCTTTTCCCCCCGAAGACCGTTCCCGACAAAATGTGCTCCGGAAATATAGCTGTCCACCGCCTGGACATTCCCCAGGAACACCATCATACTTTTATACCGGTTCGCCTCCATAGTTTCCGGTTCTTCTCCAATTCCATAGATAATCTGTCTCAGATTATCATACGACATATAATTAAACTGAAACTCCCCCTCACTGGAATAATTATAATAATAAGGCATCTTCGACACCCCGTTATAGTTCTCCATCATATCGTCCAGCGACTCACTCACATAAGATGCCGCCTGAACGTAATTACTCCTCAGCGAATTGCCATACTCCTTAAACATCCGGTTTACGATCACCGTCGAAAGAAAAAGCATGGGAATTAACCCCAGCAGAATAATAACCAGGCAGAACTTCTGATATAAACTCAAATTCCTTTTCCAACGCTTCTTCATACCTGTCTCCTCCCATTCTCCCCAAAAACTTTTATCTATTATACCACACCTCCCTTTTTTCCTCAATTTCCGCCGCCGTCTTCCGCCCTTCTCTCCTCCCACCGCCAGGACACAAACCTAATGCCTGCGTAAAAACCCGGGGACGGCAGGAGCAGAAGAATTCAGCATCTTCCGCTCCTGCCGTCCCCGGGCTCTCCGCAGGCGTTGGGGCGTACCCCCTTGTCACCCTATCCCTTCGCCGCTCCCGCCGTAATTCCTTTCACGAAATACTTCTGCAGCAGTACGAATATGATGAGTGCCGGAACGATGGAGCAGACGGTTCCTGCAAACACGATATCCCATCTGGCTGTATACTGGCCTACAAAGGAATACACCTCGACGGTAATTGTCTTTGCCCGGTCGGAAGGAAGAACGAGATACGGCATCAGGAAGTCATTCCAGATTCCCAGACCGTTTAACACCACCATAGAAGCCGTACACGGTCCAAGAAGCGGAAACGTCACTCTCCAGAAGGTCTGAAACGGGTTGCAGCCGTCGATCTGAGCGGCTTCCTCGATCTCCAGCGGAACGCCATTTAAAAAGCTGCAGTAAAGCAGGGAACCGAAGGCCACCGATCCGGATATGTAACAGGCGACAGGGCCTGCCAGGTTCCCGAACAGTCCGAACATCTTCATTTCCTTAAACAGCGGAAACATATAAAGATGAAAGGGAATCATCATGCCCGCCAGGAAATACGTGTAGATGAGTCTCGTCGTCCTGGTTTTTCTCCTCTCCATGGCATAGGCCGCCATGGGAACGATAAAAACGATCAGAACCTCCGACACCAGCGTCAGCACAATGCTGTGAAAAATAGCCGTCACAAAATCCGACTGTGCAAATAAATCCTGAAAGTTTTTTAAATACAGCGATGCAGGCAGTGACATGGGATTTTTGAGAATGTCACCATTGCTTTTAAATGCAGAGATTATTGCAAAAAACACGGGTGCCAGAAACAAGACTGCCAAAAAGACAGTCACTGCAAACAGGAGGCCGCTGCCCGGGCGGATTCTTCGTTTGCTGGCTTTCATTCCTGCTGTTTTCATTATAGCTGCACCTCCCTGCGTTTTAAGATACTCTGCTGAACCGCATTGAGAATCAGAATAATAAACAGAAGCACGATGCCAACTGCCGTTCCAAATCCCTGTCTGCCCTCGTTGAAGCCTACCTTATAGAGCAGGTATACGATCGTCTCTGTCGTAAATCCGGGACCGCCGTCCGTCATAACAGAAATCTGATCAAACACCTTCAGTCCATTGATTAAGGAAAGCGTTAAATTGATGGTAAACGCTCCGGATATCAGAGGCAGCGTAATCGCCTTAAACCGTTGAATTGGCGACGCTCCGTCAATGGCCGCCGCTTCTACCACATCCGTAGGAACGCTCTGGAGCGAAGCCAGATAAATAATCATGTAATAACCGGCGCCCTTCCAGATCAGCACCACACCTACCATGATAAGAGCCAGCTTCGGATTTCCCAGCCAGTCCTGACAGGCCTCTCCCATACCGATGGAGCGGAAAATGGAATTGATTGCTCCAAAATTATAGTTGTACATAATTTTCCAGATAAACCCTGATACGATACCGCTAATCAGTACCGGGACGTAAAAAGCGCTCCGGAAGAAATTCTTCCCCCATTTTACGTTATCCACAATTAAGGCAAGAATCAGTGCCATGCTGTTTTCCAGAATCGATATGAATGCGGTCAGTATCACCGTATTCCTGAGAGCATTTCCAAAGCGGGCGCTGGTGAATATTTCTTTATAATTTGCCAGCCCTACAAACTTGACGACCGGATTTAAGCCATCCCATGAGGTAAAACTGTAATAGACGCTGGCGATCGTTGGAACGATGATAAACAACGTAAAAAACAGGAACGCCGGCGCGATAAATCCCATTGTAACGAAATCAAATCTGACTTTTTTCTTTCCCATCCTCTGTTCCCATCTCCTTTCCCTTTCTTTTTTAAGGGGCTGTCAGGGAACCGGTCAGGCTCCGTAACAACCCCATTTGCACATCTGTTCTATTGCCTTACTTTGCGTCGGTTACCGGATTAAAGCTCTGCATGGCAACCTGCCATGTCTTGTTCATCTCCTCACAGGCAGACGGAATGTCTCTCTGGCCCTGGATCACTTCGATCACTGTCTTGTATGTAAAGTTTCTGAAATCCGGAGGAAGCTCATTCTCTCCTACACGTCCGTTCCACATTACGCTTAAATCATCCGCAGTGTTCGTCGCTTCAATTACTTCCATCATGACAGGGTCAGCCGCTAAATCCGGAGTCTCCACGGTTGATGGAATTGCGTTCAGCTTGTCGCAGTAAACCTTATAGTTTTCCGGCGTATAGAAGAAGCGGATAAACTCCTCTGCTGCTGCCTTCTTGTTGGGATCCTTTGCGGATTCAGCGGAGATCGCAAGGCCTCCTGCACCGCCGCCGCCAACGAGACGGGTTTTGCCATCCGGACTCGGAACTGCAAACCATCCCACTTCAAAATTCGGATCTGCGTCTTTAATCTGAGAGAACATATGGGTGCCTGAATACATCATGGCCGCCATATCGCTTACCAGGAATGTGGTAATCTGGGCATCAGGTGTAGATACCCAGCCATCCTGGGCATACTGAAAGATAGTTTTCATCTCTTCAAAGGTCGCCACGATTGCCGGATCCGAGAAGTCCTTGGTTCCCTCGTAACAATGCTTAATAAAATCTGTATCCTGACTCATAACCTGGTCATTGTACGCCTTATAGAACCAGAAGCCCACATGCCAGATATCCTGGCCGCCCACTACTAATGGAGCCATGTCTCCCTTATCCTTAATCTTCTGGCAAAGCTCGATAAACTCATCATACGTCTTCGGCTCCGCAAACCCATTTTCGTCAAAATACTTCTTATTGTAAATAATTCCATTGGTATTTTCACCGCCTAATGGCGCCGTATACGTCTTGCCGTCAAACGGAATCGTCGTCTTAAACATGGAAACGATATCATCCGGCAGCGGTTCCAGCATCCCGGCACGCACGTATATCGGCGTATCTCTCATCTCCATCACATCCGGGAACTCACCAACGCTCTCCTTTGTCTTTAAAAATTCACTGTATGCGCCACCATTACCCGGCTGAATCTTTACCGTAATATCCGGATAAGCCTCGTTAAAACGGTTCACGATCTCATTCATGGATGCCTTGGCTCCCTCATCTCCATCGGCGAAGATGAAAGTCAGTTCCGTCGGCTCTGTCACGATGGAAGCTTCGGTTCCTGCAGCTGCCTCCGTCTTTTCTGCTTCGTTTTTTGCCGCCTCTGTCTTTGCCTCAGTTCCCGCGGCAGACGCCTGTGACGTACTTCCCGCAGTATCCTTAGAGCCGCATCCGGCCAGCAGCGTTCCCGCCATGGCCACACATAATACAGAAGCCAGTAATCTCTTTTTCATGTTGTTTTCCTCCTTAACGCCAATGTTTTCTGTGTTTTTCTTTCTGTCATAACTATATCAGGAAATGCGTTTCTGAAAAACTGTGTTTTTTAAGGTATTCATGCAATTTTTAAAGATAGTTGACCAAATATCATAGACAGCAGGAACAGATAACGATACAATAAGACATCATAAGATCAGGATAACAGAAGATCATACATTCTTTGGAAAGGATACCTTTGATATGAACTTAGAAGCTCTCATAGACGCCGGTTTCAGAGGCTGTATTCAAATCGCCGTACACGGCAGAACCGTTTTCGAAAAGGCTTGCGGATATGCTGATCTGCCAAACCGGATTCCTAATGACAGCAGCACAAAATTTGCAACTGCCTCTGCCGGCAAAGTCTTTGTGGCAGCCGGCATTTTACAGCTGATCGAAAAGGGAAAACTGAATTTTAATGATACGATCGGTGATATGCTCGATTTTGACTTAAAAGCCATTGACCGCAATATTACCATAAAGGAGCTGCTGACGCATACCTCAGGAATACCGGACTACTTCGACGAAAGCGTTATGGAAGACTATGAGGACTTGTGGAGAGATTTCCCCAATTATAAAATACGTTCGAACAGAGATTTACTTCCGCTGTTTCTTGAGAAACCCATGACGTATCCGCATGGAAGCCGCTTTCAGTACAACAATACCGGATTTGTCGTGCTTGCCATAATTATGGAATCCATCACAGGAGCTGTGTTCGATGAATGGCTGGAGGATCACATATTTGCCCCCTGCGGCATGACCTCCACTGGATACTATGAGCTGGACCGTCTTCCTGCAAAATGCGCATCGAACTATATCTGCAGCGCCCAGGATCAGACGTACCGCACCAACATCTTCAGCGTCGATGCCAAAGGCACAGGGGCTGGCGGAGCCTTTACCACAGTCGGCGATATCAGACGATTCTGGGATCATCTCATGTCAGGCAGACTTCTCTCACCGGAAATGACCGCAGACATGATAAGGAATCACAGCGGCGGCGCACAGTGCTACGGATACGGTGTCTGGCTCAAAAAACAAAACGGAGTCTACTCCCCCTATATTCAGGGAAGCGACCCCGGAGTCAGTTTTATCTCTTCTTACAGGAAAGAGAATGAAACTGTCATCACTCTGGTCAGCAATTACGGAGATAACGTCTGGCAGCTTCACAAAATGCTGGCGGCAGAATTAGAGAACAGGGGACAGAATTCTGACTAAATCAGAATTCTGATCCTTTCCCCATCGTAATCCACCTGGCAGCTTCCGCCTTTCTTCAGGCGCCCAAACAGCATCTCATCCACCAGAAGCGGCTTGATCTCCTGTCCGATGATCCGTTTAATCTCTCTGGCTCCATACTCACGGCTTACGCCTTTCTTCGCCAGATACTTCCGGCCTGCCTTCCCGATCGTCAGTACTACGTTCTTCTCTGCTGCTTTCCGAGCCAGACTGCGGAATTCCTTCTCCACAATCCGGTCTGCCATGGCCGCATCCAGAGGGCGGAAAATAATAACACGGTCGAGGCGGTTTCTGAATTCCGGTCGGAACACCCGCTTCACTTCATCGGTAATCCCTTCCTCATTCAGCTGACGCCCCCCAAATCCGATGGAGGAGCGGTCGGCTTTTTCAGCCCCCGCATTCGAGGTCATGATCAGAATCACGTTGCGGAAATCAGCTTTCCTGCCCTGGTTGTCGGTCAGCGTCGCATAATCCATGATCTGAAGCAGAATATTATAAATATCCGGATGCGCCTTCTCGATCTCATCAAGCAGGAGTACGCAGTGGGGATTCTTTCTGATTGCTTCCGTCAAGAGTCCGCCCTCCTCGTATCCCACGTATCCGGCCGGTGAACCGATCAGCTTTGCTACGGTATGTTTTTCTGCGTATTCACTCATGTCAAACCGCACGAGCCGGATTCCCAGCACCTTTGCGGCAGACTTTGCAAGCTCTGTCTTTCCAACGCCGGTGGGACCGACAAACAGAAGGCTGCTCACCGGTTTGTTCTCTTCATTCAACCCCGCTTTCGCCAGTTTAATCGCATTGGTCAGCTGATCCACCGCCTCGTCCTGGCCGAATACCCGGCCTTTCAGCTCCCGCTCCAGCCTTGCCAGCTTCTGCCGTTCCTCCGTCTCCACTGTCTGCTTCGGAATCCTGCAGATCTTCGCCAGCACCTCTTCCACCAGCTTTTTATCCACAACCTGAACCTTTTTATTCTTCGGATGCAGCTCTAAGTAAGCCCCTGCCTCATCGATTAAATCGATGGCTTTATCCGGAAGGTACCGCTCATTGATATACTGGTTGGAAAGAACTGCCGCATGTTCCATCGTTCCCTTCTGATAGCGGACATGGTGAAATTTTTCATAATACGGCTTTAAGCCATTTAAAATCTCCACCGTCTCTTCCACGGTCGGTTCTTTAATGTCAATATTCTGGAACCGTCTCACCAGGCTCTTATCCTTTGAAAAATACTTCTTGTACTCCTCATAGGTCGTTGCACCGATAAACTTAAGCGTTCCATCAGTTAAATACGGCTTCAGCAGATTGGAGGCATCCATGGAACCGCCGTTTACTGCGCCTGCCCCTACCAGATTATGAATCTCGTCGATATAGAGGATGGGATTCTCCTCCTCCTTCAACTCCTCCATCACAGCCTTCAGCCGTTTCTCAAAGTCTCCCCGGAACTGCGTTCCCGCCACCATAGAGCCCAGATCGATTCCGTAGATTCTGGCATTTTTCAGCTTCTCCGGCACCCGCCCCTCATTAATTCTGGCCGCCAGCCCGTAGGTGATGGCCGTTTTTCCCACGCCTGGTTCTCCGATGTGGAGCGGATTGTTCTTTTGACGCCGGCATAAGACCTGCATGGTACGCTCCAGCTCCGCTTCACGGCCGATCAAAGGACAGCTTATTTTCACTTCCTCATTGATACAGACGGCATACTTCATCAGGAGGCGTTCCCGCTCCGTTCCTTCTTCTGATTCCGTATCTTCTGATTCCGCATCTCCTGCTTCCGTTTTGCCTGCTTCCGTTTTGCCTGTTTCCGTTTTTCCCGATTCCCCGCCGGATCCATCTGCCGCACGTTTTCCCCTTCTGTCTCCCGTTCTCATTTCCATATCACGGCTTCCCGTTCCCAGCTCCACTAAGAGATCCACACATTCCACCCCCTGGAGCTGAACGAAATACGCACCGTAACTCTCTTCCAGTTCCATCATGCTGTACAGAAGATGAGGAAGTTCTATGATATCGCGGTCCGAAGAAACCGCCTTCCTCGCCGCCTCTTCTATGGCCTGGCTCAATCCGTAGCTGACCAGTGTTCCGCCTGCGTCTTTCTCCACAGTGTCCATCTGCCCCAGATACTCTTCCAGCCGTGATTTTAACTTTTTCACATCACCGCCGCAGCTTTGAAACGCGGCCCGGAAGACAGGCCGGTCCGTGAGCACGTACCATACGTGTTCCGGTGTCACATACTCATTCCCTCTCCGGCCCGCATTTAAAACTGCATCATTCAGCAGCTCCTCCACTTCTTTTGCTATCTTCAACTTTCCACCTCCACCCGGAACGGATATCCCTGCTCTCTTGCAATCTTTACCGCCCTGGCCGCCTTCGTCATGGCAATGTCATAGGAATAGACGCCAACCACCGCTCGCTGTCCCTTATGAACTGTCATCATAATAGCCACCGCTTCCTCATAATTCTTGCGGAACACATCGATCAGAATTTCCACCACCACATCCATGGGTGTAAAATCATCGTTGTACATGACCACTTTATACTGTTTCGGCTGTTTCAGCCTGATTTCTGTTTTCTCTGATAATCCCGTATTCGCCGGCATACTGTATCTTCCCTCCTGATCCGGATCGCTAAACTTCATTTTAATCGATCGTACATGGAAATGCAATTTTTATTTTCTCTCTTGAACCCAAAAAATCTTTGTGGTACGATAACCTCATCCCATTGACAGAAAGGCTTACCCATGGCAAAAGAAAAAATAATTCCTTTGGCCCGCAAAACGGTCCATATACTTTTTACCCTGTTTCTTCTGACGGTTCCATGCATTTCCTATTTCTTATTTGAATATGTAACCGGTAATCTGGCGACGATCCCTTCTTATATGGCAGCATTAAACATCGGCTGGATTTACACTCTTTATCTTCTTGTGTTTGCTGCAACAGGACGGACAAGGATCGCCGTTCCGGCCGTATCCATTCTCCTCTTTATCCTTTCCCTGGCCGAGGCTTTCGTGGTATCCTTCCGAAGCCGTCCCATTATGTTCTGGGATATTCTGGCCTTTGGAACGGCCATGACCGTCTCCCAAAATTACGTATTCACCATAACAAAGTCCATGAAAATCGCCGGACTGATTCTACTCGTCATCAATGTCGCTGCAATCGCATTTCCAAGGCGTATCTCCGGCCGCAGATTCAGACTCGCCTTTGCGGGCACGGCAGCCGGTGCCATCGCAGCTTACGGCGTGTGGTTTTTTTCATTTCTCATGCCCTCGTGGGGTCTGGGAATCAACATGTGGGAGGTCAACGAAACCTACAAAGAATACGGTTACATCCTCTCCACCGCGGTGTCCTTCCGCTACGCGGTGAAAGAGAAACCTGCTGGATACAGCACTTCCCAGATCAAGCGGATTTATCATGAATACAAACCGGAAGATGTCGTCCTGGCCTCCGCCGAGGATGTTTCCCTGGGCGAGGATACTGCAGCCCCGGTCAATATTATCTGCATCATGAATGAAAGTCTGTCCGATTTACGCACAGGCGGCTCATTTGACACAAACCAGGAATATTTTCCATTTCTCTACAGCCTGAAGGAACATACCATCAGCGGAAGTCTCTGTATTCCCGTCTTCGGCTCCATGACATGCAATTCGGAATTCGAATTTCTGACCGGGGATTCCATGGCCTTCCTGCCTTCCAACTGCAGTGCCTATCAGTTTTACATAAAGCCCGGAACATACAGCCTTGTCAGTACCTTAAAGGAGCAGGGCTACCGGACCGTCGCCATGCATCCTTACCCGGGTGAGAACTGGAACCGCGATACGTGTTATAAGAACATGGGATTCGATGATTTTATTGACGAGACCCGCTATGAAGAACGGGATTTTCTTAGAAACTACGTAAGCGACCAGTCGGATTATGAAAACCTGATCAGGCAGGTGGAAAACAAGGAAAACCCAGACGACCGCCTCTTCCTGTTCAATGTGACGATGCAGAATCACGGCGGCTATGAGGGGATCTACGACAACTTCCCGCAGGAGGTATGGCTGACCGGCTCCTTAAAGGATAAGTATCCAAAAACTGACCAGTATTTATCCCTGATGAAGCGCTCGGACGAAGCCCTGGAATATTTAATCCGTTACTTTGAGAACAGCAGCGAACCCACGATGATAGTGATGTTCGGCGATCACCAGCCCAGTGTGGAAGATGAATTTTACGATGAAATCGCCGGAATGCCCAGCGCCGACGTCCCCACAGGCGATCATCTGATGTGGTATGAGACGCCGTTTCTCATCTGGACAAACTATGAATCCAAGTCAGAACAGAAAGGGAAAATGAGCGCGATCTATCTCGCTTCCGAGCTTTTAGATCAGGCAGGCCTTGATATGACGCCGTACCAGCGTTTTCTTCTGTCCATGGAAGAGGAACTGCCTGTGATCCATCCGCTGGGCTGCTATGACGCCTCCGGAACCTACTATTCCTGGGAGGAGACCGGCACCGACCGTTTTCCATACCGGGAAACCATCAGGGATTATGAGTATCTCGTTTACAATCATAGCTTCGATCCAAAAAAATATAAGGACATGTATACTGCAGGACAGTAATGCCGGACACTGCAGGATACTGATATCTCAGACCAGATAAAGGAGCATCCGTCATTCTTCCGGAAGCTCCTTTATCTGGTTCATCATCTCCTCGGACATGGAATCCAGCAGATAATTTTTATTCTTTTCCCCTGTCTTTTTCTCCTGATACTCCTGATGAACCGTTTCACTCAGGCGGCTGATCTCTTCCTTTAGTTCCCTGGCCGATATCAGCCGGCATCCCTGGCCGTGTATGATAATCTGCTCCAGATGATCCGAGGTAGCCACCGTCACATCGTATTTTCTCCCATTTTCATGGGCGAACTTCTCAATATACTGGTCCGCCGTCTCCGCTTCCTTCGTATAGACGACGCGGATATTGTGGTAGTCCAGGCACTCCGTCACATGGCCCTGCACCCGATAGGCATCAAACACGGCAATCAGCCGGCATTTCTTCATTCCCTGGTAATTGCACAGAATATCGAGCAGTTTTCCTCTGGCACCGTCGATGGTATGTTCCGCCAGTTCCTTAAGCTCATCCCACGCAAAAATAATATTGTAGCCGTCAACCAGAAGATACTCTTCCCTGGGGGCTTCCTTTTTGTAGGTTCTCACCACGGGAACACTGTTGGATTTCTCCCGGTTTTTCCAACCGGACTTAGTCCCCGAGGAATTCCCCCGCCGGTTGGCGTAAAAGGTGCGTTCCAGGATGGCATCCACTTCCTCCGTGCCAATCCACGTTTCTTCCCGTTCCGTTCCATCGCCCCGTGCGCCTGTCCACTGACTTTTTCTGCCGTCTGCCCCGGCTGTTCCATCTGCCCTGTCTTTCTGTGTTTCCAGACAGCTCTCCAGATGCATATACTCCGGAACCTGATCCCAGTCCACCAGGAATCCTGCCCCATGGGCACAGAATACGGAGCCTGATGGGTTCGCCGTATCTCCATCCGCTTCATAGCCGATGGCAGCCACAACCTCCTCCGTATTGTGGCACGGCCCGTAGCCGGAAAATGTAAACGACAGCCTTCCCGCACCTCCCGTATAAGCGGTCACCTCTTTCTGATATCCCCCCATACAGGCTGCGGGAGCGCTTCCGGTCAGAACCGCCCGGTCTCCTTCCATAACAGGAGGCATCACTTTCCCGGCCATGCGTTCCACGTCGCTCATTGCCCGTCCGACATAACGGTCCGACAGTTCAAGACGAAAATCGTAAAATGGCTCCAAAAGCATGGACTCCGCCTGCATCAGTCCCTGACGGACAGCCCGGTAGACAGCCTGACGGAAATCGCCGCCCTCCGTATGCTTTATATGGGCCCGCCCTGACATCAGCGTAATCTTCATATCCGTAATCGGCGCCCCGGTCAGCACACCTTTGTGCTCCTTCTCTGCCAAATGTGTCAGCACCAGTCTCTGCCAGCTTTTACCGAGAATATCCTCGCTGCAGGCGGAAGCAAACTGAAGCCCGCTGCCCGGCTCGCCGGGTTCCAGCAGAAGATGTACCTCCGCATAGTGGCGAAGCGGTTCAAAATGCCCCACGCCTTCCACCGTGTTCATGATTGTCTCCCGGTAAACAATACTCCGATCGCCAAATTCTACCGCAATCCCAAAACGTTCCGCAATCAGGCTCTTTAAAATCTCCATCTGAATCTCGCCCATAATCTGGACATGGATTTCCTTCTTGCTCTCCTCCCACTTGACATGCAGCTCCGGGTCTTCCTCTTCCAGCTCCCGGAATTTCGGCAGTACGGCCGCCGCATCCAGCCCTTCCGGCAGCAGGATCCGGTATGTCATAACCGGCTCTAAAAGGGGCATGGCCGAAGCTGACTGGGTTCCAAGCCCCTGCCCCGGAACCGCTTTCGTAAGCCCCAGCACAGCACAGACAGTACCAGCCGGTGCCTCCCGTACCGTCTCGAACTTATCCCCGGAATAGAGGCGGATCTGATTTACCTTCTCCTCGTTGATGATCTCTCTCGTCGACAGACTGCCGCCCGTGATTTTCATATGGCTCATCCGGTTTCCCTGTGCATCCCTCGATATCTTAAAAATCTTCGCACCGAATTCCTGCGGATAACTGGGCGTTTCCGTATACTCCTCAAGCCCCCTCATGAATTCTTCCACGCCATCCAGCTTCAGCGCAGAACCGAAAAAGCAGGGGAATAAATGCCTGTTACGAATCTGCATGCGTATCCCGCTCTCCTCCACACGGCCAGTCTCCAGAAATTCGTCCAGCACCTCCTCACCGGACATGGCAATCTGCTCATAAAAATGATCCGTTCCGGCTTCCCCGAAGTCCACAAAGGTTTCTTTCAGAACCTTCCTCAGTTCATCCAGGAGATCACCTTTTCCCAGCTCCGCCAGGTCCATCTTATTGATAAACAAAAATGTGGGAACCCGGTATCTGGCGAGAAGACGCCACAGCGTCCTCGTATGCTCCTGAACCCCATCCGTCCCGCTGACCACCAGGATCGCATAATCCAGTACCTGGAGGGTACGCTCCATTTCCGCCGAAAAATCCACGTGGCCCGGCGTATCGAGCAGCGTCATCTCCATGTCCTTCCATTTCAATATCGCCTGCTTTGAAAAGATCGTGATTCCTCGTTTCTTCTCCAGTTCATACGTATCGAGAAATGCATCTCCCCGGTCCACCCGTCCCATTTTCCGGATGCTTCCGCCTATGTAGAGCATCGCTTCGGACAGTGTCGTTTTTCCTGCATCCACGTGGGCCAAAATACCGACTGCCAGTTTCTTCATCTTCGTATCGTTCTCCTTCTATGTGCTGCTGCAGAGCTCATGCTTTTTCCTAAAGGTACTGCCATTGGACAATCCTGATTTTTATTCGTTCTGATTCCGCCTCAATACCGAAAGCAAGCTGTCTGCAAAAAACACAGACAGCCTGCCGTTCAGATTTCTGCTTTCTCTTTTATGGATTTATGAATATTATATCATTCACAGGTCAAAAGTGAAAGCTGTTTTTCGGTTCCGCTTTTAGTAAATCAAACTAACCAAAGCGGCTTATCTCTTTTACAGTTCAAAAAAATCTTCCTTATCCCCCCAGGAGCAGTGTCTGCACGACGGATTTCTCCCATTTTCCACAAGCTTCCGGAACTTTTCGGCTTGTTCTCCCCGAAACAGTGCCTCAAGCGGCTGTTCCCGCACATTCCCCATGGAAAAATCGGTAAAATCAGTACAAAACGATGTCTCCCCGTTCCACATAATATGGAGATGACGCCATGGGGAAAGACAGGGCCTCACGATTTCTCCGGAACGAACATGCGGCAGATACCGGACTTTAAAAGCATGCGTCCCGGGCTCCTCCAGACGGAATCCGGCCTTCTCCATCTCCGAATCCCCCTCACCACTCTGCCTCCACGATTCAATCGCCTCCGCTTCGATGGAAAATTCCCGTTCCATCACGGCTTTATATTCTCCAATCTCCCGGCCGTTTAAAACGATCATATCCTGAAGCAGCACCTCATCCACGGGAAAATCTGACAATTCAGCAAAAAACTCCTTCAGCTGTCCTTTCAGTTCTTCCGTCAAAACGGCCATACAGACCACCGGCAGTAAAGGCGCCGCCCTCTTTACTGCAAGCAGATTCTCCCGGATCTTCCGGAATGTTCCCGCTCCGCGGATGCTGTCATGGAGTTGCTCCGGTCCGTCAACAGACACGTAAATCTTGTCCAGGCAGTACGGGACAGTCTCCGCATGCCGGTCCAGCAGAGTCCCGTTTGTAACGATTCCGACCCGGTACCCCCGTTCATGAAGTGTGGAGGCGATCTCATCAAAGCACGGGCTCATGAGCGGTTCCCCGCCCCAGAGCATGACCGATGGCTTCTTTCCGGCGGCCGCGTCCAGTTCATTTACGATCCCAAGCCACTCTTCCGTTTTCAGGGCCATGCTCTCCTTGCCGTCACGCAGCGCGCTGTTTTTCCTCTGTCCGCAAAACCAGCAGTTTAAATTACACTGCCTGGTCAGCTGTAAATGAATCATCTCCAGTCGTCGTTCCATCTCACTCTTCCTCAAAATATCGCATCTCCATCAGCCTCTCCTCGATCAAACCAAGCTGGGAACTCATAATATCGGGTGAATACAGGGAACGGAGCCCGGCGATTCCCAGTTCCTTCATCGCCCCCGCCACCCGGTCATTTGCCCGGTACAATGCCTCCAGCGCCTCTCTCACATTAAATCTGCCGGGAGAAGTCGGAGCAGGCGGCCATCTCGCATCCGACACCCACCCTTCGGTAACCGCCCGAAAGGCCGCAGCCAGCGCTTCATTCTCATGCCAGTCGATCTGCTTATAGGCGGCGATCCCCTCGATCCCCTCCAGAATCATGCGGCAGACCGGATCCAGCTGCAGCGCCTGATCCGTATTCAGCCAGGCCTTTGCCGTTCCCCCGTGCCACGCAGCCCCATTTTCAATTTTTAAAATGAAGGGATTCTCCAGAAGCTCTGCAGATTCCACCACCTCCGAAGGTGTCGCAGGAACAAATCCGCTTTCTATGGACAGGTCCATGATTTCCTTAAACCGCTTCAAGCTATCGCCTTCTTCCTCAAAGAACCTGGCCTGATTAAACTGTTTGACATAGAAGTATGCCGAACTTCCTATGTATTCCGCATCCTCGGCATACGGCATGATAAAGGAGCCTGTCTCCTGTGCACGCGCGTTCCAGCGGCAGAACATGGACTGAATCTCCTCATAGCGGACCGCCTCGTTTCTCACGCCCTCCGTCGCCCCCATCAGATACCAGAGCAGCAGATTTGCCATACAATCGGAACGGAAGATCAGCTTCAGCCCATCATCACAGATAGAGGGATTCGTCAGATACTTTAAATACTCCGGCTTATCCTTTATATATTCCTCTATAAGAAACAACTGGTTTTTATTGCTATGTCCCTGCACATCATAACACAGTCCGGTGGCCTTTCTTATCTCAGGAAATGAGAGGAAGAAGGAATCGGCGTCCATAATGAGCGTCTCGATTCCCACCTCCTTATAGATGCCCGGAATCTGTGCGTTCCAACTGCATTCCGGATTCCATCCAACCGTCGGACGGATACCGGTATAACGCTCCCATGTGTCCAGGCTCCTTAGCAATGTATGTACCGCCACCTCACGCGGCACATTTCCCATCATCAGATGTGTATACGGGGATGCCACCGGCTCCACCTGACCGTCCAGAATCAGCGCCTTCAGCTTTTCCATGACCTCTGGAGCCAGCCTCTCTATTTCATCCAGCGTCTTGCCGCTGGCCTCAAATCCTATTTTATACTGATTGTCCCGAACCAGGTCAAACAGCTTTTCATAGCAGTTTTTCACGACCCATTCCCGCCGTTCCATTTTCAGCTGGGAATACTGGATATTCGCATGTGGAAGAAAAATAACTTTAGGCCTCATATTATTTGCTCCAATCAAAGATTATTTTAAATACATCCTCGCCCTTCGCCATCTTGTATTCAAATGCCTCCGCACACTTCGACACCGGCCAGATCTCCACCGGAAGGCCGTTCGTATCGAATTTCCCCTCGCTGATCCAGGTAAGAATCTGCTCCTTACAGCCGGGCGCCAGCGCACAGGACATGGAAATTGTACAGTTCTTTGTAAACCAACGGTGATAGCTGTCCATGATGATTTTCTCCGGATAATCCCCCTGCCAGTGAATATGGCCCGGCGCATCGTCGGTTCCCCAGCCGCCGTCCTTCAAATATTTATGGAGAATACCTGGCACCTCTGCATTGCCTGAGCACTCGATAATCTGATCCGCCATGGCGCCTCCGGTGGCCTTCCTGATCACCAGTTCCGCTTCAAACGGATCGGCCACAAGATCCACATACTTCTTCGCAATGTCACGCCTGAATTTATTCGGCTCAATGGCAATGACTCTCAAATCCGGATTTACGATCTTTAAAATCTGCATGGCGCTGATTCCCACCATGCCTGCGCCGCTCACCACGATCGTCTGTCTGCCCTCCAGATTCAGCATCCGGATTCCCTTTAGGGCTACACACGGAAGATAAGCCAGCACACCGTCAATATAGGAAAGGTTTTCTGGAATCTTAACCATATAGTCAAATGTGTCATTCGTGGTATCGGAATCCTTTACCGTGTATTCGGAGCCGCCGCCCCATGCGGCACAGACATCACCGTATTTCCGGCATTCGTTAATCATAACCCGGTCTCCCGGTTTCAGGCTTCCATCGCTCTCTTCCCCTGCCGCGACTACCTCACCGGCGGTTTCATAACCAGGCACCAGCGGATAGTAGCACTGTTCCGGATGCTGAAGTCCCTTATAGGTCTTCATATCCGTTCCGCTGGAAATACTGCTGTAATACGTCCGCGCGATATAGGCATCCTTTTTTGGCTCCGTCAGAGTAATCTCCCTTAAGCGGACTTCATATGGTCTCTCAATCACGACGGCCCTTGTCTTCTTATAATCGTAAATAGTACTCATAACCAAACCTCCTTCACAATAGTCTCCAGGTACTGTTTGCTGCGCCTGGTCCCTTCTTCTATGTCCCGTGGTTCCTCATATTCGATCATCAGGGTATCCGTCCATTTCAGGACCGTTTCTATGGTGCGTTTCCAGTCTCTCTTCTCATCTCCGATGGCTCCAGGTTTTAAGTGACCGCCCGGCAGCTTCACAAAATCCTTGATATGGGCATAGGCGATGCGGCTGCCGACAAGCTCCGCCGTCTCTTCCACATCGCATCCCGCAATGGCATAGAGATTGGCCGGATCGAAGACGAATTTCAAGCTGTCATCCGTTTCCCGGAGAATTCTCTTTAAACACCCGGTCTCCGTGGCTGCCGAATGGAAATGAACCACCCCATCCGGATACGCCATCACTCCCCCATGGGTCTCCATGGCTGTCACCACTCCATGCTCCTTTCCATACCGGGCTACCATGTTTAACGCATCTACCATACGTGAAAATCGCGTCCCATCCACTTCCCTGTAAGGCGTAAAACCAGCAAATATCCGCAGCGTTTCCACTCCTAAAAAGGAACAGATATTGATTACCTTCTTAATCTTCCCGATGTCCTCCGCTGCCGCGTTCCCGTCTTCACGCGTAAAGTCATTGCCCGTCGCCGCGGTATCCAGAGAAATCCCAAATGCTTCATACTCCTTCTTTACCTGCTCGAGAAGACGTACATCTGCGTCTGTCTGCACATCCGCAGGCGAATTGGCGATTCCCAGTTCCAGGGAAACGAGCCCCAGGCTCCTTGCCAAGTCAAGCTGCTGCGGCAGTGTAAGCTCCCGAAAGCCCCACGCAGCCGCTCCGATTCTAATCTCCTTCATGCCTCACTCATCCTTTCACCGCTCCCGCGATCAGTCCCTGAATCAAATACTTCTGGAAAATCAGATAAATAATAATGATTGGAATACACACGATCATGGCTCCGGCAAACGCCGTCACATAATCCGTATTCAGATATCCGTTTACCACCGAGTAGAGCCCTGCGATAATTGTCCTCTTCTCCGGCCTGCTCACAATGGTAAATGCCAGCACAAACTCGTTCCACACCCACATAAACTGATAGAGAAGCACGGTGGCCAGAGCCGGTTTCGCCAGAGGAATCGCAATGTTGGCGAAAATTTTAAATTCCCCTGCTCCGTCTATCTCCCCCGCCTCGTAAAGTTCATACGGGATTCCCGCAAAAAATCCCTGAAGGACAAAGACTGCGAAGGGCAGGCCGCCCGCCGCATAGGTCAAAATCAGTCCCGCGTGGGAACTGCCGAATCCCAGCTTTCTTAAGACAATAACGATGGGAAATATGATCATTCCAGCCGAAATCGTTTGTCCTGCCAGAAGATAAATCAAGGTCACCTGACTTAAATTCCCCTTATACCTGGAAATGGCAAAAGCCAGCATCGTCGCAAAAACCAGCATCAATAACAGAGAGAAAGCGGTAATCGTCACGCTGTTTTTCGTGAGAACGGCAAAATCCGCTTTCTGCCACGCATCGCTGTAATTGGAAAACAGGAACTTTTCCGGAAGGCTCCAGGGCTTTGTCATCAATTCCTTTTTGGATTTAAAGGAAGAAAAGAAAACCCAGATAATCGGGATCACCGTGACGCTGAATACCATCGCAAGTACGAAACCTAAAAATAACTTTTTTATTGTCTTCATGCTGTCCGTCTCCCTTCTCAATCCGCAGTCCTGTTCTGTATTTTCATCTGGATAAAGGAACAGATGATCACAAACAGTGTCAGTGCTGAGATGATCGCCATCCCGTATCCGGCATTGGAATTCGTAAATACAGTTTTATACGAATACGTAAGAATCATCTCCGTGGTATAATACCCCGGCCCTCCTTTTGTCATTGTGTATATCAGATCAAAAACTCTGAATATATCTATAAATACTAAAACATAGACAATTGTGATAATTCGTTTCATACACGGGATGGTGACATTTCTGATCACCTGCCACCTGCCTGCTCCGTCCAGCACCGCGGCTTCGATCAGATCGATGGACACTGACTGGAGACCCGCAAGAAACAGAACGAAATAGACCGGAATCATCTTCCAGAGAGAGGTAAAGGTCACCGCATACAGGGCCGTCTTCGTATTGGTAATCCAGCCTGTAGCCAGCCCTCCCAGTCCCACCGCCTTTAATATCTCGTTTAAAATACCGTACTGCGGATTATAGATCCACTTCCAGAGAAACACGGTTACAATCGTCGGTATCATAGCCGGCAGGTATGTTACAGTCCTCCAGAAGGACTTTTTCCTCGTGAAATTCTCAACCAGATAGGCGACGGCAAATGCGGCCACCGGAACGACGATCAGGGTGATAATTCCATATTTAATGTTGTTGAGAACCGATACTCTTAAGATGCTGTCATACAACAGATTCACATAATTCTTAAATCCCGTAAACTGCGCGTCCGCCAGATTCACAATGCCGTTCCAGTTGGTAAAGCTGATATAGAATCCCAAAAATACGGGAAATATCCAGAACACGGTGTACACGGCCAGCGCAGGAAGAGAAAACATTAGAAAATATTTTCGGTTCCTTCTCTCTTTCATAAAGTGTACTTGAAGACTCAGCTTTAGACATGAGAGGAATTATGCCCCTCTTAACTCCTTTGTGAGCTCCTTCTCCTTTTTAATAATTTTCAATTGCTCAAATATTCGCTTGCATTTTACTCTATTATTCAGTATAATATACTCATATTCAAAGTTAAGCTAGGAAGAAAACCGTTATGTAATCGCAGAGAAACACCTGATTACAAAGGCACTTATCTCGACCCTTCCAGTGCAATATATGTTGTACTGGTTTTAAGAAAGAAGCCGGATGTATGAATCCGGCCCCTCAATTTAACTAGAAAGTGAAGATTCCCCCACATCTACAGGCGGAAGGGTAAATCGCCAAAACAAGTTTAACGGTAGTGGCGGGCGGAGAGAAATCGGTATCCCCCACTGACATGAGGTCAAACTACACATCTCTAAAAGGTGTGGCCGCACTCTGTGAAATTACCGAACGTGGATTGAAACAAACGCTATTTCTGAGCCTGCTCCTCTTCCCAGATCTTCTGGACATGATCCAGCACACCGGCCGGAGTCTGATTTCCCTGAATCATCTCCTGGATGCCCTTGATCATATTATCCAGTACCTTGGAGGACACCATGTCCAGAAGGTAGAAGGAATCTGCGGTTCCCGCGCCCTTTAACTGCTCTGCCGCTGTAAGGAGAGCCGGATGGGTAAGACCTGCGTTCCATTCGTCCACATTGACTATTTTTCCTAATTCTGTTACATCACTCTTCTGAACCTTTTCACCAAATAAGAATGCCAGTGCCTCCTCGGCTGCCTCCTGATTTTTCACGTTTGCCGGGATACACCACATGCTGCCCCAGGTAACCGACACACTCGTCTTTGGATTCTCTACAAAATCCATTTTTTCAATGATATTGTACTCGAAATCGTCTTCCTTCGAAGAATCGATAGCCGATGCCATGCCCGTGTGAGCCGTGTACATACCGGCCTTTCCCATAACAAACTCGGCAATCGCATCATCGTCGGAAATATAGTCGGCGCTGGACTTATCGATTACGCCGCTCTTAACCATCTCATCGACAATCGTCATTGCTTCCACCATAGAAGGATCGTTGTATTTCGCCTCATTATTATAGGCTTTGATCAGCAGGTCCGTCCCCACAAGCTGAGCCTGTACCTTAGCCAGGAGATCCGGAGCACACCAGTTTCCTCCGCCGGTCACAATCGCTTTGTAGCCATTGTCATTTAAAGTCTTCGCGGCATTTGTAAGTTCCTCGAGATTTGCAGGCTCTTCAATTCCCAGCTCCGCAAACAGCTTCGTATTATAGAAGATACAGCTTGTATTTGCAAAATCCGGGATTCCGTACACGCCATTTTCCGGATTATTGAGCGGGCCTGCCCATGCAAGCGCGCCTTTGTTGTAATTCCAGCCCTCTTTTCCGAGGAAACCGGTCAGTTCCATGAGCTGTCCATTGGCGGAATATTCGTTGAAGGTCGTCTTCATCAGCTGTACAATCTCCGGCGGATTATCCCCCATCAGCTCCGCCTTCACCTTGTCGTCATAGCCCTCTGAACCGTAAAATTCCAGATTGATCTTAACCGGATTGCTGTCATCTGCATTGTACTCGTCCACAAGAACGGGCCAGTTGGAAATCTGGCTCTCCGACCATTTAATCAAAACTCTCACTTCCGGTCTCTCCGCCGGCTTCTCACTCTCTGCAGCCGCCTCTGTTACTGCCTCCGTTTCTTTTTTCTCTGCAGCCGTCGTCGTCTCTTCCTTCGCAGCAGGTGCAGACCCGGTCGATCCGCAGCCAGTCAGTGCTGTAAATGCCAGTGCTGCTGTCATAACAAGTGCCAGTGTCTTTTTCTTCATTTCCTTCTCCTCCTGTAATCAACATTTTTAATATAGTTCATCAATACCTTTCACCTCATCTGTAGCCTTTTAAAACAAAGAAACCGCGGTTTATAGTGCACTCTGTTTACTTTTTATTGATTTACAAACTCATTTTTGTTAATATTATAATATAATAAACATTCATCAAAAACAATATGTTTTGTTGTATTTTATATAAAAAATGTTGTATGTCAGGAGGAACTTATGCAGAGAAATATGATAGAAATCTTTCGAAAGAATATTTCCGGGGAATCTTCATCCCTTTCCTTTGGTTATGCCGGCCGGGAACAGTGCATGGGCAGCCACTCCTTCGGCCCAGCCAGGAGGGCCCACTACCTGATTCATTTCATTATAAAAGGAAAGGGCGTTTTCTTTGCCGATGACAAAAAATACATACTTAAGCAGAGAGACATGTTTTTAATCCGGCCAGGAGAGACAACATTTTACTATGCGGATGAGGTGGATCCCTGGGAATACGCATGGGTCGCATTCGTTGGAAGTGACGCTGCACAGATTACGGAAAGCTGCGGCTTTGCTTACAGTCCCGTTGCCACCTATCCCGATTCCCCCGAACTGATTGAATCCATCGACGATATCATCCACCACATGCAGACCGGTGATGAAAACGACTACTACCTTCTTTCCCGGCTGTACAACATTTTTTACTATCTTTCCAAGCCGGTTATCAACACACAGAATACTTATAAAAATGAGATCGTCCGCCGCACAGTCAACCTAATCCGGAGCAGCTATTTTGAGAAACTCACCATCCAATGGCTGGCCGACCAGGTCCGGGTTGACAGAACTTATCTTTACCGCCTTTTTAAGGAAGAGGTGGGAATCTGTCCAAAAGAATATCTGACCCAGTACAGAATCCGCATGGCCACAGTCATGCTGTCCACCACAAACCAGTCAATTAAGGAGATCAGTTACGCCTGCGGCTTTACCGACACCTCCCTTTTCTCTATCTGCTTTAAAAAATATTTAGGATTTACCCCGCAGCAGTTCCGGAAGATTGATGGCATCCAACAGCTTTCTTTTCAAATGATGGATGAAAAGGCAAAATGAATTAAGAGCCGGAAATGGGCATCATCCCCCATTCCCGGCTCCGCCTTTCGCCGCATACCGATCCTGTAAAAATCTTCTTCTGTACTTAAGCTCCGCATAATCTGTGATCCGTTTTAGATACACACAGTCCGACAGTCCACCCGCAATCCCGATAATCGGCAGTCCCTGTACAAACTTCATATACAGAAGTTCCTCCGACAGCCGGTTCGCCGCCTTCCGCATTACCACCTGTTTTTCTTCCAGACTGCCAGTTCCCTCGATCCAGCGGTTAATTCTCTCATTATCCTCAGCCAGTTCCCCGCCCCGCTCCAACGCGGTCTTTATGATCTCCAGCAGAAACACCTGCTCCCGCCCGGACTCATAGGCATACCCGTAGCTGACTGCAATCTCATATAAACTCTTCAGGATAACGCCTGTAAACAGCGGAATATCCGGTATTCCGATCCCGAAGACTCCGGTGCCGATCCCCTCAACGCCGGAGATCAGCAGGTTCTTCGCCTTCGTTGCGCCTGCCTGCCTCGAAAACGCTTTTAAATTCTTCCTGCTTTCCTTCAGTTCCGCCGCATAAGCATTCAGTTTCTGCCGGTACTCTCCGTCTTCCTTCCGGTAAGTCTTCTCAATCACCGTACCGCCCTTTTCAAAAACCAGCTGAAACGCCTTATAAAACGCGGCATCCAGTGTTCCCTTTAACTGATCCGGCACAATCTGGTCCAGCTTCTGATTGATGGGCGACGGCCCCTTTTCCTTCTGCCGTTCCACGAAACGGGCCTCGCTCCTTTCAAGCGCAGCCCATTCCTTTTCCAGCGCCGTCCTCTTTTTCCCCGGCCGCTTTCCCGGAAACTCCATGTTTAATACACCTCGCTTCCGAACGGCATCAGTGCCAGCTTCGCCAGTTTGAACTGCTGAAGCCCGAAAGGAATTCCAATCACCGTAATGCACAGCACCACCCCGATGAGCGCCGATTCGATTGCCAGGGGCAGACCTGATACGATGAGCCAGATTAAATTCAAAAGAAATGACCCGGCTCCGCCACCGTACCGTACCTCTTTTCCAAACGGAAAGAAACTGAGCGCGGCAAATTTAAAGCACTGCATCCCCACCGGAATGCCAATGATCGTAATACACCACAGGCAGCCGGTAAGCGTCCAGCTCAGTCCGCTTAAAAAGCCGCCGAATATAAACCAGAGTAAATTTCCAAGACAACCCATTCTTATCCCTCATTTCATGACTGATCATTCTGTTACTGGTCACTCTATTACACTGTACCATCCCGCCGCACACTCCGCAATCCCCGGACAACAGCTTTTAGAAAAAAATAAGGGTTCGCTAAGAATTCTCTTCGTTTTCCTCACCTGACCATACGAAATACCACTCCATACAGAGTTCATGCCAGGCGGCAGCCGCTTCCTCATACTGGCGGCAGAGTTCTACATAAGCCGGTTCCATTTCCCACTGGCCGCCGGTCCAGAAATCTTCCGATTCCATCCACTCCTGCTTCATCGACACCATCGACGCATACAGCTCTCCCGCCCTCTCTCCGGCCGGAATCATTGTTTCTGATACCAGACGGAGCCGCCAGTCGATGTATGCCTCTTCTGCAGATATTTCCTTAAGCCTGTGGCGTTCCGCCTTTGGAACCGCCCTCATTCCGGCGATCAGTGCCTGTTCCTCCGCCTTCACCTGAGCCGCCAGGCCGCCTTCTCCCTCCGATTTCCGTTTTCTCTCCAGGTAATGCCCATATCCAAAGGGATAATACATCACCGAATGATTTTCAAAGATCAGAAGCGCGTCCGCCACCTCGCTTAAAAAATACCGGTCGTGAGAGACGAACAGCAGTGTCCCTGTATATGCGCGGAATGCGGATTCCAGCGTCTCCTTCGCCTGGATATCCATGTGATTCGTCGGCTCATCCAGAACCAGAAAATTGGGTCTGCTCTGCAAAAGTTCCGCAAGCACAAGCCTCGCCTTCTCCCCTCCCGAGAGAGAGGAAACCGATTTCTGCGCTTCACGCCCTCCAAACAGATACGCCCCCAGAATGCTGCGCGCCTCCTTTTCCGTCAGGGACGGGAATAAGTCATGAAAATGATCCGCCACCGTTTTTTCAGATGTCACCTGAGCTGAGAGCTGGTCAAAATACCCCATGGTTATGTTGACTCCAATCGCCATTTCGCCGTCCAGCGGCGGAAGAAAGCCTGCAACCGTCTTTAAAAATGTCGTTTTTCCCGAGCCGTTTGGCCCCAGGATACCGATTTTCTGCCCACGCCGGATTCGCAAAGTGATCTCCAGCAGCGCACGGTCATACCCTACTTTCAAATGTTCCGATTCAAACACCCATTTACTGCCGGTAATGAGCGGCGTCAGTTCCCCGGTAAATATATGGATCTCATCTTCCTCCGGCTTTTCCACCCGGTTCATCCGTTCCATGGCTTTCTTCTTCGCTCTGGCAAACGAAGCCTTAGACGGCTTGTGTTTAAACCGTTCCACCACGGAATTCAGCCGCTCCAGTTCCTCTTTCTGGCTTTCATACGCCTTTTTCTGAAGCCTTATGCGTTTCAGTTTCTGCTCCCTGTATGCAGAATAATTGCCCGCGTAGCGGGTAAGCTTCCCTCCCGCCAGCTCATAGATCACATCAGCCGTCCGGTCTAAAAAGAAGCGGTCATGGGATACCATTACCACCGCCTTGTCATACTGCCTCAAATACTCCTCCAGCCACTGTACCGTTTCTAAATCCAAATGATTCGTCGGCTCATCGAGCAGCAGAATATCCGGTTTTTCCAGAAGAAGCCGGATCAGTGCGATCTTCGTCTGCTCTCCTCCTGAAAAGGAAGACACTTTCTTTTTCTTATCTTCCTTCGAAAATCCAAAACCGGTAAACAGGATATCATACTCCCGCTCGTACTCGAACCGCTCCCTGTCCCATTCCGAAAAAACGGCGGAACCGTTTTGGCCCGTTCCCGCTCTTTTCGGACACCCTTTTAAGAGTTCTTCCTCCACCGTCTCTGATGGATCATCAAAGGGCTGCTGCCTCATCATGCCGACAGTAAGCTTCCTGGATGTCATGATTCCCGGTCCGTTCCGCTTATCGTCCCGGTCCAGGGTCAGCTCGCCTGCCAAAAGTCTTAAGAGTGTCGTCTTCCCCGCTCCATTCTTCCCGGCAACCGCAATTTTCTCCGTTCCCCGTATTTCAAAATTAATATGAGACAGAATCGGCACTCCGCCGGCACTCACCGTCCCATCTGTTATCTGGTATAACATAGCGTTCCCTTTTTCCATTTTATTATTTACGCAGGCAGCGAGTCAGGCGGACATGCTTAACGATCCGTCTGGCGGCTGCGTTTCTGCCTCTTCATCTTACCACACCAGCTCCCCGGGCGCCATCTCTATTTAAAACCGTTCCTTTTCTCTTACACAAAATCGGAGCCCGGAAGAATCAGTGATTCCTCCAAAGCTCCGATTTTCTGACTTTTTGCTTTTACTCATTGTCCCTGCGGTCAATGACAGCCGTGGCTTCCATGGTTCCCATGATTTCTGTGGTGTCCACTCCGGCTTCCGCTTTCCGTGCCGCAGGTTTCACTGTGATAGGAACACGTTCCATCCTGGCAGGTTCCGCGATAGATTACTCCATCGTGCTCATGGCAGGCCGCTGTCTCACAGCCTTCCACGGCACACGCCTCATACCGGTCGCAGGCGCGTGTCGATGCCAGCGCCGGAAACGCCATACTTAATACAACAGCAGATGCAATCATTCCGGTCATTATCTTTTTCATAAAATCATTTCCTCATTTCATTTTTATTCTCGCTTAAAGAATACGAAGGATCTCCGGCAAACCATAGGGTCTGAAAAAATTTTTATTGATTTACACCAGCTGGAAAAAGCTGTACAATGGCAGGGAACAGGAGGTGGAACCGTGGATGACATTGAAAACCGTATAAAAAAAGCACAGTCAGACTCTTCTGAACTCGAGCTGCTCATAAGCGACTATCTGCCTCTCTTAAAAAAACAGGCCGGCGCGGCCGCCTCCGGAATCCTGGAATACGAGGACCGGCTCAGCCTCGCCATGCTGACATTCATCAGCTGTGTTCGCCAGTATACGGAAAAGAGAGGCAGCTTCATCTCATTTTTCTCGGTCTGCTTCCATAACCGGATCACGGATGAGATTCGCAGGCAGAACCTGTATTTAAAGAACGTTCAAACGCTTACTCCCGACTCGGCCGAACTGGAAACCGCGGCCGGTAAAGCTTCATTGGATGCCTACGACAGGGAACAGGAACGTCTCTCCCTCTGTGAAGAGATCGACCGCCTTTCCGAAGCCATCGGCGTTTACGGCGTCGCCTGGAAGGATCTTCCCCGCATTTGCCCGAAGCAGCCGCGCGCCAAAGCCACGTGCCGTCAGGCGGCCGCTGCCGTACTCCTGAACCCGGAATTTCACGCCATGTTTTTCGGCCAGAAGAAGCTCCCGCAGGCACAGCTTGCCTCCGCACTCTTTCTTTCTCCGAAAACCCTGGAAAAGCACCGAAAATACATTGTAACTCTGATCATCCTCTTATCCGGAGACTATCCCGGAATCAGAGCATTTCTTCCACAATACAGGGAGGTGATACCGATTGAAGACTGGAATTGTCATTGAAATAACAGGGAAAGACGCTATTGTAATGAAAAACGGAGGAGAATTCATCACACTCCCGGCGAAGGAAGGCTGGAAAAAGGGAGATATCATCCCTGTAAACAGGAGAAAGAGACCGGCTGTCCCTATCCGCCGCTTCCTGGCAGCGGCCGCTGCCTGTCTGTGCCTTGCAGTATCCGGAGGCGGGTACCACTATTACTATGCACAGGCGGCTTTAATCAGCGTGGATGTCAATCCATCCATCGAACTGTCTGTTAACCGCCAGGACCGGGTTACCTCCACTGCAGCCCTGAATGAAGACGGAAAGGCACTGCTTACGGGAATCCGGCTGACCGGCATGGAATGCGGTGAGGCCGTAAGAGAACTGCTGCAGGCAGAAAGCAGCGGACAATATCCGGCCGATCATAAAAACGTGGTCGTCACCGTCTACTCCGCCAATGAAGACCGGCAGTCCCGGCTGTTAAAAGAAATCCGCGAGACAGCAGATCATGCGCTTACCACCCGCGCTGCGGACAGCAACACGGAATACCGGGCTGTGACCTCCGAGGAGGTAAAAGCCGCCCATTCCTGCGGAGTGACCGCCGGCAAATACATTTACTTGCAGAAACTGGAGGAAGCCGCCCCCGGGACCGATATTTCCCGGTACAGCCACTGCTCCATCGATGAAATTAAGGATCACATTTCCAATTGTGAAAAACGGCATCAAACGAATTCCACGGAATCAGACAGCGGCGGCAAAGACTGTCACTCCGGCCATGACCATAAAAACAGATAGGCCCGCCTGTCCTTACAGGGAATCGTGCGTCCGGGCTCTCGCCCTTCTGTCCCGAACCGACTGAATCACCGGTACCAGGAACATGGCGATAATGCCCCCTGCAAATCCATTGTTATAGAGGTTCATTCCTCCATATACGATTCCCACATTCAGCGCCACGGATGCGTGCAGAAATCCGGCCAGCACACCGGCCACCACACCGAACTCCCCCGCGATGGGTGCCAGAGTCGTAGAGAGCAGAAGGGCCAGCATGGCACTGGGATCAGATATATTCCACGTTTTCACAAAACTTCCCAGAATCACGCCTGCCATAACCGGCAGTATATTCCTCAGATGCTTTCCTGTGGCGCTGAACCCGACGATTGTGAAGATTCCGCCGATGGTGGGACCGTTTAAATCTCCGCCGGCCAGCAGTACAATCAGAGTGGAGGTGATTCCATTGACTCCCATATTAAACAGAGTCGGCGCAAATCCCTCACTTTTCACGTAATCGGTACCGCTTAACCCGTACGTCTTCCATATTTCCATATACCGCTTCCAGACCGACTCCGCGATAAGGCAGGAAAACAGAATCATACCGCCAAACAGCCCGAGCAGCAGTCTGGCGAAGAGCACGTCATTTCCCGTAGACCATATCAGACGGGCTTCCGTCTGCAGTCCGAAGGATTTCATCAGAGAGACGATAACCGTCGCTATAATCCCCGAGGCAAACCCCACATTATACAGGGAGTAGCCCTTATGGGAGTAATGGGTATGTGTGGACAGCGGCGGCAGCACGAATCCGATGATCATGCCCACAAGAATGCTGAACGGCAGTCTTACTGCCAGAGGCAGATGTCCCACCGTCATAAGCTGGGTAATAATCGGCGACAGACTGGTTCCATAGAAGCCGACATAGATATACCGTGTGACCGAGGTCTTGTGATAAAAAGCATAGAGACAGACGCCCATCATAATCGACCAGATATTTAAGATATTCTTTCCGAACAGAGAAAAACCGAACATAAGAAAGCAGGAAGTAATCGTATGCCCGCTCATGTCCATCCCCAGGAAATAGACAATTGCAATGGAAATCAGAGCCAGCACACCGGCATTGATAAAAGCGGCCCCAATTCCCCCAATTGCAATATAATCCGTAATCAGGAAATCCGGCTCCCTGATAATGGTAACAATTCCTCTCCATACTTCATCTGCCGGCTGAAGAATCAGCCCCGCAGCCATAAAATAAACCGGCACCAGGGCAAGAATCAGAAACTTTGTCCGTCTGGACAAAGGTCCATGATTTCTGAACTTGTGTAATAATTGTCCTGTCATGTCGTTTCCTTCCCATATTGTATTCTGTTGATACCGGATTATTTTATCATACTATTTTATCCATGAAAAGCGTTAAAAAAACAACGATATCCTCAGCGGCTCCGTTCCCTGATCACCTTCGTCATCTGTATGATCACAGTCGGAATCACCGCCAGCAGATAGACGAGTCCAATCTGGCCGCCAGTCAGAGCCGTGACGGAAAACAGTTTTTCCAGGAATGGCACAAACATTACAAGGCTTAAGAGTACGACGCCTGCCAGAAATGCACCAAGGCTGTACCAGTTGCCGGAAAATCCAATTCTGAAGATCGAATGGCTGCTTCTGCAGTTAAATCCATGGAACAGACGCGCCAGTGTCAGCGTACAGAATGCCATGGTACTGGCAACCGCAGGGCCGCCCTGATTCAGCCCCAGATGGAAGGCCGTCATGGTACAGACAGCGATAAGACCGCCCTGCAGGAACAGCTTCATCATAAATTCCTTTGTCAAAATCCCCTCTTTCGGATCTCTCGGCTTCTGAGACAGCAAATCCTTATCCGCCGGTTCCATACCGATGGCAATGGCCGGAAGCGAGTCCGTCAGAAGGTTGATAAACAGCAGATGGACCGGTGCAAACGGCACAGGGAGCGCCATGATGGAAGTATAAAGCACCGAGAGAATTCCTGCCGTATTTCCCGACAGTAAAAACTGTATCGCATTTTTAATATTCCGGTATACGTTTCGCCCATTCGCCACGGCCTTGATGATGGTGGCAAAGTTATCGTCCGCCAGGATCATGGATGCCGCATCCTTGGACACCTCGGTCCCCGTAATTCCCATGGCTACGCCGATGTCTGCCTTCTTGAGGGCCGGCGCGTCATTGACACCGTCGCCCGTCATGGAAACAATGCTGCCTCTTCTCTGCCAGGCATCGACAATCCGGATCTTATTTTCCGGCGATACCCTGGCATAAACAGAGATCTTCGTAATCTTTTCATCCAGCTCCTGATCGCTCATACTATCCAGCTCGGCTCCCGTAACCGCCAGATCGCCCTCTGAAAAGATGCCGATCTGTTTCGCAATAGCCGTCGCCGTGATTTTATGGTCTCCCGTAATCATAACCGGGCGGATTCCGGCCCGCCTGGCATCCGATACGGCCTCTTTCGATTCCACCCTCGGCGGATCCACCATGGATACCAGCCCCAGAAAGGTAAAACCGTTCTCTGTTTTCAGGGACAGCACATGGCCGTCCTCCACTTCTTTATAAGCAAATGCCAGAACACGCAGACCATTCCGGGAAAATTCCATATTCTGACGGTTAATTTCCTCCCTGTCTGCCTCCGTAAACGCCCGGATTCCCTCGGAGGTACGTATCTGGGTTGTCCTGTCTAACAGGACATCGACCGCGCCCTTCGTCAAAATAGTAGGCACACCGTGGAGTTCATATTTGGTGCTCATAAGCTTTCGGTCGGAGTCAAACGGAATCTCCTCCAGCCGGAGCATCATCGTCCGCAGCACATCGTCACTTACGCTGACCTTTCTGGCCATCTCCAGGAGCGCATATTCGGTGGGATCACCGATACCCTTTCCGTCCACGATGGCAGAATCATTCGTCAGGATCGAATCGTATAAGATATAGCGGTGAAGCTGTTCATGCAGATCCAGTTCTTCCGGGCGGAAGATTCTGCCGTCTGTGTAAATCTCCTGGACAGTCATCTTATTCTGGGTCAGGGTTCCTGTCTTATCAGAACAGATCACAGAGACGCAGCCCAGACTCTCCACCGCCTTCAGTTCCTTGATAATCGCGTTTTCCCTGGCCATCTTCTGGGTTCCCATGGCCTGCACGATGGTGACAATGGAACTGAGCGCCTCCGGAATCGCAGCCACAGCCAGCGCCACGGCAAACATCAGCGAGTCCAGAACCGGCATCTTCCGATACAGGCTTAAAGCAAACACAATGGCGCAGATGACCATGATAACAGCCGCCAGGCGTCCTGAAAACTGATCCAGACTCACCTGAAGGGGCGTCTTTTTCTCCTTTGTGGCATTCATCAGACTCGCGATCTTACCGATCTCCGTATCCATTCCCGTTCCGGTCACCACCACCATGGCTCTTCCGTAGGTGACAAGGCTTCCGGAATATACCATGTTGGTCCGGTCCGCCAGAGGCATCTCGCCGTCAATCGTCCCCTCCTCCTTATCCACGTTGGTGGATTCTCCTGTCAGGGAGCTCTCATTCACCTGAAGCGAATAGTTGTTTAAAATTCTTCCATCCGCCGCCACCATGTCTCCGGCCTCCAGAAGGAGAATATCGCCGGGAACCACGTTGGCCGACGGAATCTGGATCTTCTGACCGCCGCGGATCACCTTCGCACTGGGGGAAGACAGACTCTTTAAGCTTTCCAGAGATTTCTTTGCCTTTTCATGCTGAACAGTCCCTAAAACCGCGTTCAGAATGATGACGGCCACAATGACAATCGTACTCTCCACATTCCCTGAAAACATGGAAATGACGGCCGCTGCAATTAAAATGACAACGAGAAGGTCACAGAACTGCTCCGCGAATACCGCAAGCACGCTCTTCTTTTTTCCCTCCTTCAACACATTTTCGCCCTTTTCGAGAAGGAGCTGTTCCGCCTGACCGGCTGTAAGTCCTTCCTTCGTTACATTGAGTTCCTTTAATATTTCCTGTTCGTCTTTCTGATACCAATCCTTCAAATTTTCCTCCATTCTGCCGTTTTTCGAAAAAACGGCCGCGCATCAGACTTAAGCTGAATCGTGCTTCCGGAATGATGTTCCGCACCTTCGTCTCTTATGAAACAAAAAAGACTTTTAATGTACCTATTATAAGAAATGACCCATTTCTCAAAATAAATACATTAAAAGTCTGGTAACCAACGTCTGGTATGCATCACCAGACTGTTTTCACAGCCAGGATGTTGATGATGCACTGAAACTACTCCCTCTTAATGAATCTGATTCAGCAGATGCTTCCTATTCAATTTGTGATTAGTAGTATATCCGGTTTGATGGGGGGTGTCAAGGTATTTTTGACATTTTTTCTCATCAAATGCGATCTTCACAACTTCTTAATCTCACTCCATGCCCGGAAATTCTTGTTGAGACCGTTAAATATGGAGCCTTCCTTCCAGTCCCTCATAATCCACCGTGACCGTCCTGCCATCCTTCATCTCCAGAACAATGGGACCGTATGCCCCGCATTTTTCTTTATCCGCATAGGAGATGCTCCGGATCGGGAAAAGGTCCTCGTCCCGCCACTCTTCCTGGCTTTTCTTTGTCAGAATCACGCTGATCATCGCATACGGAAGGTATTCATAGTATTTCCTCCTGCGGCTGACGCCATACATAATACAGCTCTGCTTCGTCACAGCGCTCACGCCCTGTCTCGACATGATTTCAATATCATCGAAGCCGCCGTAGATGACCATCGCCATCTGTCCCTCGGAAGACTTCAAAAGGATTGCCTTGGCCCCCGTCACCTGATCCGTGCGGATTCTCACGTCCACACCCGAGCGGTCCACGTCCGGCATTCCATAGGAACCCAGTGTCAGGGTATATGGCTTATCCGGAATTCTGGTCCTGTCCACGCGCACGATGCCGTCCGCCACCGGGAAATCGGCCAGATCGATCGACGCCTGGTTCTGGAAGGTAAATTCAAATTCAAAGTATTCCTTCCGGTAGAGCACTCCGTCCTTCACGCCGCCGTACATCAGGATATTCGGGATCAGGCTCTTCGGTCTGCCGTCATAGGTCACACTGTACTGCATGGCCTCAATCCCCTTAAAATCGAAGTCCTCCCATAGAAACTGGCTGTTAAAGGACAGTCTGGAATAGGTATTGAGGGAGGGATTATCTTTCTTCATCAGGACCTTTGCCGTCCTGAATTCTGTAATTCCCGTATCTTTGTGGTTATCCACCACGATCCCCGGACCATCGAGCACCGTAGTCCTTACTTCCCTTTCCTTCATCTCCTCCCAGACCCCGTTTCTCTCCGTATCGGTCCAGAACGGATGATCCTTCGGAAGGGCGAGACAGACAAATGCGTTGGCAATCCAGAATGGGCTGGCCGCGCAGCTGTAGGTCTGAATTAACGGCTGAAACGGTCCGTAGAAGCCAAGGCACGGCACTCCCTCATAGAAACACTCTTCCCGGGTCGCAAACTGGAGTACGGCACCTGAGGCGATTCTTCTGGCCAGCCCCGGGTCCGCAGCCGGATTCTTTAACAGAAAATTAGCCGCCAGCGGAGCGGAAGCCGCGCTTCTGTAGATACCGCTTCTCCCCCACATGGTCACATGGCCCTCTTCATCGAACATGCGATGGAATGTCTCCACCAGACGGTTGGAGTATTCTTCGATCTTTGCGGCCATGTACGGCTCCTTTTCATAGCCGTACCACTGGTTCCAGAGAGGTCCGTACACATGGAAGGCCCAAGGGCAGTAGTAATCAAACAAATGCCCGTCGCGGTACCAGCCGTCCCCTGCGTAATAGGAGAGAATGGCGGCCGCGTGATCCCGCATCATCCCATGATCCACCGGGTATCCCTCCCGGTCCAGAAAGGCCAGAATCAGCATATTAAACAGGCGCCAGTTGTGGTGGCCCGTATAGGAATGGCCAAAATTCGACAGGTAATCTGCAATGCGGTCCCGCTCCTCCTTCGCATAATTCTCCCAGATCACCTCCCGGCACATGGACAGGCCGATAACAAGAGAAGCGCACTCACACGTGTGCTGAAACGCCATCTCCCCTTCCTGCGCCTCCGGAAATATCTCCTCCACCCGAAGCAGATAATTGGGCGTCCCGGGTGTGACGGAGAGCAGGATCTGTTTTGAATAATACTCCTTAAGAGAGTAGCCACCCGCCGCTGCCTCCGGCTCATTATGAAGCAGCGGTGCCGCAATCAGAAAGCTCCTGGCAAGTCCCTCAAACCGCTCCGCCGCAATTCTCCATTTCGGCCCATCCGGCTGTGGATAGCTGACCTTTGTCTCATGGCGTCCGACTACGATCGGATCCTCGATCTTCTCCACATGCTCAAAAATTCCTTCCAGGAAAAAATGACTGATACTGATCCAGTGTTCTCTTGTCATTCCCGTATAGGGACTCCGTTTCTCATCCGGATTTTCTACTGTAAACTTCATCGTAATTCCCCTCTCCCGCCTCTCAGCTGTTTTCTTTTTTGTATACACAGACACCACCCACGTATACTGCCAGTATGGCCGTGTCTTTTATCCTGTCCGGCGCGCACGTTCTGATGTCCTGTTCCAGCACAGCGAAGTCCGCCAGCTTTCCCACAGACAGCGTTCCCTTCTCGTCTTCTTCAAAGCTGGCCTCCGCTCCCATGGCGGTATAGGTGGTAATAGCCTCTTCCACCGTAAGGGCCTGCTCCTTCAGAAAGGGTTTCGTCCCATCCAGGGTGGAACGGGTCACTGCACACTGAATTCCTGCCATAACATCAGGTCTCTCCACCGGACAGTCCGATCCGTTGGACACAGAGACTCCCATAGACAGCAGTGTTTTAAACTGATACGTCTCTCCTGCCCGCTCTGCTCCGATCCGCGCCTCCACAATATGATTGTCATAATCGAGAAAAATGGACTGAATGTACGCGTGCAGCTTCAGCCTCCGGAATTCCTCCAACAGCCTGGCGGTCGTAATCTGGCAGTGAACAATTCCATGACGCCTGTCCCTTCGGTCCGGATTTTCCTCCATAGCCCTCTCATATGCCCTCACCGTCATCTCCATGGCGCCGTCTCCGATGGCGTGAACGGCGATCTGCATGCCGGCTCCATCGGCCAGAACAATCATCTTCTCCAGTTCCTCCTGGCTGTAGATCGTGATCCCTCTCTCACCCGGACGCTCTGCATCCTCGTACGGCTGTCCCAGAAAAGCAGTTCTCGCCCCCAGAGATCCGTCTGCCAGAAGCTTTAACGGCCCGATTTTAAAATACCCGCTTCCCTGGCCCGTGCGGTAACCACACGACAGGAATTCCTCCAGCAGTTGCTCAGTCGGAAGCAGGCACTGTTCATAGACCCGTACCGTCATCGCGCCCTCCCGCTCCAGTTCCCGGTACGCCTCCAGCACCGTCTCAAAGGGGATGCCGGGAAATGCGGCCAGGTCATCGGTCTGGCACGACGTCACACCGCGGCTGTTTAAATCCTTCATGGCCAGCCGCAGATACTCTTTTAATTCCTTTTTACCGGGCTTAGTGACAGCTCCCAGAATCAGGTCCACACCAAATTCCCGGAATATTCCGTTGGGATTCCCAGCCTCATCAGTGTCAAAACAACCGCCTTCCGGCTGGGGTGTCAGCCTCGTGATCCCAGCCGCCTCCATAGCCTTCGTATTGGCACAGGCGATATGGCCGCAGGCGCGGATAACCAGAACGGGATGCTCTGTGGAAACCCGGTCTAAATCGCTGCAGTCCGGAAATCGCTTCTCATCCTGAAAGTAATCGTGGTTCCAGCCCCGGCCTACGATCCACGTGCCGGGGGACGGCTTTTCCTCCAGCAGATAACCGGACAGGGCCAGACACATGGCTTCCAGCGAGGTGGTGGCCTGCGTTAGATCCACCAGCTTCAGCGTGTGGCCGTAATTTAACAGATGCATGTGGGAATCATTAAACCCCGGAACTACAAACCGCCCCTCCAGATCATGGAAGACGGTATCCTCAGAATGGTTCACGTCTCTCAGACTCCCCACCGCAGCAATCCGCCCATCCTCAACGGCCATCGCCTCCGCGTCCAGACCGGTTCCCGTATCGATAACTCCATTATAATAGATTTCCCTCATTTTTAATATACCTCTCTGAAAAAACAGGCAGCAAAACCGGATGTACTCCGTTTCTGCCGCCTGTCAGTTTTTATTTAGGAATTCCTTCTGTCGGAATCTCTTCTGTCAGAATCTCTTCTTCCGCCGTCACGTCTGCCGGAATCTCTTCTTCCGCCGTCTCTTCTGTCGGAATCTCTTCTTCCGCTGTCAAGCGTTGATACATCCACATTGGGATCCATATCGCCCGGCTTCATGCTTAAGTTGATTCTGCCCATCTTATCTACTTCAAGTACCCTTACAGTCACCTCGTCGCCGATATTTACCGCATCTTCCACTTTCTCAACGCGCTTATCTGACAATTTAGAAATGTGAACCATACCGTCCTTGTTCGGCGCCAGTTCCACAAATGCGCCGAAGTTCATGATTCTGACAACCTTGCCCTTCATGACAGCGCCCGGTTCGATGTCTGTCACGATGCTCTTAATGATCTCAATCGCACGTGCAATCATGTCTTTATCGGTTCCGCATACGGATACGCTTCCATCATCGGAGATGTCGATCTTTACGCCGGTCTCTTCGATAATCTTGTTGATTACCTTGCCCTGCTTGCCGACAACATCACCGATCTTCTGAGGATCGATCGTGATCTGCTCGATCTTCGGAGCATATTTTCCAACTTCCTTACGCGGCTCTGCAATCGCTTTTGCCATAACCTCGTCCAGGATGTAGATTCTTGCTTCTCTCGTTCTTCTGATGGCTTCCTCGATAATCGGTCTTGTCAGGCCGTGAATCTTGATATCCATCTGAATCGCTGTGATACCCTTGTGAGTACCGCCTACCTTGAAGTCCATGTCTCCGAAGAAATCTTCCAGTCCCTGGATATCGGTTAAAACGATGTAATCATCGTCAGTATCTCCGGTTACGAGACCGCAGGAAATTCCTGCTACCGCGGATTTGATCGGAACACCGGCCGCCATTAACGACATGGAGGAGGAACAGATGCTCGCCTGAGAGGTGGAGCCGTTGGATTCCATGGTCTCCGATACGGTACGGATTGCATATGGGAACTCTTCCTCCGATGGAAGCACCGGAATAAGGGCTCTCTCAGCCAGCGCACCATGGCCGATCTCACGGCGTCCCGGTCCTCTGGATGGCTTTGTCTCACCAACGGAGAAGGACGGGAAATTGTAATGGTGCATATATCTCTTGGAGGTCTCCATATCGTCAATGCCGTCTAATCTCTGGCTCTCAGATAATGGAGCAAGTGTACAGATGTTTAAAATCTGAGTCTGTCCGCGTGTAAACATAGCGGAACCGTGTACTCTCGGAAGCGTATCGATCTCGGCCGCCAGAGGACGAATCTGATCGATGGCACGGCCATCCGGACGTTTGTGATCCTTTAAGATCATCTTACGGACAGTCTTCTTCTGATACTGGTAAACAGCTTCTCCCAATACAGCCAGCCACTCTTCCTTATCCGCAAATGCCTCTTCCAGCTTCGCAGTGATGGTTCTGATATTCTCTTCTCTCGTCTGCTTGTCGTCTGTGAAGACGGCTACTTCCATCTCTGCCGGAGGAACGATCTCCTTAATGGCAGCAAATAATTCTTCCGGAACAGCACAGCTGATATAGGAATGCTTCGGTTTGCCGCACTCGGCTACGATGGTATCGATAAATTTGATTACTTCCTGGTTTACGGAATGTGCCTTGAAGATCGCTTCGATCATGATATCTTCCGGAACTTCATTGGCGCCTGCCTCGATCATGATTACTTTTTCCCTGGTGGAAGCGACGGTTAACGCCATGTCGGACGCCTGCTTCTGAGCCTGGGTCGGGTTCACAACCAGTTCTCCGTCAACCATACCGATCTGGGTCGTCGCACATGGACCATCAAACGGAATGTCGGAAATACAGGTCGCAATCGCGGAGCCTAACATCGCGGTCAGTTCAGGACTGCAGTCCTGGTCTACGGACATGACAATGTTGTCCAGGGTCACGTCGTTGCGGTAATCCTTCGGGAATAATGGTCTCATCGGACGGTCAATAACACGGGAAGTCAGAATTGCGTTCTCCGAAGCCTTTCCTTCTCTCTTGTTGAAGCCGCCCGGAATCTTTCCTACCGCGTATAATTTTTCTTCGTACTCTACGCTTAATGGGAAGAAATCGATGCCTTCTCTTGGTTTGTCAGAGGCTGTCGCCGTAGATAATACGACAGTATCTCCATAATGCATTAATGCAGCGCCGCTGGCCTGCTTTGCAACTCTGCCGACTTCGACCGTTAAGGTGCGGCCGGCAAGTTCCATGCTGTAACTCTTGAACATGTTTGAATCTCCTTGTTGTTATAATATTTATATTATAAAGCAGAGGAGGCCGAAACTACTGATCTGCGCGCAAGCTTGACAGTTTGATTGTTAGCTTGCTTGTGTGACCCGCTGCTCCGCAGTGCACCTCGGTTCCGCTGCGCTTCACCTCGGTCGCGGGCTTCGCCCTATGAAAAAAGTCAAAATAAAATTTACTTATGTGCCAGCACAACGTAAATTTTTTTTTGCCTTTTTTCGCACTGCTCATGGCTTGCGCGTACATCAGCGGTCTCGGATTTTCCCTCCGCTTTTAATACTCTTTTTGTTATTATGTCTTTCTTTTCATTTCTCTAATAATAGACAGATAGGGTGGAGAAGTTTCTCCACCCTAAATGGTTTTATTTTCTGATTCCTAACTTCTCGATTAACGCACGGTAACCGTCTAAGTTGGTCTTCTTTAAGTAGTCAAGAAGTCCTCTTCTCTGTCCAACCATCATTAAAAGTCCTCTTCTGGAGTGATGGTCTTTCGGATTCTTCTGAAGGTGATCAGTTAATTCTGTGATTCTCGCTGTTAAAATAGCGATCTGTACTTCCGGTGAACCTGTGTCTCCGGCTTTTCTGCCGTATTCTTCGATAATTGCTGCTTTCTTTTCCTTTGAAATCATGATGATTTCCTCCTTTAATTTTTCATTCCCACCATATACCAGGCGCTGGTTGGAGTATCCAAAGCGCTGAGCACTGGCGCATTTTCATATCGATCTAGTTTACCATAAGCTGTCCTCTGTTGTCAATGATTTTTTCCTCAGATTCCCGCCCTGGTTTTATTTTTTTCATGCTCCGATACCTGGCCGGTGCATTCCCGGTCGCTTTTTGAAAATGCCGGCAAAAGGAGGATGAATCGTGGTATCCGCAGGAATAAGCGATCTCGGTAATCCGGTATTCCGTCTGCACCAGCATCTCCTTCGCTTCCTCCAGGCGATAGCGGCTCAAATACTGCTTCGGCGACACCCCCGCCTGATGCATGAAAATACGATAGAGATACGTCCTGTCAATCCCTACGTAACCGGCAATCTCACTGATCTGTATGGGATAGCTGTAATTATGACGGATAAATGCAACGGCCCTCTTAAAATAGCCTTCCTCATCCACAGGTACGCCGCCCTTTCCCGATCTTAAAAGACAGGCCATAATTAAATAGAAGTATCCCAGAACTCTCTCCCGGTTTTCCTCTGCGCTTCCAAAGGCGCCGAGAAGTCCTTCAAACCAGCCGGAAACCGCGGTGATCTCACCCATGGCGCATACAGGAAAGCTGTGGTCCGGATAATACCGTTCCAACAGCGCTTCCGCCCCGTCGCCGTCAAACGCAATCCACGCATAACTCCATGGCTCCTCAAAATCCGCCTGATAGTACGTCACCTCTCCCGGTCTGATCAGAAACGCTTCCCCTTCCTTTATCTCATACTGCCCATACCCGGTCCTGTAAATTCCTTTTCCCTTCAGCACAAAATGTATCAGCTGGTGAGACCTCACTGCCGGACCAAAGAAATGGCCCTTCTCGCAGTCCTCCCGGCCGCAATAGTAAACCTTCACCCGATTCCCCTTCTCCTTTCAAGATGCAACAAAATGACAATAATTACGAAACAAATTTTCTATCTTGTTTTCCTGTCTCATTATATACTTTCTTCATAAGCAGCACAACCGAAAAAAAGAAAAAAGGAGAATCATTATGGTAAAAATTACGTTTATGGGCGCCGGCAGCACCGTATTTGCAAGAAATGTCCTGGGAGACTGCATGTGTACCCCCGCGCTGTGCGACGCAGAGATCGCACTGTATGACATCGACGGTGAACGCCTGAACGACTCTTACGTCATCCTGTCCGCGATCAACAAAAATGTCAATCAGGGCCGCGCATCCATCCACACCTATTTAGGCGTGCCCAATCGGAAGGACGCACTTCGTGACGCCGACTTCGTCGTAAATGCCATCCAGGTAGGCGGCTACGATCCCTGCACCATCACAGATTTTGAGATTCCCAAAAAATACGGCTTAAACCAGACCATTGCCGACACGCTGGGAATCGGCGGAATCATGCGGGCACTGCGCACCATTCCCGTACTGGAAGATTTTGCCAGAGATATGGAGGAGGTATGTCCTGACGCCTATTTCTTAAATTACACCAATCCCATGGCCATGCTGACCGGATATATGCAGCGCTATACAAACGTAAAGACCATCGGATTATGCCACAGCGTCCAGACCTGTTCAAAGACCCTGCTAACGGAGCTGGGTATGGAAGATAAGCTGGAGGGCCGCACGGAGCTGATCGCCGGTATCAATCACATGGCCTGGCTTTTAAAGCTGTACGACAAGGAAGGCAATGACCTCTATCCGGAGATCCGCCGCCTGGCCGATCAGAAAAACCGGGAAGAGAAGCATAAAGACATGGTTCGCTTCGAATACATCCGCCATCTGGGCTACTACTGCACTGAATCCAGCGAGCACAACGCCGAGTACAATCCGCTATTCATTAAGAGCAACTATCCGGAGATGATTGAGGACTACCAGATTCCATTGGATGAATATCCCCGCCGCTGCATCAAACAGATCGAAGGCTGGAATCAGGAGAAGGACAGTATTCTGATGGATGGAGCCATCACCCACACCCGCTCTTTAGAATACGCATCCTATATTATGGAAGCAATTGCCACCAATCAGCCCTATAAGATCGGCGGAAATGTGCTCAACCATGGCCTTATCGATAATCTGCCGGCCGAAGCCTGTGTGGAGGTTCCCTGTCTCGTAGACGGAAGCGGAATCACGCCATGCCATGTAGGTGCCCTCCCCACACAGCTGGCCGCCATGAATTTAAGCAATATTTCGGTCCAGCTTCTCACCATCGAGGCAGCCCGCAGCAGGGACCGCCGCACCATCTATCAGGTAGCCATGATGGACCCCCATACCGCCGCCGAGCTTAACATCCCCGATATTATCGCCATGTGCGACGAACTGATCGCCGCCCACGGAGAGTATATGAAGGAATATTAATCCCCTGTCACAGCAAAGGAGCAGCCGCTGCAGATACTTAACGCCGCGGCTGCTCCTTTGTCTCCTGCCGTCATAATCCATTCCCTGTACGGGTTTCGCCGAATCCCTGTTTAATCAAATGAATCGTACCTTCATCATTCATCTTCTTTACAATGGTGGCAATAACCGGAAACGTAAAGATCCCCAGCACACCGATCAGCTGTGCCCCTGCGAAGATACACAACAGGGTAACGATCGGATGGAGTCCCACCTGTTGTCCGATCACCTTTGGTTCGAGAGTCTGTCTGACGATAGTAATTATTACATACAGAATAAAAATCCCCACACCGAGTCCCGTTTTTCCAATGATACAAAGAATAAGCGCCCACGGTATCAGGACAGTTCCGGTTCCCAGTACCGGAAGGATGTCGACCACAGCCACCAGAAACGCCAAAAGCAGAGGCATTGGTATCTTCAGCAGCACAAATCCCAGATACAGTTCCGCAAAGGTAATCGTCATCATGAGCGCATACACCTTAAGAATCTTCCAGATGGTCGTCCTTGCCCCCGCTGCGGTCTCGGCAATCATCTTTCTCCGCTCCTCTTTAAACTGCCGCAGGACAAAATCCCAGATTCTGTCATAATCAATTGTGAAGAAGAAAGACGAAATAATCGTAAATATGGTCTGTACCAGAATCGCCGGAAATCCCACAATCCAGGAAGCTCCCCAGCCGATCAGAGTTCCTGACACCGTCATAATTCCGCTCTGCAGGGCATTTTCCAGGCTGGCAGACATCTGACTCAGCCAGTCCTGATATTCAGGGAAACTGACAACGATCCGTTCAAACAGAATTCCCAGCTCCGGCTCTATCACCTCCATATAAAACTGAGGCAGCTTTCCGGCCAGATTTTGAATAAAGGCAACGATATGGCTCGCCGAAAACAATGCCGCCATCACCAGAATCCCGTAAAATACCAGAAGCACCGCAATCGACACCGGCGCTCGCTTTCCTCCCGTTCGTCCGCACAGCTTCCGTATCAGAGGCGACAGCACTGCAGCCACCGTAAGCCCCAGCAGAAACGGAAAAAACATGGGTACCAGCCGTTTCATCACAAAGAGAAAAATCCCTCCCAAAATGACGAAGTAGATCACATTCGTTATAAACCGTTTTCTGCCTTCCATCCTGCGTTCCTGTACTGCCTGTTCCTTACTCTCTTCCATATTTGGCTATCCATCCCTTCCTCATGCATCTTATTATGGTTTTGTCCAATTCATGCACAAAAAGGCACAACCTGCCACAAAAATGCAGGCCGTGCCTTTTTCTTATCATTTTTTATCCCTGCGTCGCTTCCGGCGTGGTTCATGGTTTCCTCTGACTGTCCTTTATTTGAGAAGTCTCCGCCCGCCTCTTCATGGAAGTACCGGACTCAGGCCTTCATCTGAACGCCATTATAGAAACAGAAAGCCCTTTCGTCAAGCGAACCGGGGGAAGCTTAACGACATCTTTACAGGGATACCAGGGCGTTCTCCGCAAACGCAGTCTTCGCCATCTTTCGTTCCAGCTCCTCCCTCAATACGTCCAGCCGTTTTTCAGCCAGCTTCCCATCCTTTACAACACAGGCGCCTTCCACAAACACCATATCCACATTTGAGGGGCCTGCGCTGTAGACCAGAGCAGAATACGGATCATAGACAGGAAACATATTGGCGGAACGGGTCTCTACAAGGACCAGATCAGCCCGTTTCCCCACTTCAACCGAGCCGGTCATCTGTTCCATATGAAGAGCCTGCGCCCCCATCACCGTAGCCATCTCCACCACCTGCCGCGCCGGAAATGCGCTGCGGTTCTTCGTTTCATTCTTGTGGAAATTGGCGAACAGCTTCATCTGCGTAAACAGATCCAGTGTATTGCCGCTGGCCGGCCCGTCGGTGCCCAGGCCCACCGTAATCCCCAGCTCCCGCATGCGGCTGACCGGAGCCACGCCCTTGGCTGCCTTCGTGTTGGAACCGATGCAGTGGGCTACCGAAGCTTCCCTCGCTGCAAACAGCTGCAAATCCGATTCAGACATATGGATACAGTGGGCCGCCAGCGTCTGTTTTCCCAAAACTCCCAGAGAGTCCAGATAGCCCGCCGGCGTCTGTCCAGACATCCCCCAGAAATAATCCATCTCATAATCCATTTCTGCTGTATGGAGGCTGAATGGGGCCCCATAAGCATGGTCCAGCTCCCATGCCGCTTTCAGAAGGCCTGAGGAACAGGTCGTCGTCCCGTGGGGCGCCACACACCCGGAAATTCTCGGATGCCCCTGATACTTCTTCATCAGGCTCTCCCCATAGGAAAGCGCTTCATACGGATCTTTAAAATCACAGGCTTCCTGTTCCATAACGGTTTCTCCGGCAATTCCGCGAATCCCCATCTCATCCATGGCCCGGGCCGCCTCAGCTTCGTAATAATACATATCGAAAACGGTGGTGACACCGGCCAGCAGCATCTCCGCCGCCGCATATTTCGTGGAAAGATAGACGAGCTCCGCATCCATGGCCCTCTGCTCCATCGGAAGCAGAAATACTCTCAGCCGGTCTTTGCAGTCGTCTCCCAGGCCGCGAAACGGGATCATTCCCATATGCGTGTGAAGGTTCACCATACCTGGCATGAGAATGCCGCCCTTCCCGTCTATCAGGCGGAGACCGTCTCCTGTTTCATGCTTCCTCGCCTCTGCGATCACTGTCTCCAGCGTATCCATCGTTCCCACCGCAGTAATTTTCCCGTCTTCCCACGCGGCAAAGCCGTGTTTTATGACCTCCCGCTGTGTATTCATCGTTACCACAACGACATTTGTAATAATTGTACTCACTGTTCTGCTACCTTTTCTTCCTGTATCTGAAATGACTCTACCAGAGGAACCTCCCTCTGGCTTTTTACATCGAACATTCCCTGATCGCTCAGCTTAAGCTCCGGAGACACCAGAAGGGACAGTGTGGAAATGGACATAATGACATTATGATTCACATACCCCATTCGCTCAATCTCTTCCCTTACGGCCTTTATCTCTGCCGCCAGCTCCGGAAGGCTCTTATCCGACAGGATTCCTCCCACCGGCAGTTCTGCCGCCGCGGTCACTCTGCCGCCGCACGCCGTCACATAGCCGCCCTGCATGTGCACGACCTCATTCTGTGCCAGAACCATGTCCTCCACCGAATTCCCCAGCACCAGCAGATTATGACTGTCATGCGACCACGTAGTCGCCACGGCTCCTTTTTCCTGAAAGCCATGCTCCACAAATCCCCAGGAGACATTTCCATTTTTCCCGTATCGCTCGAAAACAGCCGCCAGACACAGTCCCGCCTCCTGCCAGCAGAGAATTCCCTCCCGGACAGGAATTCTTCTCTGAACATGCTTCGCCCTGGTTCCAAAGGTCTGTATCTGCATCACATTTACCAGTGCTGTCCCGGACAGCGCAGTCCGGTTATCTTTCCAAAAATCAGTAATCGGCAGCACAAAGTCCGACGCCAGCGCCAGCCGGCATTTCACGGAACTGTAAAAGTGGTCTGGAAACCTTCTTTTAAGGCCCTGCTCCTGCCTCTTATCCGCTTCCCGGTCCATGTTCATTTCCTGGTCCGGCCCATCTGGCATCCTGCTCTGGCATCGCCTTCCATTTTTGAAAACAGCCTCCGGCACAAAGCTTTTTAAGTCAGGAAGAACTGCGAAATCCGCTATCTTCCCCGGCGCAATGATCCCTCTGTCATCGAGATGCATTCTCCTGGCCGGTGTGAATGTAGCCAAATAAACCGCCTTCTCTGCCGGCATCCCTTTCTCCACGGCCAGTCTGACAATCCGGTTCAAATGGCCTTCCATCAGGCGGTCAGGCATCGTGTCATCCGTCACCAGCGCCACATTTTCGTAAAGCTGATGCCGCTTCACAGCTTCCACCACCTCCTCTTTCAGAGATTTCTCCTGCAGCTCGAGAAACATCCCCATATCCGCCTTCTCCACCACAGATTCCGCCGTCTGTTCCGTATGATCCGCATCCACGCCCGCTCTGACAAATGCCGCTAAATCTCCGCCGGACAGTCCCGGACAATGTCCTTCTATCCTGATATTTCTGCCGCATTCCCCGCAGATTTTGAGAAATCGCTTACTCTTCGTATCCTCTTTGGCCGCCAGATCCTTAAAGTTCATCACTTCTCCCAGACAAACCACACGCTCATCCTGCAGTTGCTTCCGAAGCTCCTCTTCCCCAAGCTCCGCCCCCGAAGTCTCCATCTCCGTTCTGGTAGCAGGCACGCTGGACGGAATTCCATAAAAAATATCCAGTTCCGTCTCCTGTTCCATAAAGCTTAAGATCCCCTCCAGCCCAAACACATTGGCAATCTCATGAGGATCTGCCACTGCCGTAGTGACCCCGAAAGGTATCACTGCCCGCGAAAATTCCTCCGGATACGTCATCGAGCTTTCCACATGCATATGAATATCCACCAGCCCGGGAATCACAAACTTTCCAGTCCCATCAAAGACCGACTCTGCTTCCCATTCCCCGCGCCGTGCTCCCCCCCGCAGCTTCGAATCTCCCACAAAATCAGAAACAGGAGAAACGTCAAAAAACTTTCCTCCTGTCACTGCAATATCCATTCGTTCAAAGCACTGCCTGAAAGTCCGATAAACCCAGGCATTCTCTATCACCAGATCCACTTTCACAACCACAACACCTCCGTCATTCCCGTTAGCCAAAGTTCTCCAATTATCCCGTTTTTGCTCCTCACCCCCCTCCGCAAAGTCCGCGCCCCCTTGCCATCACCCCAAATTTGCAAATCAAGAATTGATAATCCTGTTCCACTGATCAATCCACTCTCCCAGGATCGGATTCACAAACGAATAATCAATCACCTTCGCGTTCTCCGCCGCATCTCCATACGTCATATTGGCGGATTCTTCCTCTGTAAATGCCACCTGGTTATTTGTAGGCGCCTCATTCAGCGCTTTTCCTGTCTTTGTCTGAAGCTCCCGGCTCAGTCTGTAATTGATGTACTCATAAGCCAGTTCCTTATTTTTAGAGTTCTTCGTAATGCTGATCGTATTAAAGTTGGCGTATGTCACGTCAGGAGTCACGTAGACAAGGGACGGATCCGCCGCCTGAATTGTCGGAACGCCAAAATCACCGACAATCGCAGCCTCTATTTCCCCGGAGGTAAACATATTAATCAGGTCCGAAGACTTCGCATACGTTTTCACGATATTCGGTTTCAGTTCCTTAAGCGCTTCAAATGCCGCCGCTCCCTGATCGGCTGTCACATCCACCCCCTTGTAATCACTCGCCATATACACCATGGCCGGTCCGAAGGTGGTGGTAATATCCGGAATTGCGATCCGTCCTTCCAGCCTGGCATCCCAAAGGTCATCGAAACTCTTAATCTCAAATCCCACAGCCTCAGGATTGTACATGATACCGATACTGTTAATGGTATAAGCGACACCCTGTCCCGCTTCCGCCATCGTCTTCGCAGCGCCGATCAGATACTGGCTGTTTTCAATTTTGCTTAAGTCGATCGGCTCGAATAAGCCTTCCTCGATCCCCTTCGCCGTCATGGCCTGGGACAGCTCGATCACATCAATAACCGTTTCCGAGTCTGCCGACAATTTTGTATAACGTTCGTTGGTACTGCCTGTCTCCGTCACAATTTTACATCCAAACTCATCCTCAAATGGTTGATAGACCTCTTCCTCCGAGATATCCTCGCTGAGTCCGTAAGTAGAGAGAATCAGTTTCTTCGAATTCCCGTCAGAATTTCCTCCCTCTGCAGAATTGGAGCTTCCGCAGCCCGTCAGCACCAGCGCCGCGCAGAGAGACAATGCCATCATTTTCTTCATCATAATCGTACCTCACCTTTCAAAAATTTATATGTCTTCCGTTACCTGTCCATTAAAATCAGTTTCTCCTCCGGCAGATACAGGCGAATCGTCTGCCCTTCTTCATACGATTCATCCGCGTTCCTGTTCACCAGGAATTTTCCTGCTTCGGTATGAACCTCATACTGATAGCTCTTTCCAAGAAACGTACGCACGCCTACCGTCCCGGTCAGCACATTTCCGGTCCGGCCTTCAAAGTCCACCAGAATATCTTCCGGCCGGATCGTTCCGGTAACTGTTTCTTCCGACGGAACCACACCGTCCGCCGTCTTTACGGTAAACGCTTCCCCGCTGTCTGTCCGGTAAACGTCCCCGCCTTTGTGGAGCGTAAGAAAGTTTTCAAATCCAATAAATCTCGCCACAAACTCCGTCTTCGGCCTGCTGTAAATATGCTCCGGAGTGTCATACTGTTCGATCACACCGCGGTTCATTACCGCCACCTTGTCAGAGATGGAAAAACACTCCTCCTGATCATGGGTGACAAACAGCGTGGTGATTCCCAACTGCTTCTGAATCCGTTTGATCTCCATTCTCATGTTAATCCGCAGCTTGGCATCCAGATTACTGAGCGGCTCATCGAGCAGCAGCAGCTTCGGCTCGATCACCAGAGCCCTTGCAAGTGCGACTCTCTGCCGCTGTCCGCCGGACATCTGCTGGGGAAAACGGTCTGCAAATTCCGTGAGGCCGCATACCTCCAGGATGTCCTTCACCTTTCTGTCCATCTCCGCCTTGTCCAGCTTCCTGATCTTTAAGCCGAACGCCACATTGTCATAGACTGACAGATGGGGAAACAGCGCATAACTCTGAAATACGATACCGAAATTTCTTTTATGCACCGGCACCTTTGTTAAATCCGCTCCATCCAGTGAAAAAATGCCGCTCTGGGGTTCGATGAAGCCGGCCACCACCCGAAGTGTCGTAGTCTTACCGCATCCGCTGGGCCCTAAGAGAGAGACCAGTTCGCCTTCCTCCACCTCCAGGTTCAGTCCTTTTAGGACCTGCTTTTTCTTATCATAACAGACATCAATATCCTTAAGTGTCATAAATGCCATCGTCTTTTCCTCCTTAACTGGCGACTATTTTGTCAATGCGGCGATTCCCAGCGTCTTATCTACAATTACCATAATCATGACTGTGGCTGCCATTAAGAGCACGGATACCGCTGATACAGTCGGATCATAATTATATTCGATGTAATTCATCAGAGTCGCCGGAAACGTGGAGACTCCCGGACCGGAAAGAAACATGGATACCGGTATATTGTTAAAGGAATTGATAAAGGCAAGCATGAAAGCGGCCGAAATTCCCGATGTGATATTCGGAAGCACCACTTTAAAAAATGCGGAAATTTTGCCGCACCCCAGGCTCCATGCCGCTTCCTCCACCGAGAAATCAAACTGGTCCAGACTCGACCCCACCACACGGATAACGTATGGAAGCGTCACCATAAAATGTCCTGCCAGAAGCCCGGCATACACCGGAATCCTCAAGGACAGCACGAGAAACTGGTAAAGCACAAAGCCGATTACAATTCCCGGAACAATGGTAGGAGACAGGAACACCGACTTTAAGATCCCTTTTCCCTTCATGCCGGATCTTGCCAGTGCATAGGCCGCCGGAATCCCCACAAGAAGAGCGATGAAGGTAGCCAGAAATGCAATTTCCAGGCTCGTTAAAAATGATTTCCGGAAAGATTTTAAGGAAAAAACATTCAGAAACCATTTCATGGAAAATGATTCAATGGGAAAGGTGATGGCATTACCTCCGCCAAACGCCGTCACGGTAATGATGATGAGCGGTATGATCAGAAATGCAAAGACCAGTCCCGCAAAAATCGTGAGCAGTTTATTTTTACGCATGGCTTCCTCCTCTTCTGTCCAGCCTGTTGGCCAGAGCGTTAAATCCTTTGATGACAATCAACGTCACAATAATCATAATCAGGGATATCACCGCCGCTCCATCCCAGTCCCCCACCGTCATGGCACGCTGGTAAATGAAGGTCGACAGCACCATATTCTTATTGCCGCCCAGCAGCTGCGGCGTGGTGTAGGCTGTCAGCGTTCCGGTAAACACGAGTATACCGCCTACAATAATTCCCGGAAGGCTCATGGGGAAAACAACCTTCAGAAACGCGGTAAACCGGTTGGCGCCCAGGCTCTGAGCGGCCTCCATCATATCATCCCCGATATTTTCCATGACGCCGGCTACCGTCACAATCATCAGAGGAAGGAATAAGTAAACAGAACCGATGATAATGGCAAAATCGGTGTATAATAGTTTCACCGGCTTATCTGCAAATCCCGCGGCCATAAGAAACCGGTTTATAATCCCGTTGCTTCCCAGGATATTGATCCATGCAAAGCTGCGGATGACAGAATTCGTCATCATCGGGAAAATGGAAACTGCCAGAAGGATTCCCCGCCATTTCCTGCCGCACCGGCTGATAAAATACGCGGTCGGAACACCTGCCGCCATACAGGCCGCCGTCGTAATTACCGCCACCTTCACGGTCCTTGCGAATATCTTCAGATAATACTCGTCCCGGAAAAAGTCCACGTAAGAGTTGAACGGATACTCGCCGGCAAAGAGCGTGGGGACCAGAACCCTCAAAAGCGGAAGAAACAGACACACCGCCAGGATGACAAGTCCGGGCACCACCATAACAAATGCACTACTTTTCTTCATCTCTACCTCTCCAATTTATTTATTAGTTTAGTTAATCCAACGATGTACATTTATTATAAAATGTGATATACTGTACGTCAAATACATATAATCTATAATTTTTATGCAGTAAAGCTATAATCCCTCATTGATCCATTGTCTTTCACCCAGGAGGAGACCGCCATGGAATTAAAAGAAGCCCGCTATATTCTAGCCATCGCCCGCCACAAGAGCATCAGCAAGGCGGCCGAAGCCCTGTTCATCTCCCAGCCATCGTTAAGCAAATACTTGAAAAATTTAGAGCAGCAGCTTGGAACCCGGTTATTCGACCGGATCGGCAACGGTTATTTTCCCACCTATGTAGGTGAGCGCTATCTCCACTATGCGGAAAAAATCGTGGAGTACGGCCTGGAATGGGATACAGAGCTTGATGATATTATGCACCAGAACCACGGGCGTTTAAACATTGCAATTCCAATCATGCTGGGCAACAGCATCATCGGCCCGACTCTGCCCCGTTTTCACAAGCAGTATCCCCACGTAACCGTAAATATGATGGAGGCAGTCAACTTTGTAGCAGAACATACCCTGACCGATCATACCGTGGATTTAACCTTCTATAATGTTCATGAATTCCCCAGGGATTTGGATTATCAGATCATTGGAAAAGAAGAGATTGTACTGGTGCTCTCCGCCTCCTCTCCCGCGGCTCATAAAGCAGTGGATAAAGAAGGCTTCCGATACCCGTGGCTCGATCTGCGTCTGCTGAAAGAGGAGGACTTTATCCTGCTTTACCCGGACCAGAATACCGGCGGAATAGCCCTGAAGCTCTTTTCCGAGTACTGTATGGCCCCCCACGTCCTGATGTATACAAGGAACAGCGAAATGTCTATCCGCCTGGCCATGGAAGGCGTGGGGGCGGCTTTTGCACCCGAGAGCTATTACCATTATATAAAAAGACAGGAAAGCTCCTCCCCTGCAGTCCGTTCCTCCGCCTGCTTTTCCATAGGAGCTGAAAAAATCGAAAACACGCTGATCGCCGCTTACCAGAAAAACCGGTATCTGCCGCAATATGCGCGGGCATACTTAGATATGATTAAGGAATACTGTTTATATATGGATCGGAAGAAGATACAGGGGGAAGATTAGGAAATTACGGATATAAAAAGAGAACACATTGAAAGACAGCTAATTGAAAGGCAGTTATTTCAAAGACAGCTATTTCAAAGGCAATGCTTTTAGATACAATAAGCTTACATTCAGCTATGAATAACGTCGGAAAATGTCGAATATTTATCTGCATGGAATATTAGCCCGTTATTGTTTTTACTTTGTTTTTACGTTAAAATAACTTTATATAATTGTGCAGCGGTCAAGAGGGTAGTCTGATGGTTTCCTCCGGAAATTTACAAAGGAGGATATGTGGTATGAATACACTGGAAGTGTTGACGCTGGTGCTGGTTATCTTTACAGTACTGGCCTACCTTGATAATCATCAGAAAAGAAAATAGCTATCCTCTACTCGCAATAGAGGATAGCTCGTAACTATAAATTACTCAGTTATCCGAAGTCTTAATCATCAGACCGAAACAAATCTTTTGATTACTTCTAAGTACATTATACCCAAGGTACTTGTATTTTACAAGTACCTTTTTGGATTATATCATAATTTCTGGTAAACAGACCACATCACACCGCCGCCGTCCTCACTTAAGCTGGAATCTCTCCAAGTTTCCTGTTTTCGCATCAGGAATCCTGTGGTATGATAAATGAAACGTAATATATAGAAAGCAATAGGAGGCCAACTATGAAGGAAATACAAAGCACTGCCATCATTGGCATGGGAGCACTCGGCTTACTGTACGGGAATCAGATTGTATCCAGGCTGGGTTCCTCCGGCCTGCGCTTCATTGCAGACAGGAAACGTATTCAGAAGTACCATTCCATGGAATTCACCGTGAACGGGGAGCACCGCACCTTTCCAATGGAAGACTGTGAAACCGCAGCTCCTGCCGATTTTGTGATCGTAGCGGTCAAATACAACGCGCTCCCCGAGGCCTTAAACACCATGAAGAACTGTGTCGGACCGGATACCACCATAATCTCCGTTATGAACGGCATCAGCAGCGAACAGATGATCGGGGAACGCTATGGCCGTGAAAAAGTACTGTACTCCATCGCCCAGGGCATGGACGCCATGAAATTCGGGTCTTCCCTGACCTACACACAGGCAGGAGAGCTGAGGGTTGGCGCTCTGTCACCGGAACAGAACAACCGTCTGGAAGCCATGACCGCCTTCTTCGACCGGGCCGGGATTGCCTACACCGTTGAAGATGACATTCTGCACCGCCTGTGGGGCAAATTCATGCTGAATGTCGGTGTAAACCAGACCTGTATGGCGTATGAGACCACCTATTCCGGCACACTGGTTCCCGGAGAAGCTCACGACACCATGATTGGCGCCATGCGCGAGGTCATCAGGCTGGCCCGTGCGGAACACGTCAACTTAACCGAGCAGGATTTAGACAGCTACATCGACCTGCTGAAGACGCTGTCACCGGACGGTATGCCGTCTATGAGACAGGACAGCCTGTCACACCGGCCGTCAGAAGTTGAGATGTTTTCCGGAACCGTCAGAGAGATGGCCAAAAAACACGGACTTGCCACACCTGTAAATGACCGCCTGTATAAGCGGATCAGGGAGATGGAGTCACAGTACACTTAATACGTTCCCGCAGGCGAAAGCAGACGAAAACTACCGCAGCACCTTCTGCCCGCTGGCCGTATAAATCCGGTACCAGTCCACGTGCTCCAGCCGGATCTCCACACCGCGGACCGCCTCCAAAAGGCGGTCGATCCGGTTGCTTCCGCAGATTGGCAGCGCTTTCACCGGATGGTATGCCAGCCATGCGTATACAATGGCAGACTCGGTAGTCCCGTATTGCTCCGCCAGTTCTTTCAGAACAGCCCTGACCTTTACACAGGCCTCATCGCTGCCGGTAAACAGCCTTCCGCCGGCCAGAGGCGACCATATCATGGGATGGATTCCCGTGCCTGTCAGCAGATCCATCATCCCTGAATCGAAGTGCTCAAAGCAGAGCGGGCTGCACTCGATCTGATTTGTGACCAGGCTCTGTCCGGTCGCCTGATTCAGCGCCTGGAACTTCCAGGGATCAAAATTCGATACCCCGTAAGCCCGGATAAGCCCTTCCGCCTGCAGGTCCTTAAGCGCCCTTCCGCACTCCGCCGGATCGAGACAGGGATCCTCTCTGTGAATCAGCAGCAAATCCACGTAATCCGTTCCCAGCCGCTCCAGACAGTCTCTGCACGCACGCATCACATGATCGTACGTCGTATTGTAATGGGAAAATGCTGCGTTCTCCCCTTTCGGCACGATACCGACCTTCGTCACCAGTTCGATCCGGCTTCTCAGCGTGGGATCGAAGGCCAGCGCTTTCCCCATCTGCCGCTCACACTCTCCGCCGCCGTACACGGCTGCCGTATCAAAGGTGGTAACACCGTTCTCCACACAGGCATTCATATGATCTGCCAGCTTCTCCGGGCTCCAGTCCCAGGAAGTTAACCGCCAGTAGCCCTGTATTACCCGTGACAATTCAATCGGCCCCATCTTAATTCGTTCCATATGCTCTCCTTTTACTATCAATCTCTACATTAAGCTCCAGCTCTGTATTCCACCTATAACTACAGATTCTCACCATTCTGCATAATCGTATTCCTATACCACTCAAACGAATCCTTCGGTATCCGCTCCTGCGTCGCATAATCCACATAAATCAGACCAAACCTGTCGTTGTATCCTCTGGCCCACTCAAAATTGTCCATAAGCGACCACTGGAAATACCCTGCCACGTCCACGCCCTCCTCAGCGGCTCTCTTAAGCCCGCGCAGATGGCGGTGAAGATAATCAATCCTGGCATAATCATGAATCTTTCCATCTAACGCAGGCCAGTCATGGCTCGACATACCGTTCTCCGTAATAACGACCGGTGTCTGGTACCTCTCATACAGGAACTTGACGCCCCAGTAGAGACAGTCAAAATCCACATGCCAGTTAATGGCCGTCTTCGGCGCGCCGGGGCTGTGAGGCACCGTCTCCCAACCGCCGGGAACCGCCTTTGTCGGAATTCCTCTATAGATATTCTGGCCGTAAAAATCCGGTTTCTGATGGATAATCTTCATATCATCCGGTCCCATGACAGGCAGATCCTTTTCCAGAATGCGAAGACCTTCCTCCGGATAGTTTCCCAGCATCACAGGATCACTCCACCAGCTGACGTTCCACGACCAGTCCCCATTCTCCGGCATACGGAAATAGGCGTTTCTCGCCGCCTCCACATCTTTCGGATCGCTGCTGACCGGAACCGGCACATTGGACGTAGGCGCATAACCTATCTTTGCATCCGGAACAATGGAACGGATCTCCATAGAGGCCAGACCGTGAGCCATCATAACGTGATGGGCCATGGACAGTGCCTCGCGGCGGGGCAGCTTATGTCCCGGAGCGTGAACTCCATCCACGAATGCCAGACCGATGAATACCTGTGGCTCGTTAAACGTAATAAAGTTCTTCACCCGGTCTCCCAGCGCCCGGGCAACTACTGCTGCATATTCCGCAAACCATTTCGGGCTGTCAGGATTCAGCCAGCCGCCCCGCAGATACAGCTCATAAGGCTGATCCCAGTGGTACAGCGTCACATACGGTGTAATCCCGTTCTCCAGCAGCGCATCCGTCAGACGGGAATAAAAATCCAGCCCCTTCTGATTGACCGTACCAATCCCGTCGGGAAGAATACGGGGCCAGGAGATGGAAAAGCGATACGCCTTAATTCCCAGCTGCTTCATTAATTTTACATCTTCCTCAAATCTGTGGTAGTGATCACACGCCACATCGCCGTTGTGTCCTTCAAAAACCTTTCCGGGCTGGTGGGCGTACACGTCCCATATGGACAGCCCTTTCCCATCCTCAAAGGCCGCCCCCTCGATCTGATACGAACTGGTTGCGGCTCCCCATACAAAATCCTTCTGAAATCCCATAAATGCCTTCCTCCTGTTAACTCGCAGTTCACGGCCCCGCCCGTAAAAGGCAGAACCGTGAACCGCAGTGATGATTATGAAACAATTATTTTACATGAATCATTTCACATATCCGCTTTCTTTCATGCGCAGATACGACGCCGTTAAAGTCTGAACCCGGTCTAAATGCCGCAGCACATCCTGTTCCACACAGGCGTATGATAAGCCCTGCCGGTCCATCTCCTCCAGGATCGGATCGACGGGAAGCAGCCCGCTGCCCAAGCTGGTAAAACCAACCTTCGTGGACGGATCGCTGTTCAGTATGTGCTTCGGCGCTTCCAGATCATAGAAGTCCTTCAGATGTACATTGGCAATCCTGCCCTCCAGACGTTTTAAGAGCTTTACCGGGTCCACCCCCGCCACCATTGCCCAGCCCAAGTCAATATTAAACTTAAGCCTCGGATCCACGTGCAGCAACATTAAATCGAATCCCGAAATACCGTTGTAACAGGTGGTGAACTCCTGGTAATGGTTATGATAGCAGAAATGGATTCCTTCGCTCTCAAAAAACAGAACCGCCTTATTCATAAATTCAAAATCCTGCATGACCTCATCGTATCCGGCATTGCTGCCGTATCCCCTCCGGAAGCTGGCAATCATGCTGGACGAATACATGCACACCTGATTTATCTCCTGAATGTGCAGTGACTTAATCTTCGCCGCCGGGTCCTGAAAGACCTCCGGGGATGCTCCCGACATGATGGGTTTAATCCCCAGACTGCAGACACGTTCATACTTCTCTTTTAAATCTCCTCCGGGAATGGCGTAATCGAGATCCATGTCCATGGCGCGGTATCCGATCTCCGCGTATTTTTCCAGCAGCTTCCATGTCTCCTCTGTCTTCGATCTGTCATCCGGAAGAAATCCTACTACACCAGCCTTTAACATATCCTGCCTCCTGCCCATTTTATCACATCCGGCTGCCAGTCTGCAAGTGCAGCCTCATGGCATTTGCCGATCATCCCGGCTTTTAAGGCTGCCGGCCTGGCCGGTCTGGTCTCCATCGTATAGACCGTCCCCTCCCTGGTGCAGACATCAAGCCCGTGAATCAGTTCCAATGCGTGCAGATGCAGTCCCACATCGCACCGGTGGGGCCTCTCGCCGCGAATCGCCCACGCCATCTCTGCCACGCCCATACCGCGCCTTGAGTCTCCCCACGTTCCCGGTGCTCCCTCAAACTTATTCGTCGTCACATGATCGTGGGTGATCGGTATCTCCATAAAACGGCTTCCGCCCTTTCGCATCAGCATCACCGGCCCGCCGTAATAGTTGGGGTCCGGGCAGATCAGCGTGCCTTCGCTTCCATACACTTCCACCCGCGGCGTCTCCATAAAGCTCTCGCCCGTCACCACGAGGGTGCCGCAAACACCGCTTTCGAACCGCAGCGCTCCGTATAAGCTGGTAATTCCCGGAACCTCCGCGCTTTCTCCCTGCCGCGGATTATAGGGATTTCTCAGTTCAAACGGGTACGAGTCCGCGAATCCCGCCACCGTCTGAACTGGTCCGAATAAGTGAACCATAGCGTGAATATAGTAGGCCGCCATGTCAAAGGGCAGCGTTCCTCCATTTTCCAGCTTAACGTCGTTTCTGGCGCCATCCGGCCAGACATTGCGCGCCAGAAATGCGTGCACGCTGATGGGCTTTCCTATATATCCATCATCAATCAATTTCCGGCAGGTCTGGTACCCGCCTCCTAAAAATGTATCTGGCGCACACCCGATCCGAAGCCCCTTTTCCTCTGCCAGCCTGGCAATCTCACATGCCTCCTCATAGGAGGGTGCAAGGCTCTTCTCTGTATAGACGTGTTTTCCCGCGTTTAATGCCTCCCGGATCACCTGTGTATGGCTCTGCCAGTTGGTGGTATTCACCACAATCTCGATCTCGGGATCATCGTAGATCTCCTGGTTCGTCATCTGACGGATTCCGAATTCCTCCGCGCGGGCGGCGCTCCGCTCCGGTATCAGGTCACTGCATCCCACCACTTCCACGGAATCGAAACGATTCACCATATTATCCAGATACGTCCAGCTTATAATACCGCTTCCAATTAATCCTGCTTTTACTGGTTTCATTTTCTCTCCTTTTCCCGGACAGTCAGGCATTTCCCCTGCTGCCATCCGGTCTTAAGCCGGCAGCATTACCATACATACCCGCTTTCCTTCATCGCCAGGTAAGACATGGTCAATGCCTCCCTGGGATTTAAGTTCCGCATGATATCCTGTTCCACACACGCATATTCCACCGACTGCCTGTCAAGTTCCTTCAGCACCCCCGGAATATTCACGACTCCCGTTCCCACAGCGGTAAACCCTTCCTTCGATGAAGGATCCTTCTCCACCATCTTCCACGGCTTCTGTAAATCGTAAAAATCCTTCACGTGGATGCATGCAATTCGTCCTTCCAGCCTCTTTAAGACCTCCACCGGATCATAGCCACCGGAGGTAACCCAGCCCACATCCAGATCAAATTTCAGACGGGAGTCCACATTGTACAGCATGTGGTCAAAAGCATTGACCCCATGATATACCGTTATAAACTCGTGGTAATGGTTATGGTAACAGAAGGTGAGGCCCTCTTCGTCAAAGAGCTCTGTCAGCCGGTTCATATACTCGAAATCCCGCATCATCTCGTCATACGTCCCATGGACGCCATATCCTTCGTGAATGCTTTTCGATATGCTTGAACTGTAAGCCGTAACCCGTTTGATTCCCTGGGCGTGGGCTTTTTTGGCAATCTCAGCCACACGGCCCACCGCCAGTTCAAAATCTCCCGGACAGCCCATGGTGAGCGGCTCCAGACCGAGATTTCTCAGTCTGGAAGCGCTTTCTGTTAAGTCTTCTCCGGGGGCGGCATACGATAAATCCATATCAATTGCTTTGTATCCCAAATCAGCACACCATTTAAAAAATTCCCAAACGTCAGATTTATCTTCAGGCAAAAAGCCTACGATACCCGCTTTAACCATGATTTCCCCTTCTTACAGATATTTTTTCAGATTTTCGATGCTGATTTCAGCATTTTTAAGACTCTCCGGCTCATTCCACAGCTCCGTCATCAGCCACTTTGTCCCGCATGCCCTGGCCGCCGGGATAATCGTCCCGATATCCTGAATTCCGTGATCCCCTACTGCGCAGCCTCTGTGGTTGTCACAGATCTCATTGTGGCGTACCAGAATATAGTCGCTGTCTTCCATCGGCGGCTGGAAATCCTTGGAATGCAGGATATCCACGTGACCTTTATACTTATCCAGATAAACTGCAGGTATCACCCCGCCCACAATCATCCAGGCCGTGTCAAATTCCGGCTGAAGCAGATCCAGACCGCATTCCTCCAGCATGCCGTCGATGGTACGGCGGCCCCTGTAATCTCTTAAGTAGCCGAAGGCAGACCCGTGTACCTGGAACTGGATTCCTGCGTCCCGAAACATCTGTGCAAACCGTTTCGTATTCTCATAGCACTTCTTCTGCTCGTCAAACGGCGTACGGTCTGCATAAAAACACGGTCCCACAGCCGCATAGGACAGCCCCAGCTCCCTGCACTCAGCAATCACCGGTTCCGGATCCTCTAAAAGCCGTTCCGTGGATACGTGGCAGCCTAAGAGTTCAATCCCGTTTTCCGCAGCCGCCTGCTTTACCTCCTGCAAATCAATGGGGCGTTCCATACGGTCGGCCAGCGTAGCGCTGGAGCCGAGTGCAAACTCCCAGCCCTGATATCCCATTTTAGACACAAGTTCAAATGCTTTTGCAAATCCCAGTTCCTTGCAGACATTATGAATACTCCACATCTGAATCCCAATCTTAAGCTCGTTCTGTTCCATGATGAAATCCTCCTAAAAATTTTGTTTTGTTTGTTTTTTCCTGTAATTTACCGGTGTTTCCCCATATTTTTTCTTAAACAGGCGGTAGAAATAATTGATACTTCCCACCCCCACGCGTTCACTGATTTCCTGCACCGGCAGAGACGTTTCCCGAAGGAATTTTGCGGCATTTTCCAGCCGCACATCTGCGATGTAATCGCTGCACGATACACGGAGTGTACTATAAAACTGTTTTCCAAAGTAAGCCGGTGATAAATCCACCAGTCTGGCAAGGTATTCGACGGACAAATCCGCCCTGCTGTAATTTTCCTGAATATAGTTCTGTGCAAAAGCGATGGGATTCCCCTCCCCCGGCCTGTCTTTTTTCTGTTCCTCTCCGCACCGCTTCATCATTGTTTCACACCACTGCGCAAATACATCTGCCAGCTCTTTTTCAGTATCCGTTCCGAACACTTCTCCATGAATATCCTGGTGTTCCACGATGACCGACCGGGCAGCCAGTCCCGATACCAGACTGTTAATGCAACGTTCCATGTAACCCTTAATTCTCGTTTCCTCCGGAGTACCCAGAGACTGCCGGAATCCATTTACTGCCTTTTCAAGCGCTTTGGAATCCTGAAGCAGGATTGCCTCTAAAATTTCTCTCTCTTCCTTCACCGGGTAGGCTGACCGCTTCGTCTCCCACTCCCGCACATATGGATTTAAGCTTCCGGTTCCGCGGTAAAATCTGTAGTTTAACGCACTGCACGCCTGGTGGTAACTCACGGCCATATCCTCAGGTGCAGCCGCCGGAATCCCCAGTCCGATGGATACGGAATACTTGAAAAACTCGTAGAAATTTTTCTGAAACAGCTTCAGAGCTTCCAGAATCTCGTCATCTATACTTCCGGCCGGGCAGGCGACCATACAGGCCAGCTTCTGCTCATCCATACGGATCAGCACCCCCAGGATCCGCCCTCCCAGCAGCTCGCTTAAAATGTTGGAGACTGCAAAATCATGAAGTCCCCGCTCTCCCACATCCACGGTGCTGTTATAGGTTTGGTAACGGTCCACTGCCAGTACTACCGCACACTTGTACGGACTTTCCGGCGCTCTCATTCCCTGCTCCAGCGCCAGTTTCTCCACCCGCTTCGCCGTCTCCATATCTCCCAGGAGCTGGCTTTTTACCCAGCTCCCGTTAAAGAGAGGCTGTGAATGGGTCAGGCGGCTGTTCAGCTTCTCGATTTCATAGCTCCGTTTAACCAGTTCTTCACAGATCACTCCGATCTCATCCACGGTACCCGTGTCATAACCGTCCACCTGCTCCCTCACCATGGTTTTCACAGGTGCATAGATTCTGCGGATCATCAGCCAGATTCCGTACAGCACAGCAAGCAGAAAGATAAAAAGCGCCGCTCCAAGCTGCAGAGAAAACTTTCTGGTCAGAATTCCGCTTCCGGCCATGGGCATCAGACGCACCATCTTCCAGCCCGGAATGCAGGCCTGCTTCGCCGTTACGGCGCACCGGGTATTCTCGATGTCCATGATCCGGAAATTATCCTCCTCTATCCCCTCCAGAATCGGCCGCCAGTCTATTTCCGGCAGATCGGTTCTGCCGATCAGAACCGATTCATTGGTGACCAGAAAGATCTGGTCCAGCGGCTGGAGAGCTGCCGGATTCAGCAGATCAATAAAGTAACTGTCTTTTAAGTCCAGGACGATGGCACTGTCCCTGTACTGGCCTGATGGAAAGAATACAAACGTAGTTACCTCTGTACAGGGACTGTTCGTCAGCCTGATTTTTTCCGGAATCGTCCGCCGGAAGGAAACCAGGCCGCCTGCACCGCTCTGTTCATAATGCTCCACGATGGAATCATCCACCTGGTCAGAAGCACCGTCTGTCCCCAAATACCGGTTTCCCGACAGATTGATCAGGGAAATCTTCTCAATATACGGATATAAGTTTTTAAGTCTCCTCAGTTCTAAAAAGATATTGGCCTCGTTGGCCCTGTCGGCCTCATCGCGGAGAAAGAAGACTGAAAGATTGTTTAAGCTCAGGACCTCATTGATCACGCCGGACAGCTTATCGTAGGAATTTAAAAGCACACTGTCTGCGGATACGAGGCTGTTTTTGGCCATATACTTATACTCCTGATGCATCACGTGAGAAAACAGCGTGTATAGCATCGTAACAATCAACAGCGAGAACACAGCCAGCAGCGTCATAAACGACAGAACCAGTTTCCGGTACAGTGTAAACCTCTTAAGCTGGCTGAAAAAACTATGGATCAATATCTTCATGCAAACTCCCCCTTTTCTTACTTTCAATTATATCAAAAAGTAAGCTGTTTGCATACGCGGCGGCCTGCCTGCCCTCTTTGTCCCTGCTGTTACATCCCCTCGATTTCCTCCGCGGTCACCTCCCGCTTTAACTCTGCCGAGCGGTAGAACGCCTGGATAATTGTGACCACGTTGAGGGCTTCTTCCTTCGTAACGATAGGTTCTGCCTTTCCGTCCAGCACATCGAGAAAATGCTCTACGATCAGATAGATGCCCGGATTCTGGATATGCTCAAATTTGTGGTGCACATTCAGATTCAAAATCGTGTCCGTCATGGTCTCTCCCTTAGAGCTGTACAGTATAAAGGGATTCTCCGCGTACTTGTTAAATACGAGTCCGCCCTTCGTACCATTTAAACGGATTCCGTCAAATGGCGGGGAATTCAGCGCCCATGCGAATTTAAAGTTAATCAGGATATCTTCTCCCAGTCTCAGTGTACCTGCCGAATGGTCTTCCACCGTAAACTCACTGCTGGAATACGGACGCGGAACAAAGTTTTTGGACTTGCTCACAGTTCCCAGGTTGGGACGGTCCGTCTCGTACGGTGCAATCTTGCTCCACGTATTGCCGCTGATGGACTTGAATTTCGGATTGCCCAGCATGTATAAGATGGAATCGATAAAATGCACGCCCACGTCGCAGAACGGTCCGCCAAAATTATCCTTCTTGATGTGGAAACTGCCCCAGTTGGGAATTCCCCTGCGCCGGATATTCTCACATTCGCCAAAATACACATCTCCCAGAGCGCCGTCTTTGATCATATCTCTCAGTACGGTGCGGGCCCCCATGCGGTCGTTCTGAACCGGCATAAAGATTCTTCCCGCGCTCTCGGCCGCCGCGTAGATTTCCTTCGCATCCGCCAGCGTCACGCAGATCGGTTTTTCACATAAGACATTGGCTCCCGCCTCCAGCGCCGCAATGCTCCATTCCTTATGGTACTGATTGGGTACGCAGATGGAGACCACATCCGGTTTGCACTCTTCCAGCATCTGCTGCGGGTCTTCATAGAACTTCTCAACCCCGTATCTCTTTGCCACATATTCGGCGGCTCCCGGCTTTAAGTCGGCCACTGCCACCAGTTCGCACCGCTCATCTGTCTGATACGCCGGTACGTGGCTTCCCGCGCCGATAAAGCCGACGCCAATTACCGCTGCTTTGTACTTCTTATTCATGGGTAATTCTCCTCTCAACTTTCTTTTATTATTTTTCAAACACTCCGACCAGATCTTTATTGGCCTCATAGTGTTCTTTATACTGTTTGGAATACTCCTCTAATACCTTGTCTAATCCGGCCGCTTTCAGACGCTGGATGGCCTGGTCGATATTGCTGTCGTAATCCACCACGCCGAATTTAATCGGGTAAATGGACGTAATAATCTCATTGGTCAGATTGGCTACCTCATTGGAGACGTTGACCGGATCAAAGTTGAAGCCGACCATAGGGGTACGCACATTGGTACCGGTAATCGGTGTGGTGTACATCTTCATCAGAGTATCCGTAGCAGTGGCGTCGTAAAGTCTGAAATCCGCATTGCCCATCTGCCAGTCATCATACTTGTAAAGCGGCTTTCCATCGGCCCCAAAGATGGTTTCCATCGTATTATCAGTCACCTTCTTATACGTCTCGCCTTCCACTCCATACATGAATAACTGGTAGTTTTCGGCGTCCTTATAGAGCCAGTCCAGGAAAGACAGCGGTACATTGGGGTCTGTGCAGGACACAGGAACCGCATTGCCGTTATAGATACCGAAATACTCCACATTGCCAAGCTCCGGATTCAGCCAGAAATCACCTAAATACGCCCCTACATTCTTCGTCATGGTGGATTCACTCTGGTAGTCGATGGTCTCAAAGCCGAAGACAAATTTGCCGTAATCGGCTGCGTTGCTGCGGTCTTCACTGTCTGTAGTGAGAATATCCGGATCAATCAGGCCAAGGTCATAGAGTCTGCTGTATATCTCACAGTCCCTTTTAAAGATATCGCTCTCATAGAAGCTTTCCACGGTGCCATCCATATTGCATTTTGCAATTCCCATGGTGTTGTCTACGATAAAAGGCGCTTCCTCGTAGGAGCGGTGCAGCCATGTGGCCGGACGGGAAAGGGTATGAAGCCATGTGTAGCATTTCTCTCCTGTCTCCTCCATTAAGATCTCCTGCATCTTCTGTCCCAGTTCGATTACCTCATCCACGGTTTCCGGCACCTTTCCGCCCGCCTTATCAAAGATATCCTGGCGATAGAAGATACGGCCGTAATCACGGCTGATATAGTAGTTTGGCTTCACCGGCACAGCCAGGATTTCACCGTTTACGGTAAATTCCGGCCAGCGCTCGGACAGAGTCTCCTTCAAATCCGGGAAATTGTCCAGATAGTCGTTAAGCGGCGCGATTGCATTCTGGGAACGCAGTACCGTTGCGCTCTTTCTGTCCTGCATGACATGCAGCAGTTCGAACTCCTCACCGGTGGACAGCATTAAGTTTACTTTCTGATCCCATGCGTCCCAGGGGATACGGATCAGCTCTACCTCGATATTCACTCCGTCCTTCTGAAGCTTGTCGTTGACCAGACCGATGATCTCGTCTTCCTTCTCCCAGTCGCTGCCCGGCGCTACATAGCGCATCTTCTTCGGCGCTTCCCCGGCGGTTCCCCCTGCCGTCTCTGCCGCCGACCCCTTCGCCCCGGTCGTACCCGGACTGGATTCTGCCGGCTTGGAACCACATGCAGTTAATGAACAGACCATTGCAGCCAGAACGACTAACGCCCCGATTCGTTCTACTCTTCTTCTCATTTCAATTCCTCCTCAACTATAATTGTTTTTCATCTATTGATTCTCCGTCTCTGATCCGAAACGGTTAAATCCCTCTCCGATCAGCCCTTAACGGAACCGACCATAATACCTTTTACAAAATACTTCTGCAAAAACGGATACAAAAATACCAGCGGCCCTATGGTGACGATCACCGTCGCCATCTTAAAGCTCTCCGCAGGCGGGGTATCCAGCTGAATTCCCTGGGTTACCATCTGGGACAGCATACTGATATCCGACTGCAGCCGGAAAAGCAGCATCTGTAACGGATAAAGCTTTTTGTTATCAATCAGCATAACAGCGTTAAACCAGTTATTCCAGTAATTAATTCCGTAAAACAGTGTAATCGTCGCTATAATCGGTTTGCAGAGCGGAAAATAGATCTGGAAACCGATCCTGGTCTCGCTGGCTCCGTCAAGCCTTGCGGATTCCATCAGCGATTCCGGTATGGTAGCGACGTAATTGCGCACCAGAAACATATTAAACGGTGTAAAGATCATGGAAGGGATCAGCAAAGACAGAATATTGTTGTACATCCCCAGCTTCCGGCAGATTAAATACCACGGAACCATTCCTGAATTAAATACCGTTGTAAAAAAGAAAAACATGGCAAACTGATTTCTGTATTTCAAATTCTTATTAGCCAGCGGATACGCCACCATAAATGTCATCAGCACGGCAATCGCCGTTCCCACTACTGTGATGAAAACCGTTATCCCGCAGCTTGCATAGATCGAAGAGCCCGGATAAAACAGCTTCTGGTAAGCGGCCAGCGACAGTTTTTTGGGAATTAAGCTGTATCCGTATCTGCCGATACAGCTTTCATCCGTAAAAGACACGGCCACGACCAGCAGCATCGGCAGAATACACAGCAGCGAAATGCAGGTCAGCAATAAGTAAATCAGCCCCTGGGCTATACTGAAACGTTTGCGTTGAACCATAATAATCCCCTCCCTGATCAGAATAATGCGCCTTCCGGAAACAGCTTTTTCACAAGCCAGTTGGACCCGAATACCATGATAAATCCCATGATCGACTGGTATACGCCCACCGCCATGGACAGCGACGGGTCGCCGGTCACACGCAGCATACGGAACACGTACGTATCAATGACATCCACCTTCGGAAGCAGCTGCCCGGAATCCTTCACCAGTGCATACACCATACCGAAGTCGCCGCAGAAAATCTTTCCGACCTCCAGAAGAATCATAATACATATGGTCGGTGTGATTAACGGAAGCGTAATTCTCTTAATGCACTGCCACCGGTTTGCTCCGTCAATGGCCGCCGCTTCATATAAGGAATGATCGATTCCTACGATGGCCGCCAGATAGATGATCATCGTGTACCCTGCCGACTTCCAGACCTTCGCAAATACCAGAATCCCCCGCCACAGCTCCGGCCGTGAATACCACCTCACCCGGTCGAGCCCGACCGCCGTCAGGATATTGTTAAACACGCCCTTTTCCGTAGACAGCATGGCATATAAGATGTAGCTTACAATAACCCACGAAATAAAGTATGGAAATAACATTGTGCTCTGCGATATTCTCACAAAAGCTTTGCTCTTCACCTCATTAAGAATCAGTGCAAGTCCTACCGACACCAGTGTACCGAAGAAAAGAAACAGTGCATTTAACAGGATCGTATTAAATGTCACCTCCCAGGCCCGGTTGCTCTCAAAGAAAAACCGGAAGTTCTCTAAACCGACCCAGGGACTGAAGATTCCTTTTTTGTAATCGAAATCTTCAAATGCAATGATCATATAAGGGAGTGTCACGTATCCCAATATGAATGTATACAAAATTCCCGGCAGCATAAAGAGGTAAAGCCCTCTGTTCTTTCGCAGTTCATACCAAATCCCTTTTTTTTGGCTGGCTGCATTTAACCCCATAGTTCCCAACTCCTTTTTCCCTGTATTCCCGTCTCCCAATATTCCGGATTCCCGCAGTCTGCCGGCGGAACGGGTACGCCGTCAGTTCCATGTGACGTTTCCTCAGCGGTTGTTTGTCTGTATGACCATACTACCCCATGACGGCAGAGGTTTTCAATTTTAAAAAATGGCCTTCTTTGAACAAATTTAGATAATTTTGTGTAATCACTAATTTTTTTAATAGAGCAAATTTGGATATTTTTCCTGCTTTCTCAAGGGGAACCGACTGTTGGAGCCTAAATTGAATCAAAAAACCACCGCAGGCATCGGAGCATTAATTTGGCAAAGGTACAAGCGGCGGGGGGGGGCCATTGCGGCAATTGTCAAATGGATACACCATCGTGTCCATTTGGCTCGTTGCACGCAAAAATAAATTCATCTGTCTTTGCGCCGCATACTGTACTAAAAAGAGGCTATAAAAATGGAGTAATTAAACTTCATTTTTATAGCCTCTTTTTCTGAACGCAGTATACAGTAATTTCATTCCATTGCATCCTGCCATCACCATCTCTGCTACACATCTGGCAAGTAAGTGGAAAAAGAATAAAGACAAATCATAAAATCCCTTGATTTTACGGGATCTTTCCGATTTGCCTTTATTATACTGTATGAGCACACAGCAACATCCAAAATGTACCAGCTCACTATCCCCCATAAACTCAGAGGTATTCACTGCCTGTTACAAACTCCTTCCATACAGCTTTACAGCACTTTCTGATTCACATAAAACACACATCACCGCACACATTTCACCACGAAATCACGAAATTTTTACATCCATACTGCCGGATCGAAATCCTTCCAGATCCAGCGTAATATAGAGAAATCCCATCTCCTTCAGTTTACGGATCAGTTCCTCTCTCATCTCCAGAACTTTTTCGAATGCATTTAAATCTACTTCGATTCTTACAATATCGCCGTGCAGGCGCAGGCGTACATTTCCTCCAATCATGGTTCTCAAATACGCTTCCCCTGCCCCGATTTTCTCCAGAACCTCATAATCGATTTCCGTATTATACGGAATTCTAGTAGCCATGCAGGGAGTAGAAGGCCTGGAAGCCACGGATATTCCATACTCTGCCGCAATCGCCTTCACTTCCGCTTTCGTCACATGAAGTTCCGCCAGAGGGCTTACAATTCCCAGCTCCTTAAGAGCCTGAATTCCCGGCCGGTATACATGCATGTCGTCTTCATTGGTTCCGTCCAGAATCAGCCTGATGTTCCGCTTCCCTGCAAAATCCTTCAGGCTTTGAAACAGGTGGCGTTTACATAAGTAACACCGGTTCACGGGGTTATGACGGATTTCCTTCTGTTCCAGTTCATCCACTGTGATTACCTCGTGAATGCCTCCCAGCTCCTCCGCCACTCGCCTGGCAATCTCCAGATCACAGGAAGGATGAAGGCGGCTGTCAAAGGTTACCGCATAGACCTTCTTTCCCGTTTTTTTAACGGCCTCCGCCGCTGCTTTTAAAAGAAGGCTGGAATCCACGCCGCCTGAGAACGCAAGACAGATATCCTGGTTCGCGTATTCTGCCATCTTCTTTTCCAGTTTCATTTTCTTTTCCGCTGTATTCTCTGTCATGATCTCCTCCTGCTGCTTTTGTGTTGTAATTCAGTTCCCTGTTTCTTTTGTTTTCCGCTCATTTTCCAGCCAATGCTGCGGATGGCAGAGTCGAAACTGCCGGCGGCCTTTTTTTTTCACCGGCCTTTTTACTGTTTGCTCTCCATTTCCTCCGCCGCTCTTCTGACCTCGCTGTAAACAGTCTGAAAATCCACGTTCTGTTCCCTGCAGATCGCCCGGACGCTTTCATATTCCGGATAAAAATACGTCTTTCCATTTCCCATGCAGATTTTCACTTCTGCATTTCCAAATCGCGTCTCTGCCACAGCCTTCCTCCGTTCCAGAACCGTTCTGGCAACGGAATAACGGCGAATTCCGATGCTGGTAGTCTGTTCAAAGATCACTGCCTCCATCTTCGGAATAAAATCTTCCCGGCACAAAACGGAAAGCATGTAGGAAGGACGGTTTTTCTTCATGTAGATAGGCGTGCTCCATACGTCTGCCGCCCCTGCCTCCAGAAGCATTTCCATGGCAAATCCCAGCATCTCGCCTCCACAGTCATCAATGTTGGTTTCCAGCACCCACATCTCATCGTCTGCCGCTTCCTCCGTCTCCAGAAGCATGGCGCGCAGCACGTTGGCGTGGGCAAAATCCTTTTTACCGGCTCCCATACCGGTCTTTATGATTTTACAGGAGTCAGGCAGTTTATCTCTTGTCCTCACCGCCGCTGCAATGGCCGCTCCCGTGGGAGTCACCATCTCCCCTTCCTGATCCGTCATGCGCAGAGCCAGGCCGTGGGCAGATGCGATATTGGCAGTTGCCGGAACCGGAACCGGAATCACGCCGTGCTGGCACCGGATCTGGCCGTGTCCCTCCGCCAGCGGAGATACCACAACCTCCTTTATTCCCAGGTTGTCGAGACAGACTGCCACGCTGATGATATCGACAATGGAATCGATCGCTCCCACCTCATGAAAATGAACCTGATCAATGGGAAGACCGTGGGCCTTTGCTTCCGCCTCTGCTACAATCAGAAACATGTTCTTCGCCAGTTCCTTCACTGCATCGTTGGAATCCAGACGGCCTATGATATCATAAATATCTGAAAGATTTCTATGGGTATGACCGTGATGATGGCCGTCTCCGTGGTCATGGCTGTGCTCGTGATGATGGTTTTCTTCATGATCATGGGGATGGTCATGAGAATGGCCTTTTTCGCAGTCATGGCTGTGCTCATGAGAATGGCCTTCTTCGCAGTCATGGCTGTGCTCATGAGAATGGCCCTCTTCGCAGTCATGATTATGGTCATGGGAATGCCCCTCCTCACAGTCATGGCTATGCCCATGCTCATGCCCCTCTTCCTCCAAATGCACATCAAAATCATACGCATCCAGGCCGCACTTCACCGTCCTGCCAAAATGAAGGTGGTATCCTTCTACTCCCAGGCTGTCCAGCGCATGCTCCAGCACCGTTTGGTCGGCGCCAAGATCCAGAAGCGCTCCAACCGTCATATCTCCGCTGATTCCCGAATTACATTCCAAATACAGTATTTTTCCCATTTATTTCACCGCCAGTCTGTTTATTTGCGTTGCCAGATAGCCCGCACCGTATCCATTGTCAATATTTACCACGGAAATCCCGTTTGCACAGGAATTCAGCATGGTTAAGAGGGCCGAAACTCCGTGGAAATTAGCCCCGTAGCCGACCGATGTCGGAACAGCGATGACTGGGCAGTCCACCAGGCCGGCCACCACGGTTCCCAGGGCTCCCTCCATACCAGCCACCGCGATAATGCAGTTCGCCTTCATAAGCCGTTCTCTCTGTGACAGCAGGCGGTGAATTCCCGCCACGCCCACATCATAGATCCGATCCACCGCGCAGCCGAAATATTCCGCGGTCTGAGCCGCTTCCTCCGCCACCGGAATATCAGCGGTCCCGCCGGTACATACCGCTACACAGCCCGTTCTTTCCTTGTCCTTTTTCTCTACCTTCAGAATCCTGGATACCGTATCGTATTCAATCTCCGGCACTTCCTCTTTCACCAGAAGAAACTGTTCTGCGGATGCCCGTGTTCCCAGGACCTCTCCATCCCTCTCATAAAACCTCTTCATGATCTCCACCAGGTATTTATCCGGCTTTCCCTGGCAGAATACAGTCTCGCCAAACCCGGAACGCAGCTTCCTGTGATGATCCAGTTTGGCGTAGCCTAAATCTTCATAGGGAAGATCCTTTAAAAGCGCCTCGGCCTCAGCTACATCCAGCGTTCCGCTGCTCACACTCTCCAACACCTTTTTTACATCCATTACATCTGTATCCTTTCTACTTTTGCTGTCATTCACAGTCCCCTTCGGCCTCTGCTTCCTGTTCAGCCATTCAGTCTCACGATTTTCGTACATATACGCTCCAGCAGTACCTCCGAGTGACTAACCGCCAGAAGGCCGATTTCCCTGTTCTTCACTTCCTCCAGGAGGAAATTCCACAGCTGGCTCTGTGTAATCAAGTCCAGCATCGTACTGATCTCATCCGCCAGAAGGAATCTCGTTCTCTGTCCAAGCGCCCTGGCAATACAGAAACGCTGGAGCTCACCGCCGGATAATTCCGATGGATACCGGTTGAGCCAGTCCGGCTCAATTCCCAGGCCATCGATAATCCTCTTTTCCACCTGGTCCCCCTCTTTTAAAACTTCGCCCATCTTCCACCTGGGATTGACCGACAGTTCCGGATGCTGCCATATCATCTGCACCGGACAGTACCCCTTCCAGGCTGAAAGAGGCTTTCCATCCAGCAGCACCTCGCCGCTGTCCGGATCCTCATATCCTGCCAAAATCTTACAGAATGTCGTTTTCCCAAAACCACTGGGGGCAATCAGTCCCAGGCGGTCCGTGCTTTCCAGAGTCATACTCATTTTATTTAATATCTGTCTGTTCCCATTATCATATCGAAAAGAGAGTTCTCTCGCCTCCAGCTTCATATCTCCCGTCACCTCCTGCCGTGGCCTTTCAGATAACCAATTCCATCTTCCTGCCTTACTTCTCTGCTCCATCCCCGCTGAAAGCCTGACTCAAACCGCTTTGCGGCATCTCACCTTGCCTCCCCGAAGCCCTGTATACTCCACCTCTTTGCCGCACGCTCCATCTGCCAGTTCACACCGCGCCGCATACGGACAGCCCGCCGGAAAATCCTTTCCATAAGGCTGGCTGCCGGATACCGGGACAAATCCATGCTGCGGCATGGCCCGAAACAGCGCCTTCGTATATGGATGGCGAAGTCTTTCTTCCTCCTCAAAATCAGAAACCGAAGCCTCCTCCACATTGGTTCCCGCGTAAAAGACAACAATCCGGTCTGCCGCCTCTAAAGCCAGTTCCAGATCATGGGTGATCAGAAGAACTCCCGCCCCCTCATCCGCAATCTCCCGAAAATGGGTCAGAACCCGTTTGGCAGCTTCCAGATGAAGCCCCGGAGTAGGCTCATCTGCAATGACCAGCCCCGGCTTTTCCATAACTGCTGTGGAAATGAGCACCCGCCTCGTCATACCGCCGGAAAGCTCGAACGGATACAGTTCCTCCGTCTCTTTACCAAGCCCATAACGGGCCAGAACCTCCCTGCATTTCCTTCTGCTCTCTGAATCCTTCCTCCCTTTTCTGACCTGTGCCCCCGCCTTCATAAGCGGATCTAAATAAGAAACACTCTGGGGAACAAGAACGATCTCCCTTCCGCGCAAAGCCCGTATTCTCTTTTCCGTCAGCTCCACGCCGTCGTAATCAATACGCCCTCCGGTCACGGCATTATATGGAAGGATTCCCATCACAGCGTGAGCCAGAAGACTCTTGCCCGAACCGCTGGAGCCCACCACCGCCACCATTTCCCCTTCCTTCACCGTAAGGCACAAATCACGAATCGCGGGAAGTTCTATCTGGCGAAAGCCCCGCTCATACTGGGTGAATTTCACCGATAAATGTTCCACGGACAGAACTGTTTTTCTCTCTTCCATCGTATTTCTTTTATCCTTTCGATCTATTCTCATGAGGTATTTCACTGATGCGCATGGGCCGGATCCAAAAGCTGGCTTATGGTGCTTCCCATAAAATGGAACAAAAGTACCACAAAGACAAGAAAGAGTCCCGGAAACAGGGCCAGCCACCATTTTCCCATAGCAAGATACTTCATGCTTTCCGACAAAATGACGCCGATCGCCGGCTGTTCCGGCGACAGTCCGAAGCCCAGGAATGTGACACTGGCCTCATGCAGAATCGCATGGGGAAACATCAGTACCAGGCCGACAAACAGCTGTGGTATCAGATGAGGCGTCATATGCCTAAAAGCAATCGACAGCTTTCCCTGCCCCAGTTTCTCCGCGATTTTTATGTACTGGCTCTGCTTCAGCTGCAGGACTTCCCCACGGATCAGGCGGGCAAGTGAAGTCCAGTGTGTCAGTGAAATTCCGGCGACAACGCCCCAAAATCCCTTTCCCAGCGCAAAGGAAATAAGCACCAGCAGAAGGATATGGGGAATTCCCATCACCAGATCAATGATCCCAATAATCAGGCCGTCCGCGATCTTTCCCATGGTCGCGGCCACAATTCCCATGAGAAACGCAATCACTGCGCTGATGGCCGCCGTCAGCAGCCCGATCCGGATACTCATGGATAGTCCTGTGATGGTGCGTACAAACATATCTCTTCCCATCCAGTCCGTTCCAAAAGGATAGGCCAGACAGGGAGCAAGATTCTTTCTGGAAAAATCCGTCACCATGGCTGCCTCCGACAGAAGCTGTCCTGCCACCGTAATCACTGCCAGCATCAGAACGGACAGGCCTGCGAGAAGAAGCATCATTTTCCTCCTGTTCATGCGCCGCTTCATGTCCTTGCCCTCCCTCTTCTGATTCTTGGATCCACAACGCCGTAAAGTACATTGGCGGTAAAATTCCCCGCAAATACAATTGCCGCGCTGATCACGGTAATTCCCAGAAGCAGCGGAATATCGCCTCCCAGCCCGGCCGTAACCGCCGCCTGCCCGATTCCCGGATAAGAAAATACCTGTTCCACCAGAACGGAGCCTCCGAATATCTCACTGATCGAGGCAAACTGCAGAGTCATGGCCGGCAGAACGATGTTTCGCAGCCCATGGCGCAGAATAATCTGCCTGCCGGACTCGCCTCTTGCCTTCGCAAACAGTACGTAATCACTCTCCATAGCCTCGGCCATTTTCTCTCTGGTATGCAGAATAATGTTGGACAGTCCGGTAATGGAAAGCGTCAAAGCCGGCAGAACACCATGGGCGATTCTGTCAGAAACAGTAACCCCGGCGGCTTCCACTCCAATGGGAACGCTTAAACCGATCGGGAGTACCTTCAGCCATACCGCAAAGATCATGAGCAGCACCAGAGCCAGCCAGAATGCCGGCGTACTGGCAGTCACCAGCGCGTATCCGGAAATAATTTTATCCACCGGCTTTCCCCGGTTTGCCCCCGCCACAACTCCGAGAAGCAGCCCGGCCGCACCGGAGATCAGCCAGGCTGTTCCCATCAGCCATAAGGAATCCTTAAGCTTCACCGAGATCACATGGGCCACCGGCTGACGGTAAAGCAGGGACGTACCCATATCACCCCGGAAAAAATCCATGGCCCAGGAGATAAACCGTTTAAGCGGCGGGGTATTCATTCCCCAGTATTCCTCCAGCTTAGCAATCTGTTCCTGACTCATGGATCCCAGGGCAGTCTGCCCCACATTAGTCTTAAGCGGATCAAGAGGAGACGCCGACACCAGAAAGAAGGCCGCCGCGCTCACCAACAGCAAAAGTACTGCCATCCGTATTAAATTTTTTAGAATAAACCATGGCATGCTCTTCTCCAATGCCGTCCGCCTCCTGAATTTCCTTTTTCTTTTGCTCTAATTTCTCTTACTTCCAGCTCCACTGATCCACATTATTTACAATCGACCAGCCGTGACCGTGAGGATGTAGCTTCTGCTGCGCCACAGCCAGATCGGACTTTGCCCAGTAGAGATGGTCGATATTGACGAGCCAGATCCATGGAATATCACCCTGCTGCGTAATACCGGTCTCTCCATCCCACTGCGCCTTCTTCCACAGTTCATAGGACTCCTCCAGACTGCTGCTTGCCAGCGCCTCATCCATATAGCGGTCCACCGTTTCATTGCCGTATGGAGAGTATTCCGCCAGCCCTGTATCCTTCATGGTATGGTATATATTATAAAGCTCCATCGGCGTATGCGCTCCCCAGCCCCACATCAGCGGTTCTGCCTGCGCGCGGTCGTAAGCGGTATCCCAGCCCACGCCTTCCGTCTTCACGTCGATGCCAACCGCTTTCAACTGGTTGGCCGTATCCGCAGCAAGGGCCTGTCTCACGGAGTCACCGGCCGGATACATCAGGGTAAATCCCGCCTTCTTCCCGTCTTTTTCCCGGATTCCGTCTTTTCCTTCCTTCCATCCGGCTTCCTCTAAAAGCGCCTTCGCCCCTTCCTCATCATACGTTGTTTCCGCCGCGTTATTATACCAGGGCATCTTATCGCAGACACTGTAGGCGGGACTTCCGTAACCACTCAATACATTTTCTATCATTTCATCTCTGTTGATGGCGATGTTGATGGCCCGTCTCACAAGCACATCCGCGGTAAAATCATTTCCAAGAGGATTCCCGCTGCCATCGCTGCCGCCTGCTGCTACAGCAGGGAGATTGAAGCCCCGGTTGTCCACCGTCTCGAAGGACAGAAGTTCATAGCCGGGAATCGTCTGATCCGAATAAGAAGCCGCCGTATAGGCAAGATCCACCTGACCGGACTGCACTGCCGCAAATGCCGCATCCTCTTCCATAAACAGTACGGTCACCTTCTTCATCTTCGGCGCCTCCCCGTAATAGTCCGGGTTCGCTTCAAAAATCACCTGCTGGCCTCTGTCCCACTGTTTCATAATATATCGTCCGGATCCGATCGGATGCTCGCCATAGTCAGAACCATATGCGTGTTCCGGTATGATTCCCACAATCGCCATGGTATACGGCCAGATCGAATATGCCCGTTTCATATGGAAAACCACAGTCGTATCATCCACCGCTTCTGCGGAGTCCAGCATGGTAAAATCATTGACTGAGCTCGTATCTCTAAGCGTATTATAGGTAAATGCCACATCCTTCGCCGTCAGCTTCTCTCCATCGGTAAAAGAGACGCCGTCCCGGATCTTTACCGTCCAGGTAAGTCCGTCATCGCTGACGTTCATCTCTGTAGCAAGGTCGTAATCAATCTTTAAATCCGCCGTCGTCACCGTCAGCGTGCTCTGAATCAGCGGCTCATGCACATGTTCTCCCGCGCCCCATCCGTAAGCCGGATCAAATCCCGCCTCCGGCTCCGAGCTGGGCCCCATCACCACAATCACGCTGTCCTTACCGGTGTCTTCCGCTTCCGCCGCGCTCTCCGTGTTACCCGCCGGATTCTGCTCCGTACGCTCTTCCTTCCCTGCCGCTCCCGTTGCTTCCTGGCTCTTACCGGCGCTGCATCCAGTAACCGCAATCGCTGCCGCAGCCAGTAAAACCGCTGTTCTAAGTTTCCATCCTCTTTTTTTCATCGTTCTTTTCCTTCCTGTTATCCGCCTGCAAAGGATTACACAGAAAACCAAAAAATACCAGGTTCAGGCATACTCCTTGGGAGTACTCATACCTTCCTGGTATCTGATGATCATCATTCACTTATCCTGTTTGATCTGTGTTCTTACTCTTCCAATGCCCTGCACTTTTTGTGCCTGCAACCATTCTGTTTCAGGGTGGTGACTTCAGTCAGCCGTTATAGAAAGTATACGAAAAAAGGAAGAAAACGTCAATCAATTTTAACGCAAACGTTTGAGGAAAATTTGCGTTCCAGTCACGAAAAAATACGGACACCAATCAGCCCACCGGCTGCAGGGCACAAACGCGGATCTCATCCAGTTCCTCAGCCCGAAGAGTGCCGTGATCATAAAGCCGCTGATACTCCTTCGATACATCACTGTCAAACATCAGCACATCGTCAGAATTGATCGTCACTTCGATCCCCTCTCTGAAAAGGACCTTAATCGGATGCTCCTCGTAGGAATCCACACGCCCCAGCTTCCGGTTGCTGGTTGGCGTAATATTCAGTCTGATCCGGTTCTCTGCAAGATACCGCATCACCTCAGCTGAATTCACAGCCGCGATCCCATGCTGTACCTCGTCGAGATGAAGAAGTTCCACGCCGGCCCGTATATCTTCCGCCGTTCCCCATTCCCCGATATGTGCCTTCCGGATGAGATGATACTCTTCCGCCTTCCGGTAAATGGGCACAAAGTTTTCAATTGGCTGCGCCATCTCATCTCCATACAGATCGATGGAACAGAACTCCGGTCTGCCCCAGAACGGTTCCAGCTGCTCCATAAGCCACTGCACCGGACAGTGCCTCGAAAGCCCGACCAAAAGCCGCAGCTCGAGATCCGGCGCGTACTTATCCCGTGCCGAAAAAAATGCTTCTGTCAGCGCATTCACGTCATGGTCAAAGTACTGTCCCAGTCCCCATACATCCTCTCCAATCTCCAGGACCGTAACGCCGTCTTCCCTGGCCTGTACAAATGCGGCCTCAATCAGAAAGCGGCGGCCTTCGCTGCTTTCAAAATACTTCCCAATGAACTCCTGATTCCACTGATCCATCTCCTGCATCGACTTTAAAACGCCTTCCAGCGCAGGAATCATGAGTCCCTTTCTCTCACATATAAAGCTCCTGCTGCCTCCCAGTACAAAATGGTTATGCAAATCCGCTTTTGGAATCTGCCGCAGCCGCTCTGTATCTCTGTTCTTTAAGGCGTTTATGAATGCTTCCGACCATTCATCTCTCATACCTGGCCTCCCATTTCTTTTATTTTCAAGACAGCTCCTTACTCCTGTCAAGTAAAAATATCTCCCGCAGATATCCCCCGTACTTTAAAGCAGACTTCACCGGCTCATATCCCTGACTGATGACATTCTGCCTGCTGTACCGGTTCTCCGGATGCACCGTACACATAAAATACCGGTATCCCTGTTCCGTCAATTCCCGCTCTGCGTGCTGCATCAGCCTTTTCTGTAATCCCGCTCCACGGTACTGCGGAAGAATTGCTACGGAATCCATCTGGGCCACCAACGAAAGTGCTTCCTCCGAAAGTCCGATATCACGCCCCAGATTTTCTTCAGAATTCCCGGGAAATGTCACAAGAAAAATACCGGCCACAGCGCCCGAAGGCTCATGAACTGCCTTGTAACCGACGCCGTTGCAGTCTTTCAGCATGTGGTACGTATACTCCGCATTATCGGCCGCAAACCATTCTTTCTGTTCAAGTGCCTCATAAACTTCCTGAATCACAGAGGCAAACAGCTGGTAATCCGTTTCCTCCGCCTTCACAATTTTAAATGTCATACTGGACCTCCTTTGATCTCTCTTGATATCTCCTTTCATTTCTCCTAGGATATCTCCTTCTCTGTCTCCTTCATTCTTCGGCTTCCCGCTCTCTGATCCGAAACACCGGGATCCATAGAGGTCTATACCTTTTTATCAACCAGAATATGCCTTATAAGGCGCCATATTCTTTATGTATGTCAAAATTACGTTCATACGGTTAAATACTCTGTTTCCACTTGCACTTCCTGGACGGTTCCCCTGGGAACGTAATTCTCTGAGGCCCGCTGTGCTGCCACCCTGCGGCCGTACATACCGGCTCCCAGTAATACGAGAATCAAACAAAAAGCAATCAGCATGACTTTGTTATACAGATTCTTATCCTCCATCTCCCTGTCCTTTCCTGCCTACCGGCACGCTTCACTCTTTTCTTCAGTCTACCATAAAACAGGCTCGCTGTCTCTTTCTGTTTTCTTACATCTTACACAACAATATTTTTCGTATACCTGCAGGCCGGGTAGTTGGAGCAGCCGTAGAATGGTCCGAATTTCCCATTTCGCTTTGTAAGTTCTCCCCCGCATCTGGGGCAGACCGGAATATCCGCGTCCTTTAAAAGTTTTCCCATGTGCTCATAGCAAATCTGATTCATCACACAGTCGTTAAACGCCCGGTGTGCGCCCTCTGAACTGATCTTAAAATAATCGGCCAGATCCGTAAGCCGGTGACGGGAAAGACCCGGAAGCAAGGCCCTGGCCATAAACAGTGTATCAATAAAATCATTCAGAACCGCCTTCCTGCACACCTCATCAGCCGCACGGTTCAGAAACAGCAGATCAAAGGACTGGATGTTATGGCCGATCAGAATCTCTCCGTCGATAAAATCTAAAAACTCCGGCAGAATAAACTCCAGCCCGGGCTCACTCTGAACCATCTCATCGGTTATCCCGTTCACCTTTGTAGCCCCGGCCGGAATGGGACGTCTGGGATTAACCAGCCTTGAAAAGGTCTCCACCTGTTCATGATTCTTAACCTTCAGGGCGGATATCTCGATGATATCATCCTTTACCGCACTGATCCCCGTTGTCTCCAAATCGAACACCACATAATTGTCCACATATTTACTGAGCCGTTTTCCTCTGTTGTCCGCTGCTGCCATAGTTCTTTTTCCTTTCCGTATATCAGATATCCTGTCTTCTGTTCCTGATTTCATGTTCTGTTCCTGGTTCCATGTTTTGTTCCTGGTTCTGTTTTCTGCAATTATACCGGATTTTGACCGGGATTTCCACTCTAAACTTTACTTCTTCCGTTTTAACCTGGAAAAATCGAATACCAGTCCCCTGCATACCCGTGACCCCAGTGCACCGGAAAAAGATGCAAGATCCATCTCACCGTCATCGAAATAATAGACGTAACCGTGATCCCAGTCCCGGTCCACAATCCAGTACTCCTTCACACCGGCTTTCCGGTATCTGGTCAGTTTGATCCGGTAATCCATATACTGGGATTCCGGAGCTACCACCTCAATCACAATCTCCGGCGCTCCGCTGCATCCGCATTTCGTCAGCTTTCTCCGGTCGAGAATCACACAGAGATCCGGTATCAGATACGTCATACCCCCGGCCAGCGTAAGACCGAACGGGGCTGTACGCACTTCACAAAATCCCGGATTTGCCTTTCGGTACTCCTCTATCATTTCCTTTAAAATTCTTACAATCCTCTGATGCCACCGTTTCGGCCTCTTCATAATATAAATCCGGCCATCGATCCTCTCAGCAAGCGGTTCCCCGCCAGGACTGGTACATTTTTTTCTTGAATAACTTTCTTCTGGCACATCTCTCACATTTCAGGCCTCACTTTCTTAAGACTCCACGCTCCATACGAATCCATTGTCAGCCTCATGTCCGATCACATCATTTCACAGTAACAACTACTTTTCATATGTATTCTGTTTCGTACAAGAGAACACTGGTCCTGGTCCGTCTGTCGCCCCCCTGCTTAACGCTCCTACAATTATACTTGTTTTCCGGGAGTACTTCCAGTTATTTTTCTCTTCCCTGAGTTCCATGCCTGTCATGGATCCTGACGGATCCCTGCCATACAGCTTTTCGTAACTGCAAAAATCACCGGCCGCTCCGTTCAAATGCTTTTATTCTGGAGCAATACCGGTGATTTTGTTATTTTCATTGATCGGATTTCATTGATCAGTTTTAGTTGATCGCCACCATCTGCGCCGCTACTGTTTCCGCTTCCTCCGCCGAGAAGTAGCCGCAGTCTTCCATGCGCCTCAACACCTGCATCTGCCGTTTCTCCGCCAGCACAGGATTCTTTGTGGGAGCGTATCTGGAAGGGGCATTCGGAATTCCCGCCAGAAGAGTGCTCTCATATTTCGTCATTTCTTCCGGCGCCTTTCCAAAATAGCCCTCGCTGGCGTCGGCTACGGTGTAATAACCATCTCCGAAATAGATAGTATTTACATACAGTTCCAGAATCTCTTCCTTACTGTAATTGCGCTCCAGATCAAAAGCCATGAAGACTTCCGCCGCCTTCCTCGTCATCTCCTTCTCCTGGCTGAAATAAAGATTCTTCGCCAGCTGCTGGGTGATGGTGCTTCCGCCTTCCACGAATCTGCCTGCCCGTATATCATTAAATACCGATCTTCCGATGGCAATGAGATCGATTCCCGAGTGCCTGTAAAATCTGTGGTCTTCCACAGAAACAACCGCATTCACATATACCTCCGGCAGTTCTTCAAATGTCGTATAATGTTCTTTGTTCTGGATCGATTCTACTTTATCCGCCAGACTCATCTGATCCAGCGCATTCCGGTACATGGAGTATCCCTTACCTGCAACCGCGAAGCCGGAGCAGATGGACAGTACCATTGTCAGAACGAAGAACCATTTTAATATTCTCATAACCTTTATTTTTTTCATTGTATCTGCTCCTTTCTTTTTGGTTTCAGACTTTTTTTGTTTTACTGGTTCTATTGTAACAGATTTTCAAACAGAAGACTTTAATAAACCCTTATAATAATCTGACAGATTCCGGTAAATACTAACGAGAATCTGAACAATTATTACGAAAAACAGATGTAAAAATAAAATTGTTAAACATTCCAGATAAAACAACAGCGGAGGGGACTGCGAAAACCACAGCCCCCTCCGTATATTGAGGAAAACAAATAAAAGAAAGTATCCTATTTAATCACAATCGCCTGAGATAAATGTCTCGGTGAATCTGCATCAATCCCTTTTTTCTCCGCGATATAATATCCAATAAACTGACCGATAAATCCAATGAGGGCCGCGTTCTGCGTATCATTATAGCCATATGGCAGATCCAGGCAGTAATCTGCGTCTTTAAAAGCCACAGAAGCCGTGTTACCAATCGCTGCAGTAACAGCTCCATACTCCTTCATCTGGGCCAGCAGCTTCCCATCCTCCTTTACAGTCTCCGAATGGCTTAATAAGATGATGAGCGTATTCTCATCTACCAGGCTCATCGGGCCGTGGCGGTATTCCAGCGAGAAGTAGGCCTCCGAATTGGAGAGTCCCATCTCCTTCATCTTATTCATACACTCATTGGCCACGCCATAGTTAATCCCCTGTCCCAGCGTAATAAACAGGTTCAGTCCCTCATGCTCCGTAATGATACGCTTTGCCATCTCATCCATTTTCTTTAACGCATCCCGTGCATGATCACCGTAACCGGCCATAGCTGCGATCTCTTCCTTTTTACCGCCCACATACATCGCCATGACGGCAGCCAGGTACACCATGCTGGTGAACGAGCGTGTCATGATGACACTGTCTTCCGCCGTATCCGGAGAAAGGATCATAAAGTCATTGTAGAGTGCGCTGTCCTTATCACAGGTAATCGCCAGTGATTTCACTCCCGGATAACTTCTCACCTTATCTATCGCCATGCGCACTTCCGTCGTGTAGCTCTTCCTCGTAATCGGAAGGACAAGCACCTTCCGGTTTTTCACAAACGTCTCCGGGAAATAATAGAGCTCCGAACAGCATACCGCTTTTGATGGTATCGCATTATAGCTTGAAAATGCGTGTGCCGCAGCCTGGGCCAGATAGAGACTGGTGCCGCAGCCTGTGAAGATCAGTTCGTCGTAATCTTCTGCAAATACCTTGTCGAGAACACCATAAATATCCTCTAAAGTCTCATTGACAGCCTCAAATGATTCCGGCTGTAAATAAATTTCTTTGTATGTAATTTCACTGTTTCTCTTTTCCATTATAAAAATCCTCTCTGTTATAATCAATTTATTCTGTACTATTAAGCTTTCCCCTCAGAACCGGCCAGGCGGATAATGTCCTTAATGTCTTCTGTCAGTCTGTCGTTGGCAAACTGTGACAATTTCCACGAGTGTCCCTGATGGTCCAGCGTTTTCAGTCCCTCTTCGTAATGTTCCACATATTTGTACCGGATTTCCGTACCAAAATTAATCTTTGCCACTCCCAGCTTAATTGCTTCTTTTACAATCTCCTCCTTCATTCCAGTACAACCGTGAAGCACCAGTGGAATATCCGTGAATTTTCTCACAGCCTCCAGTACCTCTAAATGGATATCCGGCTCACCCTTATAATAACCATGAGCATTGCCGATCCCGATTGCCAGGGAATCCGGCTGGCACAATCCTAAGAATTCCTTTACTTCACAGGGATCTACGATGTTCTTATTTTCCATCACGGTTCCCATATTGTCAAGGCGCAGGAGTTCTCCAATCTCCGCCTCCACAGGCACTCCAAAACACTTTGCAACCTTGATCACCTCATTCGTCATAGCTGCATTCTCTTCGATCGGGCTTGTGGAACCGTCGATCATCACAGAGGTAAAACCAAGTTTCAGCGCCTCCATGCAGATATCAAAGTCGGCTCCGTGATCTAAGTGTATCGATACAGGGACAGAAACTTTGTCGGCACACCATTTACAGACCTGTACAAACCAGTCATGGCCGGAATAAGCACCGGTAGACACATAATGAGCCAGTATAATAGGAGATTTCATCTCCTCAGCCGCACGGCATGCAGCCCATATGATATCGTAATTGCCACCCTGTGTATTGAGTGCCGGAATGGCATATCCATTTTTGGATGCCTCAATTAGATTTTCTTTGTTAGTTACAAGCATAATATTCTCCTTTTTCTTAACCTTTTACCGCTCCGGCTACCAGACCCTTGATCATGTACTTCTGGAAGAAGAAGAATACAATCACCATCGGAATCGTACCCACAATGGATATTGTATTGATCAGCGACCAGTCATAGGAAAGTTCGCCCAGATAGCGAAGCGCCACGCCTGCGGATAATGTCCGAAGCGAGTCTGTCTGTATGAGTGTGGATGCGTGTAAATAATCATCCCAGGACAGCAAAAATGCATAGATGCCGACTGCCAGCATGCCGGGTTTCACTAACGGAACCACAACCCGGAACAGTGTACCGAACCGGCCGGCTCCGTCAACACGGGCAGCTTCTTCCAGTTCTCTGGGAATTCCATCATAGAAACTGGACATCAGCATAATGGTGAACGGAAGCTGTCCGGCTGCAATAGCCAGGATCAGTCCCGCATGGGTATTGATCAGATGAACGTCTCCAAGTATTTTATACAGGGAAATCAACCGGCTGACAACCGGGAACATCTGTGCAGAGGTAAATGCAGCTATGATCCATTTGTTCCATTTAAAATGGAAGCGGGACAGCGCATAACCGGAAATAATCGCCATAAATGTCGTCAGCAGCGCCGTGGAACCGGCTACAATAAAGTTGTTTTTATAATATGTAAAGAAATCATTATCCACTGTAAACAGATTGATATAACTCTGGAAGGTGGGATTCTTTACGATAAAGGTCGGAGGAAATTTATATGCCTCCATATTGGTTTTAAAGGACGTCAGCAGTACCCACAATAAAGGGAACAGCAGGAAGACGAGAATGATAATTAAAACCACGTATTTGATCACGCCGTTAAGGATACGTTTCCGTTTCATAAGCTTTCCACCCCCCTCTACATGTCTTCGCTCTTAAAGATGCGGTTATAAATATAAACTACAACAATCATCATCAGCATCCAGACGGTCGTAACTGCAGCTCCTGATCCGAAGTTGTTGGAGACGAACGCTTCCCGGTAGCTTAAGATCGCCATCGTAGTCGTAGAGTTGTTTGGACCGCCCCCTGTCATGGTCCAGAACAGCGGGAACTGTTTGAAATTCTCGATGATGGACATGGATACCGTAACCTTGATAACGCTCTTCATGTAAGGAAGGACAATCCGGAAAAATCTCTGAACACCGTTTGCCCCGTCAATCTTTGCCGCCTCCTGCATATCCTCCGGAACATTGGCCAGACCTGCCAGAAGGAGCAGTGTGGCAAGCGGAATCTGCTTCCACAGTGCAGCTACCGACACACCAAACATGGCCGTAGCCGGATTATTCAAGATTGCAAAATCCGTGATTCTCCCTTTTGTCAGGACGCCTACGAAATATTTGACCAGACCGTACTGAGGCTGGAACATCCACAGCCAGACGAGACCGGATATCAGCGTCGGAACCACCCAGGGAACCATCATAATACTGCGGATAAATCTGGAAAATTTTACATTGCTGTTAAGAATCAGTGCCAAAGCCATACCAAGTACGAACTGGGCAATCACCACGCCAAAGACGAAGGTCAGCGTGTTTGTCATAGACGGAATCAGCTTTCCGTTGGAAAACAGCTTCGTATAATTGGCAAAATTATTCCACACCCCCGGCTGTCCCGAAATGATGTTCCTGACCTTATAGTCGAAAAAGCTTCGGTAAATTGAATCCACAACAGGTACCAGAATAAATGAAACTGTTGTGATAATAGCAGGAATCAACAGTGCGATTGCAAATATTTTATCACCCGTCTGGTTTTTCCAGAGGGATTTCTTAATACCTTTCTCCATCGTAACAACTCCCTTTATATATTTTCCCCATATACATTGATACCCGGTCCCAGTACTCCCGCTAAGTCTTTCTGTCCACCGCCCATAACAGGCTCCTTAGCTCCATCGATTCTGGGATCCACATACTGTAAAAACCACAGTTCCATCTGCTTCTTCATATCCCGAATCACATCCTGATATGATTCATCTTCTATTCCGTTATATGCCTCCCCCGGATCCGCCTCCAAATCATAAAACTCGTCGGGGCCGAAAGGATATCTGTGAACCAGCTTATACTTCCTGCTTCTTATCATTCGGACCGGTCCATACTCATCGAAGACGACAACACTGTTCTCCTCTCCTTTCTGATCCTGGTCCATCAAAGCCGGAAGGAAGCTCTTACCCGGAAGCTTATCCGCCTCATCATTTTTAAATCCCAGGTAATCTAAAAGAGTGGGCATAAAGTCATAGCCGCTGTGCATCTCGTCACAAACATGATTCTCCGGAATATGCCCCTTATGACACATAATCAAGGGTACCTTCACGGAAGAATCATACATATTGAGTGGAAATGTCCCGTTGCCCTTGCCCCAGATTCCATGGTGGCCGCAGTTAAATCCATTGTCGCTGGAAAAAATAATCAGGGTATCTTCCATAAGATTCTCTTCCTCCAGCTTTTTTAAGATGCGCCCCACATTATCATCCATAGCTGTAACTGCTGCAAAATAACCGATCAGAGACTCTCTGGGCTTTTGATACCCCGCGATTACCTCTGTCTTTGCCCATGGATGCGCCTCCCCCTGAGGACATGTCTCAAACGGACAATCTTCATAGAGATCCGTATATTTCTTCGGATGACAGTTTATCCATGGAGAATGGGGCGCTGTATAATGCACACTTAAGTAAAAAGGCTGCTCCTTATTCTTCTCTCTGTCTATGAAGGAAATCGCTTCATCGGTGATCACATCGGTTATATAACCCTTTTCCTCAATCTTCTGCCCGTTACGGAACATTGGTGCGTTGTAGTAGGGGCCGCCTCCCTTCTGGTGAGCATACCAGAAGGAAAAGCCCTTTTGCGGATGACCGCCGTCGCCCAAATGCCACTTTCCGCTCAGACCGCAGGTATATCCCTCTTCGGCCAAAATGTCCGTATAGCCGCGATGATCCTTCAGGAACTCAATTGTAGCCTGAGAGGCGCCTCCATTTCCCCCGCTTAAGTAATCAAGAATTCCGTGCTGTGACGGAATCTTTCCTGTCAACAGAGAAGCTCTGGCAGGAGAACAAACCGGAGACGTGCAGAAAAAGTTATCAAATCTCACTCCCTGTTTCGCCAGCTTATCAAGGTTTGGTGTCTGGATCTCAGAGTTGCCATAACAGCCCATAGACCAGATTCCCTGATCATCCGTCAGAATAAATAGAACGTTCGGTTTCTTTCCTGCCATGTCTTTCTACCTCTTTTCTTAATCTTGACTCGATCTTTTCTATGGAAGCAGCGCCTGTACGGCCGTCTTAAAGCCTTCGATCGCCGTATCCACATCCTCGCCGCCTACTGTTACCGCCTGTGCCAGTGCACACAGTTCCAAGTTAAACTCCGATAATGTCGGGAACATGTAAACCGGTTCTACCTTCTCAACAGAATCCCCTGCACCATTTAAGATCGGACTGTTCTTAACAGCTTCCATATCCTTCATGGAATTTTTAGCCGGAAGTGCCGGTGCGATATTGGCAATGTAGTCATTCAGCACCTCAGGTGTAATTACGTACTGGATAAAATTCTTAACTGCTTCTACGTGATCCGGCCCATTATCTACTGCTACAAAGCAGTGTGATTGAAGAGTTGATGCGCCTTCACCATTTCCTCCCTTTAACGGCTCTGCTGCTGCCGCAAAGTTCACTACATCCGGATTGATGGATTTTGCACCGTTAAAGCCCCAGGAATTATCGTAGTACATGGCCAGCTGACCCAGCGCAAATAAGTTCCGTAAATCCTTTGGCTTCGCGTTCTGTGGATTGTATCCCTTCTGATCCAAAAGCTTTAACATCTCCAGTGATTCTTTAAATGCCGGATCATCAGCGGTAAGCTTGCCGTTATCATCGATAACCTTTCCGCCAAAGTTTGCTGCAAATGCCTGAATAGAAGAACCGATTACGATAACAGATGCTGTCGGCTGTCCAAACGCGTATACTTTATTTCCATCGTCCGTTGTCAAAGCCGCTAACTTCTCAGCCATTGTAAGCATCTCATCATATGTTTTCGGCGGCTGTTCCGGATCCAGTCCCGCTTTCTTAAACAGATCCTTATTATAGAACAAAAGTGACGGAGATACGTAAAGCGGCGCTCCATATACCTCTCCATCGATGGAATGCGCTTCCAGAATGTTTGCATAATAATCATTCAGAAACGATTCGTCCAGCACGTCCTTCATCGGCACTGCCAAACCGGAATCTACCAGAGCCGGCAGCCAGATCATTTCGCTGAAAATACAGTCCACACGGTCTCCGCCGCCTGCCATGTTGATGACCTGATTTAAAATTTCTCCATAAGGAGCCGTCACCCATTCGATCGTTACATTCGGATATTTCTCCTCATATCCAGCTTTCACACTGCTCCAGAACTCATCATACCCTTTTTCCAGCACAGCATAATTGGCGATCTTCAAAGTTATCTTTTCCCCGCTGCCCGTATCCGCCGCCTTTGCTTCCTCTTTCGTACCCGCTTCTGTCTTTGCCTCCGTGCCTGCCGTACTTCCCGCTGTACTGCCGCCTCCGCCGGAACACCCGGTGGTCAATGCCATAACACAAGCGAGTGCCAGTGCTGCCAGTCTTCTCTTTTTCATCATAATACCCTCTCTTTCCTCATTTTTCATATAGTTTTTGTGTTTCTCTATATTGACTCGAGGTTTGTACACTCGAGTGTATAAACCCGAATATAAAATGGAAAACCATTTTATATTTTCACATTGTTACTTTCGGCTTCCGGCAGGGACCTTCTTACGTACTCTCCCGGATAATCAGCTTTGTCTCAAACGTCGCGTTTTCCGGCATCTGACCGCCGATCATCTGAACCATCATATCGATAACAGTTCTGCTTATCTCTTCCCGCTGCATCTCCAGTGTCGTAAGCTTTGGTGAACAGAACCGGCTGATGCTGGAATTATCAAATCCTACAACGCCGATATCCGCGGGAACCCGCTTTCCAATTCCTATTGCTGCCTGCATGGCAATGCAGGCCACCATATCGTTACGTCCCATCATTCCGTCCACCTGATCATGACACCTTAAGTAATCTGCTACAGTCTCAGTCAGTTCCTCTTCCGTATGGCAACCGGCTATTACCGTATCGCCGCCTGCCTCCAGGCCGTGATCGTGAAGTTCATCCAGATATCCGCTGAGACGAAGATCCGACGGACCGCTGACATTCCCCCGCCTGCTGATGCGATCGATGTAGATGATATTCTTTTTTCCTCTGCTGATTAAGTGGTTAACCCCTGTTCTCGCCCCGGAATAAAGTCCGGAAGCCAGTGTCGCCACATTCTCCGGCAGAGTATCGTGCTTCTTATGTTCAAACAACAGCACCGGGATACCGGCCTTACTGAAATGCCTTACATACTCTTCCGGAAAACTGATGGAACTGATGATGATACCGTCATACTGGCGGCTGATAACCTGTGATACAAACTCCGGTGTGTTCCGGTTGGCACAAAGTGAAATCAGGAATCCGGCTTCGTAAGCATACTTATCCATCTCACTGACAATTCTGCTGAAATACTCGTTTGTAATCTGATCTGCAATGAACAGCAGCTGATTGCTGCGTTTTCCTTTCAAAGCTCTTGCCACATTGTTAGGACGGTAATGCAGGGCCGCAATGGCATCCTCCACTCTCTGTCTTTTCTCCTTTGCTACATAGCGGTTATTATTCACAACATATGATACTATGGTTTCACTTACTCCAGCAGCCTTTGCTACGTCTGCCCTTGTGACCCGCTCACGATTTCTCTCCATACGTTCTTTTCTCCTTGCCGCATACCCTCGTACTGTACTTTTATTCAGTATAACTCTGTATGGGAAAAAGTGTCAATGATCACAGTCATTATTGTTTACAAGCCAGGATCCCACGAGGTGTATTTTGTGAGTGGAGCGAAGCGCGTTATTGTTCACGGAGTGAACAGTAATTCACGGTCAGATTTTACATCTCAATAACCGGAATATTTAACAATCCACAGATTCCCTTCATAGCTTCCGCCACATCTTCCCAGACAATGCTGTAATGATGAGGAATTCCCTCTGTTATGATTCCTTCTATAATTTCTCTCACCGGCCGCTCCACCTTTACACTGGCTGTTACGCCTTTTGTACAACGGTCCAAAGCGACGGCTTCTCCACGAAGAAGAAAAAGTTTGTACGCACCGTCTATATTGCAAAACCTGGCGACTGTCACCTTTCCAGGCTTAAGCGCCCCATAAAAAGCCGTTCCCTGTCCCGCCAGCGGATGGTTTCTGATTTCCACCTCATATGCTTTGTTAAATAAAGATGGGGCAGCGTTTCCACAGTGCCAGAAGGTAATTACATTTTTCTCTTCATCAATGTTAATCAGGTCAGTGATAAAACTGGGCTCCCCCGTAAGATAATATTCTGTCATCTGAGCCAGTTCCGCATCGACATCACCCTCGCACCCGATAGTAATACCATCGTCAGCCAAACGTCCAAGCACCGCACACGGTGTCGTATGTAAATTCCCCATCTCCGGCCAGCATTTAATTGCTGCGAAATCGTAATGCTGCTCTGCCATCACTTCTTTTAAAGCAAGATACAGCCTGGAATGATTCTCCAGATGGCCCTCCGGCAGTTTTCCTGTGTCATACGCTTCCGCCATCTTCGCCATGTCTGCCTTATACTTCTCAGCTGGCAGATCAGCCATCTTGTCGAAAACCACCTTTAAATCAGTCTCTTCGATCTTAACTCCGAAGGTTCTCCGGATCAGCCCTTCGTCAAATGCACAGTTATAAAATGCGGTAGGCCGGTACCCCAAAAGTCCTAATGTGGTATACTTTAAAGACTTAACCACTCCGTAAGCAAGAAGAAGATTTTTAACTTTCTCTGCTGCCTTATCATCTTCCCTGCTTCCGTAAATTGTATGGCAGGAAACTCCCAACCGTCTTAATGCAGCCGCATTCATCGTCATTGAGCAGAGTGCATTGGAATACAATCTGTCTTCCCTTTCAAAAGGTACTTCATAGGGAGCCCAAAGGATAATCGGTTTCTGAACCATCTCCGCCAGATAGGAAGCCACGTCATCGCCGGTAAATGCCCCATATACAAGAACAATAACATCTGCCTCCTGGCGCTTAAATTCTCTGACCGCCGCTTCAACCGATTCAATCCCGCTTCCAAGTTCCGGCGCCCGGACTACTTTTACTTCTGGCATCTGCGCTTCCAGCCATTCACCATACTCTCTGTTTCTTTGTTCCGGAACCTCTCGCGGCCACCGTCCCGAACATGTTGTTATAAAACCAATCGTTAGCTGCATCTGATTACCTTCCCCATTCTTAGTAATTTGCACAATTGTAGTTTATATCAACTCGTGTGTATATATCATTTTTACCATATTCTTTTCGCATTGTCAATACCTTTTTCTCATTTTTTTGCTGGTAACAGTGACTTCCGGAAACGAATGCTGAACGGTTACCAGCAAAAAATGAAGAGTCCGCGAACCGGACTCCCTCGCCGGAGCGCGGTTGCTTCAGCAACCATACTTCCTCAGCGCGGAGTGCGCCTCCTGCCCGGAGGACTTATTATGTAACAGGAGCACTTTTACATAAAAAGCAGCAGACACACTCCCCATCGTTGGTTCTTTCTCGGCTTTGGGTGTGTGGCCGTGCCGGAGGGCTTGATATCCCAGTGTGCCGCCATCTGGATACGAACCGCAAAAATGAACGTGGCTGGCGAACACATGGGCTTTGTGTCCGACAGCCACGTTCATTCTTTGTGGCGAGTAGGAAGCAAGGCGGACACGGGATATCAAGCCCTCCGGCACGGCCACACACCCAAAGCCGAGAAAGAACCCCATCGTTCGCGTACTGCTGCCTGAAAACCAGTGACACCTTTGTCTTATTCTTATGGCAGCAATGGCTGAACAGATTTCTCAAAATCTGCCGCTGCCGCCGAAACCTCCTCATCTCCCATTGTCACTGCCTGAGCCAGCGCACAGAGTTCCAGATTAAAATCTGCCACTGTCGGAAACATCAAGCTGGGTGAGAGGTGGTTTACCGTATCTCTGGCACCTGCCAGAAAGGCACTGTTATTCACTCCATCCATATGCTCCATAGCTTTCTTAGCCGGATATGCCGGTGCAATATTCGTCATATAATCCTCCATTATTTCCGGAGTAATCACGTATTGGATAAAATTCTTCACTGCCTCCTTTTTCTCCGGACCATTGTCAATCGCGATAAAACAGTGAGACTGTGAAACTGTCTCGCCGCTCCCCTCTCCTCCGGCCAATGGACATGCAGTAGCTGTAAAATCCGCTGCCGCCGGATTAATGGATGTTACTCCATTGATTCCGCCTGTCTTGTCATAATACATGGCCAGCTGTCCCAGTGCAAAAAGATTTCTTAAATCCTTTGCTTTCGCGTTCTGAGGATTATAGCCCTTTTCATCCAATTCCTGCAAGAATTCAAAAGCCTGGATAAAACCAGGATTTTTCATATCCAGCTTCCCGTCAGCATCCAGAATCTCACCGCCGAAATTTTTTATGAGTCCCTGCAGATAAGAGCCAACTACAATCACTGATCCGGTTGGAAATCCGAACGCATATACCTTGTTGCCGTCAGATGATTTTAACTGTGACAGCTTTTCCGCCATTCCCATCATCTCATCATACGTCTTCGGCGGCTTCTCCGGATCAAGTCCGGCTTCCTTAAAGAGTTCCCTGTTATAAAATAATACCGGCGGCGTCAAATACAGCGGAGCTGCATATACGGTACCATCCATAGAATGAGCCGCTAATGCATCAGGATAGTAGTCGTTTAGAAAATCCGAATCAAGTACCTGATCCATTGGAGCCGCCAGGCCAGCCTCAACCAGCGACGGAATCCAGATATCTTCACCAAATACACAGTCTACCTTGTCTCCGCCTCCAGCCATGTTTATAACCTGATTTAATATCTCTCCATAGGGTGCCGTTACCCATTCTACAGTCACATTAGGATATTTCGACTCATATCCTGTTTTTACATTCTGCCAGAATTCCTCGTACCCTTTTTCCAGTACTGCATAGTTTGCAATTTTAATGGTGACAGGAACCTCCGAATCTGCTTCCGAAGTATTGGTCTCCGGTATACTCTCCGGTATACTCTCTGTTGTCACTTCACTGGAATCCGTACTGATCTCCTGTGTGGACTGACTTTTTGCACAACCTGTCGTCAACACCAGTAAGCAGGCAAGCAGAAATACTGACATCCTCCTCTTTATCATAAGTTTCCTTCTCCTTTCTAAACACAGATCAACTCACAGTTTCAAACAATATACTGAGATTCATCAGAGCACGCGGCACATGAAACGCTACCCGGTGCTTCCCTCCTTTGTTTTTACGAAGCGGCGTCCCATCCCGTTTTAACACAGGATACCAGTCTCCCCCTTCTTCAGGCTTAAAATACGTCTGGCAGAACTGATGGAGCTGACGAAACTGCTCTATGGCAGTCTCCTCCCCAGTCAGCACAGCGGCAAGCGCAAACGCATAAAGACTCTCACAGTTCACCCAGTCCACTTTGTCATCTGCCCTGAGATCTCCCGTATCCGTCTTTAACGTGTCCTCTCCCTCCTTTCCATAGCAGTCAAACCGGTGAATCACACCCCCATGCGTCCGATCAACTGCTGCTTTCGCTGTTTCCTGTATAATAGTAAGCGCACGCGAAATCACAGCGTCATCTGTATCCCTGGCATAATCGATGCAGAACCACATGCCTTCGAAAATGTGCCCCGGATTGACAATGCGCCCTTCCGGAGTATCCCATACGGATCCATCTTCTTTAAGACTTTCCAACAGATAACCGCTTTCATTTTTCCCAAAGAAATACAACAGTTTTCTGATACAGAAATCAATAAACGGTCCTGTCACCTCTTTTCCCAGAACTTTCTCCGCTACCATTGAAGAATGAACCGCAATCATATACGGGGAATGTCTCTCTATTCCGTTTTGCCACACGTGTGGTTTTATATCCCGAAATTCAGGATCCATGATATGATTTCTCGCACTGTCAAATGTCTTTCGAATCAGGTCATAATCCGTCTGATCCCCCGATGCAGATGCATACTGTGCTAACGCAATCAGGGCAAACAAGTCCGTAAAGATGGAAGTCGTCCCTTCAATCACCTCTTCCCCATTCTCTGACACCTCATAGTTCCATCGCCCTTCCCCCGCATAAGCATGGCAAACCAGAAAATCTCGTCCTGCCTTTGCCAGTGAGAGCCACTTTTCCTCGCGTCCGGAATATTCATAATAGGCAGCGAACATGTAGGTCTGACGTGCCTGAGCCCATATATTCCTTCGTCTGGAAACCAGTTTCCAGTTTTCTCCGAAGTCTGTTAAATATCCGCCGGACGGATCTGCAGAATGCTCCGCCCACTCTTCCATAATCTCTGAGAGCTGGCTTTTATACAGGGCTGACAACTGCCTGGCCTCTTCTTTTGTTATCCCAATTTTCATATCTAATCCTCTCTGGACACACTTAATCAAGAATCATTTCCGCGGCCTTCTTGAAATCTGCAATCGCCTTGTCCACATCTGTCTTTCCGACCGTCACAGCCTGAGCCAATGCACAAAGTTCCAGATTCAAATCACTGTTCTGAGGAATGAAAACCTGAGTTTTCGTATTAGCCTCGGAACCAGCTGCTCCCTTTAAGATCAGACTGTCATCCACTGCGTGTTCCATGGATTTCTTAGCCGGATATGCAAGTGTTTCATTGGACATACGGTAACTTAAATTATCATTTGTTATAATATATTCAACAAGCTTTTCCACGGCTTTTTTACGTGCTTCTCCATTATCCACCATCATCAGACAATGAGACTGCAAAATACTCTGTCCCGTGCCACTGCCTCCTTTTAAAGGTTTTGCAGTAACCGTAAATGCTTCCGCCTCCGGATTAATTGGTTTAATTCCTGCAAATCCCCATGACTGGTCGTAATACATAGCGAGTCTTCCCAGCGCAAATAAGTTTCTTAAATCCTTCAGTTTCGCATTCTGTGGATTATATCCCTTCTCATCCAAAAGCTTCAGCATTTCAAACGCCTGTTTAAATCCTTCGTTATCACAGCTTAACTTTCCGTTTTCATCAAGCACCTGACCTCCAAAATTGAATACCATGCTTGTCAGCGAAGCGCCAGACACCGGCACCGATGCCGTGGTCTGTCCAAATGCATATACCTGATTCCCATCCGCATCCTTTAGCTGCGAAAGCTTCTCGGCACACTCCAACATCTCTTCATAGGTGGTCGGAGGATTGGATGCATCCAGTCCGGCCTGTTCAAACAAATCCTTATTAATATACAAGATATATGGTCCTACATATAATGGAAGCGAGTAGAGTACATGATCAATCGAATGCGCCTCCAAAACATTTGGGTAAAAATCTTCGAGATATTCCTGCGGCATAATATCCGATACCGGACATGCAATTCCCGAATCCGCCAGCGTCGGAGTCCAGTCCAATTCACCGAAAATCAGGTCGACATACTCGCCTCCCCCTGCCATATTGATGACCTGCTGTACCATTTCCCCAAATGGTGCAGTGATCCACTCGATTTTTATATTAGGGTTCTCAGTTTCAAAATCTGTTTTGATCTTTTCCCAGAAAGCGCTGTTTCCTTCTTCCAGAACCGCATAATTGGCAAACTTAATTGTAACCGGCTCCTCCTGACTTACAGAATTTTCTGCCTTTGAATCCTCTGCTTTTGCCATCTCCGTTTCGCTTACTTTTGTTTCCTGACTTCCTGGTACTTCAGCAGTCTCTTTTCCCCCTTTTTGACATCCTGCTGTAAAAATCATCGTGCAGGCGAGTGCAAGTGCCATCCATCTTCGTTTCTTCATGTAAATCCCCTCTCTTTCTTAGTACTGTACCCCATTTTTGTTTGTCGTGCATATACACACGTGTGTATATTGTTTATATAAAATGGCTTTCCATTTTATTTTTCCTATACGCTTCTGTGCCAGATCCTTTTCTCCTTCGTGAACTGTCTGAATCTTATCGTTTCGTGCATTGGCTGAAAATTGTTTTTTGACAGCTGCTCTAAGGAATCAACCAGGTTCTGTCTGCTCAATTTATAATTAACTCTTTCTGGTACTGAAAAAACAACACAGTAACCGTGCTTGATATCCGCATCAGGTGTACGTCTGCAATGCGGCGGCAGAGTGGATCATGCGTCTGGCTTTGCTGACGGGCCTGGCACGGACAGTGAATACTGTTACCATAGAATTAGACATCCGCTCATTCACAGTTTGCCATTTCCATTGGAATTATGTAAGGAAATAGAATATAGTAATAATTGTGGGAAAGGCTTGAATTATATTGGCACTTTGCACAATTAACTTTTTATAAACTCGTGTGTATAATACATATTTACCATACTTCACACGAATTGTCAATACCCTTTTTCTCTCTGCATAAACAAATAGTTACTATTCTGACTTGCGGTAAGCTATCATTAGCAACACCGTTCATCTCAGAATACCCTGAACCACAATCACCATCCCGGCAAACGCCATAAATCCGTACACGCATTTCCTCATCACATCGATATTGATCTTCTTAACAATCCTGCTTCCAAGAACACAGCCGGTTAAAATGGCGGCAATTCCCACACCCATAAGCGGCACCAGCGATACCGTCAGAAAGCCGTTGTAAATCCTGGATATCAAATTAAAAATGACAGTAAATGAAAAAAATGCGTTTAAAGTCCCCAAATACTCTTCCTTCGTATCCGTCGCGGCCAGATAAAACAGACTGACCGGCGGTCCGCTGATTCCAAATAAACCACCACAGATACCAGCCAGCGCACCGCATCCGAACTTCATAAAAAGTGTTGGCTTCACGGATAGTTTTCCGGAAAATCCAAAGAAGTACACTGACAGTATGATCAAAAACACACCAAAAACTCCTTTTAGTTTTCCCGCATCGATAAAGGCGGAGCCGTGAATCGCCAGTGTACTGGAAATCAGATAAACAGCAGCGGGAATTACAATACTTTTAAAGCGTACCGATTTGCGGTACCTCCAGAACATGGAAAATGACAGCGTCATGGTGATGACATCGCTGAGTGCCGGCGCCGCCGTCATATTTAAAATAAGAGGCAGAAAAATCATGATAATGACTGCTCCGCCAAATCCTGTAACCGCCTGCACAAGTCCTCCGCAAAAGGAGGAAAAGACTACAATCAATACCTGTTCCATCGCATCTCCTTTCCTGATGCACGTTTTCACGTGAATAATGTCTGCTTTGTGTGTTGCAATGTGGCTTGGATTTTCGCTCCGGCTTGGATCTCTGCCCGCCAGTCCGCAGTGCACTTCAGTTTCGCTTCTCTGCCCGCCAGTCCGCAGTGCACCTCAGTTCCGCTCCGCTTCACTTCGGTCACGGGCTTCGCCCTATGAAAAAAGCCGAAGGTAAATTTGCTTATGTGCGAGCACAACACAAATTTACCTTCGGCTTTTTTCGCACTGCTCATTGCTAACGTGCAAACTGATAAATATTATAAATGTTTATAAAGATGATGACTATCATTAAAAAGATAAATAACTTATCTACTACCTTGGAATCGATCTTCTTATTGATGCTGCGGCCGCTCATGCCTCCCAGGATGCCGCCGATGACCATGAGGGCTAAAAGCCATATCGTAAATTCCGGTACTGTTCTGGTGACCAGGGAATTGATCAGGCTCGTGATCTGGGAGAAGAGGATGATGTACAGGGAGTTCTGGGCCGCTGTCTTTGTCTCCATGGAGAAGAAATAAAACAGAACAACCAGATTGATGGGGCCTCCGCCAATTCCCAGGAAAGAGGAGAAAATCCCCAGTACTACGCCGATGATAATGCATACTACTGCATTTGTCACATGAAGCGTTTTTATCTTATCTTTTTTCAGTGTATAAATCAGCGTTCCCAATGTGATAATGAGCAGACATCCCGCCTGTACAGCCCCCACCATATCTTTATTCGCAAACATGTTGGAAAGCGCCTGGAACATGGATTTTCCAACAACGCCTCCGATGGCGGCACCTATCGCTAACGGGGTCCCTGTCTTCATGTCAATCAGTGATTCCCCGCTCATCTTACCCTTAATTACCGAGTAGCAGGTCATCGCCAGCACCGTGCAGCCTGACAGAAAACTGATGGTTGAAACGCTTAATACTCCAAACGCGTCAAGCGTAGGCTTAATGATAACGCCACCGCCAATTCCACAGATCGCTCCCGCTATAGATGCCCCGAAGCTGACAATCCAGAATAAAATATAAAGATATCCACTCATTATCTAACCGTCTCTTTCTTACTCATTTTTATGCATTTGCCATCAGTAACACCATTCATTCCGCAATGCTGAACTGACACTCTTTTCCCTTAACAAAGGTACGCACAACACTGCAGTCCTCGTCCAAAAATACAAGGTCTGCATCCTTACCGGGTTCAATAGAACCTACCCGGTCATAAACACCGATCAGTCTGGCCGGATTCTCCGTCAGCATCGGGAGTATATCCGTCAGAGAACGTCCTGTAAATTCCAGAAGGTTCTTCAGTGCTTTTCCGGTTGTCAGCGTACTGCCTGCACGGGTTCCGTCGGAAACCAGCTTGGCATCACCATCCACTACGACTACATCATTCACTCCCAGCTTGTAATTACCATCCGGAAGTCCGGCTGCCATGATGGAATCCGTGACCGCAATCACACGGTCCAGGCCCTTAATCTTTATGATAAAACGGACAGTTCCAGGATGAAGGTGTCTTCCGTCACAGATCATTTCACAGTACACCTCGTCGTCTTCCAGTACCGCTCCCCAGATGGCCGGAAAATGCTGATGTAAAAGCTTCATGGCGTTGCCGGTATGTGTGGCTCCCAACGCACCGTTTTGTATGGCTCGCCGCGCCGTGTCATAATCTGCCCCCGAATGACCGATAGCCACCTGAATCCCCAGACTCTTAATATAGGGAATAAAATCAACAATGCCTTCCACCTCAGGAGAAACCGTGATATAGCGTACCTCTCCTTCCGCCGCCTCCTGATACGCCTTCAGAAGCTCCATATCCGGCTTCTTTAAAAGGTGTTCCGGCATGGCGCCTTTATAAGCCGGGCATAAGAACGGCCCTTCCAGATGGATTCCCATGAGATTTGCACCGTGATGCTCCGTATTTTTCCACTCTTTATACATCTGGATGGCATGCATCGTCTGCTCCTTCGTGTCCGTAAGAACAGAACAGAGCCAGCTGGTCGTTCCCTGTGAAGCAAAGAAACGACAGATTTTCTCAAAGCCGTCCGCATCCGCTCCATTGACATCCACACCGACTGCTCCATGAGTATGAATATCGATAAATCCCGGAACCACCCGTTTTCCTCCGGCATCAATCACCTCATCACATCTCTCTCCCTCGCAGCCGCCCATTCGGGAAATCCTTCCGTCCTCCAGGAGAAAATCCAGCGCCTCGAAACGATGGTTATGGTACACAGATGCATTTTTGATCAATGTTTTCACTGTAAAACCTCCTTCCATAAACTCTGTTAACGGTACAGCCAATACCCTGTCTCCATGATATTCCAAAGAGCGCCGGGCATCGCTCAGAACGGCCTGCCAGCCGCAAAGTCCTGCCGCTGTAAGGCCGTTCCGTCGTTGTATGAATCAGGAATCATTTTATTCCTGCATACATCACAATTCTATTAATGGTGCATATGAGCTGCACAGGCACAATCTTCTGCACCCTTTCCCTCATACACGTCATCCTTCATCATCAGATGTACAGCTCCCAGCTTAAATGTCTGTGGAAGCGCAAGAATATTCGGATTCGGACCTACAAATTTCTTTTTTGCATCTTCCAGCGCCTCTTCAATGGTCGCTCTCGTCTTAAGCCCCATTCCCCTTGCATAACCCGGATCCTGAGCGCCGCAAATGTAAATTGCGGAGGTATTCATCTCTGCAATATGGCCACAGCTGATCATGGAAAATCCATGGAATGGATGGAATGCGTTGCAGTAGCGGTACTTTCTGATATACTCCTCATTGGTTGCAAAATACTCGCCGTAGCGGTTCATGTCAGGCAGCGTATTCATAAAGTCATGCTGGAACATCTCATACATTTCCCTTGTATACGGCCACAGTTCATCGTGGAAGTATCCGTTGCAGAGAGAAGTACAGATAATCACACAGTTATCGCTCATAATTCTCTTATGCCTGATTACCTGGGCGGAAATAGCCTGAAGCAGCATAATCGGATTGGTTCCCATGCCTTCCCCGTAATGGAAGAACTGAGGCATACCGAATACCATGACATCGTACTTCTTCTCTGCCCACGGCACGTACGTTCTCTTGTCTGCCGTGATCCAGGAATGAGGCTGCATAACCTTTGCATATCCGCTGTTGATCTCGATCTGTCTGGACTTTGTATCGAGAACCGCATCACAGCAGAAGAACTTCTTGCCCATGCATTTCTCCATGTGCTGTCCGATCTCATCGAACTTCGTTCTCATAAGGGACTTTCCGCTTACCGGAGTAAAATCCTTCCGGTGCATAACCTCCGGCACATGATGGGAGGCGATGGAGCGCCAATGGGTAATTCCCGTCGCACAGTGCTTGTATCCTCCTGAATATCCGCCATAAGGATTGCCCTGGGTATGGCCGATCAGAATCGCAACATCACTGTCGTAGACGTATTTGTTCATCAGAACCGGATCACCTCTGTCCGTGGTTCCCAAATCTACCAGATGATCGTAATCCTCACTGTCGTGGTTGATAATCTGGTGCGTATGCCAGAATTCATGGAACAGCTCGTCGCCCAGAATATTATGTATCTCCTGTTCCGTATTCTTCCGATGGAGACCGTTGGAACAGATCAGTAAAATGTCCTTCTTCTCAACACCAGCCGCATACAGTTCGTCCAGAATCAGCTTAATGGAAATCTTGCGGTGGGACGTCGGCTGCTCACCGCCTTTTACACGGTCCGGAAAAATAATGGTAACCTTGGATCCCTTATGAGCCAGCTCAGAGAGCGGTTCCATTCCCATTGGGTTCCTGATGGACTTTAAAGTCTCTTCAATCAGACGGTCCTCCGGTATGCATGCCGGATCCGGCACGGTCTCGCCCGGAATAAAGATGTCAGTTGTATCGGGAAGTTCTGCTGCCATAAGGCCAGCACCGTATTCAAATGATAATTTCATATAATTTCCTCCTGCTTTCTCATTACAGTGTTAATGTCCCATGTATGTCTTAATGATCTCCAGATATTCCTCCGGATAAAAACCGATTTCTCCCTGGAATCTGGTCAATGCGATGAGACCGCCGTCCATTACCGGCACGGAAGCCAGCATCTCTGCGTTATCCACCTTTAATCCGCCTCCGTACACAACGTCGCAGCCTTCGGTGATTTCCTTTATATAGGTACCGATCATGGTGATATAGTCTTTATCCGGCGGAATCTTTCCCGGTCCGATAGCCCAGACCGGTTCATAGGCAATGGTAACCAGATCTTTTTCCACACCCTCCAGACCGATATCAATCTGCTCTTTTAATACCTCTTTCCATCTCTCCTGCTCTTCAGAAGACTCTCCGATACAGTATAGCACAGAAAGACCGGAAGAAACAGCCTTTTTTATCTCCTGATTCAGCAGACGATTCACTGCCTTTGTATCTGTGACGCCGGCTTCCGCAAGGATTCCTGCCTTGTCTTTTCGCTCTTCACAGTGACCGATGATTGTCGTGGTACAGCCGATGGCTTTTGCCGCGTTCGCGGTCCGGTTCGTCGTAAAAGCGCCAAAACCGCCCCCAACCGCCGTATCATCACGGTATACGCCCTGGCATCCCACTTTAACCGGACTGTTCTCACACAGCGCTCCCACAGCGGGAATCAAGTGTGCCTCTGGAAAATACATGGCAAATTCCACGTCTTCTCCGGCGTACTTTTTTAGCTGCTCCTGTGTATTGGAGACAATAAAGCTTCCCCATTCTCCGATCGGAGCAATGCTGTTTACCCCGCCGTATTCTTTGGGGATGTCAAACCGTTTCAAATTCAAAAAAATATGTTTCATGAAATACCCTCCTTGTTTTCAGTGCTGAGTACACTGCTCATCCTATTTCTTAATTCTCACCAGTAATGTTAAAGTCAAAAAAGTCTCTCAGTTCCGGTCCAATCAAAGGTCTGCACCAGCGGATAAACTCCTCTGTCACATCGTTGCCGCGCTCATTTAAGTAGGATTCCGGAATGGTACGCTCATACATCATGACTTCTTTAATCGGTATCATCTCTGTATGCATGCGATATACGCCGTCAATCTTCTCCGCCTCTTCATCACGAATAAATCCAACCATAACGCCGCTCTGACCGGCAACTGCCGCTTTTAATGCCTCGCTTCCCGCCAAAACCGCCTCATCCCGGTCCACTGGAGACTGCCATGCGATCGAAGCCCTTCCGCAGATGCCCGGTTTCTCACTTCTCGCCTTGATTCCCAGTTTCTTAATAACCAGCTCGGCCAGATAGGCGCTGACATCTCCATAATAGGTTGCCCGCTCCGTCTTAAAGATTGGAGGAACAATGGGCTCACCCGCTTCATTTTTCAGGCCCTCGCTGACTACGACTACCACTCCGCCCTTCTCTTCATGAAGCCGTTTTACATCTTCTAAGAACTCCGCCTCGTTAAAAGGTCTTTCCGGCAAATAGATCAGATGTGGGGCATCCCCCGGTTTTTTCCTGGCCAGCGCAGAAGCCGCGGTGATCCAGCCGGCATTCCGTCCCATGGCCTCAATGATGCATACGTGAATTGGAAGAGATTTTACATCCACGCCCACCTCGGCGGTCGTAGCCGCTATGTATCTCGCCGCGCTTCCAAACCCCGGCGTGTGATCTGTAATTGCAATATCATTATCGATGGTTTTGGGAATTCCAACGACGCGGATATCCTCGTCCTTACAAACCTCATAAATACGTCCGCACGTATCCATGGTTCCGTTTCCACCGTTTAACAGCACATACTTAATCTCATGCTTTTTTAAAATACCGACCATGGCCTCATAATCTTCCTGCTCCAGCGCATACCGGGACGATCCGATCGCCGTAGCAGGAGTTTCCAAAAGCAGCTTCAGCTTCTCTTCCGGAAATTCCAGTAGATTTAAAAAGCGCTCCTTCAAAATCCCTTCACTTCCCCCGATTGCCGCATAAACCTTATCAATTTTTCCAATCTTCTTCGCTTCCTCTATGACTCCGTAAAGGGAAGAATTGATAACCGCTGTCGGTCCGCCTCCATGGACAATCAAAACATTTTCCGCCATGCTTTTCCACCTTTCTTCATTTTGTTTCTTTTATGTTTTTGCGTACTTCAATGACTTTATATTACCACATTTCAGAGGGGATTTGCGAAGTTTTTACTCAAACGTTTGCGTGCAAAAAGGAAGGCGGTATGAGAAAGAATGAATGATTGTTAAGGGATTTAATTATGAATCGATTGATTATGATATGAAGCGATGAAAACAAATATTTTATGTTTTTTTTACAACCTATTATCGTTGTGTTTTTCTGGATGTGATATACTAAAAAAGGAACAACCGTGTTGCAGGGTGGCGTTGGCCTTCATTCTATTATTATTCTCTATCAGAATGGAGGTGATGTCTATGAAACATTTCGATTTTAAAGACCTGATGGCCTTTGGAATGTTTATTCTGGCGTTACTGACATTTATGTATTTGATCTGTCACTGACCCTACATAGAAAAAACCACCCTTAAACTTTGACCGAGTGACAAGGTGGCATTTTCTATCACATATAAGGTCAACCCACCTTGTGGGCGGTTGCTCCTCTTTGTATGTATAATATACCATATTTCTATCAATATTTCAAGGATGCTTTCATATTTTTACGCTTTATCGGAGTATTTTTCAATCTCCCGTCCCTCCTTCGAAGAACGGTAAATATCCAGAACCAGCTCCAGTGTACGCTTCGCATCCTCCGGATCCACAGGCACCGGTTTTCCTGCCCTTAAGCAGCGGTAAAAATCCCGAATCTGGATCTCGTGATAATTCCCCCAGTACGCTTCTCCATTTACATCAGGCCGGGCGGACGGAGACACGATTCTCGGCTCCTGCCCTTTCAAGCGAATGACTACTTCGTCCTGTGTTAAAAGCGCAGTTCCATTTTCACCGCTTATTTCCACCCGGATCGGGCTGTTGCTTGTATAATAATTACATGCAAAAAAGGAATATACCGCACCATTTTCGAACGTGATGGCCGCGTCCGCCACATCCTCCACCTCAATGTTGGTCAGGATTCTCCGGTCAATCTGCCCTTTCACCTTAACTGGTTCACAGCCCATCATATAACGGACCAGATCCAGACTGTGAATCGCCTGATCAATGACCACACCGCCGCCTTCCTTCTCCCAGCTTCCCTTCCAGTCGCATTCATAATAAGACGGCGGCCGCCACCAGTTCAGCGTGGAAAATGCTCCTGTAATCCTTCCAAATTTCCCTTCCGCAATCAATCGTTTCACTTCCTGAACCCCTTCAATATAGCGGTTCTGAAAAATAACACCCAGCTGTCTTTTGTTCTTCTTTGCCGCCCTGATCATGGCGTCAGCATCTTCTGCTGTAATAGCAATGGGTTTCTCTGTCAATACATGAAATCCGGCTTCCAGACATGCGATGCCATGCTCCTTATGTAAAAAATGCGGAGTCAGGACATGAACCACGGACAGCGGCTGCTTAAGCAGATCCTCCAGCTTATCGGAATAACCGCAGCCCGGAAATGCTGCAGCCAGTTTCTCCGCCCGGCTTAATTCCTTATCCACTGCGAAGACGAGTTCCACCTCATCCCTCAGATTCTCAAATGCAGCCTTGTAGACCGATGAAATTCTGCCGCAGCCAATAATTCCAGCTTTTATTTTTTCCAATTGTCTACTCCTTAATAAAAAGTTGTTTGATTGCCAGAGCTGCACCGCCTCTGGCTCCGGTCAGGGGATTGAAATCAATAAATTCGATCTCAATTTCCTGATCATTCAAACCAAAAATGTGCTTCTTTGTCTCCTCTAAAAGCTGTCTCCGGTTTCTCTTCACCTTCATCATATGGCCATCCACGATTACTAATGGCGGGCTGATAAGATTGATGATGTTGGCCAGTGTTACCCCCAGATACATGACAGCCTCTTCCATAACCTTTACCACATATGCATCGTTGCACTCTTCCGCCATCAGCACATCCTTCATGGTCAGACCCTCAATATCCGGACATAACTCCGTCAGCATGGTAGATACACCGGCCCTGGCAGCTGCCTTGCACTTTTTAATAATTGCCCGTTCACTCGCCAGCTCCTCCAGACAGCCATTATGACCGCAGGTCTCGCATTTCGGACCATTAATATCCACTACCATATGACCGGCTTCACCGGCACTGGCATTATCGCCTGTTATCATACGGTTTTTCACGAACAACGGGCAGGCAATGCCGTAGGAAATCAGATAATAAGCAAAGGAATCCGGTCTGAGCGTCTTGCCAAACATTTCCTCACCGATTGCCCGTACTCTGGCATTGTTTTCGATCAGCACCGGCAGATCCAGTCTTCTCGACAGATCTCTGGCTATATTTTTCCCGTTCCACTCTGTCTTAAAGCTCTCTCTCAAAACACCAACATCGGGCTCTACAAAACCTGGCAGACCAACTCCAACTCCCAGTATTTTTTCCGGTTCCGTCCCACTGTCCTGTATCAGTTTATTGATATTACGTGCCAGCACATCCATCTCTTCTACATATGTACGATTCATGGGAGGGTATCTCATGCTGATTTTTTCATTTCCACGCAGGTCCAGCATACAGATAGCAGTATGGTAAGGATTCATTTCCACTCCAACAGCATACTTCGCCTCCTGGACGAAATTAATCTTAACCGGTTTGCGTCCGAGGGAGCGTTCCTCCACATCAGAATCATCTGCCGCAAATTCATATACAAGCCCGCGCTCAATCAAAGACGTTACATTGGTCGTAATCGTAGGAGGCGTCAAAGACAGCATCTCTGCAATCTTACTCCTTGATATGGGACCATACTTATAGATTATTTCCTTAATGAGCGCTTCGTTCTGTTTCTTAACTCTTGGCAGATTCGTTCCTCGTGCAGTCATCTTTCTCCCTCCGCAACCATTCTTTTATACCTTCCATTATATTAAAGAAAGAACGATATTACAAGTTCAGCCTTTGATTCCCGAAAAAGTTATTCCCTCAATAAAACGCTTCTGTACAATGAAATAAAGGACGATTACCGGAAGTGTAATCATCAGTGCCGTAGCCATAAGCAGAGACCACTCCGTCTTATACTGTGTCGTAAACATCTGCAGCCCAATACTGAGTGTATACCTCTTTTCGTCGCTTAAATAGAGAAGCGGTCCCAGAAAGTCATTCCAGGAATTCATAAACCGAAACAGCGCTACTGTCAACACGCCCGGCACCACCAGCGGCAGCATAATTTTAGCATATATATAAAACTCTGAAGCTCCGTCCACACGAGCCGCATCTTCCAGATCATGAGGAAGATTCATAAAAAACTGGCGCATCAGAAAAATCATAAATGGTCTTCCAAAAAATGATTGGATAAACAGGGGCACATACGTTCCGGTTAACCCTATTTTGTTAAATAAAATAAACGTCGGAACCATTGTTACTTCCTGCGGAATCATCATTACCGCTATTGTAATGAAAAACAACAGATCCCGGCCTCTCCATTCCAGCCTCGAAAGGCCATAAGCCACCAACGGACAGGCAATTACAGTTCCTAACACATCCAGTACTGCAATCAGGGAAGTATTTCCCATATACCGAAAGAAGGGAATATAGTTAATAGCCTTAACAAAATTCTCCCACATCACAGGTCTCGGAATCCAGATCGGCGGATTGATAAGCACCTGCTGATCAGTTTTCAAAGCCGTAGACAGCATCCAGATAAACGGGAGCAGAAAGAAAAAACCAATTCCAATCAGAATAAGATGGATCGGAAGCTTCTTTAAATGTTTCATGATAAAATCCCTCCTATTCCTGATAATGTACCCATTTTTTAGAAGTACCAAAAATTACAATCGTTAAAATTAAAATAATCAGAAACAAAATCCAGGCCATTGCCGAAGCGTATCCCATACGCATGTAACCGAATGCATTATTGTACAGATGCATTACATAAAAGGTTAGCGAATTGACCGGTGTACCCTCGCCGTTTGTAAGCGTATAAGGCAGTGTAAAAGTCTGCAGGGCATTGATAACTCCCATAACAACATTATAGAAAATAACAGGTGTCAGGAGCGGCAGCGTGATATGGCGTACCCGCTGGAATATCCCCGCTCCATCAATCTGCGCCGCCTCATAGTATTCAGGAGAAATGTCCTGAAGTCCTGCCAGATTGATGATGATCGCCTGGCCGATTCCCCAGGAAGCGATCATCACCAGCGCAAGTTTAGACCAGTTTTCACTCGCCAGCCAGGGAATTGACGCTAATCCGACTTTGTTAAGCAGGCTGTTGATAATACCGTAATTAGAATCCAGCAACCAACGCCACACTGTAGCGGTAGCAACGACCGGAACCAGCGTAGGAATAAAGAAAACGGTGCGGTAAAGACCAATGAAACGGATTTTGGAATTTAACAGTAATGCGATAATAATTCCAAGAATAATATTGACAGGAACACTGAGTACTGTAAAATACAGTGTATTCCAGATGCTCTTCCAGAACAAATTATCCTTTATCAACTCCCTGTAATTTTCCAGTCCTACAAAATTACCGCTGTTTAATACACTATAAGAAGTAAAGCTGTAATAAATGGATGAGAGAAGCGGATAAGCATAAAACAGGAGCAGCCCAATAATCCATGGCGCTGTAAACAAAACTCCCATCCTCGCTTTACGTGCTTCGAGACTGCCCTTAGTCACAACTTTATGTCCCGGCCGTACATTGCTGCCACTACTCAATGGTAATCACCTCTTCTCAGTTAAGTTTCTTAAGTTCTTCATTAATTGAAACATCTAATGCCTTCATAAGGTTTTCGGGAGTGTCCTTTCCATTCAGCGCTGAATCCAGTACCTGATTTAAGTTATCCCAAAGCAGCTGGCCAACCGGTACCGGCGGACGGATTTTTGCTGTCTCGATATAATCAAGGAAGGCCTTATACTTATCATCTGAACCGAATACCGCTTCTGATACACTCTTGCGCGGCGAGAAGCTGGCACTATCCTGCGCCATTACGGTCTGTGCTTCATCACTCAACATATACTTCATAAAATCCATTGATAATTCCTGATTTTTAGCACCTCGCGGAATTACAAAGGCCCAGCCGCCTGCCCATGTAGCATGTTCCCCTTCCACTTTACTCGGGATCGGACAGATACCATAGTTTAAATCCGGATTATATTGTGCCATGTTGGCAATGTCAAAGTTTCCTCTTACCGCCATCGCCACCTGTCCTGTCACAAACGCATCCTGAGCTCCACTGCCCAGACCATTGGCAAATTCGATAAAACTCTTTCCTCCGAATTTTTCAGCAAAATCCACTTCCCACTGAAGTGCTTCAATATTCTCTGCTTTCGCAACCGTCAGCGTGTTGGTATCAGCATCATAAAAATCTCCGCCAAAGTTCCACCCCCACGTATAGATTGGTTTTCCCGCATTCAGCCATGGAATAAAACCAACCTGCTTATAAGTATTCCCATCCATGATAGTCAGTTTCTCGGCCGCTTCGTTCAGTTCTTCTATTGTAGACGGCGGGTCTTCCGGATCTAAGCCTGCGGCGGCAAATAAATCTTTATTATAGAAAAGTGCACGGGTGTCACCGTTATAGGGAATGGAATACACCGCATCTTTATAATGAGAACCATTAGATGCCCAATCATAGATACCATCAAATGACAGCCCTGATGCAGCCATTAAATCATCCAGCTTCACAAGTGCATCCTGCTGTGCCCATGTCGGAATCTGGAAGTTGTCCAGAAGAGCAATTTCCGGTGGATTTCCGGCAGCTATGGAAGCCATCAGTTTATCCATCGTCTGAGTATTGCCGCTTGCTTTGTTGGCTACAAACTGCAGGTTGATCTCAACATTCTTATCATTTGACTGGTTGTACATCTCTACAACCTTCTCCATCGCATCTGTACCTGGTCCAGCTCCCCAGGTATGCCATACCGTCAATACTGTTTTTTCCCCTTTTGGTGCCTCCGCCTCTGTGGTCCCGGCTGACTCTGCATTTGTTTCTTTAGATGCAGTTTCTCCGGAAGACGATCCATTTGTTGTGTTATTTCCGCCTGAACAGCCTGTTAACGAGGCGGCGGAAAGTATAAATGCCATAGATGCGGCGAGTAATCGTTTGTTTTTCATGATATAATCCCTCCTGTTTTCACTACTTACATAAAGAATGAGCTGACGTGATCCCTCGTTTTTAAGATTCCCCGTTTCACTTTATCTTCGGTTCCTTCCCAAACCGGGTCTTCATGTTCAATGCAAATAGCCTGATCATAACCGATTTCATACAATGCATCGACGATTCGTCCCCAGTCCAAATCGCCAAGCCCCGGCAGTCGGTGCCTCCACCATTTTCCATTCTGTAAAACTCCGGCTGAAGCAAGCATCTCCCTGTCTACTGCGGTATCCTTGGCATGAACATGGAAAATCTTATCGGCAAACTTATAGATATTTCTGTACGGATCTATGAACTGCCAGACGAGGTGGGACGGATCATAGCAAAGCCCCAGCCGTTCACTGCCGACGGCGTCAAAGATAGCCTCCCACATGTCCGGAGATGTTGCAATATTCCCCATCATCGGGCAATTCTCGTAGCATAATCTGACCCCGTTCTTTTCTGCCAGATCAACAAACTGTTTCGCCAGTTCCACTACTGCCGGCAGACTTTTTTCCGGAGTAAATCCCATACCTTCAAATGACTGCGCTGTAACACCGGTGGAGCAGACAATCTTCTCGATTCCCATTTCTCCTGCAAACTGAATCCGTTCCCGCAGGGCATCACAATGCATCTTCGCTTCCTCTTCATTCTCGCTTAAAAAATTGCGGCAGTAGATCAAAGTTTTTATTGCTACTTTCCCCTCATTCAACACTGCACCATACTGTTTTTTGTCCAATGGAACCGCAGGACCGACATCCAGCTCACAGATTCCATTTTCGGCAGCCCAGTCGGCAATTGTTTTTAAATCACTTATTCCGATACCGGTCAGACTGTTTGTCAGCAGACTCATTCTCATAAACTTATTCCCCCTTATAGGTTTATTGTTTTTCCTGTTTCACACGCAAGTAATATTTTATCCAGAAGTCTCTGTATGTAAAGGGCACGGTCAAAATTACGGTCCGGCCTCTCACCACTTTGAATACAGTGAATAAAGTCGTCGATTTCTGCATAGAACCATGGTTCTTTTATCATATCCTCATCGGCCTGTACAATTTCAGGCTTTCCTTTATATCCATCAGCCTTTTCCTTAAACCAAACCTCTAACTCATTCGGACGGTCATCACGGAAGAGCATCATACCGCCTTCTCCGTAAATTTCAATGGTATGCCTTGCCACTCCAAGCCGGCTGGCCACAAATGATGCGATTGCACCACCCTGGAACCGAACATTAAAGGCAGTCGAGTCATCGTTAGTTACCGTTCCCTGTCCCTGATCAAATATCTCTTCGCGTTTTGGTATGGAACAGGAAACAAATCCGTTTACCTCCGAAACAGGACCTTCTGACCCATCGAACAGCCAATCGCATAAATCCAGCATATGGCAGCCAAAATCGGCGAGGGCTCCTGTGCCGGATAGCTGTTTCTGCATTCTCCACTCCAGTTTTACGTTCGGATTGGTAATTCTGCATCCTCCCAGTGTCTCCCTGTATGTAAAAATCTTGCCCATGCTTCCGGATTTAAGAATTTTTCTCATATAGCGGACAGCCGGAATTCCACGGTAACTAAAGCCGATCATGGCAACTGTGGAACAACATCTGGCCAGACTTACGGCCGGGACAGAACTCTCTGAATCAAGACTCAGAGGCTTTTCACAGAGCAGATGCTTCCCCTTCTCCATGGCCCTGACCGCGAGATCAACATGAGAATAATTTGGAGTGCAGATACTTACCGCATCCACTTTGTCAAGAAGTTCGTCATAACTGGAACATATCTCAACATTCAATTTCTTCTCTTCCGCCCACTTTGCGGCACGCCCCGGGATTATATCGTATAGTGCGGTAAGAATACAGCCCGGATTCTGAAGGTAGCCGTTCACATGATTGGCTGCTATACCAACTGTATAGCCAGTTCCAACAATACCTACTTTAATTTTTTCCATTACACTCACTCCTGTATTTATATTTTCCAAGCGCCTCAAACATATAGCCCTTGTAATTTTCAACTCCAGGCTGGTTAAATGGATTAACTCCCAGCATGGTGCCTGACAGATAGCAGGCAAACTCAAAGAAATAAAACAGTTGTCCAAAACTGTATTCACTTAACTCTTCTACCTGAAGACTGATACATGGGAAACGCTCACTATGTGCTTTCAAGGTCGCGCAAAAAGCGCTGTAGTTTATTTCATCCATGCTTAAGCCGTTCAAATAATCAAACTCATCCTTAACCTCATCAGCGTCCAACCGTATCGCTGAGTTCTGTTCCCGGATATCCAGAAATGTCTCAAACAGTATCGGTGTTCCTTCCTGGACAAACTGGCCTATCGAATGCAAATCTTCGGAATACTTTGCTGTAACCGGATAGAGTCCCCGGTCTTCTTTCCCTTCACTTTCTGCAAAGAGCTGAGTCCACCACCCATAAAAATACTGGTATCTCGGTTCAAACGAAGCAAGCATTTCCAGCCTGAACCCCTTTTGGTATAATAAATTCCGTATTGCCGCGTATTGAAATGCTGTATTCTCTTCTCCATAAGTATTATGCAGCTCCGCTTCCATACTCCTTGCCCCTGCAGCTATTGAACCAATATCAATACCGGACACTGCGGCCGGAAAGAGCCCCACATTGCACAGACCGGAATATCTGCCTCCGATATTATCCGGAAAATCCAAAAATGTATATCCATGAGTTCTGCATAACTCATGTAATTTACTTTCTCTGGTTCCGGTTGCAAATATCCGGCTCCCATACTCTGCTCCATACCTTTTCTTCAGATACTGACGAAGAATTCGAAAACTGATACCAGGCTCAAGTGTCTCAAAATTTTTTGCAATTACATTAATATAAACAGATTTTCCTTCCAGCTGATTTATGATATTTTTCATATATGCCGAAGATATATTGTTTCCGGCATACAGGATCTTCACATGACCATCTCCGTGCAGTGCCTCAATAACTGCTCTGGCTGCCTGATTCGATCCTCCGATTCCGATCACCACCAGAATATCTCCGTTCTCTCTGACCCTTTCCGCATGCCTTGTAATCTCCCTGATATTCTCTTCGCCAGCCCATTCATCTACATGGAGCCAGCCAAGACTCTCACGGAACCGCTCTTCTCCGTTTTGGGCTCTTATCAGAACTTCCATTTTCTGATTCATGTATTCTTTTAATTCCTCTGTTTCCAGTTGTTTGCATTTGTCATATAATACCAGCTGCATCGCACCGATCACCTTTCACTTTTCCAAAACTATTTTCGTTTTGCTGTCGTATAATTAGTTTTTTAATTTAATTAAATAATATCATTCTGTATATTATTTGTCAATATAATTTTTAAATTTTATCTATTTATGACAAATCTGCATCAAACGATGGAGTGAATTCTTTAGTACCGAAATAAAAAGGCCCGGCATCCATCCCTCCTGGGACCTCCTGCCGGGCCAAATAACGCTTCTGTTAAATTTTCTTATACCGCTCGATCATCTCTTCCAGAGTCACCTGCTCCACCAGCGGTGCCTTGCCGAACGAGCCAAACTGCACGATCAGCGTTCCTACCACTTCCTTCACACCGCGTTCCACGCAGTTTACGATAGCCGCCACATCTTCATCCGGGATCGTTCCCTTCATAACCGTATCCATAATCGGCGGAAGGAAGACACGCGGGTCAAACTGGCTCTTTTTCGCTTCCAGCAGCTCGTAAATCTCACCGATGGACGCACTGGTACGCAGTTCCGGATATTTTACAAACAGTTCCTTCATGTTCCTGGTAACTGCCAGGCGGATATCGGTATCCACGTTAATCTTGTTGATCCCACAGGGAATAGCTGCCTGCAGTTCTTCAACAGCGATGCCATAGGTATTCGTCAGTTCTCCGCCCAGGGCATTGATCTCATCTACAATATATTTCGGAACCGTAGAGGAACCGTGGGATACAAGCGCACCGAAAATACCCTCGTGGCTTAAGCACTCTCTGATCGCCGTGGCGATCTCCTTTCTCAGCTTCACGTCTTTTCCCTTGGACGCGCCGTGCATGGTTCCGTAGGAGATGGCAAGCGCATCCACGCCGGTCTTGCGGAAAAACTCCACTGCCTTTAACGGATTCGTATAGGTAGAGGAAGCGGAGAATACGTGGTCTTCCACACCGGCCAGAACCCCCAGTTCCCCTTCCACACTGACGCCCCTGGCGTGAGCATATTTTACCACTTCTCTTGTCAGCTCCACATTCTCGTCAAACGGCAGTGAGGATCCGTCGATCATGACAGAGGTGTAGCCTCCTGAAATCGCCGCCACGCAGGAATCAAAATCGCGGCCGTGATCTAAGTGCAGTACAATTGGAATCTCAGAATCGGCTCCATATTTCTTTACGGCATCCGCAATATTCTTTGCGCCGATCTTCTTGTCTTCCAGCGTTGCGTTCATGAAATCCGTGCGGCCGCCCATGAAGCCATTTGCTAAATCTGCTCCCTGTAAAATGGCCGGGGAACGAAACATCTCGTGCACTTCAATAGCCGCTTTTGCCTGGGCTACCGCATTTACATTAAATGCGCCCTGGCCGAATCCGTATTTTATCGTCGCCTCCATCAGAGGTCTTAATGGAATCAATGGCATTGTCTTTATCCTCTCTCTCTTTTCCTGTGCAGTTTCTGCTTTCACTGCTTTTCTGTTTTTCTGCTCTTCTGTTTTTCTTCCTGCTCCCTATACCGCGTCTTCCCTTTTCAGTCTGCCAGGGCCGCCACATAGTCCGTCAGCGTCAGCGTAATATCCGGATGGTTCTGGAGTAAGCTCACCGGAAAATCGGTGGAAGGCTCTCCGTAAGCCGTACGGCGCACCACCGCTCTGTGCCAGTTGCGGAATACACCCAGGCGGATTTTTCTCGCATGGGCAATCTCGTAGATTCCGATCGTCACGCAGTAATGCGGCATATCCTCCAGCGCTCCGCCGAAATCACCGATGGCGTTGGCCGTCCTCGTCTCCGGTGTGATAGCCAGAACCCTCGTTTTCTGCGCCAGAAATTCCTCCGGTGTAAGAGAAGGATCCGCCTCATTAAACGCCACATGGCCATTGATGCCGATGCCTCCGAATGCGATATCGACACCACCCAGCTTCTCGATCAGCTCCGGAATATAGCTGACATTGTCAGGATCCGGGAATACCCGCTGCTCTTCCGGCATAATTAATTCCGGCCGGATCTTCGTATAGACAGTCCGTTCCATGAACCCATGGAAACTTAACGGGTGATCCACTGGAATCCATTTTTTATCGTCGTCCAGATACTCATCCATATTGATAAACCAGGTATCCTTAAGACTTAAATTCTTTTCGTTGACCATGTCCACGAAATAGGGGTACTGGCCGACCGGGCCGACCGGGCAGATAAATACCGTCTTCTTTCCGGCCTGGTTATTCTCCTCGATCGCCTGGAACATTTCCTTTGCCATCGCCTGAAATACCGTGGCATTGTCCGGCATGCAGATCAGCGGGAGCCGCGGATTTTTCAAAAGCTGTTCTTTGTTGTACTGGTAATATGCGTGATTCATCTTTAACCTCCTTAGAAAAGAGAGTGTCTCTGAATTGGAGATACCATCTCCGGGACACTCTCTTCACCTGTGTATTACTTTTAACAGTTACTGTTTACTTCTTATTTGCCTGCTTCTATCATGTTATCGATCATAACGTAATCGGCTACCGGAACTTCCTTCTCGACCACGCCTGAATTGATAAAGTTATCCTGCTGAATCTTATAGTAATTTTCTACGGTACCGTCTGCCGCTCCCTCGGAGACTTCTTTTCCTGTCAGCCAGTCCGCATCACCGCGCTGTGCATAAACGCTGTCGTAATCAGTGGCCGTCTGTGTCGAAACATACTTGGCAACCTCATCATAATGATCGTCTGCCGCGTAGTCCATGGCCTTAAATAATGCCTTTGTGAAACGCAGGATCTTATCCTGATTTGCTTCCGCATACTTTGGTGTTGCAATCCAGCTTGCGAGGGATACCGTGGTGTCGGAGAACGTTAAATTATCACAGAGCTTTGTGGAGTCTTTCACTTCCTCTAAAATCTTTAAGCTGTTTGGAGACCATGTGGCGCATGCGTCTACGCCGCCGGAAATCATGGCAGTAACAATACCGGATGCATCCATATCCACAGCAGTAATATCATCCATGGTCATACCGGCCTTTGTCAGGCTGTTCACCAGAATGTCCTCGCTGGAGGTACCGGAAGAGTATGCAACCTTCTTTCCCTTTAAGTCTTCTACTTTCGTAATTCCAGGGCCGGCAATTAAAGCGTCGCCGTTGGAAATATGAGACAGAGCAAAAATCTTCGCCTGACCGTTGACACAGAGCTTATGAGCGCCCTGACCGATGTATCCCACATCGATGCTGCCGGATTCCATGGCTGCGATGATGGTTGGACCGTCTGCGAATTCCACAAGGTTTACGGTAATGCCTTCCTCATCAAAATAGCCTTTTTCCTTTGCCGTCATCACGGACCATAAGCTTCCGTAGTTAGGCATATATGCCACATTCATGGTAATCGGTTCTGCCTTGGCTTCCGTAGGCGCCTCTGTTGTCTCCTCTGCTTTTGTCTCTTCCTTCGTCGTCTCTGCCTGTGCCGCTGTAGTCGTCTCCGCCGGTGCCGCTGTTGTCGCTTCTGTCTTGCTGCTTCCGCAGCCTGCCAGTGATGCTGCTACCAGAGCCGCCATAATTAATGGTAATGCCTTCTTCATAATGTTTTCCTCCTTTAATGGTTTTTTATAAAACATTTTTTAAACTGCTGTTTTCAAATACTGCCATTTTCCTTATTTACGCACTTCCAGATATTCCTGATAAACCTCGCCCCAGATATAAGTCTTTAAATCCAGGAATGGAAGCTCCATCTTCATCTCCTGCGTACGCGGATATGGAAGATTGATATCCACAATTTTCTTGATACGGCCCGGTCTCGCGCTCATGATAATAACCTTGGTTGCCAGAATGACGGCCTCTTCCACATCATGGGTGATGAAGAAACACGTCTTCTTCTCTTCCTGCCACGTCTTTGTCAGTTCTGACTGAAGCTGGGTTCTGGTCTGTGCATCCAGCGCTCCGAAGGGTTCATCCATGAGAAGCACTTCCGGCTGTACCGCATACGCTCTGGCGATCGCCACCCTCTGCTTCATACCGCCTGACAGCTCCTTCGGATATGCGTCCACGAATTCTTCCAGTTCTACCATCTTTATGTACTTCATGGCGATTTCCTTCGCCTGTGCATCGTTCATTCCCTTTAATTTAAGGCCGAACATAACATTTTTTAATACGGTCAGCCATGGGAACAGGGCATACTGCTGGAAAACCACGCCGCGTTCCGTTCCCGTGCCCTCCACCTTCTTGCCGTCCACATAGACGGCGCCGGAGGTTGCCGGAAGAAGGCCGGCAATAATATTCAGCAGGGTAGATTTCCCGCAGCCGGAAGGACCGACCACGCAGATAAACTCGTTCTCCATAATATCCAGGTCAATTCCATTTAACGCAACCATACGGCCCTTGCGGCCTTCATAGATTTTCTCCACATGGTCGATCTTAACCTTTATATTTCTCTCGTTTCCTGCCATCCCGTGAACTTCCTTTCCAGATATTTGATGATCTTTTCACTTGTAATTCCAATGATACCGATGATGATAATATAAAGAAGCATCGGCGGAACATCGAAGCTGTTGTTCAAAGAACGAATTCTCATACCAAGACCTGCCACGGCACCTGTCGACTCAGCCGCAATCAGTGTTGTAAGGGCGACAGATACGCCCAGACGGACTGCTGTGATGATAAACGGAGTCGTTGCCGGGAAAATAACCTTTACAAAGATATCTCTGTCCTTTGCTCCCAGAACCCGCGCGGCCTTGATCAGTGTCTCATCCACGTTGCGGACGCCCTGATAAATCGTGACGCACATAATTAAGAAAGTAGCCATCCAGATAACGATAACCTGCGGCTTTCTGCCGACGCCTGCAGCGATAACAACAAGCGGTACGTATGCCAGAGGCGGAATATTACGAATGAACTGAATCCACGGTTCCACGATGTAGCGTACCGGACGGTACCATGCCATCAGAAACGCGATCGGCACTGCCGTAACAAAGCCAAGGATAAATCCCAGAATAACAGAAATCATACTGCTGGAGAAGTCGTTCCACAAAACGCCCCTCTCAATCATGGTTTTCAGTGATTTGACAACCTCCGGCAGAAACGGAAAGCTTCTTGCGGTGGATGGATTGACCGACAGCCAGAACCAGAGCGCGATGGCAACCAAAAACGATATAAGCAGCCAGCCCCAGTTTGGTATTGCGGCAACGATGTCCTTCTTCTTTTTGTTTTCAGAATTACCAAAAGACATTTTGTAAATCCCCTTTCTTTGTGATTTTCCCCAATACACATATCTTTTTTATGTGTATATTATAACACATTGTATAAATTTATCACCTCTTATTTAGTCAAACGTTTGCGTAACTGAAAAGATAAAACTTCACGCAAACGTTTGACCATTCACCTATGGTATTTTGCCGGTTTTTCGTGTATACTTATGATAAACTGGCATTTATAATAAGGATGCAAAACGCAAGGAAAGGGGGCTGGTTTATGACACTCAAAGAAATCGCCAGAGAAGCCGGCGTATCCATCTCCACGGTTTCCCGGGTTATCAATAAAAACAGCACAAATGCCGCCAGCAAAGAGGTGCAGGACCGCATCTGGGAGATTGTACGGCGCACGGGATATACCCCCAACAGCACGGCCCGCGATTTGAAGATGGGGGGCTCCGAATCCCCGGAACCGCTCTCCCGCTCGATTGCGTGCCTGTTTGCCCGGACCGAAGATTCCAAGTCCGATCTCTTTTTTTCCACGCTGGCACGCAGTATCGAGCAGGAGGCATTTAAGCATAACTATGTGCTCAAATACTCTTTTACAGCGATTGACATTCATCACCCCAACACCTTTCGCCTCATTACGGACAACCATGTAGACGGTGTGGTCGTGCTGGGACGGTGTGACAAGCAGACTCTGAGCTTTTTAAAAAAATACTTTAACTGCGTTGCCTACACCGGTCTTAATATTCTGGATGCCAAATACGATCAGGTCATCAGCGACGGATACCAGGCCTCTCTGACCGCTGTGAATCACCTGATGGGCCTCGGACACACCAGAATCGGATATATTGGTGAGACTCAGGACGAGGACCGCTACACCGGATACTGCACCGCCTTAAATACAGGAGGGATTGCATTAAAAAAAGAATACGTGGCAAACGTCCCCCTGTCCTCAGAAGGCGGCTACCGCGGCGCCAGGCAGCTGATCGACCGCGGCGTGGACGTGTCTGCGCTCTTCTGCAGTAATGATGTGACGGCCATTGGAACCATGAGGGCCATACAGGAAACCGGCTGCCGGATTCCGGAGGATGTATCCATCATCAGCATTGATGATATCGATACGGCCCAGTACCTGTCCCCCATGCTGACCACCATTCACATGCCGGTGGAGGAGATGGGACAGATGACTGCGAAGATCCTGATTGACCGTATCGAGGGCGGCCACCGCCTTCCTATCCGCATGAATCTGCCGTATTATCTTGCCAGCCGTGAAAGCTGCTGTCAGTACCATCCTTCCAGGAACCTGACAGCGTCAAGAGACACCACCAATAAGAAATAATGAATAATATATAGAAGAAAAGAGGTAAATCTTATGCTTGTAACGATCTTTGATTCCAACGGATCCGCTGTCATCGACAGCATTGGCGCCCAGTTAATCTCCTATAAGGACAGCACTGGAAAAGAAACCATCTGGCAGAGGGATCCGAAATTCTGGAACCGCTGCTCCCCGCTTTTGTTCCCCATCGTAGGCAACTGCCGGAACAACAAAACCATCATCGAGGGAAAGACTTACTGTATCGAAAAACACGGCTTCTGCCGTGACGTGGATTTTCAGGTTACCAGGCAGTCCGATACTGCGGTTACATTTGAAATTCACGATACGGAAGAGACGAAGGCCGTTTATCCTTACTCCTTTTCCCTCTCCTTAACTTATGTCATGGAAAACGGTATGCTTTCCATGGAATACCGCGTTGCCAACACGGATGACAGAACCATATACTACTGCATCGGTGCCCACCCCGGATTTAACTGTCCGATGGAGGAAGGTGCCTCCTTCAACGATTATGAGCTCGTATTTGAAGAGGACGAAACCGTATCCAGCATGGTCTACGATCTGGAGAATCTGCAGTTCGACCCGTCCCACAGAATTCCCCGTCTGGACCACAGCCGCAGGCTGCCGCTTACGAGGGAGATGTTCAAGGACGACGCCGTATATTTTGACGACTTGAAATCCAGGAAAGTATCCATAATCCATAAAGATTCCGGTCATGGGATTGAAGTCGGATTCCCAGGTTTCGATACGGTTGCATTCTGGACGCCTTACCCGGCAGAAGCCCCGTTCCTGTGTGTTGAACCGTGGAACGGTTCCGGTGTCTATGCCACAGAAGACGACGAATTCGTACATAAAAACCATGTTCAGAAGCTGGAAGCCGGAAAGAGCAAAACTTACGGCCTTACCATACGAATGATCTGATTCAAATAATTCCGATTGCCCCAACAAATACAGAAAACCGGAATCATCTGGAAGATACAGCTTAACTCTTTCGCTGTCTCCTCCGGCTGATCCCGGTTTTCATTTATTTTCTATCATACGACACTGAAATTTTCCTGGGCAAACTTCCGGTACTTTTCCATAAATAATTTTCTGCGGCTGCTGCTGATATACAGCTTCTCGCCGTTTGCCATATGAATTTCATCCCCCTCCATACTGCGTATCTGCAGCATATTAATCAGATTATACTGATTAATGCGTACAAAATGGTAACTGGAAAGCCGCTGTTCTTCAACATCGAGCCTGGCCTTTACCCTTATCTTTTTCTTACCCAGCACTAAACTGGTCTTTCTGTCATAGGATTCAAGAAAACAGATATCATCCATGTTGTAAACCATAGGCTGTCCGTTAAATACGGCCGTATACTTTGCACGGGCCAGTTTTTTCCATTGATCTTTTCTTCCGCAGATATAAATAATTAAACTGTCCTTTTCCTTCTGCTTCAGCTGCTTAAATTTGCACTCCTTTGCCGTCCAGTCCTCATCTGCGTAGACAATGATGGCATGATAATTTTTTTCCTCCACGGCACTTAACAAGTCAGCCGGGGATAAGAAATAGTCTTCGTTTATCAGAACCCCTCTTCTTTTCCATTTTTCAAAATATGCTCTTGCATTATCCAGCTGTGACGTATTGTCTGCGTACACCGCTATCTTCATGCACGCTACCTCCGTAATTTCCTGATATCATATAATTTTGAGATCTCATATTATATAACGTTATTTTCTTAAGTCTGTGACGTCCGCAGCAGAATATTCTATATACTGCGCATAAATATAACAAAACTCCTCAAACTAATATCAGTCACGTTTGCGAAAGGAGATATCTATGGAAAAAGATAAAAACACAGTCAGCCAGCCCGATGATTTTGATGTTGATATCCAGGCGTGTTCTACCATGGACTGCACCGGTCTCATCCCTGCCCTGCCGGAAACAGAGGCGGAAAAAGAAGCTTATGAGGACTTATATCCTTACATCACGCATGCGAAGAACTGCGCGGATGACAAATAAAGATCCGGAATCACGAAATCCCCCGAAAGGCGTTCCGCGCACTTTTCGGGGGATTTGATTCTTCTGTCCTGTACGAAATGGTTTTATACTCCTGAATAAGCGGAGAATCCGCCGTCAACCGGAATAACCACACCTGTAATAAAGCCCGCAGCCTCATTATTTAACAAAAACAGCAGTGTTCCGTTTAACTCTTCCGCCTCGCCGAAGCGTCCCATCGGAGTTGCCGCCAGGATCTTGGCTGTTCTGGCTGTAGGCGTTCCGTCATCGTTAAACAGAAGCTTCTCATTCTGTTTCGTCACGAAGAAGCCCGGAGCCATGGCGTTTACACGGATGCCCACCCTGGAGAAATGAACAGCCAGCCACTGGGTAAAGTTGCTCACAGCCGCCTTTGCACCGCTGTAGGCCGGGATCTTTGTCAGTGGGGTAAATGCGTTCATGGAGGAAACGTTTAAGATGTTGCAGCCTTCTCTGCCGATCATATCTTTTGCAAAAATCTGTGTCGGAAGCAGGGTTCCTAAGAAGTTTAAGTTAAACACAAATTCCACACCCTTCGGATCCAGGTCGAAGAAGGAGATGGTATCTGCCTCGATGTCACCCATCTCGAAATACTCCTTCGTTGTCTGTGCCTTCGGATTGTTGCCGCCTGCACCGTTTACCAGTATATCACACGGTCCCAGCTCAGCCAGTACCCTTGCGTGAACCTCTTCCAGGTTCTCGCGTTCCAGAACATTTGCCTTATAAGCCTTTGCCGTATGGCCTGCTGCCACGATGTCGTCCGCAACCTTACCGGCAGCCTCTTCATTTAAGTCGAGAACCGCAACCTTTGCGCCTGCCAAAGCCAGAGTCTTTGCAAACATGCCGCATAATACTCCGCCCGCTCCTGTCACCACTGCAACTTTTCCTGTTAAATCCGTTCCGAATGATAATCCCATAAGTCATTTCCCTCTTTCTTTTTATTCTTAATTTTATTTGCTCATCTTCTCAATTGCTTCCCACAGTCCGTTTAAATACGTAGCACCCAGCGCTCTGTCATACAGACCGTAGCCTGCGCGTCCCGTCTCTCCCCAGATCATCCGTCCGTGATCCGGGCGTATATATCCGTCGAAGCCATTGTCATAAAGCGCCTTTAATATGGCAAACATATCAAGGGAACCACAGCTTGACAAGTGTGCTCTCTCTTCAAAGCCTTTATTGTCTTCCAGAACCGCCACGTTCCTCGCATGTACAAAATGGATTCTTCCCATAGCCGCGTATTTGGCTGCCATCTTCACCACATCGTTTTTATTGGAGCAGCCGAGAGAACCGGTACAGAGGGTAATTCCATTGTGTCTGTCGTCTACAAGCTTTAAGAAACGGTCCAGATTCTCCTCACACGTAATGATTCTCGGAAGGCCGAAGATGCTCCAGCATGGATCATCCTCATGAATCGCCATGTTTACATCACACTCCGCAGCTACCGGAATGATGGCTTCCAGGAAGTATTTTAAGTGATTCCATAAGTCATCCTCAGACATGGCGTTGTACTCGGATACCACCTGTTTCAGTCCGTCTCTCGTATAACTGGAATCCCAGCCCGGAAGCGTTAAATCGCTGTCGCTCTCAAGAGGATTGACCTTGTCTACCTGATCCTGATAATATACAAGCGATGTGGAACCGTCAGCCAGTTCATGGTCCAGCTGTGTTCTTGTCCAGTCGAATACCGGCATGAAATTGTAACAGATGCATTTGATGCCCGCTTCTGCAACGCGGCGGATATTTTCACAGTAATTGGCGATATACTGGTCTCTCGATGGCTTTCCCAGCTTGATGTCCTCGTGAACCGGAATGCTCTCGATTACCTCGAAGGCCAGCCCGGCGTCCTCAGTTTCCTTTTTCAGCTTCGCAATGCTCTCCCGGCTCCATACTTCTCCGACCGGGACGTCATACACAGCCGTCACGATGGAATGCATGCCCGGAATCTGTCGGATCTGCTTAAGCGTTACCTTGTCATCGTCTCCATACCATCTGAATGATAATTTCATGATAAACCTCCTTGGGATTAAAAAAATGGTTTCGTTCCCGGCAGCCTGCCGTTCCTCTGCCTCATGGTCTTAGTATAACAAATTCTGTTTCGAATACCATGGATTTAATTGCCGTTCACATTGCAAAAGTTGCGGTTCTCTATTATAATGGGATATAGCTGAAGCGGCTTTGGAGGTTATGAGATGAAAAAAGAACTGTCTACCGGCTTTAATGCCAGGCAATATATGAATTCAGGAGAATTTGAGGTATTTTTTTACAATGATATCGATCTGGATCATGTTGTGGATCACACGCATCCCTATTATGAGATCTATTTTTTCTTAAATGGGGACGTGACCTACGAAGTGGACGGAAACCGGTATGAGCTGCAGTACGGCGACTATCTGATGATCCCTCCGGAGACGAGGCACCACCCCATCTTTCATTCCACCGGACAGGATTACCGCAGGTTCGTACTCTGGATCAGCCGCCCCTATTATGACGCGCTGACGGCCAGATCTGAAGATTTCGCCTACAGCTTCCGCCATGTGGCGGAGAAGAAGCAGTACCATTTCCGCACGGATTTCATTACATTTCAGGAGCTTCAGGGACGTCTTCTCGACATGATTGAGGAGATGAGAGGAAGCAAACCGTTTCGCGGGACATCCGCCCACTTGATGGTCTGTTCCTTCCTGCTCCATTTAAACAGGATCACCTACGATTCCCTGCACCAGGTTCCCGCGGTATATGAGAATGTACTCTATTTAAATGTCTGCGATTATATCAACAACCATTTGGACGAGGATCTCTCCCTTGACCATCTGGCATCGTTTTTCTATGCCAGCAAATACCATATTTCCCATGTGTTTAAGGATAATATGGGCATCTCCCTGCATCAGTACATTCTGAAGAAACGTCTCCAGGCAAGCAAAAATGGAATCCTGTCGGGGATTCCATTTAATGAGTTGTACCATCAATACGGTTTTTCAGATTATACAAGCTTTTACCGGGCGTTTAAAAAGGAGTTCGGTCTCTCACCGAAGGAATTCAGGGAGCAGAGGTCCCTTCCGGAAGGCTATTGAACGGCTTTCTCCCACCGGTCCCCGGTCCGCACATACGTCACGCTGCTTCCATCTTTTTGTGTCAGCAGAACAGAGTCTGTCTCCGGTCCCCAGCTGATGGAAGCTAAATCCTTCACCAGGTACAGATCAGGGCACTGATAGATGGTGCCGCCATTTTCCGCATCCCGGATCGTGAAACCCGCATAGACCTTTCCCAGCAGCGTCTTCGTCTCAGAGGTCAGTAAAAGTCCGTTCTGCTCCTCCGCCGTCGTCTCAAATTCTGTCGCCTCGCTGCTGCGGTACGTGTGGTATTCATCATAGATGTTCATGCCTATGATGACGCCTGCCACCGCCAGAACCGCCATGACCGCCAGTATCACCGGAAGCCGTCTCTTATGAACGGCCCCATACGTTTTTACAATCTTTGATTTTTTGTTCATCGGAACACTCCCTGTACCAGCACCATGTAGATCACGGTCCCCGCCCCGATGCTCAGAAGCGAATTGCCTTTCCAGATGTGAAGTAACACGATCGCTGCAACTGATAGGATCTCCGGCAGCGCATGCGGCCAGGAAACCAAATTAACGCCTTTTAAACAGTATACCACCAAAAGCCCGATTGTAGCATAGGGAAGTGTTGTTCCCAGAAAACTGATGTATTTCGGAGTTTTCTTCCCTGCCGGAAAGAGTATAAAAGGAAGGAATCTCGTGAGCAGTGTGGCCGCAGCCATCACAACGATTATCACGATTCCCTGTATGGTATGTCCGCTCATGCCCCGGTCTCCTTTCCATTCTTTTTGTAATCCCATGTAATCGCGGCCAGAATCAGAATCATGGCCGGTATGATAAATGCGCTCTGGCCGAATATTACGACACAGAGTGCCGATGCCGCCACTCCGGTCAGCGCGGCTTTATGACCGTGACCCGACTTCCACTGGTCCACAAATATGACGACAAACAACGCAGTCAGCGCGAAATCCAGTCCTGTGGTGTTAAACGTAATCAGACTTCCCAACAGCACTCCGACGACGGTTCCCGCCACCCAGTAGCACTGATCGAGAATGGAGATCCAGAAACAGACCCAGTATCTCGGAATACTCTTCGGCGGCTCCTCATGGCAGACAATGGAAAATGTCTCATCCGTCAGTGCAAAGATCAGATACGGCTTCAGTCTCCCGGCATCCCGGTACTTGTCCAGCATGGAAAGGCCGTAAAAAAGATGTCTGGCGTTCAGCATCAGCGACATAAAAAACGCGTACACAGGATTGACCATTGCAGTCAAAAATGTAATTCCCAGATACTGTAAGCTTCCCGCGTAGACAAACACGCTGATGGCGAGAGCCCACCAGATACCAAAACCGCTGATATTCATTAAGATTCCATAGGCGGCTCCCAGAACCAGATATCCCGCCATCACCGGCACCGTTCTGGGAAACGCGTATTTCAGTGCTCTTATTCTCTCCTGATTTTCCATGTGTCATCACCTGTTCACTTGCTTTTTTTATCTATATTGTTTACTATATTAAAGTAGAAAAGTATTTTTGTCAAATTTTTTCATTTGAGCCGTACACAGGCTCAAAATGCAGATTATGAAGAAACAGGAGGTTTGCAATGGATTTCACTTCCCAATATGATTCCTGCAGTCTTTGTCCCAGAAGCTGTATGGTGAACCGCCGGGTGCCGGGTGTGAAGGGCTTCTGCGGCTGCGGCGATACTGTCATGGCAGCCCGGGCGGCCCTTCATCAGTGGGAGGAGCCGTGGATCAGCGGAATCCACGGAAGCGGCACGGTATTTTTCACCGGCTGTACTCTTCGCTGCTGCTTCTGCCAGAATTATCCCATCAGCCAGGAGGGGCTGGGAAAGGAGATTTCCATCCGGCAGCTTGGCGATATCTTTCTGCGCCTTCAGGATGAGGGTGCTCACAATATCAATCTCGTCACCGCCACCCAGTATCTTCCCTCCATCGTCTCCGCGTTGGACTTTGTAAAGTACAGACTGTCCATCCCTGTGGTCTATAACTGCGGCGGCTATGAACGGGTGGAGACAGTAAAGGCCCTTAACGGCTACGTGGATATCTGGCTTCCCGATTTAAAATACTACAGTTCCCGGCTCTCTGCCTGCTACAGCAAGGCGCCGGACTATTTTGAAAAAGCTTCGGCTGCCATTTTACAGATGATCCGGCAGACCGGAACACCCGAATTCATCTCCTTTCAGGATACGGAAGATCCTGAGGCCCCCGCCTGCACCCTGATGAAAAAGGGCGTCATCATACGCCACATGGTGCTGCCCGGGGCCAGGGAGGATTCCATCTTTTTGCTGCACTGGATGAAGGAACACCTTCCGGAAGGGCAATACAACGTGAGCCTGATGAGCCAGTACACCCCGTTTTATAACAGCGGCAGTTTCCCGGAGATCAACCGCCGAATTACATCGTATGAGTACTATAAGGTCGTTGATACCGCCATCGAGCTGGGACTTGTCCATGGGTTTATGCAGGAAAAAAGCAGCGCAAAGGAGGAATATACGCCACCGTTTGATTTGGAAGGGCTGGAGTAGGCTGTTTTTATAAGATTATGTACATAACACAGACACAGCCCCGGACGGTTCAACGTCCGGGGCATAATATTTTGCACAGCTATTCTCCCAAAATCTACAGCTCCCTTCGAAGGAACCGAACTCCCTCAACCGGTTCCACACCAACTGCCGTACCATTCACCAGAAATTCCTCCGCATCCCTTACCCGCATTTCACCGTACTGCACATCTGCGAATGCAATGCTGCGGTCCCCGTCCCATTCGATATCCATCTCTTTTAAATTCTCCTGAAACACCTCGAAGCTTCCAAATTCCTCCTTCGACCCGCATTTTACGATCACAGCATGGTTCAATCCTTCTGATATCAGCTCTTTTTTCGTGTTGGCACCATATGCAGCCATCTCGTACCCGTTGGAAAACCAGCAGCCCAGATATCCGTCACCGGATTTGGCAAAAAACCAGTTTCCGCCGCAGACATACGCTTCATACTCATAGACCGGCGTATAGGCATGAATATAATGCACCAGTTCATCAGGATCGATAGCGAACAGCATAACCGTTACATTGCAGTACCGCTCAATCCACGGCATCGTTCCGTTGCCCGCCCAATAGCTGGGACGGTTTTCTCCGCTGAAAACCCGCTCTCCGGGATGATTAACATAGAAAATCGCCGGACGTTCTTTTCCGAATACCACATTCATCAGATGCTGCTGATGGCCATGGCGGAATGGTTTAAACCTTCTGACTCCTGCCGTTAAGTACTCTCCTGTCCGGTAAGTATGAATCTTTACTCCCGCGATTCCCTGATCCATTTCCATCACCACACCCTGGCCCGGCTGGGGCCTGCACTCCATTTCATAGTCCTCCGGCTCGTAATCGCTGATCGCGTACAGACATGTGGCATTGCCGTAATAGGTACAGAAGCCCCGCCCGGCAGACACCCAGCTCACAAAATTCGGTTCAACCTGGAGCCGCGTCTTGATAGTTTCTTCGTAAATTCTTCCATAGGTGGTATTCATCACACCTTCAAAAGAGTTATATCCGATGATCTGCATGGTAAAATCCAGTGCTTTTTCTGCTTTCTGCCGGATTTCCCCATCAGGAGCGCTTAAGTACAGGCTGAAAAAGCCAATCAGATCGATAGGAATGTAGGTTGCTGAATTCCACTCCGCATACCCATAGCTGAAAAAGCTGTCAAACCATTCCAACACCCTTTTCCTTCCGATTTCGTACTGCTCTGCTCCCGTCCTGCCGCTGACGGTAAATAGTTCTTTCTCGAAAACAGATCCCCAGAGATACTGGGAAACATGGAACAGAAAGGCATGATTTTCGCTGAAATACCACATCACATCATTTCCCGGTTCATCAATCCAGTACCGGAAGTTCAGCACCATATCTCTGATCCGTTCCAACTTTTCCGGTGTCAGGAGATGCTTATAGCGGGTCATCAAAAGGCTAAAGGGGGCGAGGCTGAAATCGGCACAGTCATCATGGCGCTCGATCTTTTTACATGCCATATCAAACCCTTTTTCTGCATTGTCATTCCAGCCCTTTAAGAGTTCCAGCGAAGTAATCACAGACTGAAAACCGATCTCACCGTTCTTTACCAGGAATTCCAGAGCCTGCTGCTTCCTCTCCCCAATCGTTCCAGCCGGTTCCAGTACAATCCGTTTTTTCGGGATCACACCGACAAATAAATTGCGCGGTATTACATAGCCCCCTACTGTCAAACAGACGGAGATTCGCGAAAGCCTGATACTGCTTTTCTCTGTCTCTGCAACCACCAGGTAATCCTTATCTTTTTTCAGTGTCATCACCGTATGTTCTATTTCGGAGAGCTGCATTCCGGTTCCACAGGGAGTTGAAGTCAAGTACACAGTTGTATCGCCGTCTAAAAGCGTCCGGTCGTAACAAAGCCTGACCTCTCCTTCCGTGTACATATCCTGCTCAAAATAACAGCTTTTTAAAATCTGCTCCGCTTTTTGGATCTTCTCAGGCTGCTCTGTCACTTCCACACTGCCTTCCACTGGCGTTACACCCTTATACCGCAGTTCAAAATAGAAAAAAACGTCCCGTTCCGCCAGCTCATCTGCGTAAACCTTAATTTCATTGAGTCCCTTCCTCAGAGAAAGATTCACCCGGGTATGGCCCGCAATGTTTCTGGTATATGGCGTATAGCAGGCCTGTTCCTCTCCGTTCACCCACACCCGGACTCCGCCGCAGGTATAGATCTCAAATGGATAGCATCCCTCTTCCTGCACACGCACTCCCGCCTTCGCATGAACGTAAATGTACTGGGGTGTGTGAAAAAATGTGGATAAATCAATTCTGTTATTCTCAAATGGAAAATAAAGACTTTCATATGATCCGTCATACCGGACCGCCTTCCTGATCCTTTCTTCCTTTAAAAAGGCTTCCCTGACCGGATACACCACCTGAACATAAGATTCCTCCATGTTCACTCCGGCCTCAAAGGTTTTCTTCGGGGAATGGAACGGTTCTTTCCCCATGGCTGTCACATTCCATCTGCTGATTGTCTCATCATATCCGATCTGATACGTTAATTCCATGATTTTTCTCCCTTAATACAGCACTGGGATATGAAAGAAGCTTTCATATCCCATGTGGTTGATGATAAATATTCCAATTGCCTGTCAATCCTGATTACTCATGAACTCCAGTAAGATTTTCCAGGTACTGGGTCACTACATAGTCCATTACGCCGTCTGCGTCAAGTTCACCGGCGATAGCCCTGTCAAGTGCATCACGCAGTGCATTTCCTACACTCTCGCCGCTGTGCTCCTGATCTGTAATAGACTGATCATACTGAGTCTGACCGATAGACTCTGCGATCTCCGTGTTGAAAACGTTGATTCCTTCAATATCGTAGCTAACCTCTACATCCTTGGTTCCCGGCAGATAGTTTCCTGTCTGGCAGTAGAGAGCATAATTTTCCGGCTGGTAGAACCACTCCAGAAACATCTTTGCCTGATCCTCCGCACCGGAGCCATCAAACGCATACAGCCAGTTGCCGCCCAGACACGTTGCTTTTTCCTTCTCATATGGCATGAGTACAGGCGTCCATTCGAAATCCTTGATATTCTGGGCATAATCAGAAATAACCCAGTTGCCTGCCATGTGTGCCGCTACAGTTCCCGTCTTAAATACATCCTGCGCATTCTCAGCACCGGTTCCGATCGATGCCTTTGAGATACCTCCATCTTTGAACATATCGAGGAAGAATTCAATTCCCTTCTTTGTATCATCGCTTCTGAAGGCTACCCTCGTTGAATCGGCAGGATCGAAATACTGCATGCCAAACTGATATAGCATGGTTCCTGAACGCTGCTGAGAGTGATCAATCACGAAAGGAGTGGTAATCTTCTCATTCTTTTCAGCAACTTCCTTCACTGCCGCTTCAAACTCGTCCCACGTCCAACGATCCTCCGATGCGGTGGGATAAGATACTCCCGCTGCCTCAAACGCCGTCTTATTGATAATCATACCTACTGCCGTATCGTTTACACCCGTACCATAAAGCTTGCCGTTTCTGACACCGTTTCGGTTAAAGTTATCCGGATTCAGGGAAGTATCATCGAGCGGAAGCACATAATCAATATACGTATCGAAGTTGGACATCTTGCAGATTGCGGGCAGGTTTCCTGCCTTTGCACGGTTCTTGATCTGCGTCTCCATATCAGCGTACGCAATCTCATTGACAAATGCGGTCACACCCTGGTCTTTATGCTCCTCGTTAAACTTCTCGACGATGGTCTTCATCGCCCCGCCTTCCAGCGTATCGTCGGCGAGCAGAATCTCCAGTTCCACCTCCCCTTTCTTTGCAGACTCCTTACCGGAGCATGCTGTAAGCATGGTCATTCCTGCCAGTGATAAACACACTGCGCCTGTCAGTAATCTTTTTTTCATGAATCTTTCCTCCTGATTTTATAATATAATTTGTTGATTTTCTCATGTCCTCTTACTTCTGTCAGCAGCTTTCCGCCGCGGTTATTCTGTTACCCCTTAACACCGGACGACATATTCGCATTCATAATCTGCTTATTAAAGACGATAAATACAATAAGAATCGGAATCATGGAAAGCACTGCCGTCGAAAGCAGAACCGTCCAGTTGACCGCCTCCGCACCGGACAGCGTCCTGAGTGCCAGCTGAAGTGTGTATTTTTTAGGATCGCTGAGTGCAAGCAGCGGCCAGATGTAGTCATTCCATCTCCACTGAAAACTGAAGATCGCCAGAATCGCTATCTGCGGTTTACAGATCGGAAGCATAATTCTCACGAAAATGGAGCCTTCGTTGGCACCGTCGATTCGCGCTGATTCCATAAGTTCTGTCGGTACAGTGATGAAGAACTGCCTCATTAAAAATACACCAGTCATGGTTCCTACGGTCGGTATGATACCCCCCCAGAGGCTGTTGTAAAGACCGAGAGTATTCAGCACAGTGAAGCTCGGACTCATAATGACCTCGGTCGGAAGCATGGTAGTTGCAAGCAGACACATAAACAGCACATTCAGCCATTTATACTTATATTTTGCCAGTGCATATCCGCACATACAGCTCATTAAAACAGTAATAACCGTGGCGGCTACTGTAATAAATGCAGTATTGCTGGTGTATCGGATTAAGTCAAACTGCTGCAGCGCAGTCGTATAATTCTCCAGTGTAAAGTGCTCCGGCAGAATGGTCAATGGATAATTGAATAATTCCGAACCGTCCTTGAAGGAGCTGATAATCAGCCATATGACCGGGAAAATCCAGAGAATGGCGAAACCAAATGCAAACACATATTTTAAAACTTTATTTACAGTTTTCACGTTTCTCCTCCTCCCTAATCATTACTCTTGTCGCTGACCTTTGTCTGTACAAACGAAAGGATCAGCAGGATTACAAACAGCACCATGGAAACGGCGCTCGCGTATCCAACTTTATTCTTCGTAAATCCGGTTGTGTAGATATACTGAATCATGTATGTCGTGGCCGTGCCCGGCCCTCCGTTCGTAAGGGTCTGCACCATGGCAAACACTTTGAACGATGAGATCACGGAAAGAATGATGACCATGAAGGATACCGGTTTTAAATGAGGCAGAATAATATTTTTAAACGTCTGCCATTTATTTGCTCCGTCCAGATTCGCCGCCTCCAGCAGTTCTCCGGGAACCTGCTTGAGTGCACCGATGAAGATCAGCATGTTTGTTCCGCATCCAGACCAGATTCCCGCAATAATTGTGGTAATAAAAGCGGCTGTCGGGTTTGTCGCCCACTTGATTCCATCCAGTCCGATACACTGAAGCAGATAGTTGATCAGTCCAAAACTCTCTCCGAAGATCCATCTCCAGGTGAGACCGACCATGATTGTGGAAAGAAGGATCGGCCAGTAGATCAGAATTCTCAGAATGGTAATTCCCTTTATCTTCTCAGAGGAGAGCAAAAGTCCCAGTCCCAGCGCCACCGCGTAGCCGAGAGGAACGGACACAATGGAATAAAGGATTGTCTGCCACAGGGTCTTATAGAATTCCGGATCCCTAAACAGCTTCATGTAATTGCTCAGCCCGACGAAATCCATCTGTTTAAACCCGTTGTAATTAGTTAACGAGTACCAGACACCCACGATCGCAGGCGCTACGAAGAACACCAGAAAGAACAGGATATTGGGCAGACAGAAACCAAATGCCCAAAGCTGACGCGTGTCCCTTTTCTTTCTCCTGGCAGGCGCCGGCACCGCCGTATTCGTATTTGCCATTATTTTACCTCCCTTGTCAGTTCTTTTCTCGCTTCAATCAGATACAGGATCGCCATCGCCTGTCCGTAAGGCATCGGGCGGATCTCAATATCCTTATAAAATTGTTTCCCGTCTCTTCCCATCGGGGTTCCGTAGGATACCTGTCCTACCACACCATCGCCGCTGATGTAATCCATCACAGCTTCTAACGGCTTCATTCCACATTCTGCAAATGATTCGTCAATCAGTCCCATGTGAGCAGCTTTCAGCATTCCGTATGCAAATCCCGTCGTTGCACTGGTCTCCAGATAGGAATCACTGTCGTCGATCAGCGTATGCCACATTCCGTTGTCCGCCTGATAGGTTTTCAGGGCTTCCACCTGATTCATCAGGGCCTCAGTTAAAAGCCTCTTAATCACCGGCTCGCAGTCAGCTCCCAGTATCTCAATCAGTTCCGGAATTGCGATCGTTACCCAGCTGTTGCCCCTTCCCCAGAGTCCTTCGGCGAAATTGTGTCTGCCCTTGAAGGTCCATCCATGAAACCACAGCCCTGTTTTCCGATCCTCCAGATATTTTTTGTGGAGTTCAAACTGGTACTGAGCCTCCTCGATGCACGATCTGTCATTCATCAGTTTTCCCATTCTGGCAATAAAGAGAATGGTCATGAACAGGGTGTCATCCCAGAGCTCCTGTTCATTTAAAGTATCAGAGGTCAGATGCTGGAATCCGCCCTCCTCCGTCCTCGGAAGCTCTGTTAAAACCTTTTTCAGCCAGTCTCTGCAGGTCTCCCAGTAGGTCTCATTCTTTGTGTAGTCATAAAGATATGTAAGTGTCAGCATCGGTGCCGTCGTGTTGATGTTGCAGGATGGAAGGCCATCGGCGATCCGCTCATCGTAATACCGTTTCAGCATGGCAAGCGCCTTCTCGTCCCGATTTTCCTCAAACTGTTTCCAGAGTCCAAACAGTCCGACTCCCTGTGTCCATTCCCAGAATCGGTATTTCTGTACGTCGTCTCCCGCCAGATTATCGGTTTTCATGTTCTGAAGGAAGATGTCATCATCATCGTAAAGAACCTTTTCAAATCCATTGATAAGGCACTCCAGTTTTTCTGCAATTTCCTCCAAAAGCATGTCTTTCTTTTCTTCCAGACTATTTTTCATCATCATCTCGCTGTCTCCTTAAACTATCTATATTATATAGCCAATCATTCTGGCAAGCTATGCAATTATTGTTAGAAATAGAGTAAAAGTATTGCATATCTTGCTCAAAGCGACTATTATGAATGTTTTACGCTGATTTTAAATACTTTATCAAGCGGCGTATACTCATTGCAGTACACCGTAAAGCCGGAGGTATTGACTTCTTCTCCGGAATAATGTCCTTTAAACTCATGGCTTCCAAACCCCGGACCCATGACAAGTTCTCTGTCCGTTTCCTTCACCTGCAAATATCCGTTTCTCAGGATCATGCCGCTTCCAGCCTCTGCCTTCATATAAAAATGTTCATTCTCTATGGTTGTCCCCGCAGGGATACCGATCTCCAGGCGGAGAGGAAGCCCTTTTAAGCCGTCCGCCTTTACATGCAGTTCGAGTCCCTCGTCACGCTCTCTGATCTCCAGTCTCGTGATCAGCCTTTCCGGAAGCAGTTTCTTCCGCTTTGACTGGTCCATCTCCCACCAGTCAGAGGTACCCTGAGGCTCGTCAAAGGGAAGATAATACCAGGAGTCAAACGCTTCGCTCAACACACAGCCATGATCGTTCACCTCCATTGTCTTCGGTATAAAATTCCGCTTCTCACAGCAGCTTTCACCGATCTTCACACAGACCGCCGTACTGCCCGCCTTAAAAAACAGAAATGAACTTTTTCCATTTAAAACCGTATAGGTATACTTCTCCTTTTTTACCCTGAGAACTCCCGAATGCTTAAAGTATTTCCGGTACGATTCCACAAATCCGTACCCTTGGAATTCATGATTCATCATCTCATCATGTGTCATAAGAACAGGGAAGCAGTCCGGCGCAATATCACCGCGCTCCATATTATCCCTGATGATCTTATGGGCCGCTGCGTCAAAAACCCCGTCGTCCCCCAGGCACGCAGCGTATAAATACTGATAAAAATACTTGTCCGCATATTCAGCTCTCCCCTTATCCTGTCGGGAGGAATTCTGTGTGAAAATAGTATCATCCGGATCGATATAGAGCAGCATCATCTTCAGATTTTTTCTCGCATAATCGTAGTACAATTCTTCTCCGGTCTCCTGTCCAATGGCAAACATGGCGTTATTGACAACAGCGTTGTAATTTCCGGTGGAACGCTCAGCGTACTCACCGTCCTCATCCTCATCGACTCCCTCAGCCAGATACTGAGCTGCCCGTTTTCTTAAGCTGTCTGCAAAATCCGTCTCCTCCGCAAATAAGTCAGCTCCCTGCAGGAGTGCCGCGGTAATTCCCCATCTGTGATTCGGCGTGTGGAATCCACCGTCTCGGACTGCCTTTAACGCATCATGCATGATTACAAGATATTTTTTCTTCAGTGTCTCCGCCTTTTCATCACCGTTTCCATATTTATCGATCAGACGGTAGCCCAGAATCAGTCTTTTAAAGCAGAAGGAAGTGTCGGCAGCAGACTGAAAATTACAGGTAGGGTAATCAAATGACCCATTTTCCCGCTGCATTCTTCTGACGAAACCGCAGGCCATATTGATCGCATCGTACAGTACTTCGCTCTGATAGAACCGGCTCTCTTCCTTAAAATAGACCGACAGCGCCGTCGCCATATGGTAGATGGTCGTCTTTGCCTCCACCACATCACCGTGCATACCTCCATACTGGATACTCTCCGGATTCTTGTCCTGACTTCTTAAAAAGCTTTCTGTCCTGATCTCGGCACCTTTCATCAGATGGTTTATATAACGTTTCATCTCGCATTCCTCCAAATATTATTTTGCAGTACCATATAACTGATATAAAATCCGGCCATGCAGACCGGCAGTATCATAAAGCTTAACCGGTATCCGATCACTCCCGTGATCACTCCGAAGAGCAGGTTAAACACAATATCCGCGACCGTCGCCACACTGATAATCGCTCCTGTTCTGGTCGCCGCGACCTCCGTCGGGTAAATCTGCTGTATCAGCAGCACCATAGTGGGATAAAGTACGGAGATTGCCAGACCGGAAATGCTTAAGAGCAGGATTCCCTTCTCCCCGGTCAGGATCCCCGCGCAAAACAGCAGAGTACCAATCATTCCAAAGATTCGGATACTTTTCACCGTTCCCAATTTCTGAACCACAGGAGCAAAGATCAGCCTTCCGGCCGTCATTCCGCCCCAGAACAGGGATAAGTAGACCGAAGCCTTGCCGCCGGGAACCGAGAATGCCTGGATACAGTATGAAAAAAGCCAGTTCATGATTCCATGCTCTCCGATAAAATAAAAGCCGATCATGATACACAGGAGTATAAATACCGCCTTTCCAGGATTCTGCTTCATCTTCCCTTCTTTCGACTGCGTCATTTCACTCTGCTGTCCCTTAAAGGGAACAGCTTTTGACGGATTTCCTTTCTCCTTTTTTTCTCCATCCAGCGGAGTCAGAAGGAGAAGGGCTCCAGCGGCGACTCCGATCAGCAGCAGAAGCAGACTTACTCCCTTAAATCCAGAATAACTGAGGCCATACCGTCCCAGTACAAACTGACTGCCGCTGGTTCCTATTCCCTGAATGAAGAAGAATATATTTACCATAAGTCCCGCATATCCGCTAAAAACCACCGGCGTTAAAATATTGACTGTGGTATTTAGAAGTGTAGATGCTCCCAGCGCAAAAAACATGGAGATCAGAATACAGGGATAGCTGTCAGACACCACATTTAAAAGCATGGAAAGTACCCAGATTCCGGTCACTGACAGCGCCACCGTCTTTCGTCCAAACGTATCGAGAAGCTTTCCGCCCAGACTCAGAAACAACAGGTTTCCCACATAGCTGATGGTAACAATCATGGACAGCTGGGGATCGCTCAGCGCATACCGGTTCTGAAACACGGGGGCGAATATCCCTCTGAGAGAATCGCTGGAGCCCAGCCCGAACATCAGAACCGCAAAACACAAAAATGGAACTGCTTTTTTCCACATTTTCATTCGTTTATCCATACCCTCTCGTTTTTTCTATCTTTTTTATTTCATAGTAGAGTATAGAGGAAACACCAGACAATATCTATTCCCTTCTTGCTCTTTTTTTCATTTTTATATTACATATTTTGCTTTTTTGCATGATTTGTAGTAAAATAGAACTACAAGAAAAGGAGAATTTTTATGATGAAACCATACCCTGATTCCGTCTTAAACTACGAAAAGGGGTTTTCAATCATCATCAATGAATTGAAAACCCCGGTGGAAAATTCCATCTGCTATTATTTTGATTACGATGCGCGTTCTTACTCCGTAAACATGGAATTCCCGCATATGCACATGTTTTATGAGATTATGATTCTTTTGAGTCCGAAGGCATATCATTTTATCGCTGGAAAACCATACTCCATTATCAACAATGACATCGTTCTGCTGGCTCCGGCCATTTTACATCAGACGGAGTACTTACCCGGACCTCCCAGCGACCGGATCATTATCAATTTCATGGTTCCCAAGCATCTTCTGCTTCATCCGGGAGGATATGACACCATTCTTTCTGTCTTTAACGATCCTGTCCCGATTTTCCGTTTTGACTTAGAGCGCCAGAAAACGCTGTTCCAGATCATCAACCAGCTTACGGACCTAAGCCGTACCACAGAAGATCCCGCCGTCAGAAATATGATGATCCATAACAAATTCACGGAATTCATGTTCACGCTCTATCAGATGCGGAAAGAAAATCTCTATGAAGAATACAATTCCGAGAGAAGCATCAAAGAAAAGATATATACCATCACCAACTACATACAGACGCACTATCATGAAGATCTTTCACTGGCGTACTTAGCTGACAAATTTTTTATCAGCTCCTTCTACTTATCCCACCAGTTCAAGCTGGTGACCGGATTCACCGTCGTGCAGTACATCCAGCAGACCCGCGTCAAAAACGCCCAGTACCTCCTGCTGAATACCAGCTTAAGGATCACCGACATCGCCGAAAAAATCGGATTTTCCAGCTTTTCGCAGTTTAACCGCGTGTTCCACAGATTCTGCAGCATGTCGCCGTCTGAATATAAGACCTTTTATAATCAGAATGCCATGCGGGTGAATGCGCCGATGATGTCTGCGAAGAGTAATCTCTGAGAAAGAATCCCGCAATCGGGATTCACCGCCTGCGGCGGGGCGCTTAATCTGGACGTTACCTCTGACATGGCATATCTGGATCTCCTTCCGCACCCGGAAGCATTTTTTCTCCCCGGATCCATGCTTCATCTACACATACATATTTAATGCAGCGGCGGTTACCAAAGCTGTAGGCCGCATGGATTTTTCCGTCCTTTGACTGCATCATAACCGGATATTCATATCGGCGGTTATTGATGTCGTTAAATTCTCCTACAAATCCTTCCCCCAGCTCTATAATCCGTTTATAGGGCCACGTCTTTCCGCCGTCATCGGAAACAGCAAAGGTAACCGGACAGCGCTGATTCGGCCAGACTGTCTTTTCTGTATCATCGTTAAATTTCACCGGATTGTAAATTATGGCCAGACTGCCACTCTGTAATTTCATCGAGGAAATGGAAGAATTATTGTTTGGAAGACAGGTTGGTACCGGGCTTGTCCATGTATCTCCGTAATCCTCACTGTACGCAATATAAATATAATCCGCAAAGCGGCTTCTAAACAGAGCAGTCAGCTTCCCTGGAGCAGTTTCTATCAGATTGGCATGGACACGGCCGGCGCTGTTGGGGATCTCTGTCTCACGCCAGGTTTTTCCCTCATCGTCCGAAATCTGTACCACCGTGATATCACTGCCGTTTCTTGATTCATCAGGAAAGCAGATCCAGTTTCCGAACACCCACCTTCCATTGGATAAAATCTGAATTTTCTGACGGCAGAAGGAACCTGGTCTGGCAAACATGGTCTCCGTAGGTCCCCAGGTATATCCGTTATCCTTAGATATTTTTCTTCGTATTTCAGCCGTATACTGCAGATTAAAATTCGGATTGTCATCCGACGTCCGAGAAGTCTGCGCCGTATACATCAACCAGATCTCCCCGTTAGGTGCTGCGAAAAGGGAAGGATTCTGTTCTGATCGGGACGGATCATCCGAGACGATCTCCCCCACACTCCATCTGCTCTCTCCTGCCTTTAATCTGGACACGGCAATGCTGATGTCCGCGTTTCCCTCATCACTCCCTGCAAACCAGCAGGCCAGCAAGTCACCGTCAGGCAGCTCCAGAAGATCCGCCGCATGCACACTGTCAAACTGATTGGGAATCAGCGCCTCTATCGTATCCAGCAGATTATTGTGATATAATCTGCCATCTTCTTCTAAACAGTTCAGTTCCACATATTCTCTCATAGCTTTGTCCTCACTCTCAAAACCTGCAGGCACAGCTGCTGCCCGCGGCTTCCATTTATTGTTCTTAACCCTTTACCGCCCCAATCATAATACCTTTTTTAAAGTATTTCTGTACAAAAGGGTACACCATGACGATTGGCAGCATCGATATAAAGATGGCCGCTGCCTTTAAATTCTGCTGATTCAATGTAATGCCATTTAAAATAACATTTTTAAAGGCCGTACTCGTTCCTGCATCCGCTATTACTACTTCCTTCAACACCTGCTGAATCACCTTAAAATTATCCGTCTTGAGATAAATCTGTGGGATCAGATACTGATTCCATATCGATACCGCATAAAAGGTTCCAATGGTTGCCATAATTGTCTTCGACAGAGGAAAATACAGTCTGGTCAGAATCGTCCAGTCATTTGCTCCGTCTACCACAGCAGCTTCCTCCAGTTCCCCCGGAATTCCTTCAATAAAGGTTTTTGTGATAATCAAAAACTGCGTATTGATGGCACCCGGAATAATCATTACCCATGGATTATCAATAAATCCCAGTTTATTATAAATAATATACTGCGGAATAATTCCTGCATCAAAGACCCATGTAATAATGAATGCTCCCATCAGGAAGTATCTGCCCTTCAGCCGGGGTCTGGAAAGTGCGTAAGCCGTCACATAGGTTGTCAGTATTGCAACAATTGTTCCTCCCAAAGTATACAGAAATGAATTTCTCAGGCCAGTCCATACATGAAACTTTGTACTTCCCATAATATATTTAAAAGCCTCAAAATTAAATCCCTTTGGAAGAAAGGTGACCTCCCCTCTCTGGAGATACGTTCCGTTGCTACATGCCACAAAAAAAACATACAGGAAAGGATAGATACAGATCACTGCTACCAGCAACAGGATTATATTATTAACAATATCAAAAACCTGCACTTTTTTTCTTTTCATACTTGAGTTCTCCTTTCCTAAAATAGTCTTGTCTCTGCAAACCGATCCGCCATTTTGTTCACGAAAGTAACCATGACAAAAGCAATTACAGACTTTAGTATATTCACTGCTGTTCCATAGCTGTAATCAGGAAATCCTTTTGACTCAAACGCGATTCTGTATACATAAGTCTGAATAACGTCGGCCGTATCATAAACACTGCTGTTGTACATCAAAAGAATACGATCCAGATTAACTGTGAAAATATTTCCTACACTGATAATCAGCATGACTATAATGGAAGTTGAAATACAGGGCAGTGTAATTCGCAGCATTTTATCCCACCGGTTGGCACCATCCACTTCTGCCGCCTCATATAAAGAAGGATCGATATTCATCATTGCAGCAATATAAATGATTGCGGAGTAACCAAATGTCTGCCATATTTCCAAAATTACATACAGCGGCCGGAACCAGCCGGGTTTGGCCATAAAATTGACAGAGCTGCCTCCCAGACTCCTGATTATGTTATTTACAATTCCCGAGCTCGGAGAAAGGATGGTATAGAGGATACTGACCATGACTGCCGCCGAAATAAAATAGGGAAGAAAACTTAAAGACTGCACCGTGGACCGAACCCACTTCTGCCTGATTTCATTTAAAAACAGCGAAAAAATAATTGGAATCGGGAATACGACAACAATAGTCAGTACAGCCAGTATAATGGTATTCATAAAAACTTTGGGTATATAGGGATCTGTGAAAATCCGCTTAAAATTATCCAGTCCAACCCACTTACTTCCCGTTATCCCCTGAAAGGCGCTAAACTTTTCAAAGGCGATTACCATGCCTCCAACCGGTCCTATTTTAAACAGGATAAGACTTAGAAGGCCGGGAAGCAGCAGCAGATATAAAATCCAGTTTCTCCTCATATCCTTTACAAACCTTTGTGATAAACTTCCTTTTTTCTGCCGGGGCGGCAAAGCCGCCCCTTCTTTTCTCTTTCCAGCCATCCTGATCTCCTTTCAAAACTTAGTTATCGAATGTTGCCCGATAAGCATCCAGCTGAATCTCTTCAATTCTGGACAGCCCAAGACTGTTCATCTCGTCCTGGAAGGCCTTCCATGTATCTGCATTGAACTCTTTATTTCCTGTTACAAAAGATACAATACCGGCAATTTCAGCATCAAACACCGTAGCAACCAGATTGGACAACTCCTCTGTCTGTTCTGCTGTATACTTAATATTATAGGATTCCATCATATTTTCTTCTGTATTGATTCTCTCAGCCGCTTCCGCAATCAGAGGAGAGTTCCATGCAAAGAATGCCTCATTATCCACCGGCTTGCAGACTGTGAATCTGTCACTTAAGAAGGACCACCGTTTCTCTCCTTCCGGAGTTGCTTCCTCTGCAGCATAATCAACGATAAATTTCCTGGAGCCATCACTTTCGGTTTCAAAGCTCTCGCCTTCAACACCGTAATTTGCCAAGGTAATTCCTTCCTCACTGTAAAAATAATCAATAAAGGTAAGAATTGTTTTTATTTTTTCTTCACTGCACTGGGCATTAACTGCCGTAACGCATTCTTCGTTATATTTACAGCTGCTGGTTCCTTTTAATATTTTTCCACTTTCATCCTGAAACATGTTCATTACACCCATCTGGTAATCCGGATCTGCTTCTGTTCCGCCGTTTGCCATAAACCATTCTGCCCTGTTGTAATAATCATATTCAAAGGTTCCGTTTCCATTGATCATCGCGGCCTCCCAGTCTCCCTCTGTACGGGTATTGGCTGCAAACTCAGGATTGATCAGTCCTTCATCATACCAGGCTTTCATAGTCTCGACCATGGTATAGGCCTTGTCATCCATAATATCCAGGGACCCGTCTTTCTGATGACCGACGTATATTCCATTGGATTCTTCCGATGAAATATTACTCGGGCAGCCGAACCATGCCGCAAAGCGAATAGGATTTTCTCTGCCTTCCAGAGGGTAGTAGTTTGGATTGTCCTTTCCGTAATGCGCTTTCAGCGTGCGCATGGCTTCGGTAAAGTCATTAACTGTCTTGATCGAATTCACATCAATCCCTGCTTTTTCCAGATGATCTGCGCGGTAAGCCAGATAATCCGTAAAAATCGGAGATTCCTTTACCAGACCGTAGATAGCGCCCTCCTCATTTGTAACCAGCGCTTTGTAGTCCGGATTATCATCAATATATTTCTGCAAATTAGGAGCATACTTTTCTATATAAGGAGCCAGATCCACAAATGCTCCCTGCGGTCCGTAAACATTAGTCTGTGTCAGTTTTGTCATCACTGCATCAGGAAGGGTCTTAGAGATAATTCTCTGGTCAACCTCTGCATACACGTCATTAAAATCATCAGGACCTTCCACATACTCTACATGAATGCCAGTATTGGCTTCTGCCGCATCATACCATTTGAGTTCTTTAATCCAGTCTACATATGTATTCCGCATAAACATTGTATAGCTGTTGTCACCGGCGGCCGTTTCTTTCCCGTCTCCTGCTTTTTCAGTTCCGGATTCCCCCTGTGTGTTCGCTGTACTCCCCTGCTGCTCTGCCGCTTTGTTTCCGCAGCCAGCCAGCATTGTTCCCATCATAGCGACAGTCAAAATTACAGATACCATTTTCCTTCTCATTTTCGTTCCTCCTGGGATCATAATATAGATATACTTTTTCGTCTGCCGTCTGCAAATCTCACTGCATAATCGACCGCATTCAACAGGCTTAATTCATTTGCAGTTCCGGTCCCGGCCTGATCAAAGGCCGTCCCATGGTCCACGCTGGTCCTGATAATCGGAAGTCCCAGAGTGATATTCACTCCTTCCACCGCGTCCCATTTCTGTTCTTCCTGATTGTATACAAATCCGACCACTTTAAGCGGAATATGGCCCTGATCGTGATACATGGCGACCACTATATCGTACCAGCCCCCCCGGGCCTTCGAAAATACGGTATCGGCAGGTATCGGGCCATCCGCATGAATGCCTTCCGCTCTCGCTTCTTCAACAGCCGGAATAATCTCTTCTATCTCTTCTCTTCCAAACAGTCCATTCTCACCGCAGTGAGGATTGAGGCCCGCAACGCCAATCCGCGGATTCCTGATTCCCATATCCCTGCACGCCTGTTCCGCAATCCGGATCACCTCTAATATCCGATCTTTTTTCACACGGTCGCACGCCTCTCTCAAGGCCACATGGGTCGAAACATGTACTACACGCAGATTTTTATGTGCAAGCATCATCGTATACTTTTTGGTTCCGGTAAACTCCGCATAGATTTCCGTATGTCCGGAATAGTGACGCCCCGCCAGATTGAGTGCTTCTTTATTAAGGGCATTGGTCACAGTCGCGTCCACCTCTCCGGCCATCGCCAGCTCAATGGCTTTTTTCACATACTGGAAGGCCGCTTCTCCCGCCAACGCAGATACCTTACCGATGATCAGCGCCTCCGGATCTACATTCTTCATATCTATGACATCGATACAACCGGAACGGTACAAACCGTCAGATGGTTTTTCAACAGTATTAATCCGGATCTCCGGTCTGCCAACGATCCTCGCTGCATTCTTTAAGACACAGGCGTCTCCAATCACCACCGGCCGGCACGTCTCATGAACCGAATGATCTGCCAGCGCCTTCACCGTGATCTCTGGTCCGATTCCAGCCGGATCTCCCAGTGTGATACCAATCAAAGGTCTCATCTTCTTCGTCCCTTTCTACTTAATTCCCGCTTCCCGGTTTACTTCAATCACCCGTCTGATAGCCTCGATTCCTTCCGGCGGAATTCTGTCAAACGGGGCGCGGCATTTTCCAACCGGATATCCCAGCATTGCAACCGCAGTTTTTACGATGGTGTTGGGATTGCCATATTTAAAACAGTCACGGAAGGAGCGTATGGAATCCTGAGCTTTCTTCGCCCCTTCTAAATCGCCCTGCTGAAACCGTTCATAGATTGCAGTCATTGTCTCCGGATAGACATTGGCACAGCCGGCGATGCCTCCGCCTCCTCCTGCAAGCAGGTTCCAGTAAATCAGGGAATCGTTGCCGGAGAGTATCGTGAAGTCCTTTCCTCTCGTTCTCTCCAGATATTGGAGCATATTATCGAAGTTGCCGCTGGAATCCTTGGCGCCTGCGATATGATCAATCTCTGACAGCCGCTCTACCAGGGCCGGAGAAAGGCTGTTGCCCGTTCTGGCCGGAATGTTGTAAAGCACAACCGGGATTTTTACCGCCTCTGCCACCGCACGGTAATGTTCGTACAGTTCCTCATCAGACGCTTTGGCAAACCATGGCGTGATTACAGACAGGACATCCGCCCCCAGCGACTCCGCCTTCCGGCACATCCGGATCGTGTCCTTTGTTCCAATACAGCCGCTGCCTGCATAGACTGGAACCCTTCCACCGGTTTCTTCGATTACGATAGACAGAACCAGTTCCTTTTCTTTCTCATTTAGTATGTAGCCTTCTCCGTTCGTTCCAAATGGAAACAACCCGTGTACCCCTGCCTCAATCAGGCGGTTCACCTGCCGTCTCAGTTCAGATTCATTGATGGATTCATCCTCATTCATCGGAGTAATGATGGGAGGAATAATACCTTTCAGAACCGTCATCAAATTTCCCCTCTTTCCCTCTAAGTCTGCCGTGCCGGATATAATCAATTCATAATTTCCAAATACAGCCTGCGGGCATCCTCATGCGTAATCTCTTTCTTATTGTTATTCAGCAGCCGCTTCACATCCATCCCGGCATTCACCAGTTCTTCCAACGCCTCAGTCCCAATCCCGAATGAAGAGAGCGAGGATGGGATCTCCAGCCTCCTGATAATCTCCTCCATGCGCACCAGCAGCCGGTCCGCTTTCTCCTCGTCCGTCATCTGCTGATTCCGGCCCCCGTTCCCCTCCACTGCATCAAAAAGCTCCGCAAATTCCTTCAAACAGGCCGATTTGTTAAAACGCATAACCGGGAGCAGCAGCATGGCGTTGGATACTCCATGGGGAATATGGTACTTTCCCCCCAGCGGATAAGACAGTGCATGTACCGCTGTAGTTCCGGAGGAAGAGATCGCCGCACCCGCGTAAAATGCGGCAGTCAGCATATTCGTTTTCGCTTCCTCTGCTTCGGGCTCTTCACATGCCGCTTCTATATTTCCAAAAATCAGCCTCGCAGCCTCCTTTGCAAACAGATTGCTGAATGGATTTGCCTTATTGGATGTAAAACATTCTACCGCATGCGCCATTGCGTCGATTCCTGTAGATGCCGCAATTTTTTTCGGGAGATTCGTAAGGAGGCTGCCGTCCAGAATCACGTAATCCGGCATCATTTCCCGATTCACGATACCTACTTTCAATTGCTGTTCCGGTACCGCCACAATACTGTTCATCGTAGCCTCAGATCCGGTTCCCGCAGTCGTGGGAATCATAAGGACAGGGATACTTTTTCTTCCCAGCCCCGGATTTTCCAGCAGCTGCCTTACCGTTACAGATCCGTCCGCTGTAATAGAAGCCAGTTTCGCCACATCCATGACGCTACCGCCGCCTGCGGCAACAATCAAATCAGCACCGGTCCGGCGGAACCGGTCGATTGCCTGCTGGGCCTCATCACAATCCGGTTCAGCCGGCAGATCCGCCAGCACAACGGTCTCTACCCCCGCCTCATGCAGCAGCTTTATCGGGGTCCTTAGGAGACCGGCCTGTTCCACCCCCTTATCCGTAAATAAAGCGGCTTTTTTAAATCTTCCTTCCGTAATTTCTCTGATCTTATCCAGCGCTCCCCGGCCGCTGTAGACAGTTCCCGGCATTGTAAGCGAATATTGATCCGGCATGTTTTCTTCCTCCCTCCAAAAAACGATGTTTCACCAGCTGTTCCACTTCCATCAAAAGCTCCTGATCCCCAAAACCGCCTGATTTCGAGATAATCCACTGCTCTTTTCCTTCCGTTTGTATCGACGACAGTACAGTTCCCTGTTCCAGTTCCCGGTAAATGGTAATCTCGCCGCAGTCCATCTCCGTGATAAATCCAGCCAGTGTGTCACCTCCTATAATCATAAAGGTGGCTTCCAGCCCCATTTCCAGAAGCTGTTTTAGGATTTCTCCCAGCGTCTTTGATATGGTTACCCGCGCTTCCTCCAGAGGAATGTGATTCTCCAGCCGGTACTCTGTCATCTTTTTCATATCAGAAATCCCGGTTTCAATCACACAGGTGATACCATTTTCACAATCCCGCTTCAGACCGCAGAGCCACGTTTTCCCCTCCTCTGAGCTTAAATATCCCTGGGTAAACTGCTGCAGCGGCGTCATGGTAATCCGTTTCATCCCATGCATTTCCGCATATTCAATCTGTCTCTTAGTAATTTCATTCATGCTTCCGCATACAATGATCATCCTGTCTGTTATAACAGGAATTTCCACCTTGCGTGTTTCCAATTTCAGGAAATCTCCCAGCACCGATGCGAATCCCGCACAGCCGGCCATGACTCCGAGACGCTTCTGCCTCATCAAATCCTCTGTAATCTTTTTTATCTGCAACTCACTTGACGCATCAAAGATACCAATTTCCTTATCCCCGCCTCTCTCATAGTGCCCGCTCTCCTGGTACAATACAGTCTTCACCGATGAACCAGAAAACAGTGCTTCCACACTGGGCGAGACCACAGGTTCAAAAGGATCACGTCCAAACACACTCTCATGGATAGGAACTCCTTCAACATAATGGACTCCTCCGACTGTGATCCGGTCCATGGCCGGCAGTGCCGGGATAAACGTCAGGTACTGTTCTCCACTGGCCAGAAGTGCCGCTTCCAGTTCTTTTCCAATGTTCCCTCTTAGCCCGGAATCCGTTTTCTTATAGATATAGGGAACGCCTGCTTTTCCTGCACTCTTTACCAGATCAAAAACTTTCCGGTACGCTTCCTCGCCCTCCAGATGTCTTGTCTGTGCATCGATCACCAGCACTTCCGCCTGTAACCGTTTCAGTGTCTCTTCGTCCTCAGGAAAATGATTCAGGACTTTCGTCGTCATTCCTTTCCCGGCAAACTGCACTCCGGTATCAAGGGCTCCTGTAAAATCGTCTGCAATCACAAGAAGTTTTATCATTTTGTTTGCCCACCTATTATTGTTTCAATTTTAAACAGTTTATTTTTAACAGTTTCGTTTGTTTCCTTTTGTTTGTTTAATAATACCAATTAAAGTTCTGTTTTTCAAGGATTCTACCACTATTTTTTCTTAAAATATTGTTTTATTTTGAAACATTTATGTTTTATATTGTTTTTAATAAGTTCATATGATATATTTGTTTTAAATAGAAACACTGTTTTAAAGAAAGGTGGGTATTCTTTATGGATAAAAAAACGAAGATACTGGGAATCGCACCATACGAGGGTATGAAAGCATTGATGATGCGTCTGGCCAGCCAGCGTGATGATATTGATCTGACGGTATATGTAGGCGACCTGGAGGCCGGAGCCGAAATCGCTTCCAGACATACCTTTCAGGATTACGATGTCATCCTGTCCCGCGGAGGCACTGCCGAAATGATTTCCTCCATTTCCCCGATTCCCGTAGTGGAAATCCAACTGTCGGTATACGATATTCTCCGTGCCATGAAACTGGCAGAACATAACAATGACCGCTATGCAATCGTCGGTTTCCCGGGGATTACCAAAAATGCACGTTTTCTCTGTGACCTTTTACAGTATACGATTGATATTTACACTATCCACAATCCAGAGGAGGTCCAAGACACACTCTCCCGCCTGACCGAAGCCGGATACCGTATGGTTTTATGCGATGTCGTGACCAATTCCCATGCCCAGAGGCTGGGGATGCGCTCAATTCTTTTTACTTCCGGTTCCGAAAGTATTGAAGCGGCATTTGACCAGGCTGTCAAAACAGCCGGCACGTACCAGGCTCTGATCTCGAAGGCCGAATTTTTCCGGACGCTTCTGGAGGACTATCCATATTATGTATTTGTCTTCAGTGAAAAAGGGGAGTTGATCTATACATCGAAGGAACATAATTTTTCACCGTCTGTCATGACTGCCATGAAAAATTATGTAACAGAGATTCTTTCGGAAAACAGCAAAAAATTTTACAGAGATGAGGGCGATCTGCTGGTTGCCATAAAAGGAGTCAGAAAACTGATTTATAAACAGACGTATGTTGTCTATTACGTGAACACCCGAAAAGTTCCTCTGTCCCTCATAAAAAACGGGGTGCGTTATATTGACAGGAGCCAGGCTCTGGAACAGTTCTACTCCAGTTTCTACGGACTTACCAATCCTTCCGGAACCTACACACCCACTCTGGATCAGATGAACCAGACCGGTGCTCCGGTTATGATTCTGGGGGAAGACGGAACCGGAAAAGAAGAAATGGCCGCATTTATCTATTCTCAAGGCAAATTTCAGAATAAACCAATGGCAATCATCGACTGTTCCCGTATCACGGATAAAAGCTGGCAGTTTCTAACCGGACACACCAACTCCCCATTCAGCGATACCGATACCACGATCTATATCCGTGAACTCGAGTTTCTGTCTGATCCACAGTTTAAAGAGCTGTTTTCCATAATTCGGGATTTGAATCTGCACCGGCAGAACCATATGATCTTTTCCTGTACTACACGGGAAGGCGAGGAACCGAATCCAAACTCCCAGCTTCTCATGAACCACTTTAACTGCCTGTCCTTCACGCTCCGGCCGCTCCGGGCCAACAGGGATGAGATTCCGGATCTTGCCAACTTATATATCAGTAATCTAAACATGCAGCTGGCCAGGGAGATCGTCGGACTGGAGCCGGAAGCGGTATCCCTTTTAAAAGATTACAGCTGGCCCGGTAATTATAATCAGTTCAAGCGAATCATGACGGAACTTTTTGCCATAACGGACACCTCCTACATCAAAGCCGCCTCAGTTTCCAGACTTTTGCTCAGAGAACAGCCCGCCGCTTCCACCGGCGGCGGTATTCCCTTCGATTTAAACCGCACACTGGAGGAAATCAATCTGGATATCGTGCGCCGCGTTCTGGCAGAAGAAAAAGGCAACCAGAGCCAGGCTGCCAAACGGTTGGGAATCAGCCGGACAACCTTATGGAGAATGATGCAGAATATTGTGTGAAAACGCCTGTTTCCACGATATCCGGCCGTACATGAAGCACAAATAATCAAATAATAAAAGGAATGCTCTGTTCAAACGGTTTCAAATTTCTTAATACAGTTTCTTCATCGTATATTTATGTAATACGTCACAAAAGCTTTTAATACGAAGAACTGGCAGAGGCAGAAAATGCAGTCGCAGATTTCTATCAGGAAACAATTTCCGAAGGAGAAATGGCAGCCAACACTTCAGTAACATGGAAAGGCATTGTATATCACCTTGGGGCGGATGGCGTCATGGCAGAATAACAGAACCTCAAAATTATTTCTGCAGTTATAATGATATATGTAAGAAAAGGACCACTGCACAAAAACAAGATCTGTGCGGCAGTCCTTTTCTTATATTCTTCATTTCCTGCGAATTACCCGTTCTGTTTCTCTTTCCCAGCCATACATGCTGCGATCCGTTCCACCTCCAGTTTCGGCGTTCTGTCTGCATACAGAAGCCCGTTCGTCTCCTGTTCCACATCGGTGAGCTGTGTATAACAGAAGCCTGCCAGGCCGTTTATCCCGTTCACCGCACTGGTCAGTCTTCTCAACCGCTCTTCAAATGCTTCCGGCCCTGCTGCCTTCTCATGATATCCCCAGGACTCCTTCTTTCCATCTTCCATGGCGATCCCGCCGAATTCTGATAAAAATACCGGTTCCCCTCCATAGCTGTGACCCTCACTCAACACCATTTTCCCGACCGCCGTCCAGCGCGCCAGTTCAGCCACGTCACCAAACTTCCCGGCCAGGACTTCCCCGTCACTCTCATAATCATGAATTCCCACAAAATCGGCTTTTACAGCTTCCCAGCCATCATTGGTGCTGACAAGACGATATGGATCCAGCGCCTTTGTGTAGTGGTAAAACGTCTCCGCAAAATGCTGCTGCGCCTGATCAAACAGGACATTTCGGATTCCCCAGCTCTCATTGAACGGAACCCACGTAATGATGCAGGGATGGTTGTAATCCCTCTCTATCACCTCTCCGTACTCATGCAGCAGCGCCGCCATGCCTTCCCGGCAGAATTCGTAATTGGAGGGCATCTCCTCCCACACAAGAATTCCCAGATGATCCGCCAGATACAGAAAAACCGGATCTTCGATTTTCTGATGCTTGCGCACTCCGTTAAAGCCCATTGCCCGGACCAGCTCCAGATCCTTTAAAAGTGCCTCGCCATCCGGCGGCGTCATGAGGCTGTCCGGCCAGTATCCCTGGTCAAGAACCAGGCGCTGGTACAGCGGAAAGTGGTTAAGCAGAACATGATTCCCTTTCACTTCAATGGAACGCATGCCAAAATACGTCTCCACCCGGTCACAGACCGCCGTCTCCTCCAGATACTCCAGTTCCAGATCGTAAAGCTTTGGATTATCCGGGCTCCAGAGGTGTACCGTATTGTCTATGGGATCCTCCGGCTGAATGGCTATGACAAATTCGGGACGTTTTCCCTTTACTGTCACAGTCCCTGTTCCGATATTCCTGCCTTCAAATTTCAGCTTCCATCGGACCGCCCCGCAGATCTCCGGTTCCGCAAAGCTGATTTTCACCTTCACTTCCCCCTGATCCGGAAGCGGAGTCAGCCAGACATTCTCCATGCGGCGCGGACCCGTGATCTCCATCCAGACACTCTGCCAGATTCCGCTGGTGGCCGTATACCAGCACCGGTCCGTCTCGATATTCCAGTGCTGTTTTCCCCTGGGCTGGGCTGTATCGTAACTGTCGCGGCACATAACCGTAACTCTGGCAGTTTTCTCCACACGGCTTACAAACGGCGTCATTTCCACAGAAAATGGTGTATGGCCGCCGCTGTGGCTTCCCGCCCATTGTCCATTGATCCAGACTGCCGCCTCATAATCCACAGCCCCGAAATTCAGCCAGAGTCTGGCATCCTCCGCCTGCTCTTCCCACGTAAATTCCCGTTCATACCACAGGCACGTATGGCTTTCCGTCTCTCCAATTCCGCTTTTTAGGCTCTGGTAACAGAAGGGTACTGTGATTTCCCGTTCATAGGAATGGCCATTCTGCCAGCCTTCCCTCATTCCATCATTATTATCATCAAATGCGAATTTCCATGTTCCATTCAGACTCCTAAAGCCCCTCCGGTAAAAATCCGGCCTTGGGCTGGCTGCTTTTTCTCTGTCAATCATTGTGATTCTCCTCTATCTCATTTTCCCCGTCCAAAAACATGGGATCACACCCATACCGGCCCATCCGGTTTCCATAGATGATACAGCCGCCATCGTCCGTTTCAATCACCAGTTCCGTATTTTCTTCCAGCTCTACCGGTATATCATACCGGAATCCGTAGCCGTACGTCCCGGTCCGGCGATAAGAGACACTCCCCTCTTCCATCGCCCGGGCATTGGAAAACAACGCCCTTTTGTCCCACGGCTGATCCGGAAGAAGGAACTCCCCGCACAGTTTCCCCTGCACGTAGATTCGAACTCCTGACGGATACCTCTTCTCATCGGTCAGTCTGGTTCCCTCCAGACACTCGCAGGAAGACATCTCAAGCCTTAATCTCCGGCTTCCGCAGAAATTCTCCGGAACCTGAACATGCCAGGTGGCACGCCCTGAACCAGACGCCCACCAGACGCGGCGTTTATCCGTGACCATCCTCCCGGTAAAACCGGAAAACACCTCTCTGTCCGGTTTCACCGGATTCCAGTAAAAGACTTCCGGATCCGTCTCCTCCTCCGCCTCCACCTCAAACTGAACATCATGCTCACACAGAGTATCTGCGCCGTCTGTAATCCAGGCAAACAGCCAGGCTCCTTTTATCCCTTCCGGTATTTTCACTTCGATTTGCCCCGGATCCCCCGATTCCAGCCATGGGACTTTCATCGCCACCTCGCCTCCGGCCAGTTCCCGCTTCCAGTGTCCCAGATAATCCACCCCGGCCAGGCTCCAGCATATGCGAAGCTTTTTGCCTTCTGGCTCTCTTCCCCGGATTCCGGCGTAAACCGGCACCTTTATAAGCGTTCCCGCCCTCACTTCCGTCAGCCACGGTCTCGCCAAAAAGATAAAATCCGCCTGATTTGCCTGATCATATCCGGCCGGTGTCATATCCCCATGCATAAATCCGAAATCTCTTCTGGTTCGCAGAGAGGTAAACGGACTGGTGTCCTCGTTCTCCTGAGATATCAGATTCATCCGCACATATCCCGCAAACCGGCAGATACGGACCAGGCGCTCAATCTCATTGGTATGTACAAACTCACTGATCATGACCGGTTGTCCTCTCTGGCAGTCATTTCCTGTAAATTCCGTCTCTTTCAGCGGATTTCTGCAATTTCTCTGCAGGAGATCAGCTGCCTCGTCCTTCTTCATCAACTGTCTGTTTTCTTCGTTATAACAGTTAAACACCGATCCCGGATAATTCTGTTCCTCCAGTCTTCTAAAAAAGTCCATCGCATCCGCAAACTCTATGGGATAGCTGTGATAATCAAGAATATCCGTCTCCCCGGTCTTTCCATACCCGGAGTTATCCACTATCAGAATTCCCGGCGCCATCTTTTTATAAATCCGTGCGGAAGTACGAATCCATTCCTGGGCCTCCCTGTTGTCCCACGGACTTCGCTCGTGGTCCCCCAGAATCCCCCATGACTCATTAAAAACAGAGCACATCACTACACTGGAATGATAGTTCTGTTTCTTCGCCATAGCCTTCATCCGCCGCAAATGCAGTCCCCGCCACAACGGATCCTTCCACGTTCCATAGAAGCAGGAAGGAATCTCGTCCCATACCAGAATGCCTTCGCGGTCACAGGCCGTGTACCATTCCGGCTCATTATCCTTGATATGCATCCGGATCATATTGTATCCGCATTCTCCGGCCGCCCTGACATCAAAGGAAACACTACCCGGTTCCCCTCCCGTCAAAGACGGATATGTATAGATCCCCCACGGATTATATCCCTGATCTAAAACTCCGCGCAGATAGACCGGTTTTCCATTCACTGTCACATAGGCAGTTCCGTCTTTCACAGTCTTTTGTCCCACCCTGCGGAATGCGGTCCATCGCTCATACGTCCCCTGAAAACCGTCTTTTCCATAAATGGAGGCTGAGAGCAAATACCGGTTCGGTGCTTCGGGACCCCACTCCGCAAGCCCCTTTCCAGCGATCTCAAATGCCGCCTCCAGTATACCGCGGCTGTTAACTTTCAAAGGTTTCACGATTTCTGCCATTACGTCTTCCCGTGGAATATGAAGCTTCAGTTCCAGTGTATCATTCAGTTCCACCGGCCCTGCCGTAACACGAAGAATCTCTAAATATCCTGCCGAATTAACAAGCCGGGCCCGTTCTGACATTCCAGTGGATCTCACATAGACAGTCAGGCGGTCATCCCCATCGCCGTATGTCGCGTCAAACTCCATAAGAAGTGAAGTCTCTCCCAATTCCAGTACTGCCTCCGCGCGTCCCTTCGGCGCCCGGTAAACGAAATCCAGACGGTATAGAATATCACTTTCGGTATCCCACGTAAAATTCCATGACCGCAGTTCTGTATCTGATCTCTCTGAAAAAATCGTACGCACCACGGACATGATCTCCGGATTTACCTCCGCCTCCACTCTTCCGCAGAAACGGATTCCATCGTCCTCTCTGCAGTAATTATCCACCAGTATATCGCTGATCCGAACCTTCCATTCTTCTTCCAGCCAGACATTCTGCCAGATCCCGGGGCTGTCCGTAAACCAGAATCCCTGTTTTCCAAAACAGCACTGATCTCCTTCAAACGGATACAGAACCTTAACGGTCAGCGTATAGCTTCTGCCTGCCTTGAGCCGTCCCAGCCGGAAACGGCAGGGCGAATAAAAGTCCACGGTACAGCCAATTTCCTTTTCCTCCAGCCAGACCTTTGCAATACCCGATACCGCCCCCAGCACCAGCTGAACCCTCGTATCGTTTTCCACGGAAATCGTCGTCTGCATCCAGGCTGTACTCCCCTGTTCTCTCCAGTTGCACCGAAACGCAGACGCCTGATGCAGAGAATAATCATCGGCCAGAAATTCTTCTCCAAAGGCTCTTAAAGACTGCCAGGAACCGGGAATCCGGATTCTCTGTTCATATATGTGCCCGTCCGGCAGATACCATTTCTCCTTTTCTCCTATCTCCAACGGATCCAGTGAGAATTTCCACACTCCATTTAAGGAGGTCAAAAAACAGTCATTGGTTATCTCCCCCTGCGGAACCGCTTCACGGCTGTCCTGCTGCCAGTACGGCTCCAGACACCATCGGTACGCGCCGTCTTCCTGTCCTTTCAGTACATATTCTGTCTCATATTCTGTTTCGTGTCCCTCCCTGTCTTCAGACGCAAAGCATGCAGTGATGCCATGTTCCACCAAAAAATGGCAGAATCCCTTCCCCTCTGCCCCGCCAATCATCTCATATTCTCCAACAGGCAGACAGCCAAGATCGAAACAGCCGGTTTCATCGGTAAGTCCATCATGCCCCTGGATACCGGCTGCATGAAGCCACACCTGGGACAGCGGTCGTCCTGCGCCGTCTACGCATATCCCCGCCATCCGTACTCCGTGTTCCACCCCCTGCACCCGGTATTTACCCATGGCTGTCCCCGCTTTTGGAGATGTGCCCCTGTCATTAACCGCCATCACCGCCAGCCGTGCATACGGTTTCCTCCAGGGAACAGCAATCACCGTATGCCCGATCACCGTCTCACCGTCGCAGGTCACCGAAATTCCCGCTTCCGACGATGCGATTCCCAACCGAAACGGTGTTTTTCTGGTAAATGGTGCGGACGCGGCTGTAAACCAGCGTTTCGGTCCGTCATAACGGAACGTATCCCCCAGCGGTACGCCATTCGGGATCCGCAGCTCCATCATTCCATTTCCCACAACAGCCAGAATATACCGGTCAAAACAGCCGTCTCCAAAGTAAAGGCCAATTCCTGCTCCATCCTGGATATCAAGAATCTCCGTCTCAAACTCACAGGAAGCCGCGTCCACAAAAAACGAGGAAAGAAGCAGGTGGCCGTTTCTGCATCTGTCGTATTCCTCCAGATAGATCGTGCCGTCCTCCAGATAATGACAGAATAAGTCTGCCGGGCTGTTCATATTCAGAAAATTCCACTCGGCCTTATTGAAAGCTTCTTCCATGCTTCTATCCCCGTTCCTTTCTTTTTGTTCACTGCCGTCTTCCGGCGCCTTAATTCTCCACTTTCGCCATCTCGTCGTTGAATTCCTGTTCCATATTGGCAAGCGCCTCCTCCGGAGTTACCTTTCCCGCCATGGCTTCCTGAATATGGAATTCCATCACATCGTTTAGTTTAGACGAAATATACGGTACATCCACGTCGGCCAGCGTCTTTGCATACTGGAAGGATTCCATCAGCGCGCCGTACAGCTGGCTGGACTGTGCGACTCCCGGCACCTCATAGGTGGAAGTACGGCATGGATCCATGGTATTTTCAATCTTTAACAATTCCCCATCCTTTGAGGTCATAAATTCAATCAGCTTCCAGGCCAGTTCCTTATTTTGGCTTCCTGCTGATATACCTACTCCCCATCCTCCGAGAACAGGGGTCTTACCGGGAGCAACCGCCACGCCAATCTTATCCTTAACTGCAGAAGTATCCGACTGGCATGTCAGCCACAGGCCGGGCCACTGCTCCATCATTGCGGCATTGCCGTTTGCAAAGAACTGATTGGCCTCATCCCAGCCCATCTGCATCCACTCCTTCGGAGCATATTCCTGAAGCTTCAATACACGGTTCAGTGCATCAATGCCCGCTTCATTGTTCATGTTCGGCTTTAAATTCTCGTCCACATCGTCGCCGCCGCGGTTGATCCACAGCAGTCTGGTACAGCCCTTCAGCATATTAGTGGAATAGCCATAGTCCACAGGAGATTCCGGATTGATACTCTTTGTAAAAAATTCTGCAACCTGCATCATCTCCTCATTCGTTTCCGGCACTTTAAGCTCTGTCTGATACTTCTCCTGATAGGCCGTTTTTAAGGACTCATCCTCGAACAAATCCTTTCGGTAAAATAACAGCTCTACGTCAGGCTTATAAGGAATCGCACAGAGCATGCCGTTATAATTTCCATACGTATCATACAGTCCCGGAAGGAAATCTGAAGTATCGTAGGATTCGCCCGCATACTCGCTGATCATGGCGTCAAGCGGCTCGATCTTGTCCGCCTTTGCGAAGCTGTGCAGGAAAGCAATAGGTGCCAGCACCACATCGTAACGCTTTGTGTTGTTTAAATCCAGCTGCAGCTTATCGGTAAACTGCTCACCCGGGATCGATTCCACCACAACTTTAGCTCCCGACAATTCCTCAAACAACGGAACCACATCACTGACCGCCTTTTCAAAATCGCCCGACATGACCGGAACCGTAAGCGTCTGTCCTGCATACTGTCCGTGAAGTGTTCCGTCCAGATCGATATTATCGAGCGTTTTTCCGTACTTTTCGATGGTTTTCTTTTCAGGGACTTCCGTCCCCCCAGCCGCTTCCGTAACCGCCGTCGTCTCCGCAGTTGTCTGCATTTCCTCAGATACGGCCACCTTACAGCCCGTCAGGCCCATCGCTACAACTGCCGTACAGGCCGCTGCCGTTGCTACTCGTTTCCATAATCCATTCCTTCTCATCATCACTTTCCTCCTCGTTTGATATGTCTTTTTTGCTACTCCCTTAACCTTTTACGGCACCTGCCATCGTACCCTTTACAATGTATTTCTGTGTCGTCATGGATAAAATCACAGCCGGAATCATCGCGATCACACCCGCTGCGGCCAGCGAGCCGGAGGGAGTATCCTTATGGGTCTGTACCATACTCGCAATGCCGATGGGCAGCGTCTTCTTCGCATCAGAAGACTGAAGCACCAGTGCAAGGCCGAATTCATTCCATGCACCGATAAACACCAGAATCGCAATTACCACGAGTCCCGCCTTTACTAACGGCAATGCGATCTTCATGTACATCCCGTATTCCGTGCACCCGTCGATCTCAGCGGCTTCATACAGCTCGTCCGGTATTTCATAAAAGAAGCTGATGGACAGCCAGATCGCCAGCGGCAGTGCAAATGATATGTATGCCATGATGAGTCCTGTCATGGTATCCAGCAGATGGATTTTACTGTAAATAATATAATACGGTATGGTATACACCAGAGCCGGAATCATGCGGACTGCGATCACACTGTTTTTAATCATTTTATTTCCTTTAAAATGATACCGTGACAGTCCGAACCCTGCCATGGTAGCCAGAGCCAGCGAAATAACCGTGGTACTTACCGCCACCAGCATACTGTTGGAGAAGAATGTGGCGACATAGGATTTTCGGAATATCTCAATATAATTATCGAGATAGAGCGTATCAATCCATAAAACAGGCCGTTCCACGAATACCTGCGCCTTCGTTTTAAACGATGTAATAATCGTCCAGTAGACCGGAAAGAAAAAGAGCACACCCAGCAAAAGCAGAATGATAAGGAGTCCCGCGGACTTTACTATTTTCTTCTTCATAATTATGCCTCCCCTATTCTTCTTTTCCGGTAAGCTTCATAATCAGCAGGGAGAACAGCACAATCAGCACGAAAAAGATAAATGCGCCTGCCGAGCCCTCGCCCACGTTGTAATACCGGAATGCCATCTTGTAAATGGTAGACGCCAGCGTCTCTGTCGATGTCCCTGGCCCGCCATTTGTTAAGTTGTAGACAATATCAAACATACGGATAGCATCCATAAAACGCATGGTCAGCACCAGAACGGTAAAATTCCGAATTAACGGCATGGTCACCTGGAAAAATTTCTGTCTCCAATTCGCACCGTCGATGGTCGCCGCCTCTAAAAGTTCCTCTGGAACCGTCTTCAATGCAGCCATAAAGATCAGCATGCAAAGCGGTGTCGTAGCCCATACCTCTACAATAATAAGCGCGATTCTGGCCGGAATCACAGCGGACAGCCACTCCACCCGGTCAAGCCCCATGGAAACCAGCAGCCCATTGAGCACACCGTAAATAGGCGAAAACATCAGCTTCCAGATAGTGGCAATGACGATCGGTGCAATCATCATCGGTATCGTAAACACAGTCTTCATCACTTTCGACAGCCTGGGGAGAAAATTCGTCGTGAGAACCACAGCCAGTGTCATACCGAACAGCAGATTCAATGCCACGGCGGAGATCGTAAAGATAAATGTCCAGCAGGCCGAATCCAGAAACTGCCTGTTCGTCAGAACGCTCACGTAGTTTTTCAGTCCGATAAACCGTATGGTATCTGTGTTCATGGATGTGTTATAGTGGAAGAAACTGATTCCAAACGAATACAGCATTGGTATAACTGAAAATACAACTAAAAATAAAACTGCCGGAGAGATAAATACAAAAGCCGCTGTCCGTTTTGGCTTATTCAGTCTCCTGCCCTTTCCCTCTTGCATCTGCAACACCTTCCCTTCATCTGGACTCATTATACTATTTGGACAGTGTAATTAATATACTAACCTTAGTATAAAATGGATTATCTTCTAATTTTCCCAGGTATTCGTGGCCTGTTTTGGATATTTTTTACAATATACTTGCTTTATTTTTCCAATCTAACTATAATTATGGTATGCAATACCTTTCACCCCTTATCCGTAAATAGTATACTAAGTAAGGAGTAACTGATTATGAACAGCATTCCACTCTATAAACAGATCATTGAAGATATTCTATCCAGAATCCATGACGGCAGTCTGCAGCCTGGAGACCGGATCCCTTCAGAGCGCGAACTGGCCGAGCAGTATCTGGTGAGCCACATCACCTCCAAGAATGCGCTGGCAGAACTCGCAGACAAGGGTTATATTACCAGGCAAAAGGGCAAGGGTTCCTTTGTAAGCCCCATGGAGCAGTTACAGATGATTGCAGAGTTTAACAGTACCATCAATCACCGGACCATCCTGAAAGCAAAAACCATCGGCCTGATCATGCCCTCTATGAAGACAAGCATCGATCAGCAGCTTCTCAACTGTATCGAAGAAGAGCTAAATGATACCGATTATATTCTTGCGGTCACGATCACCAGAGAAAATCAGGAGCTGGAATCTGCTGCCATTCATAAACTGAAGGAACGAGGGGTCAGCGGTCTCATCATCTTTCCGACAGAACACGAAATGTATAACGAGGACATCTTAAAGCTGAATCTCACCGATTTTCCCTTTGTACTCATCGACCGTTATCTAAAAGGAATCCGATGCAGCTGCGTCTATACCGATAACGAGGAGATTACAAAAACTGCCGTCCGTCATCTCCTCTCCCAGGGTATCGTCCAGCCGGCTTTTCTGTCCCCGGACAGCCATAATACGGTGACGAGCGACCGGCTGTCCGGCTTTAAGGCGGCGCTGGAGGAGGGCGGTTTACTTCTGCCTCCGGAACATCAGTGTCTGATTCCCCTGTCCGTCACGGACCCCGCCGAAAAAGAGGCACTTTTGGCAAAATATCTCGACAGTCATCCGGAAATCGACGGCCTTTTCTGTGTCAACCGTGAATTCACGAAATACATTTCCCGGATTCTGGACCGCCGCGGCTGGTGGGACCGCTACCGGATTACAGCTTTTGATTATCCCGATGACCGACGCATCTCCCATGTCAGACAGGACATCCCTCTGATCGCCCAGGCGTGCGTAACCAGACTGATCGAACTGATCCAGGGAAAGAAGGAATACGGCCATATCGTTATTCCCGCATCATTTGTTCCCCAGGACACGAAAGTTCCCTCTCCAGCCAAATGAAACGTCCGGCACTCCGGACAAAAAAATCCTTTCCAGCCCGCCGTCTTTCTTGCCGGAACACTGGAAAGGATTTTTTATGAATTTATTTTATTCCCCCATTACTGCTGCACAGACAGATAGAAACGGGCACCGTTTGATTTGACATTCATACGATACCCGTTTCTACACTATCTCATCCATTGGACTTGATACCTCTTTTCTCTCATGTTTTTTGTACCTGGTACTTTCTCTAACATGATCTATATGAAATTTTTCCCTCTCTCCGTTGCTTTTCTACCTCATCTATGTTTTTCGTTTATTCTCTTACTTTTTCATTCTTACTATCTGTTCATCATTTCGTATTTCAAAATTTTCTTTCATTCCTCATTATACTTTCTCGTCATATAACAAAGATGATTATTCTTTTGTTCTACTTTTTGAATCAATCATAGTTCTTTAAACATTTCATAGATTTTATCTTATACTTTTGATATCAGCTCTTTGATGTTCCTCTTTTGCTTTTATCTGATAAGATTGGTTTTCCAGCATCGGCAGATCGGTTTTTCCTTTTGCCTAATTTATAATATTAATTATAAATTAAGCTAAATTACTGTTTCTGGTGGACTGTACCTCCTTCTTCTATATTTTTGATTCTTAAGAGTTTGTTTCTTCTCCTTTTTCTTTAGGAGTTTTTGTTTTCTTATCTCTTATCTTGGCTTTATTATAGCGTATGAGTTTTGATTTGTCAATACTTTTTCTTTATTTTTTCATTGTTATTTGCTAATTTTCGAATTGTATATAATTATTGCAATTGTTTCTATTTTTATCCCTTTATTTTTCAGTTTTGCAAGGTTTGTTTTTTGAATATTCTGATTTTATTGTCTTTTTTTCTTTTTAAGCACTGCCCTTTTTCCGTTTTCATGCCGGGAATCTATCAACAGTTTCTTCTATAAATCCGGCTGAATGGACGAATGACCTGCCGTCTGCTATAATACTTATAAAAATGATCCAAACAGCGGGTCATTAAATAGTTTAGAAAACCTGATGATATGAGGAGGTACGAAATGGAGAAGAAAGATATCGTAAAATATTTCTACGAGACTGTAGTTTCAGAAAACCTGCTTGATGAAGTTCCACACTACGTATCGGAAGACTGTGTGGTAAAATCCGGTGAGACCCTCCTACCTGTGGGAGTCAGCGGTATGAAGCAGCATCTGGCGGAGGTAAAGAAGACTTACCCGGACTATACAATGAAGATTATAAAGCAGTATACGGATGGAGATTATGTGATATCGGAATTCATAATGGAAGGCACCCATGAAGGAGAATGGATCGGCATAAAACCGACACACAAAAGGCTTTCCTTCACAGGTGTTGATATTGACAAAGTCATAGACGGAAAGATCGTTGAGCACGGAGGCGCGGTAAATACCTTTGACACTCTGTATGAGCATCATCTCATAAAACCGGTATAGCGAAATGGCATACAAAAATGGGTCTGCAGTGTCTCTCACACGCCCTTTTTCTTATCACAGATCACAAATCTCTGCTGATCTTCCACTTTCCCTTCAGATAAAAGCCGAGAGACAGCACCGTGGCAATGGTCCAGCCAATGGGCCACGACATCCAGATCCCTTTCGCGCCCAACGGTCCGGCAAGGGCAAAGGAAATCAGGACACGAAGAATCAGATCGGCAAATGTGGCAATCATAAAGCAGCCCATGGCACCGGAGCCCCTCAGTACGCCATCCGCCATCAGCTTCGTGGCGACCACCACGTAAAACGGAGAGACAATCTTTAAAAATGTAATCCCCGTATTCATGGCCTCTCCGCCGGTCTGTTCCATAAAGATTGTCACTGACGGCGCACCGAAGAAAAAGAACAGGACCGTAAACGGCACGGCCACACAGAACGCCATGAACCAGCCGGCCTTAAACCCGCTCTTCACCCGTTCCTCCTGCCCCGCTCCGATGTTCTGGGCCGTGAAGCTGGAAAGTCCGTTTGCCAGCGTCGTAAACGAGGTAATCGTGAAGGTATTGAGCTTCACTGCCGCGCTGTAGCCCGCAATCACCGGGGAGCCGAAGCTGTTGACCAGTCCCTGGATAAACATATTTCCCACGGAGATAAAGCTCTGCTGAAGAATGCTGGGGACTGCAACCACACTGATCTTTTTCAGCATGTTCCAGGAAAACAGCGGAAAACTGCCTTCCGTCTTTACCTCTGCAATTCTTTTATGTACAGTCAGAAGTGCCAGAACACAGGCTGCCCCCTGGGCGATAAAGGTCGCCCACGCCACACCTGCGACACCCCAGTGAAAGACGATGACGAAAATCATATCCAGCAGAATATTCCCCAGGGAAGATCCAATCAGAAAGTAAAGCGGCGTCCTGGAATCCCCCAGCGAAGTAAAGATACCCGTACATACATTGTAGAGATACAGAAACAGAAATCCGCCGATATAGATTCGCAGATACAGCGCCCCATCCGAAAAAATGTCCTCCGGCGTCTGAATCAGGTTCATCACCGGATGGCAAAAGATAAATCCCAGAGCCATCAGGCCGAGACTCAGCGCGATACAGGCAATCAGCGTCGTATAGATGGCCGTCTTCATCTCTTTCCACCGTTTTGCCCCGAAGAGCTGGGAAATGACGACTGCACAGCCGATGTTGCTGCCTACCGCCACCGCCATAAAGATCATGGTGATGGGATACGACGCCCCAACGGCTGCCAGAGCCGCCTCACCTGCAAATTTACCAGCCACCACGCTGTCCGCAATATTGTACATCTGCTGAAAGATCACGCTGACAAACATGGGGATGGAGAAACGCCAGAGCACTGACGATGGTTTTCCTACCGTTAAATCCTTTACCATTGTTCTACCTCTTTCCTCACTTTTCATACAAGGATAGATTATACTACTACTTTCAGGCGATTTACAATGGATTTTTCATTTTTCTCACTCCAGAACCGTCAGCCCGAACGGCTCTGTCTGAACGGTCCTGCGGCCGGATGGTGTGCAGATCACTGTTTCCTGTTCCTTCCCGCTGTTGTTGATCACCACCAGTTTGCCGGAAGCCGGATACCAGGCACATTCCGTATCGGAACTGTCTGTCAGGTAATTCTGGTTTAACTCCAGGCCCATCCCGCTTATCATCAGGTTTAACAGCATTCTGGTATTCTCCGGCGTCACCTGGAAGCTGCTGAGATAGAACGCAGTACCGCTTCCGAAACGGTGGGATGTGATGACAGGAAGGCCGTCCTCTTCCCGGAGCACCTCCGTGTCCGCGCTGGTTAAAAAGATTCCTTTTCTGCCGCGCACGGAAGCACCGGCCGGAATCAGGCCGCATGACTCCGTCAGTTCGTATGTCCGGCGTCCATGACACACTCTGGCCCCCGTATCTTCATCCACTCCCAAAACTGCAGCCATACGGAAATACGCGGCAGCCCCCGGAGCCGCCGACGGCTCGCCCACTCCGAGGAATACGCCGCCCTCATAGACCCAGCGCGAGATTTCCCCGGTAACTTTACTGTCAGCCCAGGCCATCCCGCCGCTCCAGGCGCTCCCTGCAGCTCCGGCGTTAATCAGGACATCCACGCCCTCCAGGCAGCCCGCCTTCACATCCTCGAAATTTATAAATTCCACGGAAACCGGCAGCCCGGACAGAGCCTCGTTGATATGGATCAGATCATGCATATACGTTTCGTGAAAATGGCCGGAAAGCGTCCAGGAACGCAGCTTCCCCCAGGAATGAAGAACCGCAGCCCGGATCGGCAGTGTATACACGCCTCCCTCTTCATGAAAGGACTTGATCAGCCGGAAATCATCCGCGACCGTCTCCATGTAACTGCAAAAGTCCGGAAACTCTTCCACCAGATGGAGATACCCGCCAAGGCCGATCCGGTCAATCTTCTCTCTGAGCAGCGCACGGCGCACGCGGATCCAGTATTCTTTCGCATCACGGACCGGATCTCCCCCTTCACAGAACGTGGGGGCTCCCCCCAGTCCCACCGGGAATAAGTAAGGATGAAGCCTCAGCTCATGCGTTTCCACCTCCACTCCCGCGCAGAGTCTGGCCTCATAGCCGGAAAAGACGCATTTGATCAGACCGTCAAAACCGAACTCCTTAAAATGGTCATGATACGGTTCCAGACCCACCCAGCTGTCGTCATAGAATACGTACGCCTTCTTTCCATAGCTGTGCACCAGTTCCACCAGACGCTTCCCGAAATCCACAACAAAACGATTTACAAATGCCATGTAATCCAGCTGGCGCCCGGAAGGCGGCATATGGGTGACATGGAATTTCCCCTGGTTGATGAAGTCCTCCGCAGACAGACTGTAGCCGTACTCCGCCTCAAACGCTGCGAGCATCGCAGGACTGACGGTAAAATCATAGGAGCCCCAGTCCGTAAACAGATTTCTCTTTTTTTCATCACTGCCCCACATCCAGACGAAATTGTAAAACAGTGAGGTAAAGCGGACGACTGTTGTCACCGGATGAGTATCACACCACTCCTTCAGCCATCCGTATAAGTATTCCCTGGTTTCCTCATGAATTGGGTCCACCGGCATCAGATGCTCTTTCTCCCAGTTATTTGTCACATGGTTATACATCGAAATTTCTTCCCAGATGCGATATGCCAGAAAGCTCACCGTATAGTCATGAAACGCACGGGCGCCCTTCAGAACCACGGTTCCGCTTTCTTTCTCATAATGCCAGAAGCCGCGGGGCACCTCCCTGTCTTCCGTTCGGTCGTAGACCTGCCAGCGGGCGAACGCCTCCGGGCTGTCATTGACTTCAAACTGTTCGGCAAAAAAGTCCTCCATCAGGTGAATCTTCAGTTCATCTCCTAACGCCGTCCTGGGTTCTGTCATCAGAAACGTCTGCTGAAGCTGGTCCCTGTGGGCCCTTGCCCAATCATTGTGGTCACGTATCAGGCAGATGGTGGAATAGATCCCATATCCTGCACTTGTGATCTCCTCCGACAGCTCTGTACCGTCACTGTCCCTGATCACATCGGCTCCCCAGCGCTCCGCCAGTTTAAGCGTCAGCTCCTCATAACCGGCCTCTCCCGGCAACGTAAAACTTCCCTTTTTCTTCTCCATGGTTCCTCTTCTCCTTCATAGTCTTTCTTTCCTGATTATATAAAAATGGCCGTGCTCATTTCCAGTCAGAGCACGGCAAAAGCTTTGCAATTTCGATCATTTATAGATATAATGGTATTATAAAAAAGGAGGCGCCCCATGCCCAGACATAAGAAACCTTACATCGAATTCCGTGACTACAATCTGCCGGCCCGTTTTCCTGTTCTCCTCTTATCCGGGGAAGAGTGGCGGATCTCTGATATTCCGTCTCCGCGGCTTCATATCCACAACTGCCTGGAGATCGGGCTCTGCCGCTCGGACTGCGGCACCATGGTCTTTGAAGATACGAAACGTCCGTTTAAAGCCGGTGATGTAACTGTGATCTCCTGCGATGTCCCCCACACTACCTACAGCGCACCGGGAGCAGCAAGCAGATGGTCGTACCTGTTTGTCGATTTAACGGGACTCTTAACCCCTTTATCTTCCGGATCAGATCTTCGCATTTTCAATCTTTTAAACACACTGGAGCACCGGATCTGTCTGATTCTGGACGAGCAGGAGTATCCGGGAATCCACGCCTTAACAGCGGAGATTATGAGAGAACTGGAACAGAGGGAGGAATATTATGAAGTTTCCGTGCGCGGTCTCTTCCTGGCCCTGCTGACAGACCTTGTGAGGGCAGTCCTGCAAATCGCAGGTCCCGATGAAAAAAAAGATGACCAGCCGCCTGAAAATGCGCTGGTCATCGCTCCTGCACTGGAGTATATCCGCTGTCACTATATGGAAGATTTTTCTATGGAATACCTGGCCGGACTCTGCAGCTTAAGCCCGGCTCATTTCAGAAGACTTTTCTCCGCTGTCATGGAGACAAGTCCGCTTAAGTTTCTGAATGTCACCCGGATCCGGCAGGCCGCCGCCCTGCTTCGCACGACGGAAGCCTCTGTGCTGTCCATATCGGAGGAGGTAGGCTACCGCTCCGTATCCAGCTTCAACCGCCAGTTCCGTGATACCATGGGGCAGACACCACATGAGTGGCGCCGCCGCATGTCGATCCTGAAAGATCAGTCCGTCATGAAATACCGGGGTTTTCTGGTTCCCGAAACTTTGACGCCGGATGAACCGGAATCCGGATTTAGAGGGACTCATCCTCCCTGCTGAAGATATCCATAAATTCCTCTCCGGTAATCGTCTCCTTCTCCAGTAAATACTCTGCAATCTTATGCAGCTTTCCCTCGTTCTCTTTCAAGATCTGAAGGGCTTTCTGATGCTGTTCCCTGACAATCTTAATCACTTCCTCGTCGATCAGCTTCGCCGTATCCGGAGCACAGGCCAGAGATGTGTCGCCGCCTAAATACTGGTTTGTCACCGTCTCTAAGGCCACCATGTCGAACGTCTCGCTCATGCCGTAGCGCGTCACCATGGCTCTTGCGATTCTGGTTGCCTGCTCGATATCGTTGGAAGCCCCGCTGGTCACGGAATGGAAGATCAGCTCTTCCGCCGCACGGCCGCCGGTAAAGGTGGCGATCTTGTTGAGCGCCTCGTCCTTTGTAAGCAGATACCGCTGTTCCTCATCTACCTGCATGGTATACCCCAGCGCGCCGGAGGTTCTCGGAATGATCGTGATCTTATGCACCGGAGCGGAGTGGCTCTGGCACGCAGCAACCAGCGCGTGTCCCACCTCATGGTAGGCGATGATCTTCCGCTCGTTGACGCTGACACCGGAATCCTTCTTCTGGTATCCGGCGATAACCACTTCCACACTCTCCTCCAAATCTTCCTGGGATACGAGTTTTCTGCCCATACGGACCGCGCGGAGCGCAGCCTCGTTGACGATGTTGGCGAGTTCCGCGCCGCTGGCGCCCGCTGTAGCCAGCGCCACGTCATGGAAATTCACATCGTCGGACAGCTTCACATTCTTTCCATGTACCTTCAGGATCGCCTCGCGGCCGCCGAGGTCAGGCAGTTCCACCGGAATGCGCCGGTCAAAACGGCCCGGACGCAGCAGCGCCTTATCGAGCGAGTCAGGGCGGTTGGTCGCCGCCAGAATTACGACGCCCTTCTTTCCATCGAAGCCGTCCATCTCGGCCAGAAGCTGGTTTAACGTCTGCTCCCGCTCATCGTTGCCGCTGAAGCCGCCGCCGTCACGCTTTTTACCGATCGTATCGATCTCATCGATAAATACGATACAGGGCGCCTTCTCATTCGCCTGCTTAAACAGGTCTCTTACCTTTGACGCTCCCATACCCACAAACATCTCCACAAACTCTGAACCGGAGATGGAAAAGAACGGTACGTGTGCCTCGCCGGCCACCGCTCTGGCAAGAAGCGTCTTACCGGTACCCGGAGGGCCGACCAGCAGTGCGCCCTTTGGAAGGCTGGCGCCGATATCTGAGTATTTCTGCGGATTATGAAGGAAGTCTACGATCTCCTTTAAGGCGTCCTTCGCCTCTTCCTGGCCCGCCACGTCGGCAAAGGTCTTGCCGGTCTCTGACTCCGCGTAAATCTTGGCATTGGACTTTCCAAACGTCATGGCATTGCCGCCGCCCATACGCTTCTGCATCTGCTTCGCCATCATATTTCCCAGGAAAACAAAAATCAGAATCGGGAGAATCCAGGTCAGGAAAAAGGACAGCAGCGGATTCATCGGCTCCACAATCGCCTCCTGGAAATTGATTTCCTTATGCGCCATGAGCCGTTCTGTCAGCTTCTCATCGGGCCACGGCCCGGTTTTATACGTCGCGTATATCTCTTTCCCATTCTTATCCTTCTCTCCCGTGTCCGCGATAAACTGAATCTCTGAATCCGTCTTGGCGACATCGGTCACCTGTCCGGCTTCCACCTTTTCAAGAAATGTACTGTACGGCACCTCGATGATGGTTCTGGACTGAATCCACGGCACCATCAGTGCATTGAACAGAATCATGACGATCATGACGATTAAATAGTAATAAATAAATGGTTTCCGCGGACTTTTATTGTCGTCCTCGTTCTTTATACCCATGGTTTTTCTCCTTTATCTGCCGGTTACCTTATTTAAAACCTCTTCCACAAATGCTTCCGCGTCCTGGAAATCTTTTTCATCCGGATGAAGCATTCCCTCCTCGTACGCGGCTATCATTGTCCGGATCTGAGGCGAATCATTGATGGCCTGCATCTGTTTATACCTGTCCAGCACCTGCGGCATCATCTTGCCGCCGCAGAGGAAACAGCCGAGATAGTCGTTATCCTCCGGCACAAAAACAGACACCCGGTTCTCCACCTGTTTAAAATACTCACTGCTTCCGCCCATTCCGCAGGTTCCGAAAAGGGCTACCTTCTTCCCGTGGAGCCCGGAAAGGAATTCCATGACACGGCTGCCGCAGGTGCCTCTGTCATTCCAGAATCCTACAAAATATGTGTCCGCTTCCCCATCCCGCAGTTCCTCCAGTCTCTGAATATCCTTTGAACGGCCCGGAATCGAGTCGAATATTTTCATCGCTACTTTTTCCGTATTGCCTGTATTACTCGTATAAACAACCAGATAATCCATGTTCCTGCCTCCTTGCCACTTTTACGCCTGGCTTTCTTCTGTATATAAAATATACCTAAAATTCACAGATATCAAGATCAAATCGGAAATGTTTATCTACTTTATGCTTTTTTTAGATTCTCCGGCTCCAGTCTTCAGAAACAGCCTCCGTCATCCCCTCCACTGTAAACCGGGAAGCAGTCACATCTGCTTTTCTTCCGTGTTCTTCCAGCTTTTTCGCCGTAATATCGCCGATACACACCACACGGATTCCTGCCAGAAGCGCTGTCACGTCCTCTCCTGCGTTTTCAAAGAAAGCATCCACTCCCGAACCGCTGGCGAACGTTAAGTAATCTGCCTTCTTAAGGGCCTCTGACAGTTCCTTCTCTCCCTGCTTCCGCTCTGCCACATTGTAAAGGACAACATCATCGTAACGGATACCGGCGCCATCCAGAATCCCGTTAAGCTCCGGGGAACCTTTTAAAGACCGCGGAATCAAGAGGCGTTCCCCGTCCTTTACAACCTCCTTAAGCCCCCGGGCAAGAGCGGCCGCACAGAATTCTTCCGGTATATAATCCGTCGTAAATCCATACCGGAGAAGTTCTTTTGCCGTTCCCTTTCCTACGGCTGCAAACTTCACGTGGCCTACGCTGCGGTTATCTCTTCCGCTCTCCAGAAGGCCGAGAAAGAATTCACGCACCGCATTGGCGCTGGTAAAGACAATCCAGCCGTAATCCGCCAGCCTCTCATAGGCTGCCTTCATCGCTTCACCGGACCGGCAGGATTCCAGTTCCAGACTGAGAACACACTCTGTGCTGGCCCCTGCCTCTTCCAGACTTTTTCTCAGTTTGGCAGCCAGTAAACCGGTTCCCGTCACAGCCACTCTGGCGCCTTTTAACGGCTCATGGTACGTGGAAGAAAAATTGAGGGCAGCCACTTCTCCTACAACGATGATCGCGGGCGTGCCGATCCCTTCTTCCGCCACCCGCTGCTCAATGGTGTCAAGAGTTCCCCGCACGACCCGCTGGTCCGGCAGCGTGCCTTTTTCAATGACTGCCGCAGGCGTGCTCCCGGACTTTCCGTTCTCCAGAAGCCCTTTTACAATGAGCGGAAGATGGGTCAGTCCCATGAGAAAAATCAGGGTGCCTGAAAGTCCTGCAAATTCCGCGAAGTCCAGAGGGAGTTTTCCCGCCTCCGTCATGGTGTGGCCGGTCATGACATGAAAGCTTCGGCTGACGGCCCGGTGAGTCACCGGAATTCCCGCTGACGCCAGTGCGGCGATGGCCGATGTCACTCCGGATACCACCTCATAGGGAATCCCTTCCCTGGAAACGGCCATCACCTCTTCTCCGCCGCGTCCAAAGACGAAGGGATCGCCGCCCTTTAACCGGACCACGTTCTTTCCCTCTCTGGCCAGATCCACTAACAGCCGGTTGATCTCCTCCTGCTTCATATAGTGACAGCCCGCCTTTTTTCCCACGTAGATCTTTTGGCTCTCTTCCGGCACCTCATCCAAAAAACGCTCGGAGGCCAGATGGTCGTAAACCACCGCATCACACTCCCGGAGTCTCTTTAACCCCTTTTCTGTCATCAGGCCCGGATCTCCGGGTCCCGCTCCGACCAGAAATACTTTACCCGTTTCCTTCATCTCTATCTCAGTCCTTTCGCCGCGCGTTCTGCCAGAAGATCCAGTTCCCCGATTCCGCCTGTCAGATACACCCGTTTCGTTTCTCTGTCCCGCCTGCTGATTCCAAATACTTCGATTTCTTCTCCCCTGATTCTGGAGTACACTCCAACCGGCTCATGACAGCCCGCATCCAGCAGTTTCAGTATCTTCCGTTCCAGCATGAGACACGTCTTCGCGTCCTCATCCTGGATACGGACCGCCATCTCACAGATTCTGTCCTCAATCCGCCCCTCCACGGCCAGAATGCCCTGCCCTCCGGCGGGAATGAACGTTTCACAGTCAAAGTAATGAAAATCATACATCCCGTTGGTCTCAAAATACTCTTCCAGGCCGTTCTCCGCAGGATTTGCCAGCTTCATTCGTTTTAAACCCGCAGCAGCCAGTATAATGGCATCGTAGAGTCCTTCATCCATCTTTCTGATTCTCGTCTGGATGTTTCCCCGGATATCCTCACACCGCACGGCTGCGCCGGGCCACAGCTTCTTTCCCAGGGTCTCGATCTGGAGCCTTCGCCTTAAGCTGGAGGTGCCGATGACAATCTCCTTTTTCACGCTCAAATCGGTTCCTGCCGGTGTCATCAGCACATCTCTCGGGTCCTCTCTCGGAGGCACGGCCACGATCCCCAGTCCATCCTCTAAATCCATGGGAAGATCCTTGGCGCTGTGTACCGCAAAATCAATCTCACCGTTTTGCAGCGCCTGCTCAAACTCCGTCACAAAGACACCCTTTCCGCCAAACTCCAGCAGGGGTTTATTTAAGATGCGGTCACCCTCTGTCACCTTCGTCACGATCCGGGTCTCAAGCCCCGGCTGTACCTGCTTCAGAGCTTCCGCCACCAGTTCTGTCTGCACCATCGCCAGAGCGCTCTTCCTCGTTCCGATACGAATCGTCTTATTCATGATCTTTCTCCAATTCCTCTAACTTTCTGTCAATCAACTGCTCCGCCTGTTCCCTGGTAAACATTCCCCCCTGCCGGATTCCTTCCTCAACCATCTCTTTAAAGATCTCTGTTCTGACAGACAGGACCGGAACCCGCTCCTTCACCAGCTCACGGTATGTTCCCAGCTCTGCGGCTAATCTTCCGAAGCCCTCCGGGATCGCGGCGCGAAACTTCGCCTTTAAAAACTGAGCGATGGTAGGGCTGCTTCCTCCGGTAGAGATTCCCACGGTAATATCCTCATCCTTGATCAGCGCCGGGAAGATAAAACTGCATTCCTCTCTGACATCCACTACATTCACCGGAATCCGCCGTTCTCTGCAGGCCAGGGAGATCCGTCTGTTCAGCTCCTCATCCGCCGTAGCTGCCACCACAAAATCAACACAGTCCAAATCTGCCTCCTGATATTCCCTGCGAAGAAGCGTAACCTTACCGGCCCCGGTCTCTTCGTACGCTTCCATACGCTCTGTCATCTCAGGGGATACGACGACGATCTCCGGTCCATAGTCCAAAAGAACTTCCACCTTCCGGCAGGCAACCACGCCGCCTCCGACAATCAGGCACCGCTGCCCTTCTATATCCATAAAAAACGGGAAATATGCCATTGCTTTTCTCTTCCTTCTGTAATTTTTATACCTGTCTATTTTACCATATAATTCTCAGTTAAGACAGATGTTTGAAATGGAAACCCGGACGAGCCGGCAGGCTTTTCCGTGATATAAAAAAAGCGGGAGCTATTGAGGGAAAATTGGACTCACGTTTTGGTTAAGGGATGTGAGGGGGAATTTTATACCAATTTTCGGGGTACATGCCTTTACGAGGTCCGTGAAGATATCTCTGAGGAGGCACAGTATACTCAATCTTTCCTGCTTTTTTATCGCATCAATACAAAACAGGGAGGGCGCGGTGGTCTGATATAGATGGCGCGCCCTCCCTTTCAATTATTATTTCTGATTAAATGTATAGTTTGCAGTCTCAGCCGGGCCCGCATGCTTATGCTGGGACAGCGGCATGACGTGCATATTGCCTCTCTGCTCGTTCTCAGCCCAGTAGATGTCATCTGCCATCTTGGCTTCCGGATTGAATTCAACACCCTCGAAAATGTGCTTCACGAATTCCTTGTATCCCACACGGTCGATTAAATGGCCGCCGTGTAAGTACTCCGGCTTGTAGTCAAGTGCCCATGCAGAGAATTTCTGCCAGTTTGCGAACATGCCAAGAACGACATCCTCGGTTACCCAGTTTAAGAACAGCTTGCCTGCACGAGGATTCTGCTTGCCGGTACGGCCGCCCAGAGTAACCCGGTATAACTGCTTGCCTCTGCTCCATGCGCCGGTCGGGCAGATTAAGGAACATTCCCCACAGCCTACGCAGCAGCATGTATCCTTGTCAATCTTGCCGTTGGCATTTAAGGAGAGAACGCCGGTTGCGTGATGCTCACAGGCATCTACACAGGAACCGCAGCCGATACAGCGGTCAATATCATAAATCTGCTTATGGATACCCATTACGCCGAAATCGTTGAAGTTTGCCTTCACACAGTCGTTTGGACATCCGGCAACAGCAACCTTGATATGGTAGTGGGACGGGAAGATCAGCTTCTCAATCTTTCTTGCCAGCTTGTAGGTATTTACATTACCCTTAATACAGTGTGCGTTTCCGATACAGGACATGATGTTGCGGGCGCCGATGGTCGGGTAGCCTGCGTCATTGGACTCCATATCCACGTTACACATCTCAATATCAACGTCCTTGATATAGTTCTTGATGTATTTGTTTACTTCTTCGATGTTCTCATACTTGATTCCCGGGATGTTTAAGGTCTGTCTTGTTCCCATATGGAAGGTTCCGTTGCCCCATCTCTGGCAGATTTCCTGCACCATGGTTAAATGCTTTGCCTCGATTAAAGCGCCCGGAACACGGAGCTGGAGCATGAACTCTCCCGCAACTTTAGACTGTCTGAAACAGTTAATTCGTACTTTTTTGATATCAATATCGTGATTCATTCCCTATTCGCTCCTTTCCTTAGTCAACCAGATATTTGGCCTGTGTATAGTTGAATACCGGGCCGTCTAAGCAAACGTAAACCTCGTCAATGCGGCAGTGTCCGCATTTGCCGACTGCACATGACATCTTACGCTCGAAGGATACCCAGATCTTCTCTTCCGGAACGCCGCATTTTACAGCTTCCAGACCGGTGAACTTCATCATTGGCGGCGGTCCTACGATAACGACCTCATAATCGCCGTCAAACTCGGAAAATGGAACCTTGGAAACGAACTCGGTAACAAAGCCTGTGTTCCAGCCGTCCTTGTGATCCTTATCCAGTGTATAGAATGTGGTGAATTTCTCATTCCACTTTTCTAAGTCATTCTTGAAAATGATGCCCTCTTCATTCTTGAAACCGCTGATTAAGGTTACGCTCTTCACATAATCAGGATTCTCATAGAACATGTTTAACATGCTCTTAACTGGAGCCAGACCGGTTCCTCCGGTGATCACTACCATGTGCTTGCCCTGGAACTTCTCTACCGGCCAGCCTTTTCCGTAAGCGCCGCGAAGGAATAAGGTATCGCCAGGCTGCTTCTCGAAAATCTCATCTGTAACTTTACCAACGGAGCGGATTGTGAAATCCATCCAGCCGTCGCCGAAAGAGCTGACAGAGATTGGAGCCTCTCCTACCTTCGGGATAGAGAGCTGTAAGAACTGTCCGTGCTCCGGTCTTATATCGGTTGCAACTTTAAATGTATACTCATGTAAGCTTTCTCTCTTAACTTCAAGAATCTTGCATGCAACAGGTTTTACTATGTTATTCATCTCTTCGTCCACCTCTCCCTATTTATTCTCTTCCGCTGCGATTTCATCGATTGCGTTAGCCATCTTCTTCACAGTAGCAGCGATGGAAATGTACTCTGGACAGCGGTCAATACATCTTCCGCAGCCTACACACATATGGTAATCTTTGAAACGTTCCTTGTAATCATGGAATTTATGAAGCACTTTGAAACGCATTCTGTCTCCGGCTGTATTGCGGAAGCTCATGCCGCCGGCCATATCGGTAAAGCCCTTTACCTGACAGGAAGCGGTTGTTCTCTTTCTCTCGCCTACGTTTCCGTTCTCATTATAGATAATATCGGTGGTGGTGAAGCAGGTACAGGTGCTGCAGGCTACGGTACAGGCACCGCAGGAAACACAGCGCTTGTTGTATTCATTCCACATCGGATGGGATTTTAACTTGGTTAAAACCTCTTTGTTCGGGATCTCCGGAACTTCAACGGTCATCTGGTTCTTCTCGATGTACTCCGGTTTGAAGCCGGTCTCGTTCTTTCCTTCAAAGTAAGGAGCAAACGCCTCATCCTTCACATCCAGGCTTAACTCGCCGTCTCCGAAACGAACTGCCATGGAATAGTCCTCAGACTTGTTGGTTCCCATGCTTACGCAGAAGCAGGTATCCCAGCCTGTTGTACATTCCATCATGACGATTTTAACCTTCTCGTTCATGCGCTTATAGTACATGTCCTCGAAGCCGCCGTTTGTTAAGTAGATCTTCTCCTGATGATGCTGTGCATGGATATCGCACGGTCTCATGAAGATTAAGAGCTTCTTGCTGGTAGCCTTGCTCTCGATGAACTCATCCTCTGTGAAATAGAACAGGGATTCTGTAATCGGGCTTAACACCTCTTTTGCAGGGAAATCTGACTTATCCATGTATTCGATCTCTTCTACCGTGTTGATCCTGTCGTACTTGATCATATCGGTATCAGAATATCTTCCTCTTCCTACAAATCTTTTCGGTGCCCAGATCTCATACTCATCCTGGAGCGCTGCAAAGATCTTGTTCGCTTCTTCAAAGCTTACTTTGTAACCCATTGAATGTATCCTCCTTTTTTTGACTCCTTCAGTCTCATTGGTGTATGATAAAGAAATTCTCAGAAGTTCACTGTAACCCCTGTATCGTATTTCTTTTCATCGATCGTAACGGTAAGCTTATAGGTTCCTTCGATTCCCTCACCGCTGACAGGGAATTCCACCGCTCTCTCATCGTGTTCTAAGAATGTGCCTACGCACATGGCCAGGAACGGACGTTTCGTGGTCGGAACAAAGTAGTGGCGTGTCGGGCTTCCGTTTTCGCCTTCTAAATTTAACATGACCAGGGTGCCCTTCTCGAAGCTTGCCTTGAATACAAGACGGTCCGCCTCTTTGGCAATCTTTGTCTTATAGGAATCCGGAACCATACCGCCGTCCTCTGCGGGCGCTTCCGTTAAGAACTCCTCTGTCACTCCGATACTGCCCAGAATTTCGCCGCGGCCGAAGGTGATCTCATCGCCTTCGTCGTACAAATGGAGCTTCTCCGCACGGTAATAGTTTGCCGGGAGATGCATCTCGTACAGGACAACGTCGTCCTTAATCTCTACGGTAATGGAACTGAGTTCGGCCGATCCATCGTCGATGGCTGCCGTCATACCCGCACCCGGCATATTCATCCATTCGCCGTTTAACTTGCCGATACCGCCGGAATGAACGAGATAGTGGCCTCTCTCATAGTATTCGCAGTTGCATATGTAACAGGAGAAGAATTCGGCGCCTCTCTCCTTGCCGTACTGCCATACCTGTTCGATGGTCATGTTGTCTGTATCAATATGGTAAATGACACCGCGGGAGAAATTATCTTTTGCTTCCAGATAATGTTCCTTCTCCTTGGAGCGCCAGTGTCCATTGTCAAAGCACATGATATCGCCGTTTGGAAGTACCATGCAGGCATGCTGCTCATACTGCCAGTCGAATTCGTCCCCGATTGGCTTAAAGAAGTATTTCTGCATATCCTCCGGCCATCCCGTCGGATCTCCGATGATCCAGTTCAGTTTGCCAGTCTCAAAATCCCGGTTGATGATGGCATCCTGATGGCGTCCGGAAAATGTCAGGGAATTCGTCTTTTTATCGTACCATACCGCATTATTATGGAACCAGTCGTGGGCATCCTGACTTCCGGAACCGCCGGCCGGGTACACAGGAAGCACATCCTGATGATCCCACTCTTTTAAGATCTCACCGGTATTTCTGTCCACCATGACACACACATCCTCTACGGTACCACGGGCCAGATGCTGGGTCAATATTAAAATATCTCCATTTTCCATCTCCCACTCATCGTGGTGATAGCCGCCCGGTATGCGGAATTCCTTATAGATCTTTCCGATCATTCCCATCTCATAGATACCGGTGGTGTGATACGGCGGAGCCACCAGACGGTCAGTTCCCACGAACAGACGGCCGTTGCGGACACGCTTTAAATCGAATGCCAGGTTCAGCGTGTTGTACCAGCGCGCATCCCCCGCATAGTCGTAAGCCGCCGTGTAAGCCGGCGAGGTCGGGCTTACCATCATGACATTGTCTTCCATATACTCCGGCGTTGTCTCGATGGAAGTCGGCTTCTTTAACTGGTCGGAAGCCTTCTCTGTCACAATCTTAACCGTCGCTGTCTCCCCCGTGCTCAGTTCGATGACTACGGTATTCTCATAGTCCTCGTACAGGCCGTAAATCGGAAGAACCATCTTTCTTGCGTCTGATTTCGGACGGTACATATAATCTCCCGCCGCTTCTTTTCCCTTCACCGTGACCTTAGCGAAGGCCGGTTTTTCATTTTCAAACATGACGAGCGCGGTAAGAGGCGCAATCAGATATGGGTTGAGCACGACAAAAGGATTCGCGATGGTATGGCTCTCCTTCTTATACTCCTCCAGAAATCTCGATTCCGCCTCATACTGCTGGTCAATGATATGTTTTACTTCTTTGTATAAAACTCCCATAAACCCTCCTGAAAGCCTGCGAAGGGGGGACGTCTCCAACATCGCGGCCCCCTTCTGCAGTCATAATATGTTCTCCTGTATCTGTTACAGAGTCCGATCCTCTTAGCAGCTGATCGTAACGCCTGTCTCGTACTTCTTGTCATCGATGATCACACGAACATCGTAGGTACCCTTTAAGCCGGCCTTATTAATGTTGGTTCTCGTGTTTCTGTCATCGGAATCAAGGAATGTACCGCAGCACATCGCCAGGAACGGAACCGCCGTCGTGGAGATGAAGTAACGGTGAACCTCTTCGCCCTGCTCTAACAGAAGCATAACCAGCTGGCCCTTTTCGAAACGGGAGAAGAATGTGAAACGGTCAATCTCGTCCTCGATTCTCGCGTTGCAGCTCTCCGGAAGCATCTCGCCTGACGGATCTAACGGGATCTCGGTATCGAATTCCTTCGTAACACCCATCTCGCCTAAAATCTGGCCTTTGCCCAGCTCTAAGTTGATACCGTCGCTGTATAATTTCAGCTTCTCGCCGCGGTAGTAGTTACCCGGTACGTGTAAATCAAGCATCTTCTTGTTGTCGCAGATCTCAACGGTGATACTCTCCAAACGGCCGCCCTGATCCTTTGCAAACGCGCCCAGCGCCTCGGAAGGATTTCCCTCTGAATCGTATGCGATACCGCCGGAATGAACCATATAGTGTCCTTCGTTGTAGTACTCTACGTTACAGATGTATGGAGAGAAGAACTCAGCTCCTCTGTCCTTGCCGTACTGCCATACCTGCTCGATGGTCATATCGTCGGTATTGATTTTATAACGTACGCCTCTGGAGTAGTTGTCTTTTGCAGCCAGATAGTTCTCTTTATTCTTGGAACCATAGTGATGGTTGTCGAAGCACATAACATCTCCGTCAGGAGTGATCACGCAGGCATGCTGCTCATACTGCCATCCGAAGTTATTGCCGACTGGTTTGAAGAAATACTTCTGCATCTCTTCCGGCCAGCCTTCCGGATCACCGATGATCCAGTTCAGATCTCCGGTCTCATAATCGATGTTTACGATGGAATCAATGTGACGTCCGGAGAAGGTTAAGGAGTTGGTGTTCTTATCGTACCATACGGCATTGTTGTGGAACCAGTCATGGTCAGACCAGCTTCCGGATCTGCTTACCGTCTTCGGATCAAGGAACTTCTTGTAGTCCCAGGTCTTTAAGATCTCGCCTGTGTTGCGGTCGATCAGAACGCACATGTCTTCTACAGTCTCGCTGGTTAAATCGTCTGTCAGGCTTAAGAGATTGCCGTCTTCCATCTCGAACTCATCGTGATGGTAACCGCCCGGGAGACGGAATTCTTTGTAGATCTTGCCGCATGGGCTGATCTCGTATAAACCGGACATGTAATATGGCATCTGGATAACTCTGTGGGAACCCATGATTAAGTTGCCGTTTTTCAGTCTCTTCACGTCGAATACACACGGAACCGTCATATGCCATCTCGCATCACCCGCATAGTCAAATCCGACTGCCAGATCCTCGCCTGCCGGAGATACCAGGATGATGTTGTCCTGTAAATACTCAGGAGTGGTATCCATAGAATAGATAACTTCCTTGCCGTCAAATACGTCCGGCACATCGATGGTGATAATATTGGATTCACCGCGGTAAGCCCGGATCTCAATTCTGTTCTGATAATCGGAATACAGTCCCACGATTGGAAGCACATGCTTCTTTGCCTTCGGGAATGTGTGGCTGATATTTCCCTGAGGTGTCTTGCCAAGGACTGTTACGGTAACTGCTGTCTCTTTTTCCGTATTGAAGCATACAACTGCGGATAACGGATTCACCAGATAAGCGTTATACGTTACCAGCGGATTGGCGATGGTATAATTACCTGCCTCAAACTTTGCCAGCATCGCCTGCTCTGCTTCGTACTGTCTGTTAATAATATGATCTTCAAATGAATATTTTACTGACATAATGATACCTCCCCGTATCTGTTCTTTTTCGTTTAGGTTCTGATTAAGATCTTATCTGTGCTCTTCCACCAGCTTGATAATAACCGGCTTCTGCTGTAAACCCTGAAGACGTCCTACTTCCTCGCCTTCTTTTAAAAGAACCAGGGTTGGGTATCCCGTTACGCCGTATTCTGCAGTTAAGTCTTTGTTCTGGTCGAAATCAACCTTTAAAATGGTCAGGTCATCGCCAAATTCCTTCTCCACATCTTTCAATACAAATCCCAACATCTTACATGGTCCACAGGTGGTAGAAAAAAAGTCTGCCAGTACCAGGCCCTTTCCGGCCAGTTCTTTGAATTCTTCGCTGTTTACTTCTTTTAACATAATCTTACATCCTTTCTATCTTTTTGTATTAATTCCACACTGTTTTCCCATTCTAAGCATACTGTCTTCATTTTATTGCAATTTTACAATAAAGTAAAATTCTAATTTTTTATCTAACAATAAAATTACGTTATGGTTAGTCATAAGAAAACAGGTGGTTAGGAATCGCTGTCTCTGCACGCATACTTCGTGCTTCTTAACCCTCTAAATTCTGTACGTAATGGGAAGCCTCCTGGGCTGCGATTGCACCATCCGCGCAGGCTGTGATTACCTGACGTAAATTCTTCGTCACACAGTCGCCAGCTCCGTAGACGCCTTCCACCTTCGTGTGCATCTTCTCGTCAACTTCCACGTATCCAAACTGGTTTAACACGCCTAAATCCTTTAAGAATTCCGTGGTCGGTGTGAGTCCGATATATTCAAACACGCCGTCACAGGAAACCGTATTCTCTTCTCCGGTCTTCGTGGATTTGAAGTGAACGCCGGTAAGCTTTGTATCTCCGGTAAAATCCAGGATATCCTGATATGGATAAACGGTTACGTGATCCATGGCGCGAAGCTTGTCGCAGGCCATGGGATCTGCCGTTAAATCGAACATGGTTACGATGGTCAGTGATTTAACGATACCGGCCAGGAATATGGATTCCTCGACCGCAGAGTTTCCTCCGCCGATTACCACCACGTCTTTATCGCGGTACTGGGCTCCGTCACAGATGGCACACCAGCTGATTCCGTTGCCGCGGAACTTATCTTCGCCCGGGATATCGAGACATCTCGGTCTCGTTCCGGTCGCAAGGATAATGGCCTTTGCCGTAAATTCCTTGTCGTCTTCCTCGCAGAGGACCTTCTTTACTTTTCCCTCATCCAAGATCTCTTTTACCGTGCCGTAATCGAACGCGATATTTTCAAACTGCTGGGTATGTTCAAACATCTGATAGGCCAGCTCCGCTCCGTTGATCGTTCCGACTCCCGGATAATTCTGAATTTCATTTGTATTAATAATCTGTCCGCCCGGGGCCAGCTTGTCGAGAAGCAGAACATTCATGTCCGCTCTCGCCGCGTAGATTGCCGCCGTCATACCGGCAGGACCCGCGCCAACAATAATTACATCATACTGTGCCATGATACATAACTCCTTTCTAAACTTACATTAACAGATTTGCTAACGGGACGCCGACTACAAGGACGATAATCAGCTCCAGGATAACGAATGGAATCGTATACTGGTAAACGTACTTGGTCGGAACCCATTCCTTGTTGCTGTGCAGAATCGCCGCGAACGGGGATGCTGCCGGTGTAATAGCCGCCGATAACAGAACAAAGATGATTAACAGCGTTACGATCGGTGCCGGGTTGGCTCCGGTCTGGATACAATATGTAACGATAACCGGCTGCAGAATCATACCGATTACCAGGCTGTTGCAGAGATTGGTTAAGAGAACCGCCATCGCCATCAAAAGAACGGTGAAGACCATCGGTGACATTCCCTGGAAAATCGGGGAAAGAACAACGCTTAAGAAAGCGGAAACACCGGTATTCTCACTTGTCAGCACGCTTCCCAAAAGGATCGCGGCAACGATGATAAAGTATGCGCCCCAGTTAAAGTTGGTGGCCATAACCTGCGGAATCTCCAAAACGCTCTTTCCGTTGAGACGGATCGCTGCCAGAGCGGCTACCATGAAAAGGGCCAGCCCCAGGCTGTTGGAGGAGAGGAACGCCATTCCCGGCAGTGACGGGAAAAGGCTCGGAAGAAGCATGCCCAGAATCAGAATCACAAAGCTGGCGCCAATGATCTTCTGTCTCGGTTCCATAGGCGGAAGCGGATTCTTATTGAGCATCTCCACATCGTAATTCTTTAATTTCGTTACATCCGGGCGAATGACAAACTTCGCAAACAGGATATTGGCCACGATCATAATGAGACCGAGTATAATGGCAACGCCCATGTAAGCCGCATTATTGACCACAATCGGGCCTCCGGGAAGATTTGCCGTAATATTGGTAAAGTTTGTAAGCAGCGCCAGACCATTCTGGGCGAACGGCGCCATCGGGAAGCCGATCAGGGACGCGACAACCACCAGGGTCAGCATGACGCGGGGAAGTGCATCTCCCTTCTTATAACCAACTTCCTCAAACACATCATAGAGAACCGGCCAGAATAAGAAGATCGCAGTAAACGGACTGATAAAACCGCCCAGAAAATAACAGCCGATACAGATTACGAACATCAGAAGCCATGGCTTGCCATTCGTGAATTTTCTTGTTAAAAAGAAACGGCCTATGTAAAGCGTAATCTTATAATAAACAAGACCGCCAGCCATAATCAGCAGGAAAAATACCTGAGCCACAACCGGTGCTCCGAATGCTTCCTTGAGCAGACCTGCCATCGGCATATAATTCGATAAACCGACCATAGCGATGGACATTAAACTCCCCCAAAGCGGATCTACAAAAGTCCAAAGATAAAGTGTTCCGATAAAGATTCCCAATACTTCCATACCAATGGAAGTAACCTCCGGGAGATTCAGCGGGAGGAAACGGAAAAATACCATAATTCCTACACCGATCAGAGAATGAATTAAAAACATTTTTTCTCTCTTACGCTCATTTTGATTCGCCATGTCTTGAAACCCCTTTTCTACCATATTGTTAAAAATATAACAATGAGGGCACAATAAGGCCCGAAAACATACCTTTTATATTTTTCCGGCTCATTTACTCCCATACATTGTTGATTTAATTTTATCATATATCTGCTCATAGAAAAATAACACAGGTTATAAATCTGGTTATTTTGACAAAATTATGATATACTAAATCCGATCTTTTATTACTATCGCAGGGAACGGAGAAAACATGAACGAATCACTCTTAAAAATCATCACAGACAGCGGAACGCGCATCACAATGCCCAAGGACATTGTTCTTAATAAAAAGTATGACAAGTATATATCAAACTATGTCTATTTGCTGGAAGAAGGAATCTGTGCACTCAACAGCATCACGAAGCAGGGGGAAGAAAAAGTATATTTATACTTCCGTCCCAACCGCCTCATCGGCTTTAACCAGTTTGTAGTCAGTGCGGAAAAACTCAACGCCAGTACGCCGGAGTTTTCGGTTGTCACAAAAACCACATGCACCCTTTGCCAGATCCCCTATTCCGCCTTTCAGGAGCTGATCGTTAAGAACCCGGAGTTTAACGCATTTTTTATAGAGACACTGGCGGACAACTATAACGATGCTTTGATACATTTTCACTTAATGCAGGAGGAATCGGTTGTGGTCCGGCTGTGTCATCTGCTGTTTGAAGTGTCACAGCTCAGGGGGGGGAAGCGGGTCGTTCCCCGTTTTTTTACATACGCGGAAATGGCCAAATACCTGGGCTGCCACTCCGTAACCGTGTCACGGATTATGGCAAAACTGAAGCAGAAGGGGTATGTGACGAAGACGCCGTCTGGAATTGCGATTGAGCAGGAGGACGCGCTGCAGGAATTGATTAATTCGGAATCCCGCTTTCAGTATTGAAAGCGGGATTCTCTTATAAGTTATATTATTATTTTTTACAAACGGTCTTAATCCAGTTAAAAAGTTCTTCCAGATCATAATCGCCTGCGTGAGGAACTCCCCATGGCAGATGATAGTCCACTAAAAGTCCTTCGTTTCGCAGTCCAGCTGTCAGTATGGCGGAAATCGCAAGGGATGTGTCCCGGTCCGCGGCTCCATGACGGATTCGGAAATACTTTGCTTTCTTTGCAATCGGATCCTGTATGTAATTCATGGGATTCATCTGTCTGATCTGAACTTCGTCCGCCATTTTCCCGGAAACCGCAGAATGTTTTAATGAAAATGATGTAAAATGACGACGCTCTGTGTCAGAAGAACCGAACAATTCATTTTCCGGGGTGGCAAGATGCACATCATCAAAGGCTGGAGCCGTCTTCATTCTCGTCCGGTACTTAATGAAAGAATCCCAGTCCAGCCCCACTGGACGGCCGTTTTCCATTGTCAGCCAGGTCAATACTTCCAGGTCAGTACCGCATTCTGCCGCACGATCAGCTGACTTAAGAACATACTCTGCAATATATTCCTTAAAGCTCCCGTTTCCGTCTTCCTTAAGGGTAAGCTGTCTCCCGGAATCTCCTACCAGTTTCAGGCTGTTTAAATAAGATGGAAAAAGCAGTTTCTCCATGGCAGATAGTTTCTTCTGCTCTTCCGACATAACACCGCTTTTCTCTCCCCAGTAGTAATCATCGAACCCACAAAATTCCCATTCATATGCCATATCCGCATGTTCCAAATTTGTAATTGGACAGTAACAGGAGGCTGCATACACATCGTCGGTTTCCTCCGCGGCTCCGATCTCTTCTAAATATGGTTCGTAATCCGGGTGATTTCCCGTTGTTCCCAGGAGTGCTGATAAGGCTCCGCCGGCGCTTGTCCCATTGGAGATAATCTTATCCACATCTCCTGGTATTTGGTCCCGGTTATGCTTAAGATAACGGATCGCTGCCTTTAAATCCACAATACAGGCAGGTGCATTTCCAATAAACGCGCCTTTTTCATCCTTCAAGCCACGGCCTCTGGCACCGGGAGAGACTACAACATAACCATTTAAAATGGCATAAAACGACGCGTTGGGCTCTCCACTCCGGTTGGGTCCCGGCGGTTCAGGCAGTCCCGGCATATAACCGCCTACCGTATTCGGAAAAAACACAGGCACCTTTTTTAACTGCTCTTTCCCGTCCGCTTCCTCATAGTACCACTCGGGTACAAAAATACTCAGACTTTGATGTTCCCTGTCCACCGGCTTTCCAGCATAGACTATATTCTCAAAGGCGCGGTATTTGATATGCTTATCCAATATGCTGATTTCCCGGATCGTATAATTTTCCTCATGAAACTTAAGTGATATGCTCATTGTATCCTCCTGTCAGTTATAAAGCCAGGAAGATGCTTCCTCCGTATACGTCACATCTCCCGGGAATACGATATAATCATCTTTCGTTCTGACGTTCTCGATCCCTTTACGGAAAACGTAATAATTTGTCTTATTCATAAGAGGATAAATCGGAATATTCTCCATGAAAATAGAAACAAGCTTTGACACTTTTTCATTATCCCCATCTTTTAAAGCTTCGTCCAGTACATTCTGGAATTCATCATCATCCCAAAATCCGCGGATATTCTTATTGCGGTTTACCTGGTTGCCAAAGAAGAACAGAATTGATCCCTTGGTTGTATACTCGTTAATCTGCATGTCCCAGGTGTCCTTCTGGGTCAGAAGTGTATTATAAGAACCTGCGTCAAAAATGCTGATTTCCACTTCAATGCCGATCTGCTGTAAATACGCCTGGATAATCTCCGCTGCCGCTTTATGAGTGCTTACGTCATCGGTAGCAAGTCTGAGTTTTAGCTCTCCAGGCTGGTATCCTGCTTCTGCCAGGCAAGTCTTTGCCTTTTCCTGGTCAAACGCATAAGGATTACTGTTTTCCAGATCATCGCTCCATTCAGGATTATTTGGAGTCACCACAGAACAGGCCGGATGAGCGAAGCCTTTATATACGGCCGCCACAATTGCTGAATTATCAATTGCACATGAAATGGCCTGTCTTAATGATTTGTTACTGCAAACACTTCCTTCAGAACTGTTAAAATAAAGACTGGGTGTGCTGCTGGTTTTCACTTCAAGAACATCATAATCGCTGTTGTTCATCAATCCTTCCAGCTCCGTCAGCGGTGGATCATAGACAAAATCCACATCACCGCTCTCCAGGGAAATAGTTCTCTGAGCTTCTTCCGGAATAAATTTATAAATGATACGGTCCACGTTCCTCTGCTGAATCTCGGTTTGTCCTGCATTCCAGTAGTTCTCATTCTTCTCCAGCACAACTTCCACGCCCGGTGTATAACCTGTCACCTTGTACGGTCCGGTACCTACGGGGGTAGTAATCATCTGGTCTTTACTCTCCTCAAAATCGGCTTTTGATACAATGTCAATTCTCGTAATATCGTTCCAGAACAATACATTCTGCTGCAGAATCGGAATTACCATGGTGTAATCATCCGTGATTTCAATATTATCATAATCGATATTGGTGGTATGGCGCGCAAATTCTGCAGAATCCTTTGCGTATTCAAGGCTGAATTTCACATCTTCTGTGGTTAATTTCTTTCCGGAATGTGTAGTGATATTATCATAAAGCGTAATCTTTAAATGAAGCTCATCGATCCATTCAAAGTCCTTTACGAGCAGAGGGGATACCTCTCCATTATAATCCCACTCGAACAGTCTTTCGTAGTAATTCATGCGCTGTTCCATAAATGCCTGTTGGTTAATGGTGGAAGGCTGTAAGCTGGAAGGATCATTGGTAATCTCCATCACGATTGTAGATTGTCCTTCTTCCTTTGCTCCATTCTGGGCTGTCTCTGCGTTCTTCGTATCCGCAGTTCCAGCCGTTCCCGCAGTTTCACCGTTCCCTCCGCAGCCGGATAGAACACCAGCCGTCATTGCTGCAGCCAGCAGCAGGGATACTATTTTTCTTCTCTTCATAAACTTTTCCTCCTAATTTATCTCTTTTGCCCTGATACAGGAAACAAAATGATTTTCACTCAATTCCGAAAGTTCCTGCGGCTTTTTGCATGCCTCTGCCGCATAGGGACAGCGCGCCATAAAGCGGCAGCCCGGTTTTGGCTCTATGGGAGAAGTAACCTCTCCAGTCAGTTTGACAAAATTTCTCTTTGCATGGATATTGGGTACCGGTATAGCGGATAGCAGTGCCTTAGTATAAGGATGAACCGGATTTCTGAACAGTTCTTTTGTAGCCGCCCGTTCCACCATCTGCCCCAGATACATGACGCAGATCTCATCCGAGATATACCTTACTACAGATAAATCGTGGGTAATAAACACGTAGGTCAGTTTTCGCTCTTCCTGCAAATCCTGCATCAGATTCAAAATCTGTGCCTGGATTGAGACATCCAGTGCCGATACAGGCTCGTCACATACTACAAAATCCGGATTCAGTGCCAGTGCCCTTGCAATCCCAATTCTCTGTCTCCGTCCGCCATCCAGTTCATGAGGATAGGAATTACCCAAACGTTTATCGATTCCCACCGTCTCCATGATCTTTGCTGTCTCAGTCTCAATCTCGGCTGCAGAATAGTGTTCTGCCAGCTGAAGCGGTTCCCGGATTGTTTCAATAGCTGTCATACGCGGATTTAAAGAAGAGAACGGATCCTGGAATATAATCTGCATGTTCTCCCTCAGTTCCCTGAGCTTTCTGGTACTAACCCGGGTAATATCCTCCCCCTTGAAGATGATCTTACCTTCCGTACTTTCCAACAGGTGGATCATGGTTCTGCCCAGTGTCGATTTTCCGCATCCGGACTCTCCAACGATCCCCACTGTCTTCCCCTTTTCTATGGTAAAAGACACATCATCCACCGCATGAAGCAGCCCTCTTGGGGTCTTAAAATACTTTTTTAAATGGTGTACTTCAATAATTTTTTCCATATCATGTGGCCTCCTTCCTTCCGCGGCTGCACCGGGTATAGTGTCCTGGTTCTGTTTCTTTCAGCGGCGGAACCGCTTTTTCACATGCCTCAGAAGCATACGGGCACCGGGTGTGAAACTTGCAGCCTTTTGGAAGCGCCGTCGGATCTGGAACCAGCCCATGAATCGGTGTCAGCCTTGTCTGATCATCGGCAGGGCGTTAAAAAGCCCCGTAGTATAGGGATGAGCAGGGCGGTCAAAAATATCCTCCGCAGATCCCGTCTCCACAATTTCACCAGCATAGACAATGGCCACCTTATCACACATCTGAGCTACGATTCCCAGATCATGGGTGATCAGAATCATAGCCGTATTCAGCTGCTCTTTCAGTTTCGTCATCATTTCCAGCACCTGTGCCTGTATTGTGACATCGAGGGCCGTCGTGGGTTCGTCGGCAATCAGCAGTTCAGGATTGCATGCCAAAGCCATGGCAATAACGACTCTCTGCTTCATTCTGCCTGAAAACTGATGAGGATACTGATCCTGAAAGATCATGGATATCTTCTTTCCTCTGATCTTCCTCACCTCTTTTTCCTTCATGGCCAGCAGATCCTTTTGTCCATACATGATCTTACCGTTTTTAATTTTCGCGGGCGGATCCGGAAGAATGCTCATGATTGCCTTAGCTATCGTTGTCTTTCCTGCGCCGGTTTCCCCCACTAACCCCAGTGTTTCACCTTTATTCACGGTAAACGACACACCATTTACGGCACATACCGTTTCTTCACTCAATACATACCGGACTTCCAAGTCCTCCACGCTTAATAAAGCGCGGTTTTGATGATTCGCCTCCATGGCTATCCTCCTTTATCAGTTTTTCAGTCTCGGATCCAGCGCATCCCTCAATCCATCTCCCAACAGGTTCAATGACAATACTACAATCATGATGGTGATTCCCGGATAAATAATTACGTGGGGATTACTGCGGATATAGCTTCTGCCAGCAGACAGCATGGCTCCCCACTCTGCCTGAGGGGGCTGTACGCCGAGCCCGATAAAGCTCAAACTGGCCGAGGTAAGAATAGCCGTAGCCACACTCATGGTTGCCTGGACAATGATAGGGGAAATCGCATTTGGAAGGACGTGCTTAAAAATGATCCTCCGCTCTCTCGCATTAATAGAACGGGCCGCCTCCACGTATTCCATACCCTGAACATTTAGACACGACGCCCTCGTCATTCGCGTAAATCCGGGTATCTGGGAAATTGTCAAAGCCAGAATACAATTCATATATCCGGGCCCGAGCGTGGCGGATATTGCAATGGCCAGTAAAATAGCAGGTACCGCCTGAAGCACGTCCAGAAGACGCATAATCACCATATCCACCTTTCCACCATAGTATCCGGACACAGCGCCCAGAATCACTCCCAGCGCGGCGGCCAGCGCCACAGAAATAAGTCCCAAAGTCAGAGAATTTCTGCCTCCGTAGATCAATCTGCTTAACATATCACGTCCTAAATTGTCTGTTCCCAGCCAGTGTTCTCTGCTGGGTCCAGCCAGTGTATTGAATAAATCCTGTTCTTCATATCCATATGGAGCGGCGATCGGCGCGAAAACCGCCAGAAGAGCGGTTATGATAAGAACGATCAGTCCGGCGACAGCCAGCTTATTTTTTGCCAGACGCTTCCATGTCATAAAGAACATACTCTCTTTTTTCTTCATCGTATCCATCGTCTACTCCTTATTTTACAGTTTTTGCCGTCTTATAACGCGCCTTGATTCTTGGGTCAATGTATGCGTATAATATATCTACAGCCAGCATGACCAGGCTGAATGTAAGGGCGATATATAGGACACTCCCCTGGATTACCGGATAATCTCTCTGATTGATCGCCGTAACCATATACATTCCCAGACCTGGTATGGAGAAAACCGTCTCCGTCACAACAACTCCCCCCATCAGCCAGCTGAGAGTTCCTCCCGCCGCTGTAACCACAGGAATCAGAGCATTTCTCAACGCATGGACATAGGTAACCTTAAACTTTGACACGCCCTTTGCTTTGGCAGTAACGATATAATCCTGCCGGATTACCTCCAGCATACTGGAACGCGTCTGTCTCGCAAGACCGCCCGCAGCTCCTATCGCCAGAGATATGCAGGGAAGCAGGGATTCCTTAAACGTTCCCCAGCCGCTGGAAGGAAGCCAGCCAAGTTTCAGGGCAAAGACAATTGACAGTACAAGTCCAATCCAGAAACCCGGCATGGAGGCTCCCACCAGAGCCGCAACCATGGAGGCATTGTCCACCCAGGTATTCTGGTGTGTGGCGGCCAGTACCCCCATTACCGTGCCAAATAACACTGCGATAATGGTGCTCTCAACCGCAATAGCAAAGGATACTTTAAACCGTGCAACAATCTCCGTTGACACCTCTTTTTTATTTACATATGAAACGCCAAGACTTCTGTCTACCAGAAGCTGCTTTAAGTAATTGCCATACCGGACCAGATATGGATCATCCAGCCCCCACTCATCCCTTAACTCCTGTACTTCTTCTTCCGTAGCTTCCGCCCCCAGAAGATTTCTGGCCGGATCGCCATTTGCAAAATAGAGCAGGGTGAAAATCAACAGTGTTACTCCGAACATAACCGGAATCATCATCAAAATCCGCTTTCCTATGTACTTAATCATAATTCCTTCTCCACGTCTCCCTTTCTTTTTTTTCTGATAATAAACGTGCCAGTCCCATTTTCGACTATACTCCTTTTCCTCCCTTCCCCGCGCCTCCCCATAATATTATGCACTTTTATCATTCTTTTCTTTTTTCCGTCCGCGTTATCTTGTGTATTTAAGATAATCAAGACTGGTTAGAAGCGGTTTACTTGTCTGTTTTTACTGATTATACGCTACCATTCTTATAAGTGTCCAATACCCGTTTTCAATTTGTATATAAAATGTATTTTATAATAATGATATAAAACCATTGAGAATTAATTACTTGACGTGTCGCCTCATCCTGATTAAGATAAATATAAATTTCATATTTCACAGGAGGAGGAGTACCATGCCATTCCAACACAAAAAAGCACTGCAAAACTACGTTCCCAAGCAGATACCCGCAGAGAACAAAAAAGGTTATAAAACTGAATATATCTATCAGGGAGACTGGTATGTCTGGGACTGCGAACCTAAAAAGCTCCGTTTCTTCCGGATTTGTTCTCTGACCACTGCTGGCCTCATTGCCGGCTTCTTCCTTGCCGGAGCGCTTCAGCGGACGTTCTGCAATACCATTTCTTTCGTGGCAGTACCTTCGCTCCTTTCCATTGTGGCACTCATGCTGGGAACATATGGGCTGTTTTCCCCCCTTTTACGTGTTCCCAGGCTTCCTGTGTACGATTTTCGTTCCATGCATTTAATGGTACAGGCCGGATTCGCGGCCTATACCATCTTAATTTTCATTGCAGCGGCAGCCTGCTTCTCCTCTATTGCCTCTGGACGCTGGACCTCCGTCAGTCGTGAACTTTTTACTGCCCTCTGTTACCTGACATGCGGTATGCTGTCGCTCACAATTTCCCTCCGCTTTCGCAGACTTCCCTGTCATCTGGCGGATGGGGGGCGCAGTAACTGAGGGCACCTTACACTTTCAAAAATGCGGCTGCATCCGCCGACAGTCCCGGCAGATGCAGCCGCATTTTTGATTCATACATTTCCGATGCTATTCTTCTGTTTCTCCAGACCAATAATTATTTCCGGGCACTGCCGCCCGCCTCTAATTTATCTTTCACATAGCTTAAGAATTTTCTGTTCGTCTCGGAATTTAAAGTCATGTCCGACCAATAAAGTTTTGATGCCGTTTCCTTCAGAATTCCTGCCTCCGGTATCAGTACAATATTCTCGCACTGTTCATAAACTTCCTTCCAGGAGTTCGGGATAAATCCAAAGACATTTCCCTGGGAAATATAACGCAGCTTATAAAATGCGTCATTGGTCACAAAGGCACATTTCGGGATAAAGCCGCTCATCACGCATGCCTTATATTCGCTTTCATAACCTCCATCCTCGTCTTTTAAAAAACAGAATTTCTCGTCCTTTAACTCTTCAAATGAGATAGATTCTTTCTTTGCCAACGGATGATTCTTAGGAACAATAACGTAATCATACCGTGAATCAATAGTCAGTTCATGGTTAAACATCGGAATCCCCTCGTAGGCCAGACCGATAATAAAATCGAAGGCTGAGTAGGCGAAAGGTTCGCCCATGGTGCTGCCGTGCACATTGAAGCCGATCCCCGGATTCTCCGCTGAAAAACTGCCGATCAGGGAAAACAGTTTCTCATTGTAATTCATAAAGCCAATATTGATCCTCTCCATCAAGGCTTTTTCATTGGTTGGAACCTTGCATTCGTTAACCAGATTTAAAATCTGCCTCGTCATGTTAAGAAAATACTTCCCATAGCTGTTCAACACAATTTTCCTTCCATTGCGGTCAAACAGCTTTACTCCCAGTTCCTTTTCCAGACGTATGATACAACTGCTCAAGGATGGCTGGGAAACGTGCAGTTCTTCCGCCGCCTTAGACATGCTTTGATACTTCGCTATCCGTTCAAAATACTGAAGCTGCAGTAATTCCATCTCATCTCCCCCTTAGTTTTCATTCATTTCACGATTCTTTTATTATATCACTGCAGTGTTTTTTTATCGAGTATAATTTTCATTTTATATGGTAATTGACTTTCCGTATTGGACAGATGGGAATTCCGGTTTTTATAATAGAGGTATCAAAAACTAAGGAGGGTTATATGTCTGATATGATTGAAATGAACAAACCCCTGGAATGTGATGTCCTCGTGGCAGGCGGCGGTGTCGCCGGTCTTATGGCGGCCATTGCCGCAGCAGAGGAAGGGGCTAAGGTAATCGTGGCAGAGAAGGCCAATTCCAAAAGAAGCGGCTCCGGCGCTACCGGAAACGATCATTTTCTCTGTTATATTCCGGCAGTCCATGGGGATGATCCGTCTGAATTTATCCGGGAGATGGAGGAGTCACAGATCGGCGGAAATAATGATATGGATCTCGTTCGACGATACGTAGCGGAATCCTTTAACCGGGTAAAGGACTGGGACAGCTGGGGCGTGGGAATGCGGGAGCACGGCGACTGGGAATTCAACGGCCACGCAAAGCCTGGTCATCTGCGGGTATGGCTGAAATACGCAGGCAGGGAACAGAAGCCGATATTTACCCGTGAAGCTATAAAGCGGGGGGTAACGATATTAAATCACCATCCGTTTGCTGATGTGATCACAGACGGGCATAACCGGGTTGCTGGAGGCATCTGTATCGATATCACGGGAGAGGTACCCAAAATGCAGGTAATACGGGCGAAGAGCGTGGTTCTCGCCACCGGCAGCGTAAACCGGCTTTTCGGTTCTAAAACCATGGGTTGGATGTTTAATAACGCCGGCTGCCCTTCTGATGTCTGTACCGGCAGAGCCGCCGCTTACCGTGCCGGTGCCAGGCTCGTTAATCTGGACCGTACGGGTACAGGAGCTGGCTGCAAGTATTTTAACCGCGGCGGTAAAGCCACATGGCTCGGTGTATATAGTGACATCTCGGGAAAACCATTAGGCCCCTTCGTCACAAAGCCGTCAAAAGAATACGGCGATCTGGCTGGTGATATCTGGCATGACATGTTTTCTATCAAACGCAGTCAGGGTGAACCCGTATTCATGAACTGCTCTGAATGTACAGATGAACAGCTGGATTATATGCTTTGGGGATTAAGCAACGAGGGAAATGTCGGAACACTGGACCATCTGGCTTCGGAGGGCTTTGATTTTCGAAAGCATATGGTCGAATTCGACTGCAAAGATGGCGGAAACATCGGCGGCGGTATTGATATCTCTGTCGATGCCCAGTGCACGGTGGACGGTCTCTTCGCCGCCGGAGATGAAACGGGAAATTTCCGTGCCGATATGGGAGGAGCAGCCACTTATGGTCATATCGCAGGGGTCAGCGCAGCCTGCTACAGTCGTGGGCAGACACTGATTCCTGCCGAAGAGATGGAAATTGTAACTGCCCGTGCACACCATTACAGTGAAATCATTTCCAGGGACACTGATACGGCAACTCCCGACTGGAGGGAAATCAATGTGGCCATCCAACAGGTAATGACCGATTACTGTGGCCCTGAGGTGAGAAGCGAGCATATTCTCACCACAGGACTCAGCCATTTAAAGCGGCTTCAGGCGAAAGCGGCCACGGTTCACTGTGCAGACAGCCATGAATTCATGCGCTGTCTGGAAGCAGAAGATCTGGCACTGCTGGGTGAACTCGCTTTTGTCAGTGCTCTGGAACGCAAAGAAACCCGCGGCAAACACAACCGCGTCGATTACCCATTCACTAATCCGCTGTTAAACAACAAGTTCGTGACTGTCGAAAAGGTGAACGGTGTTCCCTCCACCGGCTGGCGCGATAAGCATAAATAGAAAGCGAGGTGCGGATTATGCCGCCAATTATAGATAAGAAAAAATGCATCGGCTGTCATACATGTGTTGATATTTGTCCCGTAGATGTCTATGGGCAGAAGCAGACGAAAAAACTGCCCCCTGTGATCCAATATCCCGATGAGTGCTGGCATTGTAATGCCTGTGTCTTTGACTGTCCGGTAAAAGCGCTATCTCTGCGGATACCGGCACCTGCATCTATAGTCTTTGTAGATGCGCCGAAGAAAGAATCCTGATCAGGAAACTTGATTGTCTGAACAAAAAAAGGTACCATCCGGAGTCTGTACTCACGGATGGCACCTTTTTTATTGTCCTTTATTTATAAAACCTTACTCAAAAATCCCTTAAGCCTGTCATTTTTCGGATGTTCGAAGAATTCCTTCGGCTCGTTCTCCTCCAGGAAGTATCCGCCATCCATGAACATAACGCGGGTCGCAACTTCTCTGGCGAAGCCCATCTCATGGGTAACCACCACCATGGTCATCTTCTCTTCGGCCAGATCCCTCATAACATTCAGTACTTCACCGACCATCTCAGGATCCAGAGCTGACGTCGGTTCATCAAACAGCATCACGTCCGGGTTCATACAGAGCGCACGGACAATGGCAATTCTCTGCTTCTGTCCGCCCGAAAGCTGATTCGGATATGCAGACGCCCTGTCGGCTAAGCCTACCTTTTCAAGCAGGGTCATGGCCTGGGCCTGAGCCTCTTCTTCGCTTCGTCCCTGGAGTTTTACAGGGGCCAGCGTTAAATTCTTTAAGATTGTCATGTGGGGGAAGAGATTAAACTGCTGGAACACCATCCCCATCTTCTGGCGGTGGCGGTCGATATCTGTCTTCTTATCCGTAATATCAGTTCCCTCGAACAGAATATGGCCAGAGGTCGGCTCCTCCAGTCTGTTTAAACAGCGGAGAAACGTGCTCTTACCGGAACCGGAGGGTCCGATCACACAGACAACATCGCCCTTATAGATGTCGACTGTAATATCCTTTAAGACCTCTATACTCCCGAATTTCTTGCCTAAGTTCTGTACCTGAATCAGAGGCTCTTCCATACCTCCCGCCGAACGTACGCGAGTGGTGCTTTCCATATTTTCTCTAGTGCTCACTTCTGCTCAGCCTCCTCTCCAGTAATTTTACAAGGTAGGAAAATATCATGACCATAACAAGATAAATAAGAGCCACAGCGATGAGCGGCATGAACGCGGAATACGTCCGGCTCTTGATGATATCACCGCCCTTGGTTAAATCCTGCAGGCCGATGTAACCGGCTACGGAAGTTTCTTTTAAGAGCACGATAAACTCATTGGCCAGCGTCGGAACCACATTCTTGAAGGCCTGCGGCATGATGATATACCACATGGTCTGTGCGTAGTTGAAGCCCAGGCTCCGCCCGGCTTCAAACTGGCCTCTCTCGATGGAGCTGATACCGCTTCGGAAAATTTCAGCCACGTAGGCTCCCGAGTTGATACCGAAAGCCAGGATTGCCGTAGTTACCATACCCGGATTAATCGCAACAAAGATAACAAAATACACGATCATCAGCTGAACAACCACCGGTGTTCCGCGGATTACGGTCAGATACACGGTACAGACTGCATTTAAAATCTTCAGCTTATGGGTATTCTCATAAGTAGACCGGATAATAGCAACCAGAAAGCCCAGAACGATTCCGATGAGAACCGCAAAAAATGTAATTTTCAGGGTATTCTGGAGACCGTCCGTAATGTATTTCCAACGGTTGTCTTCGATAAAGTTAAAATAAAAGTCAGCGACTAATTTTTCCCACATGGCACTCTTCCTTTATATTATTCTGCGGTAATATACTTATCCACGATCTTCTGTAACTCGCCGGATTCCTTCAATTCTTTGATAGCGGCATTCATCTTTTCAAGCAGCTCCGTGTTGCCCTTCTTTATGGCAATTGCATACTCTTCCTCGGTAAACGCTTCATCCAGGATCTTTAAGCCTTCATTCTCCTTAACGAATACTTTTGCAGGCTCACGGTCGATGATCACTGCGTCCAGCTTATCCTGAGTTAATGCCATAACGGCTTCCATACCCTTATTAAATCTCTGAACCTCAGCATTCTCGACATCATCCGCATAAATATCACCGGTTGTTCCGGTCTGTACGCCGATCTTCTTGCCTGTTAAATCAGCCGGCGCGGCGATCGCACTGCCTTCCTTCACGATAATCACCTGTGCCGCCTCTGCATATGTTTCTGTAAAATCTACATTTCTTAAACGTTCTTCATTTACGGTCATACCTGCTGCCGCGAAATCAGCTTTACCGGACTGGATAGCCGGAATCAGGGAATCGAAAGCCATATCCTGAATCTCCAGTTCCATACCCATCTGATCCGCAATCGCTCTTGCAATATCAGCGTCGATACCAACGATGGTATTATTCTCATGGTACTCATATGGCGGGAACTCGGCGTTCGTTACCATAACGATCTTGCCGCCGGCGCCTTCTGTTTCCTCTGCTGCGCTTGTATCAGCTGCGGTGTCTGCTGCTGTATCTGTGGATCCTGCTGCTGTATCTGCTGTTGTTGTCTCTGCTGCTGCAGCTGTTGTCTCTGCAGTGGAATTTGAGCTTCCGCATGCGGTCAGTGCTGCGGCCATGCATACGGCTGCTGCCAGTACTAATACGTTCTTTTTCATAATGAATCCTCCTCATATATGCACTTTTTCTGCATAATTATAGAAATAAGTATCAGTTATACATTATATAGCATTTTTGAAATTATTCAAGTGTTATTTTATCTGGTTTAGCACTGATTTATCCTCTCTGAAGTTAAAAATCACAATAATAGAATAAGCTGTTTCAAAGACGATGTTTCGGACAGCCCCTAATATGACATGTACTTAATGATCCAGCCATTCACCCGCCACCGGCCGCTTTTCCGCCGCTTCTTTCCTGCTTATCCCGGCGTTTATTTTCATACATTCTGTCGTCTGCAAGCCTCATAAGTTCTTCCATATCCCTGCATTCTCCGCTGTATGCAATACCGTAACTCACCCAGAGTTCAAACGGATATTCCGAAGAATTGGAAAGCTCTTTTAATGCCCACTGGGCATTTTTAATGCCGGCTTTGACCCGTTCGATTCCATCTTCCGCCGTCATCAGTAAAAATTCATCACCGCCGTACCGGCTGACAATATCATCCGCTCCCGCCGCTTCCTCCAGGGCATGCGCAACCGCCGCAAGATACCGGTCTCCTGCATCGTGTCCCAGATTATCATTCACCGGCTTTAAATTATTCAAATCAGCAAAGCATATATAAAAAGGAATTCCGTTTTCATAATGGTACAGCATGGCCTTTCTGGCCACTTCACGGCTTTGACAGCCTGTCAGGACATCATGGAACGCTAACTGCTCCAATTTCTGTTCCAGAATTTTATGTGAAATCAGCTCTTTTCTGACCGAATAACTCTGCCTTTCAAAATGCTGAAGCTCCGTCAGGGTATGTATATGGCTAATTCCAATATAGTATCCAATTAACACGCAGATACCCGACTTCATTCCCCAAAGCTTTATGATCGGTTCATTGCTCGGAGTAAAATAAATCAGTAAGTTTAAGTCCAGATAGATAAACAGAGAAAGTACAAGGCATAAAGAGAAGATAAGGTTCACCGGTTTGTCCGGATTCTCCTCTTTTTCCGCCCAGTCATGAAACTTATGCTGAAGCCCCCAAAAGCCCAATCCGGCCAGAACAAAACCGGCTGCAATGGGGTACGGCTTCAAACTGGCTATACTGCTACTGATTCTGGAATCAAAGGCCGCCAGAGACTGATTTACAAGCAGGGCAGTTCCCGACCTTGTAATAAAATTGAATGCCAGACCAATCATAGCCCCCTGGATTCCGCAGAAAAGGCTCATAGTCCACGGCACCCGGTACAGCAGCGCAATTTCCAGAACCAGAAACACTGCAAAAATCGTCCAGTTGATAATCAGATAAAACCGCAGCTGGGAGATCAGCATAAATACTTCGTAGTTGATAATAAAAGTCACAACACTGCGCTTCCATTTTGGAAGCTTCTTTCCGGTCAGATAATCGATGTAGGCAAACATATGGTGATTGTATATGTAATAGCATACAGCCACAAACATGGTATAATAACCCTTCCAGGACAGTACAAGACTCATTTATACATTCCCCCTTTTAAACTGCATTTTGTTAACATACATCCGCCGGTCGCTTTCCCGAAGCAGTTCTTCTAAATCAAAAGGCTCTTTGTGAGGAGCAGACACTACCCCATAACTGAAAGACGGTCTGTAGCCTTCCCTGCCGGCGGTTCCAAGCAGTTCATTTACCTTCTTAAGCATGGATTCCAACCCTTCTTTTTCCGCGCTGTTAGAAACAATCATAAATTCATCACCGCCGATCCTGGAAAGAATATCACTTTTATTTAAGCTTTCATTCAGGCTGTCAGCGATCAATTTCAAGTATCTGTCCCCCTCCTGATGGCCAAGAGTATCATTTACCTTTTTCAGTCCGTTCACATCGATATAGGCGACCGTTACCTCCAGCCCGTCCTTTTGCATGGATTCCAGCATTTCCATTGCATATCTTCTGGTAAATGCTCCGGTCAGGCCATCTATATAGGCCAGCTTCTGTAAAATCATCTGACGCTTCACATGCTCGGCCCGTTCCTCCTCCAGCCGGTAATATTCTGCTTCATAATGGGCCTTTTCAATAATTCTATGGGTATGGGCCAGAAAAAGAATAAACTGGATCATCAGGAGAATGCAGCTTCCAATTAAAAAGACGGACAACAGAGAGTAAGGCAGTACAAAGACACAGGAAGTGCTGTCAAATATCAGATATCCAAGTGCATACCATTCAAAAAAAATCAGTTGGTTAAACCGCTTTTCATCACTGGTTAAAAGTGTGATCCAGTCTGCAAAAATCTTTTTTTTCCACAGCATATTCATTAAATGAATCATAATCAATGTAATACACAAAGCAATTATGCAGTATGTATTACTGAGATAGACGTCTCTTAACATGGACCCGGTCACCAATGATACGGCCGCCATGCTGATCAGGTTAACAGCAATGAAGCAAACGCTGAAAAAATTCATCCAGAAAAAAAGATTCAGCCTGCTTCTCTTTCCAATTGACCAGAATGTCATTCCGTAGCCGCAGAATATCAAGAGATATACGATAAATAATGGCAAATGAATGTACCAGCCTGAAAACAAAATTCCCGCTTTTACAAAGGCTCTTATCATATATTCCACTTTTGTTCCCGTCTCACCTTCCCCGATCCCCGGCAGCTGATCGATCCTGAGTTCATTCATATAAAGAAGAAAAATGATTACGATCCAAAGCAGTGCCTCTCCGTACTTCATCTGCCACTTATCCCCCTTTTGCTTATTGTACAGCTATTTAATATTTTTCTTTTATTGTACCAAATAATATTCATTCTGTCTCACAGTAAAAAAAACTTCTTTCCGGCTGAAACATGGTGTTGTTCACAGTTTAACTCTGAGAAGGATTGTCTGTGAATGCAGAAAAGAGGGCAAAACACCCGAAGTAATCTTCCGGCTGTCCTGCCCTCTCTGCTTAATTACCTGAAACAGGTATTTTTCACCCTTTTCATCGTTCCTCTGCCGCTATCTCGATTCTCTGGTCCGGCTTTAATACCGTATGAACCCTTACCGCCCGTTTCCCCAGAAATTCCACTTCCTCAAACTCCGCGTTTATCCCACGATCCGTAAACTCCGGTAATCCTTCCGTTACCAGGGTTAACACCAGGTTCACCTCATAATCCACGCGGCTGGTCACTGACGCAGTCACCCTGTCCTCTGATTTCTGATACGTAAAATCGAACTCGCCGCTCCCTGTCCTTGCATGCTTCCATTCGAAACCGCTTCCCGGAGAAAATGGTTTGAAATTCAGCGTCTTTAACGGTGCGTCGTAGCGGACTCCGAGAATCTGTGTCATAAACAGACTGGCAAATACTCCGGCTGCCCAGCCGCATTTTCCGCAGCAGTTCAGCCTGACAACGTCGCCGGTCTTCGTATCGCATCGGTACGGCCACCACCACCAGGAACCATCCAGATCACAGAGACGTTTTAGCTCCGTCATAAATCCCCGCTCCCCATTCATGGTCTCCTCATCCACAACGCCTGAGAATGCAGTCGTGTATCCCGGGAAGGTCGCACCAGACTCATGGCCCCATTTGATGCCGCGGCACTCTGTGCCGTAGGTCGGATTCTCTTCACTGGAGGAAAATCTGGCATAATTTCTCACCACCGGATCGTCATACGTCTTATAGCCGTAAAACGGAATCAGCGTCGTGTCAGACTCTTCTCCGTCGTGCATCATCAGGTTTATTGTGTCCCCATTTATAATATCAGGATAAAACGTGAGAGCCTGGTCCACATACTTTTTTTCATACTCTGATATCGGATAATTTTTCTGAGTATCCCGGGTCAGGCCGCCGATTCCCTCCAGATACTGAGGACCGAATCTGCCCTCTGTCACCATATAGGTCTCAATGGCTTCTTTAATATTACGGGAAATCATCCCATACTTTTTCTGTTTCTCCTGATCTCCGAACACCTCTCCCATGAAACGGGCCATGCCGTCAAAAGCTTTCCACGCACAGATATTGGAACCGGTATGGTATTTTCCCAAAGCGAGCGCATCTGAAATCCACACCGTCGGAAACAGCCACACATCTCCCTCTTTTAAAGCAAGCACCTCCTCCAGTATCTCTTCGAAAGCGTCCGCCACCTCCCGGTGGGTCAGGAAAAACTCTCTGTCTGCCGTCGCCTCATAATACAGAACTCCCATGAGAACAGCGGTCAGGGAATTACTCAGCGAGTGGGCCACTCCCCCCTGGTACTTTGATCCCTCCGGACGGATTCCATGCTCTAAAAACCACAGACAGGCCTGACGGAAAAAGTCAGGATTCAGCATGCTGAGAGGAAGGCAGGAATAGTACATGTCTTTCATCCAGATCTGCCTCGTAGCCGGAAATGTGCCCCAGTTGGAACCGCAGATTTCACCGTCCCTGTCCATACCGACAGCCGAGATCCCCTGATATACGGCACGCTCAAAGATAGCTGCTGTCAGAGGATCCGCATCCATTGTAAGATTTCCCAGCATTCCACGGAAGTAGGCCAGGGTCTCATTGAGCCAGTGAAGCGTCCCCGCCGCTTCGATCACTTTTACCGCATCAGTCTCGCCAGGCGCATAGATAACCATAGGGAACCACTGGCCGCAGCCCTTTTTCAAATGAAATGGAACGCATTTTGCTTTCTTCCCGCATTCCACCATCGTTTCACATTCCACCATCTTCCCGCTGGCATCGGGAATCGTAAAATAATCGCTGTTCGGGGAAAATTCGGGCGGTATCACGGTCCCGCTCACGTCGCCCTCCGTCGTGTTTTCCAGATACAGACCGTATATCAGAGCCCGCGGACGAGTTTTTCCGTCTGCGGAAACAGGCGCGTATGCCAGCACCGTGGCGGTGAGACTGGGGTGGGTAAATACTGCTCTCGGGAACAGATTTTCTGCCAGATCCGACTGGCACGGCAGGGAACCACTGCAGAGAGAGACCGCTTCTCCCTCTATGGTCATTCCAAAGCAGAACGGGCCTGCCTGGCCGAAGTCTTTGGAGACCCATACTCCCGGGATATCATCACAGGTATAACAGCCCCGGTAAAAGGTCACAGTCTTCAGCGTTCCAAACTCGTCTGTATTTGCCAGAACCTTGTTATTGGATATGTCATAGGAAAAAGTCTCGTCCGGCAGCTTCTTCGCATAATAGCTTTCCCGGTTGCCGCATTCATACTTCCCATCCTTCACAGCGACAGAAAAAAAAGGATTGACGGGTGCATGAACCATATCTTTGATCGTTGTCATCATCTTTATCTCCTCCAAAATAGTGATCGCGCTTATTTTCTCAGCCTTTGACGCCCGACATGGTGATACCCTCGATCAGATACCGCTGTCCGACGATAAATACCAGAATAACAGGAATCAGCACGAGGCAGGCTGCCGCCATCATTAAGTGCCACTCCGAACGGTAGGAGCCGGTAAAGAGCTGAAGCCCCAGGGCTACCGTATACTTTGCCTCATCGTTTAAATAGACCAGAGGCCCTAAAAAATCGTTCCATGTGTTCATAAAGGTAAAAAGTCCTACCACAGCCAGGGATGGCTTTGTGATCGGCAGTATAATTCTTGTAAATATCTGAAAATGGTTTGCACCATCCAAATACGCCGCCTCATCGAAATCTTTTGGAATCGTCATATAGAACTGACGCAACAGAAAGATGTAGAATGCACCGCCGCCAAACCAGGCCGGGGCAATGAGCGGTACAAAGCTGTTGGTAAATCCGATGGCTCTCCACATCAGAAATGTGGGAATCAGAGTCACAGCGAACGGTAGCATCATGCTCCCCATGATGCATGCAAATACCACATTTCTGCCTTTCCACTTAATTCTGGCCAGTCCGTAGGCGCAGACCGAGCTTGTAAGCATGGATCCGGCCACAACCAGAGCTGCGATGAAAAGAGAGTTTCTATAATAGGTAAAGAACGGCAGAACCTCAAATACTTTCCTGTAGTTCGACCACATCATCTTATCCGGAACCCATTTCACCGGCACCATAAAAATTTCTACGGGAGTCATGAGAGAGCTTCTCACCATCCAGACCAGAGGGACGATGCAGAAGAGGCTGCCAGCCACCAGCACGGCATATGTAATCACCTTTCCGACTGTTTTCTTCATTTTTGCACTCAACATCATTCACCTCCGTAGTAGACCCATCTGTTCTGAAACTTGAACAGAATTGCGGTCAGTATCATAATGATCACGAAAAGAATCCAGGCGATGGCGCAGGAATTGCCCATTCGCATAAACTGGAAGGACTCCCGGTATAAGTAGTACACATAAAAGAGGCTGGCATTATTGGGACCGCCCTGCGTCATAACGTAAGACTGTGTAAAAATCTGAAATCCATTGATAAAGCCCATCACCACGTTGTAAAAAATAGTAGGGGTCATGATGGGAACAATAACGTGGAACATCTTCGCCAGAACGCCGCCGCCGTCGATTTCCACGGCTTCTATCAGCTGCCTCGGCACGTCCTGCATACCGGCGAGAAAAATCACCATGGTGGAGCCCGTTGTCCATAAATTGACAAACACCAGCGTAGGCAGAACTGTAGATTCTGAGGACAGCCACTTATTCGGCGGCATCCCCACCGCCTTTAGCAGGCTGTTGGCAAGGCCCACATCCGGATTAAATATCCACATCCAGATCGCGCCCATGGCTACAATGGGAATGATGGACGGCAGATAAAAAAGTGTTCTGAAAAGTCCCTTTCCCTTCACGCTTTTATTTAAAAGAGATGCAATCAAAAAGGCAAATACGATCGATGTCGGAACGGAAAGGACTACGTAGATGACTGTCACGGTCAGTGATTTGTAAAAGTAGGGATCCTGTCCGGCAAACAGCCGCACGTAATTATCCAGCCCGACAAAATGGCTCTCCTTTACAATGCTGTAGTTGGAAAAACTCATGATAAAGCTGATTATCATCGGAATTGCGGCAAAAAAAAGAAAGCCCAGGATACAGGGAAGGCAGAAGAGAAAGCCAGCCACGTTTTCACGTTTTTCCCTGTGGGTCATCTTGATTTTTCCTTTCATTATGATACCTCCTGTCTCCGGCCGGACTGCTCCGCCGGTATGGCGGGCCGCCCGATTCCAAACGGCGGCCCGCATGCCCGGATTGCCGCAGCCTCTGTATTCTGCGCGGCAATCCTTTACTATACTGAGATTTCATCAGGAACGGTTTCCGGAGTACGTACCGTCAACCAGCGGATCTACGCTCGTCTTGATCTCAGTCATCGCCTCCTCGGCTGTCTTATCTCCCGCCCATACCTGCTGCAGGGCCGCCTTCACCATCGTATCAATCTCATTGAAATTCTTTACGTCGATTTCTGTCGCAATTACCTGATGATCGTAGGTGGACTGGACAACGGCATCCTTAAATCCTTCCGGACGCGCCGGGAACTCCTCAGAAGCCCAGAAATCAAGTTTTTCGTCGTTGGTATAATATTCCTTGTGGACAGGAAGCCAGATGCTTCTGAACATTTCCGTAATCTCCGCAGAACTTTCCGGATTGGTGATCCATTGATAGAGCTTCAGAGTTTCCTCCAGATGCTCCGTCGCCTTAAAGATGATCAGAGAACCGCCGTCAAAAAACGTGGTGTAATTCTTGTCAATCGGGAGCACACCTACACCTCAGTTGATGCCTGCCTCCGCCAGATCCAGATGGTTCCAGCTGCCGTCGATGTACATGGCCGCCTGCCTGGAGGCCAGCGCGGTTGCGGCTGCGGGCATACTGTTGGACTGGATTGCAGTCGGAGCCACGTGATATACATTGATCAGGTCTGCAAAGTTCTGGATTACCTCCGCTGCCTTCGGATCATTTAAGCCGAATTCTGTCATGTCTTCATTCAAATAAGCGCCGCCGTTGGAGTAGATAAACGGCATATACACATTCCAGTTCGGTGCGAACATTACGCCGTACTGAGTGATGTTATTGGCGTCGAAAGCCGGATCTTTGGCATTACGTCCGGCGGAATCCAGCGTCAGCTCCTGGGCTTTCTCCACAAATTCCTGCCACGACCACGCGTCCTCCACCTTCGTTGGCGGTGTATCAATACCGGCGTCTTTAAACAGATCCTCATTGTACATCAGAGACAGGGTGACATTTGCCATAATGGGGCCGGCAGACTCTGTCGGCGACCAGTTCCACCAACAGGTTTCCAGATAATCATCCACAGAAACCTCCGGGTCGTCCTTGATCAGATCGTAAAAGTTATAGATCAGTCCATCCTCGCCAAACTGACATTTCCATGATGCAGAGTAACTGATATCCGGCGTCTCCCCCGCCGCAATCATCGCGTTTAGCTTGGTAAGGAAATCGTCACTCGGAATGTGCATGGCCTTCACCTTAATATCCGGATTGGCTTCCTCAAACGTCTTTACCGACGCTTCAATCGCCGTTTTCTCCGCGCCGCTTCCCCAGTAGGTAAAGGTGATCTCCACAGGTTCTCCTCCGTTTTCGCTCTGGGCTGTCTCTGTCTTTCCCTCCGCAGTGCCTGCCCCTGCAGTCGTGGTATTCCCGCCGTTTCCGCCGCATCCTGTGAGTAACATGGTACCTGCCGTCAATAGTGCTGCCAGCTGCATCAAATGATTATGCTTCATAAATAATAACCTCCCATTTTTAATTTCTGATTCCTGTCTGTTATCGGCCGTTTGATTGGAAAAGCTTTTCGATACCTTTATTTTAAAGGCTGGAGCCGGTGACTTCCATATGGTTTTTATTGGAAAACAGCACTTTCATTGTTTATGGTCAATGCTGAACTTTCCAATTACAAAAAAAGGCCTCAGAAAACTCAGGCCGTCTCTCTTCCGGCTTTTGTTCCGGGAGAAAGCTTCCGAGTATTTCTGCGGTCCTTTTTATAATCTTACAGCAGATGTATGATCCAAATCCTGTTTATTTAATGCGGGAGACTGCCTCCCTGTTTCGGAATCGTGACGACCACCGCAGTTCCTTCCCCCAGCTGCGAATGGAGAGACACACCGTAGGCATCCCCATACAGGATCTTAATGCGCCGGTCCGTATTGGCCACTCCGATGGAAGTACCGGTAAACCGGAGTACTTCTTTTACCCTCTGCTGTGTCATACCCACTCCATTGTCTTCCACGGTAAAATAGATATTCTCTTCATCGGTTTCCGCGCTGATTTCCAGGATACCTTTTTCTTCAGAATTCTTAAACCCGTGAACAATGGCGTTTTCAACCAGAGGCTGAAGAAACAGTTTTGGGACCTCCTTGCCCAGCAATTCCTCCGGAATATCGAAATTTACCTCAAACTGGTTCTCATACCGGATCTGCATGATTTCAATATAGCGTTTCAGCCAGTCAATATCATCTCTTAAATACACCAGCTGCTTTCTGCTCTGACTGGTATACTGGAGCATCCGGGACAGATCCACGATCATCCGGCTGGCCTTGGGGGTATCTCCCGCCAGGCACGTCCAGTTGATGATATTCAGGGTGTTATACAGAAAATGTGGATTCAGCTGAATCGTCAAGATCATGATCTCAAAATCCTTCTGCTGCAGCTTCACTTCGTAGTTCTCGTGAATCAGAGCCTTGATGTTGCGGCTCATCTCATTGAGCTTTTCGTAAAAGAAGGAGAACTCATCTCTGTCGTCATAGGTGATCATGCTTCCGAACTGCCCCGTCCCCACCTGATCGATCATATGGATCGTACCGTAAATCTTCCGGTTAATATAGCGGGAAATCATATAGGAGGAGACCGCAGACAAAAACAGGAGAATCACCATGATAGCGATGATATAGCTCCGTAAATTTCGTTCCACATCTTTAATCAGCAGGTGGACCGGAACCCGGGCAACCACCAGCCAGTCCGTTATCTCGCTCTGGGCGTACGTTACCATATACTTTTCCCGCCCGTCCATTTCCGTTGTGTACCCGGAATTCGTCCCCTTCTTAAGCGTTCCCAGCCAGTCCGCCTGATAGCGGTGGCTGGCGTCATATGCGGGATCAGAACTGCATATCACGTTTCCCTCTCGGTCGATCACCAGATAATCCGCGTCATTTACGATGTCCTTTGCCCCGTAACGCCGGATTAAGGACATCAGAAATTCTTCCGTATAATTGATCACTAGGATGGGCTTCTCCACAGTCTCACTGAGCCGCTCCACCCGTCCGCTGGACACATCACAGAAATTCATCTGGCAGACAGCGGTAAAGAGTGAACCGTATTCCACCTGGGTATCCGTCAGATTACTGATTCCGAACATTTCGGTATAGCTGTAGGTCGGAATCCAGCAGACCGAACCTTTCGCCTCCCTTGCTTCCTTCTCGAGTCTGGAATTCATAAAAGCGCCCCTGGGATAAAAGTTCTTATCCTCCTCTCCGAACCGGAAATAGGATGTGACCAGATGAACGGAATAGATGTTGCTGCCCCAGGGCTTATACGCATTTAAAATGGCAGTAATCCGGGAATTGGCGTTCATGAGGGAGACTTCATCCGTGCTGTCCAGATTTTTAAAGATCTCGTAAAGACGGGAGTCGATATTTAATTTCTGAGCAAATTCGTCGATATAGTCAAATTCCTTGTCCACAATCACACTGCTCTTTTCCACGCTTTGCAGGAAATATCCCTGTGCCTGCTCCGTAATGGATTTGACGGAATTGCGGTAAATCAGAATACCAAAAATAACAAGCGGCACGATCGTGAGAATAAAAAACAGGAGAAGCAGCTGAGTTCTCAGCTTCCAATATATCTTTCTCTTATACTTCTGCTTCCACTTTTTCATAGGACATCACTCCGTTCTGCCGCTCATTTTCCTGTATTCCTCAGGTGTCATCTCATAGTAGCGCTTAAATGCACGGACAAAATAATTGGCATCCCGGTAACCGGTAAGAACCGCGATATCCCGAACCCTGGATTCTGTCGTAAGCAGCAGTTCTCTGGCCTTTTCCATCCGTATCCTGATCAAATATTCGGAAAACGTGCTCTTATACGTATTTTTAAACAGCGTACTGAAATAGGACGGGTTAAAATGGTATTTCTCTGCAACGCTTTCCAGATTAATCTCATCCATATAATGATTTTCCAGATACTCCCCACAGTCGGTCATAATATCCCGCCCGTTTCCCTCTTTCTGGCAGTTCAGTTCCTTTCCCAAGTCCAGAAAGAAGGCGTAGAGGCTTCGTTTCAGCAGCGTCAGAGTCTCTGCCTTCTGCAGACTGCTGATCTGTAAATTAGCCTCTTTTTTAAAGTTTCCTGAGATGAGAACCTCGAAATTTCTCATGATCTGAAACAGTGCAAATATCACTCTCTGCTTTAACAGCACCGGAGGCGAAAAGAGGGTTTTGACCCCTTCATCGATCTCGGCAGCCAGAAGTTCATAGGCGCTCCGAAGTTCCCCCCTCTTCAGTCCTTCCACAACGGGAAGAACATGGTAAGTGACTGCATCGGAATTTTTACCGATCCGTTTTCCGATGGTTTCCTCTGAGAGCAGTGTCCCCGGTTCATAGAATTCGTACTGGCTGTAACGGACTGCCTCCTCATAGGATACGGACGCCTCCTCATAGAGATTGTCCACCATGCCGCCGGGAGAACCGATCATTTTACCAGAGGGCAGAACCGATCTCATATGGCCCTCAATGACAGCCCACCGAGCCGCACTCATGGGTTCTCCTGACAGCAGGCAGACCGCCATCATATCCGGCTGATGCTCGAGAAAGAAGGGGTAGGAGGAACAGGGGTCCAGGGATTTTTTCATCTGATATTTCAGATCGTTTCTCTGCTCCTCACTCAGTTCTCTTCCTCCGCCCGCCACATGGCAGCAGAAGATATACCCCGGCCGTTCCAGCTGAAACATGTCTTTCAGCCTCTCTTTCCCGGCAAAATCCGGTTTTTGTACAAACAGGTTCATCAGGTGATCCATATAGACCGGCATCGTCTCTGTCAAACGGTTCTCAATGCTTTCCTGTCTGTTCCTGCTTTTCTGACGCGCTGAAATTCTTTCTGTGACCTTATTTAAAACCGTCCGGATCTCATCGCTGTCCACCGGCTTCATAATGTAATCGGCCGCCTGATATTTTAATGCCTCTCTGGCATAGTCAAACTGTCCATAACCGCTTAAAATAATCACCTCAACGTCCGGATTCTGTGCCTTCGCTGCCTTTAACAGTTCTAAACCGTTCATATTGGTCATTCGGATGTCGGTTATGATGACATCGCAGTCCACCAGTTCAATTACTTCCAGAGCAGTCACGCCGTCATCCGCCTCCAACAGCATGTCCTCCGGCCTCATGGCAGCCAGAAGGTTCATAAGACCTTTTCTGTGGTCCGCTTCGTCGTCTACAATCAATAATTTATACATGGCTTACATTCCTTTAAATGTCAGTGGCAGCGGAAGATTCTCTCTGTACAATTTCGATTTCCACTCCATTGGGATCTCTTACCAGCATACCGGTCCAGTTCAACTTCTCCACCCAGACCGGCTCCATCAGTACTTTCACCCCATACGCAGTACATCGGTCTAACAGTCTGCCAATCTCATCCGTTGTCAGAGCCATATGACGATAGATGCCCTTGTCATCCGACGGTTCCGTATGCGCCGGACTGTCGTTATAGTACTCAATCAGTTCCAGACGCGTACAGCCATTTAAGTTAAAATACGTAAGTCTGTGGTCCCCCATATCCACATCATACAATTTTTCCAGTCTGAGCACCTCCTCATAGAATCGAAAGCTTGCCTCTCTGTCCGCCATGTTTACGGTTATGTGATCCAGGCCTGTAATCATGATTATCTCTCCTCCTTTTATAAATGCTTTTCTAAAAGTCATCTATAGTTTACCACGAGTTTCTTTCGACTGTCAAACCATGAAAAATGCTGACTGAATCCTGATAATCTGACAGGAGCTGATTACAGCTGTAAGTTCCCCATTGACTTATCCCCCTACTGGAATTAAACTTTAGAAAGACACAAACCCGACTGTATAAATATTAATCTGAGGTAATCAACATGAAAGAATTCATTATAAAAACAGCATGGATGATGGTTCCGCCACAGCCATATTCTGCTTTTCATATCTGTATTACAGCTGTAGGCTTTCTCATTGCCGTGCTGGCAGCTTATGTTCTTTCCAGGAAAATGGAGAGGAAGTTTTTTATACGGCTGCTATTTTTCTGCGGCGTTATCCTGACCGCAAGCGAGATTTATAAACAGCTGTTCCTGTATTACGTGGTAAATCAGGAAAAATACGACTGGTGGTATTTCCCGTTTCAGCTGTGCAGTCTTCCCATGTATTTCTGCCTGCTCCTGCCTCTCGTAAAAAACAGGAAGCTGCAGCTGATCATTCTTACCTTTATGCAGGATTTTAATCTTCTGGGAGGTATTATGGCTCTGGCGGAGCCCTCCGGCCTTCTTCATCCCTACTGGTTTTTGACGATGCATGGACTGCTGTGGCATATCCTGCTGATCTTTATCGGGCTTTTTATCGGATTTTCCCATGAATCTGATTCCAGTTTTACCGGTTACATCAGGACACTGCCGCTGTTTCTGCTCTGCTGCGGGATCGCCACGCTGATTAATGTAACGGCCAAACCGCTGGGACAGGCGGATATGTTCTACATCTCCCCCTACTATCCCAACAATCAGGCTGTATTTTACACCATTTCACAAAAGATTGGCGTGCTGCCCGGAAATATCATTTATCTGCTCTCGATCTGTATCGGCGGCCTTTTATTTCATATGATTTTTGCACGGCTTTTCAGGCATACAGAATAATTGACATTTTCGCCTGTAAGTGTTATCATAGTTGCTTATTACAGGAGGGATCATGATGTCAGATAAAATAGAAGAAAAAGTACAGGAAGCACTTAACAGGCACAACCGCGGATACAACTGTTCCCAGTCCGTTGCCTGCACATTTTGTGAAGAACTCGGAATCGACGAGGCAACCATGTTCCGGATGACAGAGGGTATGGGACTCGGCATGGGAAGTATGGATGGAACCTGCGGAGCCATCGGTGCCGCCGCCGTTTTGTCAGGTATGAAAAACAGCACGGTGCATCTGGATCATCCGGATTCCAAAGCGGTCTCCTATAATGCGGCCAGACAGTGCTTAAATGAGTTCAAAGAGCAGAACGGCAGTGTAATCTGCCGTGATCTGAAGGGCGTCGATACGGGAAACGTTCTGCGCGCCTGCAATGACTGTATCGCCGACGCGGTGCGGATTATTGAGAAGGAGCTTTACGGGGAAGGTGAGGAATAAACCGGCAGTCCCCTTCATATCCGGCTCCGCTGTATTATGATATAACAGAAAAGAGCAAAGCAGGAGGCAGGGTCTTAAATGGCCCTGCCTCTTTCTGCTCCCTGCTTATTCGGAACCAGCCGTCACGGACTTCTTAGCTCCGCTCACACGGCCGCATCAATATGCGGCGCCGCGTTTCGACAAGTCTGTCTCATAGCTCATCATATCGTTAAATATTACAAACTCCGGTTTCGGTAAGAGGAACGGCTTTACCGTTCTCCGCAGTTCCCCGGCAAACCGCGCGCAGACTGCATCTCTCTCCCTCTTCTCTTCCTCATCAAGCGGCTTGAGCAGGTAATCCAGAGATAAATGGTATCGGAATGTATCATGCCAGGAATGCCTGATTCCGGTTACCTCCGCCACTTGATCCCGGTAGGCGCGCAGCTTGTCCGCGCTCTCTTTATCGTGGGGTTTTAATATAATCCTGATCTCCTCACAGTCCTCAACCTCCACGAATACCCCTTCCGGAAGCGGCACAGCAGCAACGCGTTCCTTCAGAATACGGTCAATTCCCTGAAAGGTTTCGTCCGCTGCCATTCCCTTCGGCCAGTACGGCGTTCCCCGGTCGATCTCCCGGCAAAGGGTCAGCACCGTCATATGGAAGGACGAGGGCGGCAAAAATGCCAGTTTTTGATAAAATCCGCACTTCTTCAGCGCCTCCTGGACTCTCACGGCCTCATCAAAGACCGGCCATCTCTGATCATTTAAGTAGCTGACTATGGTATTTCCGTAATAGGGAAGCGGACTGCCGTTTTCATCAAATTTATATACTGCATCCTCTAAGATCATCGTAATTCTTTCTCCTTTATCCTCTTTCTTTTAAAGCCGCGCTCTTTCTGCCATATACAAACACGATTGTCGCCGTCGATACAATCATAATAATCACAGAATAGACGAATGTCAGCATCTGCGCTTCCGGAGATGAATCCGGACTGGTTGCGGTATTTAAGACAACGCCCAACGGCTGGAACATCGGATGGAATAAGAACACGGAAACATTGTATTCGGCCAGCTGCTGGATGAAGTTCAGCAGAAATACGGACAGGATCGTCGGCCACAGAATCGGAAACAGGACCTTTAAGTAAGTCCTGGCCGGCGAAGCACCCAGATTCTTGGCCGCTTCCTCCAGGGAGCCGTCCAGCCCCGCATAGGCGGCCTTTATCATCCTCAGCGTATAGGGCAGTTTTAAGATAATATAGCCTATCAGCATAATGTAGACCGTTCCGGTCAGCGTCGTCCCGAATGTAAACGGAGTCGGCTTGTCGAAGGTCATGACCAGGCCGAGGGCGATCAGGGTTGCCGGTAAAAACCACGGAATCTGCAGCAGCATCTCCAGCGTTCCCGTCAGCCTGTTGTGATATTTCGTAAGGATTCTGGCTATGAACAGCATGATGGTGACCACAGTCACCGCGGCCGCGGCCGAATAGAGCACACTGGTGAGAACCGGCTTCAGTCCCGTCGTCGAGCGGAACACAGTTAAGTAATTGTTGAGTGACAGATTGGAAAGACTGATATTTCCGGCGTACAGATCCTGAACCGACATAAAGGAGAAGATAAATACGAACAGCAGCGGAATTGTCTGAACAAGAGCCGCAATGTGCGCCGTCACTGTAACGATACCGTTTAGAACCGGATTTTTAATTTTCATTTTCTTAAGCGGGGTTTTTACTTTTGAAACCGACACGTAATTTCCCCGGCTCTCAATATAATTCGAGATTCCCAGCACAAGAATCGTTATGACTCCCAAAAACAGGGCCAGAACGGCCGCATAATTCCTCGTCGTCAGTGTCTTGGAAAACGACATGACCAGGGGATTGATCGTCTCAAAGTTTTCGCCGCCCAATACCTGAGGTGTGGCAAAGGCTGAGATACCGACAATGAAGGTCAGGATGGAGGCCGCAAAGATGGAGGGCTTTAAAGTCGGCAGTACAACCCTGCTCAGGATCTTTTCTGCACGGACTCCCATATTCTGGGCCGCCTCGATGGTCTGGTAATCGATATTCTTTAAAGAATCCCTTACAAACATGATATGGTTGGAGGTTCCCGCGAAGGTCATCTCAATCAGCACCGCGCCAAAGCCCCGAAACCAGTACGGATTCATATCCGGATAAAGCTGCATCAAATTAGCCGTCAAAAATCCCTGGCTGCCGAACAGGAAATTATATGCCGTGACGAGAACCATTCCGTTACAGATTAACGGGGAGTGGAAGGCGATATTCAGCCATTTGGAGCCTTTGATATCGAAGTAGTCCAGTACCAGAATTTCAAAAATACCGAGCACATTGACCGTAACCGTAAGCGATACGGCCAGTACAAAGGAATGAATCAGCGCCCTCACCACCCTGGCGGAATGCATGATCTGCATGACCGGCTTCGCGTCAAATTTTCCTTCCGGGAACAGCGTGATTTTGAGCAGGGACAGATTCGGAAATAGCAGGAAGGTGAAGATGGCCCAGCCCAGCACAAAGGTCAGCAGGGTAAAGCCCAGATTCTTCTTAAACCGGTAATTCGCAGAAAGCTTCTCCATACCTAACCCTCCCTGAAAATAATGAGATCGGCCGGGTCGATGTACAGAACTGCCTCCGTGCCTTTTTCCAGCTTTTCATCATTCTTTGTGTTCACACTCTTGATTTCCGTATCCCCCGCAAGAAATGTTCTCCTGGTCGTAATTCCATAAAACTCTTCCGTCTCAAATCTGGCCTGCAGCTTATAATACCGGTTCTCCTCCCCAGCGTGGACGGATTCCTTCACATTTTCAACTCTCACGTAGATATGGTCCGATGGATTTAAACCGGCGCCTTTGTTCTGCTCGTTCAACTGGGTGATCAGACTTTCTGTCATACGGTTCGTATCGCCGATAAACGTGGTGACAAACTCTGAGGCGGGATGGTAATAGATTTCCCTCGGCGTTCCCACCTGCTCAACGCCTCCATTATGAAACACCGCGATCTGGTCGGAAAGCGTAAGCGCCTCCTCCTGGTCGTGGGTGACATAGATCATCGTCGTTCCGGAGGCCTTCTGTATCTTTTTCAGCTCCAGTCTCAGAGACTTGCGAAGCTTTGCATCTAAGTTGGACAGCGGTTCATCCAGAACAATGATCTCAGGATTTAACGCCAGGGCGCGTGCAATGGCGACTCTCTGCTGCTGTCCTCCGGATAGTGCGGATACATTTTTCTTCAGCTGCTCGTCTGTTAAATTCACCATGGCCGAGACTTCCGCGACTCTCTTACGGATCGCGTCCTTCGCCCACTTATTCTCTTTCAGCCCGAATACGATATTTTCTTCCACTGTCATGGTTGGGAACAGGGCATAGCTCTGAAATACCATCCCAATCCCCCTTTTTTCAATCGGTTTGTCGGTGATGTCTTCCCCTTTTACCACGATGTTTCCTTTCGTGGGCTTGATAAAGCCCACTAAGGAACGCAGCGTCGTAGTCTTTCCGCAGCCGGAAGGCCCCAAAAAGGTAAAGAATTCTCCTTTTTTTACTTCAAGAGTTAAATCCTTTATAGCGGTAAAATCACCGAATTTAATTTCTATATTGTTAAATTTTATCATGAGGACATTCTCCTATTCCTGCAATCTATCTGCACATGCCCGATTAATAGATTTCAAGCTGAATCTTTGCCACCCAGTCATCCATCATTGAATTTACGTAAGCCCAGTCCGCTTCCTGCGGTTTATAATGCTCCTTCACCTCTTTGATGATCGGAACCATACTGTCCTCAGCCTTTTTATTTGCAACCATATTGCCGTTTTCCGCTGCATATGCACCGATCACTTCCGCACTGCCCAGCCAGTTTGCAAAACGCATGGATTCCTCCACCATTTCCTGGTCTTTATTTGCCACAACGGCAATCTGATTCGTATTCGTAGGCTCTCCCACCTCGGTATAGACAATCAGTGGTTTTATGTTATAGCTCTCGCTCTTTCCTTTTAATCCGGAGGCAAAGGTAAATGTAATCGGCACTTTGCCGGAGGCCATGTTTCCAAAATCATTCTCTCCCTTTGGAGTCTTATAGCCATTGTCAAAGTAAGCTTTTATCGCCTTCCAGCCCTCGTCGGAAACGCCCAGTTCACCTGCCGGGTCCAAATACTGGACGAGAATCCCGCCCACGATGGCCCGGTTGGTATTGCCGTCAAAGGTTGTCGGAACCGCGTATTTTCCGTGAAATTCTTCTTTTTCCCACAGATCCTGGTAACTCTTCGGAGCGGTTTCTTCCGTATAAACATCCGGATTGCAGACCAGCAGCTTGGGCTGAATCTCATAGGACCAGGAATATCCGTTTTCTTTGGAAAGCCCTTTCACATCCTCAGCCCATTCCGGCGTGAACTTTGCCAGGGATCCGGCTTCCGCCATGGCGGTAAACTGATCCTCCGAAGGCCCCCAGATTACGTTGGTTGTCGGATTATTAATCTCAGATATGACGCGTGCCGTCGCATCTCCCGCTCCCAGCGCTACGATTTCCACATTAAATCCGGCCTCCTGCGCATGCTCTGAAAGCCAGACGCCTCTTCCGTCGCTGGCATTGTTCGTGACAAGCACAAGCCGTTTGCCGGTCGGCTTCTGGGACAGTACCGCCTGATTATCTGCAGGCGCCTCCTCTTCGCTGTTCCCCTGTGCCTCCGTCTGCCCTGCATCGGTCTGCTTTGCCGCCTCTGTCTGCGCCGCAGTATCTGACGGAACCGCCTCTTTCTTTCCGCATCCTGCTGTACTTACCGCTGCTGCCGCCAAAATTCCAATTAAAACCGCATTTTTCAATTTCATTTTTCTTCCTCCATTTGATTTAAATTTTTAGCAATTGAATTTGTTCATAAGTGAAATGCCTCAATCTGTCATAAAACGCACATACGTCCTGTCATCGAAGCTTGTCTGACCTTTTTTTACACCCTTGGTCGATAAATATTTCTTATAACAGCCCGGGTCATGAATCAGAATTTCTTTTAAATTCTCTTCTGTCTTTCTCAGAGTTTCTTTCACCTCCGGATACCCGTCGCTCGTCAGAATCACTTCATGAGCACCCTCTCTGAGCCGGATCACTTTTATCAGGCTTTCCGGTATGGCCTGTCCATTGAAGACGGAGTATCCATATTCCGTCGTGTCGTCGTTGGCATAGATTGTCGCCCGCAGAATCCAGGGCAGAATAATTTCCCTTGCAGCATCATGCTCCTCCCATTCTTCCCGGTACAGACCCGCCGTATTTCTGCGTTCCTGTTCCAGCGTTGAGAGAATCAGGCTGCGCATTTCCGAAAGGACGACATCGCTCTTTTTCGGATTCAAATATACCTCGCCATCTACGACCGCCTGACAGTCGCCTATCATCCATATTTCCCTGTAAAAAGCGGAATAGATCACACAGGCTGCCTGGAGCCCCTTCTCTCCTCTGTCGTACGGGAAATCAATCTGGTCATAAAATGCAGTAATCTCACCATTTACCCGTTCCACAATCTCTCTCAGCGGTTCATCACCGCGCAGCGTTTCCAACACACGGTAAATGATTTCGGAAGCCAGTTTTCCCGTTGTCTTTCCATTATAAAGAAAATCAGTTTTCGATGTAACTCCGTCAATTACCGCAATATAATTTTCTGATTGAAAAAAGGCGTCTTCGCACAACCGCTCATTTACCTTGCCTTTTTTAAACGTTTCCAGAATTTTTATTGCCACCACCCCCTGTCATGTTTTATGATCTGTCAAACAACAATCTTTGTTATGTCTCTGTCCTCGGTCAATGCGGCGGTCATATCTGCGGCGTCATAGTCTTTTGAAGCGCTGATCATCGTCTGAAGCTGAATTTTTTCGCCCATCCGCCTTGTTTCCATGGCCAGGATCCGATACCCCCTCTCCTCACACAGCTTTTTTACATAGCCTGTTGTCTCTCTGCTTTTTTGAATGTCATCTATGTACTCGACGATTATCTTCCTGTCCTCTTCCTGCTTATCCGCCAGCACTCCGCGGCGGCCCAGAAAGACTTCCACCAGAATAATCATTGCCGTTGTTATCACTCCGATCAAATACATACCCGCGCCTTCTGCCATGCCTACTCCGACGGTGGCCCAGATTCCGGCCGACGTCGTCAATCCGCTTACCCTGTTATTCTTAAACAGGATTACGCCCGAACCGATGAAGCCGATGGCGGTTACCACACCCGCGGCCACACGCGACGGATCCAGCTTGATATATTCCCCCAGCACATCGTAAAATCCATATTTCGATATGATGATCATCAGCGCGGACGAGACCGCTACAATCACATGGGTTTTACTGCCGGCCGCCTTATTCCTGTTTTTACGTTCATACCCGATCACCCCGCCGCATATGCCGGCGGCCAGGATTCTGAGCACATACTCCAGTTCTGTCATAACGGCAAGACTCATACTTTATCCCTGCTTTCTTTTATTTACTCTTTCCTGTATAGTCTTAGTATACTTCCACAGCGCCCTGCTTAACAGATAGGAAACGCTACAATACATTGCGTTTTGTCTCCTAAATAAGTGTAACTTTTATTGAATTTTACAATTGGGCTGTTTCATTATTTTAAATTTTACATAAATTATGGCAACATTTTACCGATACTCTTCTGAACTGCTCGTTTATATTTTAACACTTTCACCATATCACATTTTTCTTTGCAGTAATACAAATTGCAATTTTCTTAGTGAACGGATATAATGGCTACAGACTGAAAACCATGAGGAAGGAAATCAGAAAAGAAGGGGGGTGTTTGAAATAAAGAAAAAATCGGAACCGATGCCTTACTATCATAAACCGCCCATGCGGTTTCGCGATTTTGAGATTCATTACAACCGGGACTACTCCTTAAACCATATCGTGAGAAATAAGCACAGTTATTATGAATTCTATTTTTTGATTTCAGGAGATGTCACTTATTACATCGAAGACAGGGAGTTTGATTTAAAGCCGGGCGCTATCATACTGATCGCACCGGAGCAGTACCATCAGGCCACGATCAATACCCGGACGGGACAGGCGTATGAGCGCTACGTTCTATGGCTGGACCCCGAATATCTAAAGCGGCTGTCCACGGATAAGTCGGATCTGCTGCTGCCTTTTCAAAAGACTTATATTACCAGTGCGCATATTCAGCTGACCAGAGATATGCAGATTCTGATCAACAATCTGCTGGAAATGATTTTGACCAGCTCCGTCTCTAAGGAGTACGGCGCCGATCTTCTCACAAATTCCTATATTATAGAGCTTTTAGTCCACATTGCCAGGATGAAGCTGTTCCAGCAGGATACGTACTTAGACCAGCGGCTCAACGATAATCCGGAAAACAGCCCCATCATCACCAATACTCTCAACTATATCAACAGCCACATCTATGAGGATATCAGGATTCAGGACATTACCGACTATCTCTACATCAGCCGCTCCTATCTGTCGAGGGTATTCAATGAGGAGATGGGGCTTTCCGTCCACCAGTTTATCGCAAAAAAGAAGCTGTTTCTGGCCAGACAGGATCTGCTCGGCGGGACGCCTGTAAAGGAGATCTGCCAGAAATACAGTTTTGGAAATTACAGTTCTTTTTACCGGGCCTTCCGGACGGAATTTGGACAGTCACCAAGGGCTGTCAGAAAAAATGTTTAAGAGGCTAAAGGGGCTGCGGGCACCGAAGAGGGGCGGAACTGTAGCGCAATACGGGAAAAAGGGATTGACACACGTTTTATTTTGTGTTATTATGCCTTCATCAGATAAAAAAGAATAGTTTTATCCCATTTTAAGGAACCATATGGTTTACTGTTTCTGGAACTAAACAGCCCGCCATATGGTTTTTTTGTTGCCATTTTTTCAATCAGGGAGGTTATTTTATGCAGAACAAACAGGATTTTATGAAGACAAAACCGGTTTTTCCACTTTTATTGTCCATGGCGGCGCCGATGGTGCTGTCCATGCTGATTCAGTCGCTTTACAACATTGTAGACAGTATCTTTGTGGCCCGGCTGGGAACGGAGGCGCTTACTGCGGTCTCTCTCGTTTACCCGCTCCAGAATATTGTCCTGTCGCTTTCCGTGGGTGTGGGCGTCGGTATCAATTCGGTCATCGCCAGAAGACTTGGTGAACAGAAAGCGGAGGAAGCCAACAAGGCCGCCTCGATTGGTATGGGACTGACCTTTTTGCACTGCATTCTGATCATCCTTTTCGGTTTGCTGGCAACGAGGCCGTTCCTCTCCATCTTTACTTCTGATGAACAGACGCTTCAATGGGCCTGCCGCTACTCATACATCGTCCTGTGTTTCTCCGCAGGCAGTCTGATTCATATTTGCTTTGAAAAAATATTCCAGTCTGTGGGAGCCATGTTCCTGACGATGATTTCCCTGCTGGTTGGTTGTATTACGAATATTATTCTCGATCCGATCCTGATTTTCGGATTGTTCGGCCTTCCCGCCCTGGGCGTCACCGGTGCAGCAGTCGCAACAGTGATCGGGCAGTTCTGCTCCCTGTTCGTTTATCTTGTGATATATGCAAGAAAAGATATCGGTATTAAAATTAGTCCGAAATACTTTTCTCTGGATAAAAATACGATTTTGCAGATTTACAGCGTGGGAATCCCCTCTTCCCTGATGCTGGCAGCACCTTCCCTCATGTCGGGTGTTCTGAATTTTATGCTGACCGGATTTTCCGATATTTACGTGGCGATTCTCGGTATTTACTTAAAGCTACAGACATTCCTTTACACGCCTGCCTCCGGTATCGTCCAGGCGCTCCGGCCGATCGCGGGTTATAATTACGGGGCCGGCGAACGGGAGCGGCTTCACAAAATAATCCGCTGCAGCATGCTGCTGGTTGCCGCCATCATGGCAGCCGGAACCGCTGCGGCCCTCATATTCCCGGAACAGATCTTCTCTATATTTATTGATGACGCCGCTCTGATCGGTCCGGGCAGCACCGCACTGCGCATCATCTGCCTCGGCTTCCTCGTATCCTCCGTCAGCGTCGTATACGCCGGAGTGTTTGAGGCACTGGGCTGCGGCAAAAAATCACTGCTGATCTCGCTGATACGGCAGATTATCATCATCATTCCCCTGGGCTTTATCCTGTCCCGAATCTGGGGGCCGGTCGGTATCTGGGTATGCTTTCCAATCGCAGAATTCCTGGCGGCCGGGACGGCGCGTTTTATGGTGAAAAAACAGAATATTTGATGTGGTAAAAAGAGTTATCATTTCGCCTGCACACTTCGATTTGCACAGAAATGACAAAAAATCCGATGTGCCCAGCACATCGGATTTTCCCTTTAAAAGCCTGTTTTCGCCCCGTCATTTATACTTCTGTTTCGTCATACAAAATCTCATCAATCCTTCTCAATTCCTCTTCCGTAAACGCCATGTTCTCCATCGTCTTTAAATTCTCCACGATCTGTTCGGTACGGCTTGCCCCGATTATCACAGATGTCATGCCCTTCTTCTGAAGAACCCAGGCCAAAGCCATCTGAGCCAGGCTTTGGCCGCGTCCGTCGGAAATCTCCATCAGACGCTTTGTAATCACCTCCACGGAACCGGTCACATGATTTGCATTTAAAAATACACTTGCCCCGGCTGCTCTGGAGTCTGCCGGAATTCCATTTATGTACTTGCCGGTCAGTATCCCCTGTGCAAGAGGTGAAAATGCGATCGCCCCCACGCCGTGCCTGTTCAGCACATCGAGAACCGCTTCATTCTCCCTGTGAATCATTGACATCTGCATCTGGTGAATCAGACAGTGTATCCCCATTGTGTCAAGCATCCGAACCGCATCTTCCGTCTGCTCCGCGTTGTAATTGGAAATTCCCACGTATAACGCCTTTCCGCTCTTAACAATTCCCGCCAGAGCGTCCATCGTCTCTTCCAGCGGGGTATACGGGTCCGGTCTATGGTGGTAGAAAATATCCACATAATCCAGCTTCATGCGTTTCAGACTCTGGTCCAGGGACGCCACCAGATTCTTCTTCGATCCCCATTCCCCGTATGGTCCGGGCCACATATAATAGCCGGCCTTTGTAGAAATAATCATTTCATCCCGATAAGGCTTCAATTCCTCTGTCATCACACGTCCGAAGGTTTCTTCCGCGCTCCCCGCCTCCGGACCATAGTTATTTGCCAGATCGAAATGTGTAATTCCCCTGTCAAAGGATTCCAGCAGCATCTCCCGGCATCCGGTAAAATCCGATGTATTCCCAAAATTATGCCACAGTCCCAGCGACAGGGCCGGAAGAAGCAGGCCGCTCTTTCCGCACCGGTTGTATTTCATGGTCTCATACCGTTCTGCCTTTGCAATGTACTCCATTTCTCGCCTCCGTCTTATTATCGTAAGTTTCTTTATCGTATTACAGTACTAGAAATCCGCCAGTTCGTCAAAATTACGCTTTAACCCATCGGCCAGAACTCTGGCATCCTGTCCGAATACCACCCACTGGATTCCCTTGTCCACAGCCTTTGCTGCCTCTTCCCTCGTCGCTCCGATGGCCGCTCCCAGAGTCAGGCCTTTGGCCCTGACCCGTTTACAGATATCGTCGTAGACCGCTGAGAGTTCATACTGCTTCTCCCCTGTCTGGCCATTAATAGACCTTCCTAAGTCCGCGGCTCCAATGAACAGGGAATCAATTCCCGGCACTTCCATGATTTCATCCAGATTTTCGTATCCCTCCAGCGTTTCTATCTGCATGATCTTAAGCACACGGCCATATGCAGTCTGAATATACTCATCCTCGTTGATCAGTCCATACCGTATGGCTCTGATCGGTCCCTGGCCGCGCACTCCGCCATAATCGGGATAGGAGCAGGAACGAACCGCCTCCTTCGCAACCTCTGCGCTGTTCGTGAACGGAAAGATAATTCCATCCGGTCCCATGTCAAGGATCGCCTTCATGGCTTTCGCATCCACTCCCGGCACTCTGACAAATGCGGCACAGCCCGCCCCCTGAGCAGCCACGATGTGATGAAAGATTTCCTGTCTGTCCAGTGGTCCGTGTTCCGCATCAATCCACACGTAATCGTAACCAATATACCCGGCCATCTCACTTACCATGGGATCAGCCATATTCAAGAAGAATCCTTTTACCAGCTTTCCTGCTGCTATCTTTTCTCTGATTCTGTCAGCATGATTCATTCTATTTTCATCTCCATTTCTGTCCGAATTTTACGGACTCTTTTTTTCACCCCTTAACCGCTCCCAGCGTCACGCTCGATAAAAACTTATCCTGGAACATAAGGAATACAATAATAAGCGGGATTGTCACCAGCGTACAGCCGGAGAGCACCAGTTCCCACGGTACCGACCGGGCGGAATCCGTCTCATTTAAAGTCGGCAGGATGACCATAATCGGCATCAGTTTCTGCTTCGTCAGCATCATCTTCGGATACAGCAGCTCATTCCATTTGCTTAAAAACTGCAGAATTGCAAGCGCACCGATGGAGGGGGAAGAAATCGGAAGAACGATCTTAGAGAAGATTCTCCACTCCCCGGCTCCGTCGATTCTCGCAGCCTCGATCAGAGAATCCGGAATCGACATCATATACTGGCGCATCAAAAACATGGCAAATACATTGGCCGCCCCCGGAATGATCTGCACCCGGTAGGTATTCAGCCACTTCATTTTGGAAAAAATCAGATACAGCGGCGTGATGTTTAACTCGGCCGGTATCATCATGGTGATAAGGAGCAGCAAAAACAACACATTTCTGCCGCGGAATTTGAACTTTGCAAATGCATACCCCGCCATGGAGGCCAAAAGGCAGGACAGCGCCGTATAACTGGCCGCCACAAAGATCGAATTGCCAAAGGTTCTTAAGATCAGGCCGGAATTAAAGCTTAAAAGGCGCTTAAAATTCGCAAGTGTCGGATGGATCGGAAACCCGGCAGAGTTTGTATACAGCTCCTGGGAAGTCTTTAAAGAGCCGGTAATCATGATAAACACCGGAAACACTGCTATAAAACATGCAAAGATAACAACGGCATTCAGCAGAACCGCTTTCCCCTGTCTTTTCGTCATTCCTCATCACCTCCCAAAACCTTCAGCTGAACCAGTGTCAGAACCAGAATCACTGCCACCAGAATCCACCCGGCTACAGACGCCATTCCAAACTGGCCCCCCGACATACTGTTGATGATCAGGTTGATATAGGGCGCAACCTTCATAGACGGATCGTAGTTCTGTGCAAGCAGCAGATTCGGCTCCGTATAGATTTTAAAGGAACCAATGGCGTTGGTGATAAATGCCACCATGAATGTGGGCTTCATCATCGGAAGAATAATATGCCACAGGTTCTGGAGCCCGCTGGCTCCATCGATGGAGGCCGCCTCCGTGATATCCTCTCCGATCGTCGTCAGGCCTGATAAGTAGATGATAAAATACCAGCCGATGCCGCGCCATGACAGAAGTACCACGACAGTCCAGCGCATCCAGGCCGGATCTGTCAGAAACGGAATTGTCTTTCCAAGTATCTGGTTGATAACGCCGACTCTCTCACCGAAAATAATTTTGAAGCAGAGGGAACTCGCAACTACCGCACAGATCTGCGGCAGAAAAATAAGCGGTTTATAGATGGAACGCATTTTTCCCGCACTTTTTGACTTAACGGCCAGAGCAAGCAGAAACGAGAACGCCATCGTCGGAATAAAGCTGAAAATAAAGTAAAAGACTGTATTCCCCAGACATTTCCACATTGTATCGTAATGAAAAAGATTTTTATAATTTTGCAGTCCCACCCATTTTGCCGCGCCGTATCCGCTGTATTTGAAGAAGCTTAAGCCCAGGGAGTAGAGGGCCGGCCAGAGAAAAAACAGCAGATAAATTACCATAAACGGCAGCAGAAACAGATAGGGGACGGCGGTTTTCTTTAATTTATACCGGTTCAAACTGTCTATGCCTCCTTGAGTATCGAATTGTATTCAAGAGAAAAGGCGACGAAATGCTTCATCGCCTTTCTCCCTGCACACTTGCCGGATCGGCCCATTCTACCCTTTTATTCGAACGGATTCCCGATCTGATTGATCATATCATCCTGAGCCGCCTTCAACGCCTCATCGAGTGTCATATTCTCCTGTAAATACTCATCAAGATACTGAAGAACAATCTTCTGCTCCTGGGAAGAGGCTGGATTATATGGGAAAATCTTTAAATATTCCATGGCTTCACTGTTCACCTTGCCAAGGCTGCATGCATAATATTCGTTGTCACCGTTATAGTACTCGTCTTCAGCTGCGGATTTCAAAGCCGGAAGTACACCGGTTACATCGAAAATAATCCTGGCTGCCTCCTCGTCGAAGCACATCTTTGTCATAACCTCCGCTGCCAGTTCCTTATTTCTGGCTGCTGCCGGAATTACCCAGATTGCGCCGCCGGCGTCAGAACCTTCTCTGATTTCTTCCGGCCATGGGGCCATAGCCCATTTTCCCTTCTGGCTCTCAAGGTTAAAATTCTTAAAGTCTGTCTTGAACCAGCCGCCGATGAGCTGGGAAACGATCTCACCATTATCAAATGCCGGCGTCCAGTCTGCAGACCACTCCGCCGCGCTGGACATCACATCAGAATCATACAGCCTCTTCATCCGTTCAAAGGTCAGCTTAACGTCTTCATTGGAAGCCAGGTTATAGTTACCGTTTTCATCACAGAAGCCCGCTCCCGTACCGCTTAACATCATCATGAAATCATATCCCTGAGTCGGTACATTATAATTTTCCATGCATGCATTCGGATATTTCTCTCTGATTTTTTCTCCGGCCGCGATAAATTCATCTATTGTCTTCACTTCCCGCACATCCACACCGCACTCCTCAAAGATATCCGCGCGGTAGAACCACACTTTTGGCTTAACCTCTCTCGGCAGCGCGTAATAGGTGTCATCGTACTTCATAATACTCTTTGCGGCGTCGATAATCCTGTCCTCGTATTCCGCTATGTAATCATCTAACGGATAAAGAACGCCTGCCTTTGCAAATTCGGGAAGCTGGGTGTAATTCAGGCGTACAATATCCGGAACATTTTCACCGGAAGTTAATGCGAGTCTCAGTTTATCCGCTACATCGCCGTCTCCGCTGCCTCCCAGCTGTACTTCAAAATCCACCTTTTCCGCCAGATCCGGATTCTGTTCCAAAAATTTGGCATTGATCGTTTCATAGTTTTCCGTGGAAGGGAATACCATCATGGACAGGGTCGTCTTCTCCCCCGATGCAGCCCCGCCTGTGGTCTCCTTCTTCTCTCCTGCTTCAGTCTGTACCGCAGACTCTCCGCCCGCCGGTGCCTCACTCTTTGTCCCACAGCCCGCAAGCATGGTTCCCACCATCATCGCACTCAGTGCAAGTGCCGTAATTCTTCTCCTTTTCATAACTCATGTCCTTTCTCTCGTGGTTTTTCATAACTGTTCAAGTAAATACTGGCCAATATCTCTCTTGTTTGTAACCCTATTATATTGGATTTACAATTTTCTGAACATATGCTAATATTACTATATTCTTTAAAATCCTACGATTTGTTGGGAAACACACTGGTAATTTATGGAGAAAAGGGGGATTTTCATGTTTCATCTTCTAATTGTCGAGGACGAAAAACGAACGCGCGAAGGTTTATGCCGCCATATCGACTGGAACGGAATCGGAGTCGACCCAGTAACTGCTGTCGCCGGTGGAATGGAGGCGCTGCTGGCAGTGGATGAAATCCGCCCCGACATTCTGCTGTCCGATATCCGGATGCCTCATATGACCGGCATCGAGCTGGCATCCATCATCCGTAAAAAATTTCCCAGATGTAAAATCATCTTTCTAAGCGGTTATGCAGACAAAGAATATCTTATGTCCGCCATTGAGCTGAAAGCAGTCAACTACATAGAAAAGCCCATCGATCTGACTGAGATACGGAATGCGGTGGCAAAAGCGGTGGTGCAGCTGGAATCCGAGCTGAAGGACGAGCTGATCCACAGTGGGTTTCAGAAAACGCTCCCTATTATCCACGAAGAAATCGTCTCTGCCCTCATCTCCCCGGATTTAAACTGGGAAAAGTTCAGCCAGGACTTTATCCCCCTCTATTTTACCTGGAGTAAAATAGGAAATTATTCTGTATCCTGTATCCGGCCGGGCAGAAAGCTTACCAATGATTCAGAGGCAAAGAAATTTCTCGCCTGTATTTTAAAAGCGCTTGAGAAGGTTCCCGGCCTGACCTCAGATGATTATCTGTGTACCATGATGTCACCCAAGGAAGCTGTACTCATCTGCAGAAACCTTTTATCCCCGGCCATATCCTCCGTTTTTAAAGAGCTAAACGCTGCGTTCACGGAAAACAGCCTTCCGGAGGCTTCATTCGGAATCAGCCCTCCCTGTCTCTCTCTCACCGGAATTTCGGAACTCTATCACGCGGTATCCCGGAGTACAGAATATGAAAGCTTCTATTCCGAGAAATACGGAATCTTCGATTTAACAGTACCGCTTCATGCAAAAGAAGCTCCTAAGAATCTTTTCAGTTCCAAGGAGCTGACTCTGTCCGGTGCAGAGACGCTGTTTGATACCCTGTCCCGTGAAAAATATACGGATATTCCCTTTATTCGCGGGGAACTGTATAAAATCTATATGATGGCCATAGAAAAAAGCTGGGATGAAAAAGTGGTATCCTGGGATGAATTTGAGATGTTCTCTTTTGAGGAATACAGGGAATTGATTTGCTATGAAGTCAATACCATACAGCTTCTGGGAAGCGATATCTATGACATTAAAATCAAAAATGCGGTACACTATATCCTGTGGAATTATTCAGATGCAGACCTTTCCATCAAAGTCATTGCAGACCACGTAAATCTGTCTCAGAACTATTTAAGCACACTGTTCAGAAAACAGACCGGCACCACGATCAATGATTTTATCTTAAATATCCGCACGGAAAAAGCGTGCCGCCTCTTAAGCGGAACAGATCTAAAGCTTTATGAGATTGCGGAGAAAATCGGTCTTTCAGACGCCAACTACTTAAGCACCGTCTTCAAAAAACGGTATGGTGTCACGCCCACACTTTACCGAAAAACCGTACAATGACCCCGGACGGAGTACGGAAAAGCCCTGCAGAAGGAGAATACCCATGAAAATAATCCGTAATATCAAGCGCTGTTTTTCTTCCATGAATTATATGAAGAAGCTGTTTTTCTCTTATTTCTTCATTATCTTCCTGATACTCATGATCTTCTCTATGACCAGTTCCTACTATTCATCTAAATCGGAGACGAAGCAGGCGCTTTATACAGCCAGGAACATGCTGCATCAGACGACGGAATTCCTTAGCTACAAGGTGACATCCATTAAAAATATCATCAACGTAATCAGCGCTGATGAGACGATTCAGACGCTCATTGCTGCAAGTGATGAATTTACCCGGGAGAGCCAGAACAACTGGATTATTTTAAGCACCACCGCCAAGAGTATCATGTATAATGCCAACACCTCCAAGGACATTCACAATATCCGTCTTTACGCGCTCGAGGGCTCCATCTCTTTCGAAAACAGTAAGGAATTCAGCCAGCTGACCGACGAGGAAAAAGAACGGTGGAATGAACGTTCAGCTGAGAAAAAAAATATCAGTTCTCTGTGGCTTCCCGCCTCGTTTTTCAGTTCCTCAGATAAACTCGGGGCAATCACCTATGTGAAGAAAATTCCGGATTCCAAAAACCTCAATCAATACCTGGGTACTCTGACTGCAACCATCAACAATTCGGCCTTCCGGGATGTGATTGCCCAGGCGGCAGCTACTCTGCATACCTCCGTACTCCTTTATAATTCTTATGGGGAGACGATCATGTATCACGGAGAAGAAGGTTTCTTTACTCCAGAAGACATTGAAGCGCTTCAACTGCAGACAGTTTCCGACACGGATTCAGAGCTCCAGCGGATCAAATATCATGGAGAAAATTATTTTATCGGAATCCGGCCCATCAGCGGCTGCGACTGGACCCTGGCTATTTTAACTCCCTCCTCCGATATCTTAAGTGCTACAAGGCGTTATCAGCAGCAGACACTGATTCTCGTCATTCTGCTGATTGTTCTCCTGATTCCGGTACTGTACCGGACTTCAAAACAGTTAAGCTCACGCATCTATGTGCTGAAGGAATATATCTCCAGAGCCGTGAACGCCAATTTTGAAATCGAACCGTTTTGCAACGGAAGTGATGAAATCGGTGTTCTGACAGACAGCTTCAATGATATGGTCAGACAGATTTCCGGTCTTCTGAAGGAACAGTACAAACTGGGATATGAAATCAAGGATCTGGAATTTCAGGTGCTGCAGTCACAGATCAATCCTCACTTTCTTTACAACACCCTGGATATGATCTACTGGCTCGGAATCGACAGTCAGACACCCGATGTAGCTGATGCCGCCAGGGAACTTGGCCGTTTTTATATGCTTAGTCTCGGCCATGGGGAAACCATCGTCACAGTAAAGAATGAGCTGGACCATGTTGCTGCTTATGTCAATATCCAGAACATGCGGTTTGAAAACCATTTCAAACTGATCACCGATGTGCCGGAGGCACTATACAACTACAAAATCATTAAAATCATTCTGCAGCCCCTGGTTGAAAATGCGATTCTCCACGGACTCCGTGAAAAGAGTTCTGAGTCCGGAACGATCACCATAAAAGCCAGGCTTGATGACGGTGTTATCACAATCTCCATCGAGGATGACGGCGTTGGGATTCCGCCTGAAAAGCTGGACTCCCTTCTTACCAAAAATGAAAAATCCGGATACGGCGTATGGAATATCCATGAGCGGATCCAGCTTTCCTATGGATCTCAGTACGGCCTCCGCTACACCAGCAGGCCATATATTGGAACCACAGTATATATCACGTTTCCAGCGCTGTTATAAGAATAGGGCCAACTGCAAAAAAGAAGGAAATCAGACTTAACCGGTATCTGCGCAGTGCAGTACCATGATCTGATTTCCTTCCTTTTGTAAAAGATTATCCCTAAAGTTAAAAAGCAGCTTTCTGCTACGGCTTCTTATCCGCCGTATCACTCTGGCTCTTTCCCTCCTTCTTCAAAGCCTTCAACTCAGCCTTTACATCTTTCAAAAATACATTCCATTCATCCTCATGCGCTACAAAATACCTGGGGCAGTCCTTGCCCGTAGCGTCATAATGGCGTATCACGTCTTTTTCCGTCAAATCCAGTTCCAGGCAGAGCCAGGCAGTCAGCCTGACCAGCGAATTGTATGTAGCATCCGTAAACTTTCCAGTCTCATCGGGATGGCAGTTCTCAATGGAAACAGAATCCAGATTCTTTTCCTTCGATGTAGAATAAGCGATCTCATCAAGCGGGATTCCCTGAAGAATCTCCCCGTCAAGGCCGATCACGAAATGACTGCTGGCCGAGGTCGCATTGTCTCCCTTCTGGTCTTTTAAGTTATTAAAATAATTCCAGTTCTGCTTCGCACTCGTTCCCGGATTTGCGACATAGTGAATGATGATCTCATTCACCTGTTTCATCTTGATTCCGGGTCTGGAATACGGATTCACTTCAAAAAAATCCTGAGTGATCCAGTCCGGGGCCACAAGTGCGCTCAAATCAATCTCCCGCCGCGCCGTCCTGCTTTCCACATACAGGCTCAGTGCACCTAAAACCGCTCCGGTCAGAAGAGCCAAAAACGCGGAAAAGATTCCAAACAGGATTCCCGCTTTCCGCCGCTGCCTCTTAAGCCTTCTCTGTCTTCGTATTCTGGAGCGCCTCCGCATCTCTAAATCTTCGTATCTTTCCCTATCCTGCTTCATTCGTAATGGCTCACCTCGCCCCCCGTTTTACTCTTACATAAGTGTAAAGCGTGAGGGCCTGAAATGTCAACATTCATACTATTAAGCTTTTATTACGAATTTCTTCCTGTTTTTACAGTAATTCATTAAATTTTGCAGCTTTTTAAAACATCAGGCTTTTCCCATGTATATACTGACAATAGAATAGTTATTGATCAGGAAGGAAGGCATCTTATGAATCCAAATCATGAATCATGCCAGAGCCCCTGCCCGGGCTGCTGTCCAAACTGCTGCCCGAACTGCTGTCCTGCTCCAGGGCCAGGACCATGCCCGTGTCCAAACGGCTCTGTCGGGCCGACAGGACCTCAGGGACCTCGCGGTGCAACTGGCGCAACTGGTCCTCAGGGGCCTCGCGGCGCTATGGGCCCGACGGGGCCTCAAGGGCTTCGCGGCGCCATGGGCCCAACCGGACCTCAGGGGCCTCGCGGTGTTATTGGAGCAACTGGTCCTCAAGGGCCCCGCGGTGTTATTGGCGCAACCGGACCTCAGGGGCCCCGCGGCGCTACTGGCGCAACTGGTCCTCAGGGGCCCCGCGGCGCTATGGGCCCGACGGGGCCTCAAGGGCTTCGCGGCGCCATGGGCCCAACTGGGCCTCAGGGACCTCGCGGCATAATGGGACCAGCCGGACCTCAGGGAATCACAGGACCGCCAGGCCCCATTGGTTCCAGAGGTACGGCGGGGCTTCAGGGGCCAACGGGCGCCCAGGGAGACAGGGGACCGATCGGGCCTACCGGGGCCCAGGGCTGCAGGGGAGCCACTGGACCTGCCGGACCTCAGGGTGACCCGGGACCAACAGGTCCTCAGGGTGTCAGGGGGCTCAAGGGAGATACAGGCTCCCAGGGGCCAACAGGGCCTGCCGGCAGTACCGGACCCGCAGGACCTCAGGGAATTGCAGGACCTACCGGACCGGAAGGACCCATGGGGCTTCAGGGACCTCGCGGCGCTACTGGAATCCAGGGATTGCAGGGACTGCCGGGGCCGGAAGGTCCGAGAGGAATTCAGGGCAGCACCGGACCTGCCGGACCAACTGGAGCTGCTGGAGCCACAGGAGAGGCCGGGCCGACTGGACCGAGAGGGGATCAGGGACCGGCCGGCGTACCAGGACCAGCAGGAATTACCGGAGCGACAGGGCCCACAGGCCCTACAGGCAGTACAGGCGCGGCGGGCGAGGAAGGCCCGGCGGGCGCCACCGGAGCTACCGGGGCCATGGGACCGGCCGGGCCGACTGGACCAACCGGAGAAACAGGCAATACCGGACCTGTGGGCCCAACCGGCGTTACCGGACCGACCGGAGCCACCGGACCGGTTCCTGACGACATCTACGCATCCTTTATCAATTTCGCCGCACTGCTTACCGACGCCTCTCTCATTCCCATGGGAATTGGAGTTTCCGATCCCACGGGAAATATTGTATTATCAGACCCGACACGAATCACGCTTGCCCCCGGAATATACGCCATTTTTTACGATGTATCCGCATTACTTGCCGATTCCGGCTTCATGCAGGTCACCCCTTACTATAATAATGCCCCCCACATTGAATATGGAATCTACTTCATGACCAATTCCGGGCGTTCCAGCGCCTTCGGTTCTGTATCATTTATGATCGAAGTCCCGGTTCAGACCGTATTCAACTTAACCTTCAACAGCCCGGTAACTGCTACCGAAGGGACGCTTACCATGGTAATCCATAAACTGAGACGAGAGGTATAAAATAAGACTGCCGGTCTTTTAAGACAGCACTTTCATCATAGAAAAACAGAGCCGGACAGTGTATGAAGTTACCCGTTCACACACTGTCCGGCTCTGTTTTCCCGATATCAGCATCCTGAAGACACCGTCTTATTCCGGGCACCGCCCTTACTCCTTCCGGATGCCAGCACTCCCACTGTCAGAATCACGGGAAATACCAGTGCCGCCAGAATTCCAATCCTTAAATCATCTCCAAATGCCCCGGAGATACGGCCTACCACAAGAGGCCCTCCGGCACACCCGATATCACCCGCCAGTGCAAACAGCGCAAACATGGCGGTTCCTCCGCCCGGAATCTTTTTCATGGCCAGGCTGAAGGTGGAGGGCCACAGCGCCCCCACCGCAAAGCCGCAGAGTGCGCAGCCCGCCAGGCTCAGCACCGGCCACGGAGATAAGGCGATCAGCAGATAGCTTACCACGCAGAGCCCGCCGCTCCCCATCATGATCCTCTCCAGCGAAATTCTGTCGCTGTATTTTGCAGATACCACCCTGGAAACCCCCATAAAGAATGCAAACGCGCATGGTCCGGCCAGATCCCCAACGCTTTTGGACACATGCAGTCCCGACTCGGCAAATGCGGACGCCCACTGGCTCACCGCCTGTTCGCTGGCTCCTGCACAGATCATCAGCACCATCAGGATCCAGAACACCATTTTTCCGGAAAGCCTGCGGATCGATAAGCCTTCCTCCTCTTCCGCCAGTGTCCGGATCGGAACCAGAAAGAAATACAGCGCGTTGGCCAACGGCACAGCGGCCCAGATCACGGCCAGCACCTGCCATTGATCGATGCCAAACAGATAAAAGAACGCTGTTGACAGAATGACAACTCCCATGTGCCCCCAGCAGTAAAAAGAGTGGAGAAGGCTCATGGCCGCCGCCTTCCTCTCCGTGGGACACGCCTCCACGATCGGACTCACCAGCACTTCAAGCAGACCGCCGCCGACAGCATACAGAATAATAGCTGCCATCAGCCCCGAATAGCTGTCCTCCATCATCTGCGGAAACAGTGCCAGTCCGATCAGACCGGCGGCGGCCAGGATATGGGCTGCCACAATACTGATGCGGTAACCGATACGGTCCACAAAATGCGCCGCCAGGAAATCCACCAGCAGCTGAACGCCAAAGTTCACGGTGACAAGAAACGATATCTTTCCCAGAGATATCCCGTAACTCCTCTGAAATGTCAAAAACAGCAGCGGTGCAAAATTATTCACCACCGCCTGGGTGATATAACCAATATAGCAGGCATTTATGGTATGCTTATAGTTTTGTCTGATCTGGCTCGTCATACTGTCCGTCCTTCTGCCCTTCTCTACAGTACCTGGAATTCACAGTTTAAAATCGTCTGATAAATCTCCTCTTCACTGGAACACAGTTCCAGATCGTGGATCAGCGGGGTCGTCTTTACCATGCGCATCAGTGTGACGACCGCTGGAATATGTTCTTTGGAATCACGGCTTGCAAGGCATAAGATCACCTTCGCCTTCTTTTCCCCAAAGTGAACCGGCTGTCGGCTGACCAGCAGGCTTAAGCTGGTCTGATGAATCCCTTCCACTCCTTTTCCATGCAAAAGCGCGAAGGAATCGTCCGATACCGCGTAGAATCCCTGTTCTTCTATGAATTCTATCATATTTTCCGTGTAAGTACTATCAATAAATCCTCTTTTTTCCAGCAGAGCCGCACTCTCCCTCACCGCAGCCTTCCACTCATATTCCTCATTCGTCAGACGGATGCAGTCGAACTTTAAGAAGCTGCTGAAGCTCTTGGGATTGTGTACCTCCTTCACGGTCTGGTATCCCAGTTCCCGCTCGATGACCTCCATAACCCTCGCCCTGGTGGCCTCATCGAGAAATCCCAGCTTTTCCTCGATGGAGTAAAACCCGGAAAGAATCGTTTTTCGGGGAATATCCAGCTGTTCGATGGCCGCCTTATCTTCCGGCCGCAGGATGGGATTTACCACGATACATGGTTTGGGAAGGCTGTTGTTCAGCCTGATCGTCGACAGCACATAGTCAATCCCGGCCCAGTCCGGGTATGCGGACAGCTTGTAGATGGGAATCGTGTCCATGATGTGGATCTGGTACTCGCTGAGCAGAGATTCCTTTAACATGGTTGTCGTACCGTAGCCGTGGCCGCAGACTAAGAGCACCCGCTTATAGGGCGCGCTCTTCATTCGTCTGATACTGGCCATAAAGCAGACGGTCAGGTAGACAATCTCATCCTCATTCGCAGTATCCTTTAAGGTGTCGATTTCCCGGCAGACGGCGGTCATCACCGAGTACAGCTTCCGCTCCTCCGGCCCTAATAAGGATATCATGTGGTCATTGATCTCCACGTGGTTCCGGATCCGCTGAATCAGCGGAATCATATGGTTTAACAGCCCCTCCGCCAGCGTCCTGTCCTTGTCAAACGGCATGTCCAGCCGCTTCGACATGGCCGCAATAAGGGAAAATGTGACAGACTGCGCGTGGACGGGATCCACCTCCGCCCCGCTTCCCGTCATCTTATTGGTAAAATCATACATTTTAGCCATCATATACACATGGTGCTCCGATACCGGCCGCCCGATGATCTCCTCCAGCTTCCCGGCAAACCGATCGTAGATCTCCCGGTCAAATTCCGGCATTACCGTGATATCCAGGGGATATTCCTTATCGTGGAGAATGAACCACACGAGCACCACGATATTGGACATGTACCACAGGTAGGAACTGCTGGTCAGTGTGCACCCCAGTTCCTCTAAAAGCCCGTCCACAGCCATCACCACATTGGCGATGGACACGCCCTCGAACGCCTTATGTATGATGTGAATGCAGTAAAATTCATAGGAATTATAATTGGTAAACGGATTGATCAGATAATCAATATATTTTCTGAACTCCTGGTTCATCAGAGTCGTTCTCTTAAGCTTTGGACCGGCCAGATAGAAATGGCCTGAGTAGCCGATTCCCATCTCATTCTTTTTCAGTTCTTCATCCAGGGCCGCCATATCATTTTTCACGGTAGACCGGGAAACGCCGAACTGCTCACTCAGCTTATTGATCTTCAGATCTTCATTCCGGATCATCAGAAGTAAGAGCAGGATCGACATGCGTTCCTTCCCCGTATAGACCACCCCGTTCCCCTCTTCCAGGCCCTTTAAATCCAGACTGGCCGGATATGTCAGCAGACCTTTGGAGTGCTTCTCGATCTCCGGAAGATGCTCCAGCGATAAAATATCATTGATCCGGTCCACGTCATAGCGCACACTCCGCTCCGAGACCCCCAGTTCCTTCGCCATCTCCCTGTAGGTGGATTCTCCCTGTGATTTTAAATATCGGATAATATTCAGCATTCTTCCATTAAACATAGTCCATCCCCTGCGGCCGCGCCGCTTTTCTTTTCTGCTCCCAATACAGACAACAGAACAAGAGGAGATACTCCCCATCTCCTCTTTGTCCTGTTACCCGTATTATCTATATTCTGCTCCCCTGCAAACACTTCTTACTGGAATGTGTCCTGAATCTTTTTCATGACAGCATCTGATTTCTTGATTAAATCGGAGACACCCATCTTCAGCACTTTTTTCCCTTTGAAACGGTCCAGCCCTTCTAATGCCACGTCATTGACCAGAACTACACAGGCCGCCTCGTCGATATCCTTCTGCTTTAACTGATTTTCCACGCCGGCTCCGCCCTGTGTTTCAATGATTACGTCGATTCCCAGCTTCTGTCCGGACAGCTTTAATGCCTCCGCCGCCATATATGTATGTGCTACGCCTGATGGACAGGATGTAATTCCTACTACCTTCATGATAATTTCCTCCTTTATACCTTCTGATTATAATTCGTCAAATGTGATCTCGTCGAGTCCGTCGTCCTCCACTGCCGCTTTGGCCGCCATATCGTCCGTATTGTTCTTCTTTAATAAGTTTACCATAATTGCCGTCACAAATCCACCGGCTAACACGGAAATGATATACCAGATTCTGCCCTCTACAACCGGGAGTACGATCAGTCCGCCCCATGGCGCATGGTTTAACACACCGGTTAAGAAAGGAATAATGTTGCCGACTACGGCTCCCACGATCAGAGACGGGATAACGCGCAGCGGGTCATTGGCTGCAAATGGAATGGCGCCCTCTGTAATTCCCACACAGCCCATCAGAATAGCCGCCTTGCCTGCTTCTTTTTCTTCCGCATTGTATTTCTTCGGAGCCAGTAAGGTAGCGATACCCATACCGATCGGAGGAGTACAGATTGCAACGCCCACGCCGCCCATCAGATAAGGAAGCGTATCGACCTGTGTCTGTGCAAATAAGGTTGCCACTTTGTTGATCGGGCCGCCCATGTCAAATGCCGTCATGGCGCCGAGGATTGTTGCCAGCGGGACTCTGCCCACATCGCCCAGGCCGGAAAGCCAGGCAGTTAAGGACTGCATGATAAATGCGATTGGTGTACCAATTCCCCAGACGATAATGCCGCCCGTAATAAAGGTGCCGACCAGCGGGTAAATGAAAATGGAACCCAGGGTCTTTAAAGAAATCGGAAGCTTAATCTTCTTTAACTGTTTTACCACAACACCGGCGATTAAGCCTGCCGCCATACCTCCCAGGAAGCCGGCGCCCATGGAGTTTGCCAGATATGCGCCGATCATACCGGGTGCCAGGCCGGGTTTATCCGCGATCGAATACGCGATGTAACCGCCCAGAACCGGGACGAACAGGGTCAGGCCGCCGAGGCCGATCTCTGCCAGACCGGCAAGCCAGCCCTCCGTCGGTGTGGCCGCACCGGCCGGATTCAGCATAACGGAGATGGAAAACAGGATACCGCCCGCTACGATGAACGGGATCATGTGAGAAGTACCCGTCAGTATGTGTTTCTTTAAAATCTTAATCTGCTCTTTCATTTCCCTACCCCTCCAAAACTTCCGTTAAGATATCAAACACCTGGTTCTTCGTGCTGTTTCTCAAAGACTCTCTGAACTCCTCATGCATCAGCTGCCTTGAGAGATTGGCAAGAATCTTCATATGGGTATCTCCCGCTTCGGAAAGCGGAACGGCAATCAGAATGATTAAGTCGGCCGTCTCGCCTGTCTCTTCGTTCCATACCACCGGTCTTACTGTCCTTGCAAATGCAACGCTTGCCTCCAGAACGTGATCTGTCTTTCCATGCGGAAGTCCCATGTCGAATCCTACATAGGTCGGTGCGATGGCCTCCCTCGCCAGCACATCCTCGAAAAACTCGTTCTGATCCGTTATCTTACCTGCCGCGTCCAGTTCCTTAACCAGCGCGCTGATGACGTCCTTCTTTTCCGCTGCGTCAATGTCAAATACGATACAGTTCTTACTAATTAATTTACTCATTGCAAACCTCCTGCCGGCTGCTGCCGGTTATTAAAAATTCCTTTGTTCCAGGCCTGGAAGAATTTGTTTGTTCCTTACATGCCTTATGATAATCCTGTTGGGAAAAAAAGAAAAGATAGAACATTTGCAAAAAAAATTTACAAAAATTTGAAGGGGGCTGTAACCCTGTTTTCGTCAAAAAAAATGCTTAAGCGGGATACTGGAATTCTCCCGCTTAAGCGATCACTGTCATTTCATATAGTTGCCTGTCATTACTGCATTTTCACCGTCTCACAAAACTCCTGCAGCGTCCGGTGCAGCTGTCCCTCCGCCGTCTCATCGCAGAGCACGACGATCTTGTCTCCGGCAAGCAGCTTCGTATCGCCTCTCGGCACGAATTCCGCCTCGCCTCTCATCAGGGAAACGACGAGGCACGTTTTCGGCCACGCGATCTCCGATACCTTCATCCCTTCTGCCGCGCTCCCGTGAAAGATCATGCCTTCCACCAGCACTTTTTCTCCGGTCAGAACCGCTTTCTTCTCCGGGTTCTGCTTTGCCAGCAGGCGGTGAAGAAGCTGGTCGTAAACCGGCGCGCACCGCATGATATCCGGTACCAGATACGCGGCCAGGGACACCATGGACAGCGTAAGCAGATGGGAGAAGGAGCCCGTCATCTCACTGATTAAGATAATTCCGGTAATCGGAGCACGGACAATGGCTGAGAAGTAGCCTGCCATCCCCAGGATGATAAAGTTGCCTAAAAGCCCGTCCAACGAACCGCTCACCATTCCCACCGCATTGAAGTAGATGCCGCCGATCACGGCTCCCATCACGAGAAGGGGCAGGAAAATGCCGCCTGGTGCTCCGGAGCCGAAGCTCACCATGGAAAATACAAATTTTACCACAAACAGCAGACACATGGAGCCGATCACCATTTCCCCGGAGGAAAGCACCTCCACCAGAGAATGGCCGCCTCCCAGAACGGACGGATAGAGAAATCCGAACACTCCGGCCATCATAAACGGGATCAGCAGCCGGAGCGTCTGTCCCGGAATCTTCTGATACAGGTCCTGGGATTTCGAGAGACAGGTGTTGTAGACCACCCCCATCAGTCCGATGATCACGCCCAGAATCAGCACATGAGCGTAAGTGCTCAGCGGCATCATATGAGTAATGTTGAACGTGAAGACCGGTTTCAGGCCAAATACATTTCTGGAAACAAAGTCCGATGTAATTGAAGCCGCCATGGAGGACAGCAGAATCTCCGGAGAAAAGTGCTTATGAATCTCCTCCAGAGAAAATAAAACTCCCGCGATCGGCGCATTAAACGCCGCCGATAATCCGGCCGTGGCGCCGCAGGTCATGAGAAGCTTCTCCTCTGTCTTCACACGCTTCGTAAGGCGTGAAAACCCTTTCGCCGCCATGGCGCCAAGCTGGATACTCGGGCCCTCCCGTCCGAGGGACAGACCGCAGCCAAGGCCGATTAAACCGCCTGCCAGCTTTGCGGTCAGAACCCGCCACCAGCACTCATCGATCTCGCCCATTATTTCACCTTCCACCTGGGGAATCCCGCTGCCCGAGATCAGCGAGTCCCATTTTAGAAGCAGTGTCACAATCACGGCAGCCGCAGCCAGGATTAAGAACCACACCGGAACAAACCAGACATGGGTCCTTCCATAATTTAAAATATTGTGCAGGAGTATCTCCGCATATCCCAGCAGATAGCGGAAAGCCACTACCACAACGCCTGCGATGGCGCCTACGGCGACTCCCTCCAGGATCAGTGCATAACGAAAACTCCGGTAACGGTTAATGGTATTGGTAACCGTATTCCCTTCCGACCGCATTTTACGTTCCCCCTCTTTATTCTCTTTTAACATTCGAATCCTTTCGTTAAAACTATATGAATTGTTCTGTTGCCAGTATCTGATTATAACGCTGTGACCAACAGATAGCAAGGAAATTGTTCACAATTTGGCCACATATTCCCTCAAAAAAAGTATTATGATAGTGGATATGAAAAAAGAAAGTGGTGAGAATTATGAAACAGTTTAACCATCGGTGGACCAGGCTGCTTATGACTGTATGCCTTCTCTCCATCTGTCTCCCCCTTCCGGCTCATGCCGGAGAACGAAAAAAAGTCGATCAGATTCCGCTCAGTTTTTCCTCCTCCATCGAAGCAGGGAAAACTGGCGGGGAAGTATATGTCACCGTCGATGATCCCAGCCGGGCTGCACACTGCCGGATCGTCAACACAGCGATTACCAATCCGCCTGACACGGTGTGGGAGGCCGGAACAACACCGGAGATCCTGATTTCCCTGCGTGCGGAAAGCGGCTTCTATTTTCCTTCTGACAAAGCAGACGCGTTCCGTTTAACCGGAGCCGGCGCCGTATTCGACCGGGCGGAATTCCTGGATTCCCAGTCCGTCCTCCATGTGACCGTCCGTTTGAGTGCGCTCTCTGATCCGGATGCGCCGGTCCTTCTCTCCGGCCTTTCCTGGGATAAAGGTTCCTTTACCGCCCTCTGGGACGACGACAGCAACGCCCGGTACTACCAGGTACAGCTTTTTAAAGACGGCCAGCCGGTGGGCGCTGCGGCAACCACCTATACCAACTACAGCCGGTTATCCGATAAAATATCGGGAAAAGGCAGCTACCGCTTTACTGTACGCTTCGTCGACAACGCCTTAAACCGGAGCGAATGGATCTCTTCTGATACCTGGGAGATAACCGCTTCCGAGGCCGCCGCTCTCGAAAGCAGTCTAAAGAATACATATGGCCCCGGAACCGTCTCCTCCCCTGCCAGAGCCGCTGGCGAGTGGAAATCCGACGACACGGGATGGTGGTTTGAACATCCGGACGGAACGTGGACGACGAATGGCTGGGACTATATCGGCGGCGAATGGTACTATTTCGATCATTCCGGCTACCGGAAGAGCGGATGGATTCCGTGGCAGGGAACGTGGTATTACTGTGATGAAGACGGAGTCATGCTGAAGAATGCGGAGACTCCGGATGGATACGAAACGGACAGCAGCGGCGCCGTCAAGGCCAAATAAAAAAGCCCGGTTTTAACTTTCTTTCCCTCATGATAGTTCTCAGGGATTCAAAAAGATAAAACCGGGTCTTATTCTGCGCACACCAGACCTGTCTGTTACTGCGTTTTCCGGGCTCATTCCCGCCTTTTCGATTATGCCGCTTTTCCGATTAACGATTCCGGGGAAAATGCCGTACTGTGACATACAATTTCCACTGTTTTGCCAAGGCCCACATTCATAACGCCCATCAGTGATTTTCCATCGATTACAAGATGATTGTAACAGATATCGACATCAAAATCACAGGTTTCCGCTTTGTTTACGAATGCAACCATTTCTTCCACGGTTGAAAATGTATAGAACATGTTTTTCATCTGGAGCACCTCCCTCTCTGTTTGATGATATCATTTTACTCCTTATTTCGGCAAAATAACATATGATATTTATGCGAAATGTTGTAATATTTTAAGTTCTTTTCTAATCTTTCCCGGATATGGCGGTTCCATACATAAAAATTCGAGAAATTCTTTCATTTTTTTACGCGAAAGGACTACACAAAAAGTAATTTATCGTGTATAATATAGAAGTTCGGGTTCAGGCAGGCAACTATGGCCTGTGAAGCAGAATACGATGGAGACGTATCGAAGTGGTTGTAACGAGCCGCACTCGAAATGCGGTTGTCGGGTAACCGGCACGTGGGTTCGAATCCCACCGTCTCCGCTATATAAAAAAGAACACCAGCAGGGAAGAATGATCTGACTGCCGGTGTTCTTTTCCTTTATTTCTGTAAATATTCCTCAATAAATTTCGATGCCACAGCCCCGTCTGATGCGGCCGTCACGATCTGTCTTAAGGGTTTTGTTCTCACATCCCCCACGGCAAATACTCCCGGTACGTTCGTCTTTGTCGTCTCATCTGCGACGATATATCCCTGTTCATTTCGCTCTACCTGTCCTTCAAATACGGCGGTGTCAGGCACTCTTCCTATCGCCACAAACACTCCGTCGCAGGAAACCACGCTCTCTTCCCCTGTCTTCACGTCAGTGAGGCGCACTCCCGTCACCTTCTTCTCATGCAGAATCTCCTCAATGCGGCTGTTCCACAAAAACTCGACCGGACTGTCCTTCAGCGCATTCTGGTATACCATGGAAGCGCGCAGTGCATCTCTCCGGTGGACCAGATACACTTTTTTACAGATCTTGGAAAGGAATAATGCATCCTCTGCCGCACTGTTGCCGCCGCCGGATACCACGACGGTCTTGTCCTTATACCGCATCCCGTCGCAGACTGCGCAGTATGCCACTCCGCGTCCCCGCAGCTTCTTCTCTTCCGGAAGTCCCAGTTCTCTCGGTGAAGCGCCGGTAGCGATCACCACCGTCTTCGCAAGAAGTTCGCCGCCTGTGGTGGTAATCTTCTTCGGCTCTGACTGGAGCTCGACACTGATTACTTCGTCGAACGCCGTCTCTGCTCCGAAGCGGTCGGCGCCCTTCTTCATCTTTTCTCCCAGCTCAAAGCCATCGATTCCGTCTTCAAATCCGGGGTAATTATCTACCTGGCCGGTGGTCGCCATCTGTCCGCCCGGCGACAGCTTTTCCAGCACCAGGACTGACATGCCGCTTCTTGCGCAGTAAAGCGCCGCACTGTAGCCGCCGGGACCGCCGCCGATGATGACAACATCATATTGTTTTTCGTTCATATCGCATTCTCCTTTTGTAAGCACTGATTGCTTCTGCACAAGCTTCGTGGAGCATTTTTCTCTACACAGCGCCGTTTTCTTTCAGCCAGTCCTCAATCTCTGTCATGGAACCCGGATTGATCAGAGGCTCGCTTGCCCTGCCGCCCTGATATACGATCAATGTCGGAATCGTCTCAATCTCATGCTTCTCCTCTAATTCCGGACTCTCATCGATGTCAACCTTACCCACCAGAAGTTTTCCCTCATACTGTGCAGCCAGACGGTCCACCACCGGACCGAGTCTGCGGCAGTAACCGCACCATGGCGCCCAGAAGTCCAGAACCACCGGTTTTTCCGCCTGCAGTACCTCTTTGTCAAAATTATCTTTATTAATTGTCATGATATCCATATTGATTACTCCTTTCTCTCTGCCGTAAATACTGTTATTTTCTCAGATACAGTTCATACTGTAATTATATTAGTTACAGTATGAACTGTCAAGGGGTTTTTAGAAAAAATTTTAATTGGAACTGAAAAGGCCGTATCAGCCGGCCGGTACAGACCGTGAAACAAAGGCCGTCAGCAGAACAGCTCCAGAGTGATCGGTAACGAGGTTCTTTACCAATGTTGTATTACTTCCTCCGGTTCGCTATAATGGTTAATGAACTTTAACGAAAGGAGTCAGAACTATGGTGAAACATCAAGTAATCATCGATCCGGACAAGTGTGTTGGCTGCGGTATATGTGCTAAGGCCTGCGCAGCACATAACATCGTCATCGGCAATAAAAGAGCAAAAATACGGATGGACGATTGTGTCATGTGCGGACACTGTACTGCAGTCTGCCCTAAAAATGCAGTCACCATCAGCGGTTACGATACGGAACAGATTGAAAAAAAAGAAAAGGTCCGTCTGAATCCGTCTGATGTCTTAGACGTTATTCGTTTCCGGAGAAGTATCCGCCATTTTCAGCGGAAAGACGTCCCGGCCGAAGTGATCGGGCAGATCCTGGAAGCAGGCCGATTGACCCATACGGCAAAAAATATGCAGGATGTATCCTTTGTCGTTCTGGAAAAAGTTCAAACTGTTTAAAATAATCAAGCCACTGGCTGATTTATTCTGGCCCATGGCCAGGAACACGAAAATCGACGACCATTTTTTCTTCTTCCATGCGCCAGTCGTCATCGTCATCCTGGCGAAAGAGAAAACAAATGGGATTCTGGCGGCACAGAATATGGAATTTGCGGCGGAAGCGAATGGCCTGGGTGTGTTATTCAGCGGATTTTTTACCACGACGGCCAATATATCGCATAAAATCAGGAAAGCACTGCGCGTTCCAAAAGGCAAACGGATAGCCGCAACCCTGGTGCTTGGTTATCCGGATGTGAAATTTCTCCGCTCCGTACCGCGCAGACAATTAGACGTTATCTATTTATAGAGGGCTTTGAAATGGCAAACGATTGTGAAGAGAGGCTGCAAAAAATTGTATACGGATTCCGGGAATGCCGGAATGCTTTTACCGCCATTGGCGATGAGACGAGACAGTTAATTCTGCTCGTGCTCCTGGAAAGTGATTTCTCAGGCATCCGCGTAGGAGAAATCGCAGAAAAAACGCATCTGACAAGGCCCTCCGTCTCCCATCATCTGCAGATTCTGAAAGAGGCCGGGATCGTTGCAATGAGGAAAGAGGGCACTAAAAATTATTATTATCTGAGTGTGGATGAAACACAGTGGAAAGAGATTGCGGACTTAATCACACTTATTTATGAAAGTGTACGCCATATCAGTTCGTGTTGATAAACCTATAACAGGAGGCCTAAAACTATGATCTTATACTTTTCAGGAACAGGAAACAGCGAATATGCCGCGAAGAGAATCGGCAGGGAGCTGGACGATGAGGTGGTCTGTTTATTTGAGAAAATCCGCAGCCGCGATTTTACAAAAATGCACTCAGACCGTCCATGGATTATTGTCACCCCAACTTATGCGTGGAGAATCCCCCGCATCATACAGGAATGGCTGATGAAGACAGCTCTTGCCGGAAACAGGGATATCTATTTTGTAATGACCTGCGGCGGAAGCATTGGAAATGCCGGCAGCTGTTCAGAAAAGCTGTGCTCCGCCAAAAAGCTGAATTACATGGGCTGTACCGCGGTTGTCATGCCGGAAAACTATATTGCAATGTTTGACGTGCCGGCACAGAAGGAATCACTGGAGATCATTCAACGGGCGGAACAGACGATAAACGAAGCGATCCTTACGATCAAAAACGGCAAGGCATTTTCTCGGCCCGCAGTCACATTCCAGGACAGAATGAACAGCGGAATTGTAAATAATCTCTTTTATCCAGTATTTGTTCATGCAAAAAAATTCTATGCTGCCGACACCTGCATCTCCTGTGGAAAGTGCGCCAAAATCTGTCCGCTGAACAACATACGTATGGAAAACAGGAAACCCGTATGGGGAAAGAACTGTACCCACTGCATGGCCTGCATCTGCCATTGTCCAACGGAAGCAATTGAATACGGAAAACACAGTAAGGGGAAACCGAGGTATGTCTGCCCTAAAACAGATCATTAAAAGGGCAATCCGAACCTCCGTTTCCTTAAAAGACGGCGGCAGAACCCTTCCTGCCGCCGTCTTTTCTTAATTCCATTCAGGACACCCAAGGACTCTTTTCTCTTACTCCATTGATTCGTCCTCTTCCCCAAACGCTTCGACCCGAAATACAACGGGGCGTATCCCATCCGTGCAGCAGACAATGGTCTGTCCATCTTCTCTGTTCCACGGCTTATAGGTCCCACCGGCCGCTACACAGCTGACGCTGTGATAAATATCAATCCATGCCCACGGACAGAGTCCCTCCGGCATCTGGGCGCCTCCCTCGAAAATAAAGCTGTCGCCTACATTCATCAGGGCGCAGGGACCTGCCTCCCTGCCGTCTGTTAAGTATTCGTCAGCAAAATCAGAATAGAATTCCTTTCGGAGTACCGTTATTCTTACCTTTTTCATCGTTTGTTTCCTCCTGGCCGCAGTGACTGTACACTCTCCCGGCTTCTTATGCCATCCACTCAGTTTCTTCTGTCAATGATATCAGATAACTGTATTTATTTCTACATCCCAATCATATCAAACTCCTCAAATGATATCACCACGTCGTAATCCTTCCTGGGATTCCTGTATTTTATCTGCACAGATTTTTTCGTCTGGCTGTAATACCATCCCGCTTCCGCCTCCTCGAATTTTCTTCGATGCAGATAATGGGGAAGCCGTTCCCCATCCAGGGAAATCCAGTAAGGCGCCTTTTCACGATGGATTAAATCCACGGACATAGTTTCCACCAGGGTCTCATAAAGCCCTTCATTTCGGAAGGAGATCGTCGTCCGCACACCGCCTGTCACCGTAATCCGAGTCTTCAAATACTGACCGTGTTCATAATCCTTTGAAATACCGTCATCCTCGTACAGCGTAAACTCACAGTCTCTGTCTGCCGAGCATAAAAGGGAAATACCGGTGACTGTCTCAGACGCCAGATTATTCAGCTGGTTTTCCGCCATCGGTATGACCGCGCCGCCCCGGATAAACAGTGGGATGCTCTCGATCGTAACCGGAATTTCGATGGTCTGCCCGCCTTCGTACGCTTCCCTCGTATAGAAATCGTAGAAGCGTTCTCCTTCCGGCAGATAGACGCTCCGAATCTCAGCCCCCTTCTCCACCACGTTGGCCACCAGAAGGGAATCGCCCAGCATAAAGTCCACGCCTTCCTCGTAACAAGCCGTATCCTGCTGGAAAGCACTGCACATGGGCTCCATGATCGGAAGCCCGGTCTCATGAGCCCGCTCCATCAGTGAGTAGAGATAGGGAATCATACGGTAACGCAGTTTCACGGCTTTTCGGATCAGATCGGTATAACCTCCGTACATCCACGGCTCCGTCACGGTATTGTCCGTATTGACCGAATGGACCGAAAACCTTGGCTGGAATATGCCGTTCTGCACCCAGCGCACCATCAGCTCCGCCTCCGGAGAAGGGCCGTAAAAGCCGCAGATATCGCACCCCTGATTTGCCACTCCGGACAGGCTCATGCCCAGAATGGTTGCGATATTATATTTTAAGGAATCCCAGCACGTCAAATTGTCCCCCGCCCAGGTCTGGGCATAGCGCTGAATTCCTGCATGGCCGGAGCGGCACACGATAAACGGTCTGATATTCTCAAACGTCTCTTCCACCGCCTCTGCGGTCACGTGGCACATCAGGTTGGACATGACCGCCTTGATATAACCGATCGAAGTCCCTTTTCCTTCAAAATCACAGCGGCAGTCCTTATCCACCAGACTGTCGTACTCACAGTTGTCGTTCCAGACAGAACTGGTTCCCATCTCAAGCACCGCTCTCTTCAGCATTTCCTTCCACTCCGCGCGCGCCTGCGGCTTCGTAAAATCTACGAACACTCCTTTGCCGCCCCACCACGTCCCGACTCCGGCCTCGTCCTTCACGCTGTCCTTCACGAAAATATCCTTTGCCTTCATCTCCTCTAGATCCGGATGGGAAAGCAGGACTCCCGGCTTTACATTGGGGGACACGGTAATCCCCCGCTTTTTCATCTCCGCAAAAAAGCGCACCGGATCCTTAAAACGTTTTTTATTCCAGGTAAATACGCACCGTTTCAAGCCCTCCGCCGTCTCCTGTGAGGTATAACCGGAGGAGAGCTGGAATCCATCGGCCGGTATATCCTCCTCTTTTGTGGTATCAATAAACTCAAGAATCGCGTCGTCACAATTTTCCGGCAGTTCCGGATAGTACATGGAGGACCCCAGATAGCCCAGAGCGGTTCTCGGAAGCATGACCGACTTTCCCGTCAGGTCTGTATACCGCTCCACCACCTGACGTATGGCCGGGCCTTCGATAAAGAACAGATCAATATCCCCGGCATCGGCGCGGTACCGGCTGTGCATTTTCCAGTAATTACTCTTCTCCCGTCCCATGTCAAAATCACACTCCGCCGGATTATGATAGAAATAGCCGGAGGCCTTTTTGGTCCTTCGATTCAGTTTCACATAGAATGGAATGTGCTTATACAGGGAATCCGTCTCCTTCGGATTATAGCCCATGGCGTCCTTCGGACTCATACATAACTGTCTCTGCGCCTTGTTCCACTCCCCGCTCTTCTCGCCAAATCCGTAAAAGCAGTCGTCCGGTGAGATTTCGCTGGTGTGAATTCTTCTGTGGTTGGAATCCTCCTGATACCCCAGTTCCACGATATCGGCATGGATAAGCGTTCCTTCCTTATCATAAATACAGATCCGGAACGGTTCTTTTTCCACCACCACCCGGAGTTTCCTTCCTTCTATGACTGCCTCCTTCTCTCCATCCGTGAATACCGTCTCCGCCGGACGAACCCGCCTCCGGAAGCGGTTCATCAATCCGTCCATCCGGTCGTCCCACGCCGTCATCACAAGACTGTAAGACTCTTCTGCAAATGTACCGTCGAACCCGGCCCGGATTCTCACAATAGAGTCTGTCAAAAACAGCAGACGTATTTCCACACAATTCGTCGTGATCGAAATGGTGTCCTCCAGTTTTTTTACTTCTTCCGCCCTCGTACATACCTTCATCCTTTTTTTCTCCTGTCTCCCGTGTTTCTCCGTTCACAGAGAACCGAAGCCACGGCCCCCGTTCCCCTGTCCCACAGGTATTCTGAGTCCATCATACAGATAATATCACGCGAAAACCAGTCGAATCCTGCATGATTTATATCAAAACTTTGCGTATTTTCTGTCATAAAAACGGGAGACCTCCGCATTGGAGTTCTCCCGTTTTTATTTTAACTTATGGTTACTTCACTGCGTGAGCAGGCTGATAATCTTCCACAGACTTGATAACTTCCCGCTTAATCGTTCCCGACAGGAAGAAGGACATCTTTGCACATGCCGGTCCGATCAGCTCATAGAGCACGGAGGAAGACAGAATGATGGTCAGCAGCAGACTCCCGATATCCGCCGGAAGCATTCTCTGCCCCAGGAATGCAAGCCCGATCGCAACGCCGGCCTGCGGAATCAGCGCAAGGCCGATATACCGTTTCATGACCACCGGCATCCCCGTGATGGAGCAGCCGATATAAGCTCCCGCATATTTTCCAATAATCCGAATCAGGAAATAGCTGACTCCGATGATCCCCGCAGTCCTGAGCGCCGTCACATTTAAGTTCATCCCGGAAATGATAAAGAACATGGACATTACCGGCGGTGTAAAATGATTGACCTGCTTAAACAGCTTCTTATCATTTGTCACATTCATATACGTTGCACCGAATACCATGCAGGACAGAAGGGGCGACAGCTGGAAGAAGGCGCAGATACCTGATATTCCCAGCAGCATCGCCACCGCCAGAATCAGGCGGTTATCCTTGCTCCTGGCCGGTGTCAGAAGCTTAGACAGCACAATTCCGCACAGAAATCCCAGTGCCAGAGCCATCAGGTTCCAGAAGATGGGAACCATCACATCCGTAAATGAGATATGGCCGCTCGTTCTCGCATTGACCACCGCAACAACGGCACTGAAGGTTAAAAGGCATACGACATCATCCAGCGCTACTACCTGAAGAAGCACATTGACAAAATCACCTCTCGCATGATACTGGTGAATCGTCATCATCGTGCTGGCCGGAGCGGTAGCCGTGGCAATGGCTCCTAAAATCAGAGCGAAGTTCCATGACATGCCAAATATCATTCTCATGCTGATCGTCACCAGAATTCCGGCTGCCAGCGCTTCAAAGATCGTAATGACAATGATCTTGATCCCCGCTTCCTTAATGATTTCTTTCTTAAAGAATTTTCCGACGCCAAAGGCAATAAATGCCAGAGCAATATCGCTCATAAATCCCATATGCCCCAGAATATCGGAGGGCACCATCTTCAGACAGCAGGGCCCGATCAAAACCCCCGCGATAATATAACCGCTGACATTCGGCAGCCTCAGCCGTTTTGTAATCCTCGTAACGATAAACCCCGCGAACAGTATGATAGACAGCGAGCAAAGTACTGCTGTTGATTCATCCATTTGACTGTATAAAAGTTCCATAAAAACATCCCCTTTTTCCCCATTTTTGTTGATACTATATGTTTTTTTCCCTTTCTATGGTACAATTATAGCAGTCTTATATATAATAGCAAATTATGGTATCTACTGTATCTATAAATTTTTATGATAGGGGGTGTGATGTACATGATGGATTCCAAACTGGAAACTCTGATAAAAGTCAATGAGACACGCAGTTTTACAAAGGCAGCCGAGCTTCTTTCCCTGACGCAGCCGGCAGTCAGCCAGCATATCCGGCAGCTGGAGCAGGACCTGGGTGCGACGCTGTTCATCAGGGGGGAGGGTCCCTTAAAACTGACGCAGGAAGGGGAGATTGCGATAAAATACGCCAAGCGGATACAGACGCTCTATCAGAACTTAGAGCAGAGTCTGGGTGATTTGAAGCGCCATATTACCCGTTTATCCGTCGGGATCACCCACACGGCCGAGAGTAATATCATGGTTGAGGTTCTGGCCCGCTACAGCAGCTTAAACGCCGGCTGCCGCATAACAATTATTTCTGATACCATAAATAATCTTTATCAAAAATTGAAAACGTATGAGTTGGACATCGCGATTGTCGAAGGAAAAATCGTGGACAACAACTTTAATTCCGTCATGCTGGACACGGATTCCCTGATTCTGGCGGTATCGAACCATAATCCGCTTTCCAAGAAAAGCATTGTGACGCTGGAGGAGCTGAAAAAACAGCGTCTGATCCTCCGGCTGCCGGATTCCGCTACCAGGAATCTGTTCATCTCCCATCTGGAAAGCAATAACGTCTCTCTCGATGAATTGAATGTAACGCTGGAGGTCGATAATGTCGCTACCATTAAGGATCTGGTGCGGAGAGACTTCGGAGTGTCGATTCTTGCAAGAAGTGCCTTTGCCGGAGAACTGCGCAAGGGAAAGATGACCGGGCTTCCCATCGAAAATCTGAGTATGACGCGGGAGATCAATATGGTTTACCATAAGGATTTTGAGCATACGGATTTGTTGCAGGAGATTACGAAGATTTATTATGAGTATTCCAGAAGTAAGTATACTTGAGATTATGTTTTTTGAGGAGGTATTAAGAGTTACGCCGCCGCAGGGTTGAGCCGGGGAAGGAAGGGCGGGACACGGGCAGAGGGAGCGCTCCCGTTTTCTCGGTGGGCCGGACTAAAAGAAAAACGGTGTGAAAATATGGGGACCGTGCAAACTACAGAGATGGCTGATGCCCTCTCCTCCGTGTGCACTCGACTCCGGGCCCTGAAAGCCCACAAGGAAAGTCCCCCTCACATACGTTCGGCGGAAAATGTCGCCCCATATTTTCACACCGTTTTTCTTTAAGTCCGGCCGAACCTCTAAAAAGTCGCGCTCCCTCTGCCCGTGTCCCCGCCCTTCCTTCCCCGGCTCAACCCTGCGGCGGCTGTGTACTGGTTATGTAAGATAAAAAACATAATGTGAGCGTTTTGAGAGGTTGGCGAAAGTAATGGTTATGGTTAGTAGGTTTTAGTGGGGTGTGAGGAGTAAGGACTTAAATGGAGGATATAAGCTACTCTTGATTATCAGGGGCTGGTTGGGGGGTGGGTTTGTTTACGATGTAGATTCCGATGCATACGAGGAATAAAGCGACCAGGGTGGTCAGGCCAAAGGCCTGTTGGCCTTCGCCGAGGAACAGGGCTGACAGGATGACTCCGAAGACTGGATTCATGAAGCCGAAAACAGCTACTTTGGAGACTGGGTTCCGTTTCAGCAGGATTCCCCAGAGGGAATAGGCTATCGCGGATACGGCTGATAAATAGAAAAGCATGGAAATAGATGGCACTGTCCACACATGGACGCTTCCACCGGTGAGATATCCACAGAGAATCATGATGATTCCACCGAGCAGAAACTGCCAGCCGCTGAGCATGACCGGATGATCTTCACGGGAGTAGATTTTTATCAGGACAGAGGAAACTGCGTAGGCGATAGTGGATAGAAGGATGAAACCTTCTCCCATCAGAGAGAGACTCATGTTCAACCCACCCTGGTTGATATTAATTATAACGACTCCGGCAAAACCGGCGATGCATCCGATAACCTTGTTTTTGTCCAGCTTTTCCTGGCGGAAAATCAGACTGGCAATGAGGATGGCTGCAAATACGTTGGAGGCCTCAATAATAGAGGCCTTCACCCCTGTTGTATGGGCGAGGCCGACGTAGAAAAAGAGATACTGAATGACGGTCTGGAAAAGGGACAGCTTGATGATCCGCAGCCAGGAGGTCTTTTGAGGGAGAAGGGGACGGCGGTTCATTAAGCTGCCGATGAGAATCGTCAGCAGCCCTGCAAGGGTAAAACGGTATCCTGCGAATAAAAGCTGGCTGGAGACATCATTGCCTTCTATCTGAAACAGCTGGTATCCGATCTTGATACATGGAAAAGCGCTGCCCCACAGCGCGCAGCAAATCATTGCTGTGAGGCAGACGCTTACCGTATTGGCTGTTTCAATCCGCATGCCGGGTTTTCGGGAATTTGGCATGTCTCTCTTGTCAGCACAGTGACAAAACTTACTTTTCCGGTTCATCTTACAGATCAAATCCTTTTAACTTAATGTAATCCTTAATGAGCTTCGCAGTCTGCTCTAAATCAAACTTACTGGTGTTGATGATCAGATCGTAATTGTTCCAGTCCTCCCAGCGGCCGCCGGTGTAGTAACGGTAATATTCCTTCCGTTCCCTGTTAATCTTCCTGACTCGTCTTGCCGCCTCTTTTTCATCCACTTTGTCAACTTCCATGGTACGCTTGATCAGGGCAGGGACATCGGCGTACACGAAGATTTTTACGAGGCCGGGAACATTCACGTCCTCGCGGCTTAAAATGTAATCCGCACAGCGTCCGGCTATGATGCAGGACTCCTGGTCTGCCAGCTGTCTGATTACCTCAGACTGGAAACGGAACAGATTCTCGGGCTTTACGATGTCGCCGTCTGTAGACGGCTTTCCCAGCTGCGGCTTCATGCCGCTTACAATCTTGTAAAGCAGGTTATTGCCTGCCTTTTCATCGGCCAGGCGAAAAAATACTTCTCCGACCGCACTCTGCTCCGATGTCATGGTCAGAATTTCCTCATCGTAAAAATGAATTCCCAGTTCCTCCGCCAGCGCCTTGCCTACGATCCGGCCGCCGCTGCCGTACTGTCGGCCAATGGTAATGACCAGATTTTCTTTTTCCTTCATGATACTTTCCCCCCTTATTGTTCTTCCATCACCGTATCAAAACAGATGGCTCCGTACGGACGGATGCTCATCCGGTAAGCATTGCCTTCTCCAAGGGCCTTCTCGATGTAGGCCACATATTCGTCTACCAGGTCATTCGGAAGCATGGCCATGATGACGCCTGCAAAACCACCTCCATGAACGCGGCACGCTCCGCGCTGTTTTTCAGCGATAAATAACTCCGTAAGCGCCAGTGCAACGGTGATTCCCTGTTCCTGATAGGCGCTGTTGGTAAAGCAGTTCTGAAGCCATTTCCAGGACGAATTGCCGGAGGCTGTGATATTCATTAAGAAATCGGTAAAACGGCCTTCCTTTAAAGCCTTTACTTCTGCTTCCACACGCTTGTTCTCTTCAAAGAAATGAAGAGCCCGCAGAACGGAACGGTCTCCCGCGTACGCTCTCACTTCCGCAAGGTGTTCGATTACTTCTTCTTCCGTAATCTGGGCGCAAACCTCTTTTCCAAAGAATTCCGCCACTTTTTTCATCTCAATCGGCACGGAAGAATAGTCCGCGCTTAAATCTGCATGGCCTTTACCGGTATTGACAATGATCAGGCTGTGATTCTGGGAGCTGAAATCGAAATCGATCTTCTCAACAACAGGGGAGGCAGGCTCCATAAAATCGATGGTGATGAGTCCGCCCACTGCACATGCCATCTGATCCAACAGCCCGGAAGCCTTGTCCCAGTATACGTTTTCAGAATATTTTCCAATGTGAGCGTATGCTACTGTGTCCATACGGCCTTCATTAAAGAATGTATTTAATATAGAACATAAAAGCATCTCGAACGAAGCGGAGGAACTGACGCCTGCCGCACTGATGACATTGCTCGTAATGTAGGCGTTAAAACCGCCGACCTCATAACCGGATTCCTTAAATCCCTGAAGAAGCCCTTTCACCAGGTCAATGGTCCCCGCTTTTTTATCACTGGGGGATAAATCATTCAAATCAATGATGAAGCTCTGGTTAAAGGTTTCACTGATAATATGTACCTTACTGCTGTTATTCTTTGCAGCCACACCGACGCAGTCTAAGTTAATGCTTCCCGCAAGGACTTTTCCGTGGTTATGATCCGTATGATTACCGCTGATTTCCGTGCGCCCCGGAGAACTGAACAGGGTTATGTCTTCTTCCGCAAATTTTTTCTGAAAACTTTTTACAAGATTCTGATACCGTTCTATATTGGCCTCCACCGCCGTTTCGCCGTACAGTGCGGCCATCAGCTTCCTGGACTTTTCAGATTCAAGCATCTGGATTGTATCGCATACTTTCATGTCACATGATCTCCTTTTTCCATACATTTTCAGAATACACCGTCGTTCCTTCCGCGGGACTCTGCTCTTTGACAAAAGTATATCATAACTTATGAGTTTTCTACAATATAATATTTATCGAAATGATACAATTTCATTTGACACCCGTCCTGCCGCCTTCTTATAATAGAGAAGAATTTACGAAAGCTTGGAGGACTCCTCATGTACTGGAACGAAAAACCGTATCATTCCCTCGATTATGAAATGAAACGCATCTATGGCCATAAAATCTATAAGCTCGCGCTGGACGGCGGCATGACCTGCCCCAACCGTGACGGGACACTGGGATCAAACGGCTGTATCTTCTGCAGCGGCGGCGGTTCCGGAGAATTTGCCGAGTCCATGGCCGCTCACCCATCTGTCACAGAGCAGATCGAAGCGGCAAAGGCTCTGGTGGAGAAGAAAATGTCAAAGGCTCACAACAGCACTGCCCTCGATTGTCCAAAAGGCCGTTACATCGCCTATTTTCAGTCCTATACCAACACGTATGCACCTGTCTCACGCTTAAGAGCTCTCTTTACCGAGGCCATCGCTCATCCGGACATCGCCATTCTGTCCATTGCCACTCGTCCGGACTGCCTTCCACCCGAAATCATCGCTCTTTTATCAGAATTAAACCGGATCAAACCGGTCTGGGTGGAACTGGGTCTGCAGACCATTCACGAGGAGACTGCACGCTTCATTCGGCGCGGCTACCACTTATCCGTCTTCGAAGACGCCTGGAACAGACTTCACGGCGCGGGCCTGACCGTGATCGCCCACGTCATTCTCGGCCTTCCCGGTGAGACGCGCTCCATGATGCAGGATACCGTCAGCTATCTGGGCGGTCTGGGCACACACGGCATTGACGGTGTGAAGCTGCAGCTCCTTCACGTCCTGGAGGGAACTGACCTGGCAGTCCTGTATCGCGCCGGTGGATTTCAAACCTTTTCCCTGGAGGAATACCTGGATCTTGTGATAGACTGCATCGCCCTGCTGCCGCCGGAGACGGTCATCCACCGGATCAGCGGCGACGGACCTAAAAAGCTTCTCGTGGCCCCGGTGTGGAGCGGAAACAAACGACTCGTATTAAACTCCATGGCAAAGCGTTTTAAAGAACGCGGCGTATGTCAGGGGGACCAGTATCGGACCCTGTGATGCCTTAAACTGCGGAGTGCGCGAAAAACAGCGGCTCCTTTCCCCGGAGCCGCCGCTCTGCATACTTATCGGATTCCACCGCTCAAAGACAGCAGATGCATCACTTTGACGTTTTTATCTCAAAACCGTACTCATGCAGTACCAGATCATCGTCTATCACTTCGTCATAGATACCGTCTGCCTGTTCAAACCCGTTCTTCATATAGAGATGAATCGCCGGTTTATTTATATCCACGACAAACAGCCTTACGTATTCCGCCCCCAGCTCTCCTGCGAGGGCAATCGCCCCTTTAAGCGCAATACTGCCGATTCCCTTTCTCAGATAATCGGCATTTACGCCAAACCGGTCAATATACAAGGCTTTCCCGCCTTCATACTTCCATTTCACACAGTCTGCCCCTGCGGCCTGGCTGCACAGGGCAAATGCGGCGACGATCCTGCACTCTTCCATCAAAACGTATAGACGGTTATTTTCTATATCTTCAGCGAAACATTCGCATGGATATATTTCGTCCCAGATTGAAACCCCATTCTCATCCATCTTGCGGATGAGTTCTTTATATACTGTTTTCAGCTGCGATAAATCCGCTGTCTCAGCCAGCCGTAAATTCATCGTGACCTCCCCGCGCCTGTCTGATTCGCCTTTTTCTTATTTTCCACCTTTTTCCTCCTGTACAACACCATTTTCATCAATGGTCACGCCGAAAGAAATGCCCTGCATATACTGGTAAAACTCGCTTATTTTCTGCGGATCGGTCAGTTCCTTTGTATAACCGGCCCCGGAAGTGCCCGGAACCAGAGATAAATTCACCTGATTCTGTTCCAGATCCACATCGGCCCGCAAAAGAGCGGTCTTCGGAATACTGCTTCCAAAGATAAAGTTGCCGAGGCTGTATACAATCGGCTTGCCCTGATAGTATTCGATCCCCTGCAGTACATGAGGATGGCTTCCGATTACAAGATCGGCTCCCGCATCAATCAGCTGTTTTCCCAGAGTCCGCTGGTATTCCTGGGGCTTTTCATCCCGTTCAATCCCCCAATGCATATACACGACCAGATAATCGCAGTATTCCCCGGCCGCTTCGATCTCCTTTAAGAGTATGGACGGATCGTAACCGCTTACCATTCCCGGTTTTTTGCTGTTTGCCACCCAGGAAGTATCGGGATACACCCTGGAAGCAGCCAGAAAGCCGATGGTCCTGCCGCGTACCTCAATGGTCTCCAGCTGCTTTGCACGATCCATGTTTGCACCGGCTCCCACGTAAAGGATTCCCGCGTTCTCCAGAGTTGTACACGTATCCACAAGCGCATCCTCGCCATAATCCAGCGTATGATTATTTGCAATCGTCACAATATCGATTCCCAGTTCATGCATCATGGATACCCGTTCCGGCGGTATACGAAACGTAAACTGCTTATCCGGCGCCGGCGTTCCTCTGTCGCTGAATGGAAACTCCTGATTTGCCATATAGAGGTCAGCCCTGGCGATTTCGTCCCGATATGCGTCATCCAACACCCCATGTATGCCTCCTGCATTATCATATGCAGCCAATACATGACTGGAAAAATATACATCACCGCTAAAAAGCATATGAACTATGGGGTCTTCCGATTCTGTCTCTGCCGCGGGAGCTGTACTCTCACCTTCCGTTTCAGATACTTCCAGCTTAAGAACCTCCTCCGTGGCCGCCTCTGGCGCAGAATCGGCTGTCTGACTCCCTTCCTGTACAGCGGAAGCGACTGCCGTTTCCCGGCTGGAGGCAAGGGTTTCCCTTGCGCCTCCCCTCTGTCCGTCTGCCGCGATCCATACGAGAAGTGCCGCAAGGAGAAATACCGGAAGGATAATCAGCAGCTTCATGAATAATCCTGTTCTTTTCATCCCTTCCTCCTTAATCCATGATCGAATGATTCATGATAGATGCCTGATCCATAACTTTTTCAGCAAATAACATCGTCTCTTCCTTAATTTTTCCATCATAAACCCGTTTTCCGTTGCAAAAATACGTATCTTTCATAACCTTTAAGTCATGATATCTTAAAAATACTTTATAAATTTCTGATGCACTTTCCAGAATTCCCGCCGTAGTAAAGACGGCCACATATTTTACCTGATGCGGAGACAGGCTCTTTATATACTCTTTTAATGTTCTGGGGATCTTGCCCCAGTAAAGCGCTCCGCCTAAAAACAGGATATCTGTCATGCCTTCCAGCGGAACTTCAATGGATTCCGCCTGGCAGCCCGCCACCGGTGCAATGGCTTCTGCGATTACTTTCGTATTCCCTGTTCTGGAATAATAACGCACTGCTGTCTTCATGCTTTCTGCTCCATTCTCTCGATAGTCTCTACTAATCTTACACTGAGACTGTGTATTTGTCAAATAATGGCAGTGTCAGCCAGTTATATGTTTTGCAGACAGAACTATTTACTGTAGATACAATCCTGTTGCATTTAATTACATTTTACAATATAATAAACAATAAGGATATATCATTCATTTTTATTTGTTTATTATATTCTTATAATTACAATTATCAGACTTTTTTCTTTTCCTTATTGGATCTATATCTGCCATATCCCATCTTTTACCAAACTCTCCAATGCATCAAGCACTGCACTGTCCCCCTTTCTCTTCCAGTTTTTCTTAAAATGTCATCGTTCTGATGCCTATAATTGTAATTATAAGCACTGGAAGAAAGGAAGTGATAATATAAGAAATCCATATCTGCCAGGTAATTCATTTCTATATATAATAATGAGAGGAGAACTTGTGATGATGAAAAAATTATTAACCTTGTTATGTACATTATTCATGGTAATCATAATGGCGGGGTCCGCATTTGCAGGTACATGGAGAACGGGACAGGCTCCAAATCAGGACAAGTGGTGGTATGATAACGATAATGGAACTTATCCGGCGAATGGCTGGAAATGGATTGACGGAAATGATGACGGGATTGCCGAATGCTATTGTTTTGATCCGGCTGGGTGGTTATATACGAATACTACAACACCAGACGGATATACCGTCAACGAGAACGGCGCATGGATTGAAAACGGTATTGTAAATATCTCAATTGTGCCCCGGCAAAACAGCGGCTATTCTCAGAAGAACGAATCCAGCGTTTATGAAGCCGCAGATGAATATGACGAAGAAATACTGATGCCCTGGTATGTGGAAGAAACTATATTTAATCCGGACCGGTCTGTGCTTAAATATATCACTCTGGGTTGCGATACCGGCTGTCGCATCTATTATACGACAGGCGTAAAACCTGCTGATCCGACTGATCAGGATGACATCTATGTAACAAAAAAAAGATCCGGTTTTCAATATGGCTCCCCCTCTTTAAAACCCGGACAAACTTTAAAAGCAATTGCTGTAGATAAAGCTACCGGCAAAAAAAGCGGCGTTACAGTCCTTAGATATGAGGATGCCATTAATGCAAACAGAGGACGTTCTGGAAACATTGCCGGTTCTTCCAATTACAATAACGGAAGCGGCAGTAATAATCAGAGCTCCTCATCGAGTTCGAATTCAAATTCCGCTGCTTCCACAACTACAGCCCCCCGGCAATGCCCGATTTGTATGGGTAAAGGCTATACCACCTGTACCTATTGTCACGGAAGCGGCATCGGCCAGAATGCTTCGTTTGGACTCGGCGGCGGGATGTCTGGCGGCGATACCGGAATCTATGACGACGGTGGTATCTACCAGGGAATCTGTCCTTCGTGTGGTGGATCCGGAACTAAAACGTGTGCCGGTTGCGGTGGTATCGGAACAGTCGGTTACTAAAGGAATACGTTTGAATCATAATCTCCATAAAAACTGGCGCCGTGAGTCCACAATCACTCACGGCGCCAGTTTTCTTTCAATTCCCAGTGCCATCCCTGGGATATATTACTTATTCCATCTATAACGCCACAATAATACCGCCGTCACTGGCATACACCGTTGCCACTCCGGCCGTCTCCGTAATGATAACGTCCTTAAAGGTGGCCTGGCGGCACATCTCATTTTTCACAACCTCCGCGCGCTCCGGATTGTTGCAGTGGGCAATAATAAGTACCTTGTCTTTCGTCTCTCCCGCTTCCCGAATCGCAATATCCGCCATACGCGTAAGAGCCTTATTAATCCCTCGCGCCTGGTCCAGCTTGATAATTACACCGGAATCAGCTCCCATAACCGGCTTAATATTGAGCGCGGTAGCAAAAAATGCCTGAAGGCCGGTCAGACGGCCGTTCTTACGCAGCGTGTCCAGACTCTCCAGTACAAAATATGTTTTCATATTCTTAATAAAGCTGCGCGTCTTCTCCACGATCTCCTCAAACGGAAGAGAAGCCTGACAGAGCGACTGGATATAGAGAGCGGTATTTAACTCTCCGGATGAGGCAGAATCGGAGCTGAATACCGCAATGTTCTTCCCCTCCTGTCCATGTTCCTCCTCATACAGCTTCTTCGCTAAAACAGCGCTGTTGTACGTTCCGCTCAAGTGCTCAGACAGTGTTATCACAAAAATCTGATCCACATCGCATTCAAACGCCTCCTTAAACTTCTCAGGCGACGGGCATGCGGTCTGGGGGCACTCACTGCTGCTTCTGACCAGTTCCAGAAACTTCTTCTGGTCAAAGGTCTCATCATCTATTACCTGGGTATGCTCTACCTGCAAAGTGAGGGGGATGATCTGAAAATGCGGATCTTTCTTTAAGTCAGCCGTTAAATCCAGACAGCTGTCCCCGATAATCTTATAGCTCATATTCTATTTCCTCCTGACATATAACTTGTCATGTAGTATTCATTACTATATATTATAGGGAAGCCACGGTGGAATGTCAATAGAATATTGCTCCTGAACTTCCGCATTTTGTATTCCCGGAGTTACGGTTCTCTGCTGCTGCCAGCCTCTTCTCCCCCTTCTGCCAGCTGGCTTATGCATCGGTTCAGACGGCTCACCCGCGCTCTCCGGCTCCGTTTTCAGCGGTAAGCAGACCGATCATCTCATTCAGGCTCTCAAAGTCTGTAAAATCCACCGTTTTGCCATACGTCTCGATCAATCCCTGCGTCTCGGAATTCCGTTCTTCCGGCGGAATCTTTTTTACCCGGCTGTACAGAAGTCCCATCATGGCCCGGTGCGCGACGGACAGCTTTGAGTAATCAATCCCGCCTCTCAGATGAAAGAGTTTCGTTTCATCCCAGAGCGGCTCCGTGAGCTGTTTCTTTATAAAATCCCGGATATTATGGATATTGGTTTCATCGGCAGGGTCAGACAGTCCCACGGTGGCCACCAGAAGCTTTGCTTCCGGTTTCTGACGGAGCAGCTTCACGGTGTGTGCCAGGCCGAGAATCTGACCGGCGTAGATCCCTCCCAGATGAATCACTTCTTTGCAGGAAGAAAGAGAGTTTACTTCTTTGCAGTTTCTGCACGGAATCCCCGTCCTTCGTGCCAGTTCTTCCGCGTAACGCTTCGTTGTGCCGTATTTGCTGCCGTATAAAATAATTCGCTTCATATCTTTCCTCCTGTATCGCTCATTTTCCTGTATCTGCAGGTCGTTACGTTGCTTCCGTCGCCGCCTCTTCTGCGGCCTCCAGGCCGTCTATTCCATCATACAGCTTCATAAGCAGCGTAAACAGCTGCTCCATCTCCTGATCCGTATAATGCCGGAACAGACAGGAGAGTTTTCGCCTGTGAATCGCCGCGATCTGCTCAAAGTACTCATCCAGCCCGGCCGCCGGCACCAGCCATGCTGCTCTTTTATCGTCCGTATTTTGTAAAATCGTGACAAATCCCTTCTGTTCAAGAACTGCGGCCAGCTTTTTGATATTCTGCCTGGAACAGCCAAGCAGTTTTCCCAGCTGGGTAAATGTCAGCCGGTCCTTTGACTGTCTCACCATAGTCAGAAGCATAAACTGCTTCAGTGTAATATCGGGGCTGCTCTTGTCAAATACGGTCTGGAGTCTGTTTTCAGCAATACACAGCGTGCTGAACACAGCCTTCTCCTGTTTTTCTCTTGTCCCCTGGAAGCGTCTGATGAGATCCGTTATCTGCATGTCTTCCTCCATATAGTAACTAGTTACCTATTTTTCTGAAAAGAGGAGGACAGGAAAGTCTGCAGGCTTCCCTGTCCCATTTTCCAGCTGATCTTTACTGGATCAGCCGACAACATCTTATCTGTCTGTAGATCACTCGTCTTCCTGTGCTCCTACAACTCCCGCCGTACTGGTGGCAGTTGCAATGACAATCACGACGACGAAGAGGATCAGCAGAATGATTCCCCCGAAAAATGACAGCAGAAACGTGGTGCCGTCATCCTCCGAAGCTGTCTCTGCACCGGCCGGATCCGCGGCAGCCGCCACAGTCTCCGTCTCGGCATGAGAGACAAGCACCGCTCCCGGGGCTGCTCCCGCTAAAACTCCGATGGCCAGTGCCAGCATCAGCCGCAGCACAGCCTTCTTTATCTCCCTTATCTTGTCCGTCATAAGAATCTCCTCCTGGTTACTATACAATCATAGCTACTAGTATACCATAAGGGAGCGAAAAATGATACCCCAATCAATCCGGGATTCTTATTCCTCTTCTTTTCCCATATCCGCCATGAAAATCATGATATCATTGCTTCTTGCGATGAACTTCGTCATGCGCTCCGGAGTCAGGGAACCGTGGCTTAATGCAGCCAGGTCGTACAGCTGTTCACAGATTTCCTGAATGTGTTCGCCTTCTCTGTGATTCAGCACATACTGAACCAGTTTATTGTTATAGTTGAGCACCAGAGTCTCACCGCCGGCGCCAAACATGGACGGATCCATACCCGGCATGGTGTACATCTTCATCATTTCCTGCATACGGCGGCTGTCTTCCGATACAGTAATCATGGAGGAAACGGCTTCATTTTTCAGTTTCTCCACTCTTACTTCCAGTTTATCATTGCCAAGCGCCTTCTTGAACACCTCGGTCAGTGCGTCCACATCGCCCTTCATGGCTTCTCTGGCCTCTTCCGTCATCTCTTCTTTAAAGCTGTCGGATAAGTCAGAGTTGATGGCTAAGAACTTCACATTCTCATTCTTCTGCTCCAGGAAATTGATGAACGGGCTGTCGATGTTCTGAGTCATATAGACCGCGTCCATGCCCTCCTGCTTAAACATATTGATGTACTGGCTCTGTTCCTTCTCATCTGTGATATAGAATACGGTGTTCTCATGCTTTTCCTTATTCTCTTCCAGACAATCGGACAGGGTTAAGTATTTGCCTTCCAGATTCTTGAAAATGAGGTAATCATTCATCTTCTCAGCAAATTTCTCATCCTTTAAGCAGCCGAACTTGATAAATGGATTGATGTCATCCCAGTACTTCTCGTAGTTCTCACGGTCAGTCTTAAACATTCCGCTTAACTTGTCCGCAACCTTCTTTGTGATGTAATCGGATATCTTCTTAACAAAGCCGTCATTCTGCAGCGCGCTTCTCGATACGTTAAGCGGCAGATCCGGACAATCGATGACGCCCTTTAACAGCATTAAGAATTCCGGAATTACTTCTTTGATGTTGTCTGCGATAAATACCTGGTTGTTGTAAAGCTTGATCACGCCCTCTAAGCTGTCGTAATTTAAGTTCAGCTTCGGGAAATACAAGATTCCCTTTAAGTTAAACGGATAATCCATGTTTAAGTGAATCCAGAACAGCGGTTCCTTGTAATCATGGAATACCTTGCGGTAGAAGCTCTTATACTCTTCCTCGGTGCACTCGTTGGGGTGCTTGTTCCAGAGCGGGTGAATGTCATTTTCCGGAACAGGGCGCTTTAAGATCTTATATTTTTCCTTTGCAGGAGAAATCTCGACAACCTCTTTTTCGCCGTTCTCGTTCTCCTTCTCCTCGGTCTTTGCCTCCTCAACGATCGTCTCGATGATGGTGTCTTTCTCCGTCAGTTCATCTTTTTCAATCGTTTCATACTGCGGCTCCGCAGAAGAATTCTCAAGATAAATCTCCACCGGCATGAAGGAACAGTACTTCTCCAGCACCTCTCTGGCGCGGTATTCATTGCAGAACTCCAGGCTCTCTTCATTCAGGTACAGCTTAATCGTCGTTCCGAAAGAGGTCTTATCCCCCTCTTCCATCTCATACTCCGTGCCGCCGTCCGACTCCCAGTGAACCGGCGCAGCGCCTTCCTGGTACGATAAGGTATCAATGGTCACCTTATCGGCTACCATAAATGCAGAATAGAAGCCCAGACCGAAATGGCCGATGATCTGATCCTCGTTCGCCTTGTCCTTATACTTCTCCAGGAAATCCTGTGCTCCTGAAAATGCGATCTGGTTGATATACTCATCCACTTCATCCATGGTCATGCCGAGACCGTTATCGGCGAAGGTAATCGTCTTTTCATTGGAATCCACCGTCACGGTAATCTTAAATTCCACATCCTCCGGCTTCTGCCACTCTCCCATGATCTCAAGCTTCTTTAATTTCGTGATCGCGTCACAGCCGTTAGACACTAATTCACGGTAGAAAATGTCGTGATCCGAATAAAGCCACTTCTTGATAATCGGGAATATGTTTTCACTGTTAATTGTCAAACTTCCTGTCTTTGCCATATCCATACACTCCTTGCTCTTTGCTGTATATTTTTCCATGGACAACCATGGTTTCTCACGCTTTGCCTGCAAAGAGTATTTTAATACTCCCGTTTCCAAATGTCAATAGAAAATTAGCACTCATTTAAAATGAGTGCTAGTAATTCTCTATTCTTCCTCAAAAATGATCTCGTTCTTCTTCAAAAAGCTTCTCACCGCCTGATCCCATTCCGAATCCAGAGTCTTGTCCAGCGTAAAAAATGAGACCGAGGTGCCTGTCACACAGAACAGCTTCCCTTCCTCATAACGGATGTTTAAATACAGGCCGTTGACCTGATCCGCCCTCAGAGGCATCTGGCGTGCCGCCACAAACTTCTCCACGGCCTGAGGCGGCATCTGCAGCACAATCTGAAAGCTTCCCGGAAGCTTCTTCCCCTTAATCAGTGAAAAGCAGTACGGCCGGATCATCTTCCAGGAGGACAGCTCCTCCAGCTGGTTCTCTTCCAGCTCTTCCTCTGAATAATACCCCTGACGGATATGCCCGTCGATGGTAAACACATTAAAGGTAATAATCTCGGCTTCCCGAATCAGGAAGTGATCAAACGTCTCTCCCATAAAGAGTCTGGCAGTAAATTGTTTCATATCTTCAATTTTCAATGCTATCATTTCACATTCTCCCGTATTCTTTCTGCATTTCATTCGCCAATCGCTGACCGCAGTCTCATTGGAACTATTTTACCATAGAAGGTGCGGGGATGCCATTCTTTCTTAAAACCAATTCCCACCGCTTCCACTTTGTGATATACTAAGAGCTGTAATTACACAGAAAAGAGGCTAATCCTATGAATGATATGAAACAGCTGGAGCGGCTGATCTCCGCTTCCGTATCCCCGTATCACTGCATCATGACGGCGGCCGCTGATTTAGACGCCGCCGGATTTACAGAACTTCCCCTTTCCGGCTCCTGGAAGCTGGAACAGGGACACTCCTACTATATAAAAGCTTATGATTCCACGCTGATCGCATTTACCATCGGCGAGCTGACGGATCAGGCTCTGAAGCTTAAACTGGCCGCTTCCCATACAGACTGGCCCTGCTTAAAATTAAAGCCGTCTCCGGAGGTAACTTCAGGACGGTATGGAAAGCTCAACACAGAAGTCTACGGCGGACCGCTGCTGCATACCTGGTTCGACAGGCCGCTGTCCATGGCAGGCAAAGTCTGTGTAACCGGTGATGCTCCCGGCGGAACGAAAACCGTCTTCGTTGACTTCCGGCGCCCGGTGCTCACAATTCCCAATCTGGCGATCCACATGAACCGGGAAGCCAATCAGGGGGTTGCCGTCAATCCGCAGATTGACATGCTTCCGCTCCTGACCTTAATTAAAAACGATCTGGAAAAGGAGGATTTCTTCTTAAAGGCGCTGGCCGCTTCAGCCGGCGTGGAGCAGGAAGATATCCTGGACTACGAGATCTACATCTACAATACGGAGAGCGGCACTCTGTGCGGGCTGGACGGCGAATTCTATTCCGCTCCGCGTCTCGACAACCTGACCTCCGTACAGGCCTGTTTAAGCGGCATCATGAACAGCACCGCAGGAAATGAGATTCATGTGATCGCACTTTATGACAATGAGGAGATCGGAAGCAGCACGAAACAGGGTGCCGCTTCACTGCTCATGGACCGAGTACTGGAAAAACTGTTCCTGTCCCTGGGCTGCTCCAGAGAAACCTACTTAAATGCCCTGTTTGACGGCTTTATGCTGTCCCTCGACGTCGCACATGCAATCCATCCCAACCACGGTGAAAAATGCGATATTAAGAACCAGATCCACATGGGAGACGGCGTCGCCATCAAGCTGTCGGCCAGCCAGTCCTATGCGACCGACGCGACCAGCACGGGAATGATTGAAAGCATCTGCAGAAATGCAAAAATTCCATACAGGAAATTTTCCAACCGATCCGATATGAAGGGCGGCTCCACGCTCGGAAGCATCTCCTCCAGCTATTTAACGATGCGCACCGTGGATGCGGGAATCCCCATGCTGGCCATGCATTCTGCCAGAGAGGTCATGGGCACCGCCGACCAGAAAGCTCTCGTCGATCTGGTGACCGCGTATTTTAACGCTTAAAGTTCTATGTGCATAAAGCCGGCTGTAATAGCCGAATCCAACAGAGGAAAAGAAGAAAGGAGTCTCCGCACAACATGGAGCTCCTTTCTTTTTTCTCTGTTATATTGCCTCTTCTCTTTCCGCCTTCTGTCCCTCTGCGCTTCGGCCACCCGTTATTCGTAACTCTTCATCGTCTCCGGCACAATCTCTCTGCCGGTCTCCAGCGGTGCGGTCGATGTGCGGCTTCCCTCCCAGTAGCGGTACACATACGTACTGGTAAATAAAAGTCCTGCCGCCACAAAAAGAATCAGAATAATCTTAAGTACCGCGGCAAAAACTGCCTTCCCCCTTTTACTTTTGCGCTTCCGGCTCCTGCCCCGGCTGCTCCTTCCCCCTTCTGCCATGGAATGCCCCTCTGCTTTCCTTCCCCTTTATTGATTGGGAAAATGTTTTCTGTACAAGTCAAAAAAATTCGTGGTAGTCGTCTTATCGTCAATGGAAAACTTGATACCATCCCAGATATCGTTGCTGAATGTAACCGGATTCTCCGCTTTAAACTGATTGTAAATCTGTCCGAACGCGTCCTTTTTCCTTTGCTGGTACAGGTTATCTTTCCTCGCCTGTGTAGCGTCCTCATCGTAATCGCTGACACATCGGAAGATATAAAACGTACCGTTGTCCTCCACCACCGGACTGATCTCACCCGCAGTCAGGGAAAATGCTGCATCTTCCACTGCTTTTTTCGCTTCTCCCCGCCCCAGCTGCTTCCGAATCTCGTTGCTCTCTGAATACTCCCGCGCTATTGCTTCGAAGTCCGCCCCGTCTTCCTTCACCTGTTCCAGCACGTCCTGAGCCGTATTGCCATCCGAGAGAACGATCTGGTCAATGGTTATGACCTTGGCCTCGCTGTCGCTGATCTCCAGATTCATATCCTTTGTCAGCTCACTGACCACCTTGTTGGACAGAAAGTATTCCTCGTACATCGTCCGTACATCGTCCTCCTTCACTCCCATGTACGCGATGTCGTCCTCGGTCAGAGACTCATAATATTCCTCCGACAGCTTCCGGATCTCCTCCTTCTCCATGCTCGTGATGATAATCTCCTGATCCTTTGCCAGAAGGTTCATCAATTTCATCTCCTGGAGAAATTCCCGGGCCTGTCCCAGCAGATACGTCTCAAAGGTCTCTCCGTCCGGCAGCTCCACGCTCCAGATCTGGCCGGTATAAGCCTGCTGGTAACGGTTGCGCTCCGTCGCCACAATGATCATGGACTGTGGAAGTGTGTATGCCTTCGTTTCATTTACCTCTGAGACCATGGGAAGCCCCCTGGTACAGCCGGTAAGAAGCATGGCGGCCAGAACGGCGGCCAGCGTTTGTTTCACTTTTTTTCTATATTTAAAATTCATGGACAACTCCTGTATGAATGAAAAACTCTCCTGTGTGTTATGCGAATAGTATTATACCATACTTTCTGTCACGATTCTACTTCCCTGATTCGTTTTTTCTACCAGAATATGGCTGCCGATCTGTTCTTTCAATTCTTCCACATGGGAAATGATTCCAACCATGCTGGATCCGCCGCTTAATGAGGTCAGAATCGCCACGGCCTGCTCCAGCGCTTCCGCATCCAGAGAGCCAAATCCCTCGTCCACAAAGAGGGCTTCCACCTGGATTCCCCCCGCATAGCTCTGTATCACATCCGAGGTTCCAAGCGCCAGCGCCAGGGCCGCGTTAAACGCCTCTCCGCCCGATAAGCTCTTCACGGAACGGCGCTTCCCCGTGTACTGGTCAAGCACCTCCATCTCCATACTCTCCCTGCTTCTCCTGTCTCTCGCCCGCTCCAGCCGGTGCAGTTCATACCGCTCCCCGCTCATCTTTAAAAGACGCCGGTTCGCCGCCCGGAGAATGTCCTCAAAGTACACGGATAAGACGTACTGCTCAAATACCAGGTTCCGGCCGTTATACCCTCCGGCCGCCCGTTCCAGCTCACGGACCACGCCATACTCCGTCTCCAGCTTTTCCTTGACCTCCAGATGGCCTTTCAGGGTGGACAGTGACTGTCTGTTCAAAGCCAGAGCCGCACCCGTCCGTTCCTTTTCCTTTGCCGTCTGCTTCCGGTCCCTCTCACATTCCAAAAGTGCTGCCTCAAAGCCGGACAAATCCACCAGCTCCGTCGGCTTCGGAACGCGAATGGACGCTTTTAGCTGGGAATAAGCCGCCTTCTGTTTTTCCAGTTTCACCGAACAGTCCTGGTACTCCTTTTCACAGTCCCTGATCTCTTTTTCTTCCTGCTTCGTCTCTTCTTCCAGAAGCTTTAGCTTTTCCCCGATTTCCAGTAAAGCCTTCTCTCCTCCGTCGGATAAATCCATGACGCCGAGGTTTTCTTCCATGTTTTTTACAGCGCCCACCAGAGCCGCGGCGGCGCCTGCGGCCGCCGATGCCTTTTCCGAAGCTGCCTCATAGTCTGCTTTCAGCCTGCGGATCTCTTTCTCATCCGGTACCTCCCCCTCCATGGATGCAGGCGCCGGATGGACTGTGGAGCCGCAGACCGGACACGGAATTCCCTCCGTTAAATCTCTTGCGATGATCCCAGCAGCCGCCTTCTTAAAACAGTCGTCCTGATATTCGTAAATCCGTTTCTTTTCCTTTGCCTCACCATCGAGCTTCAAATACGTTTCCTGCCGTTCTGTCAGCTGCCGGCAGGCGGCCTGCCATGAGGCAAGCCCCTTTTTCTGCTCCTCCAGTACGCGCAGTTCCGACTTTTTCCCTTCCAGCCGTTCTCTGCGGACGGGAATACGGCCGTATGCCTTTGCCAGCTCTCTCTTCTGTTCTTTTAAGCTGTCCCGTTCTTCCTCCAGCTTTTCCAGAGTCTTTCTGTCATTCTCATACTTTCTGACCGCCTGATTGCCGCTTCGCAGTTCCTCAATGGCTCTGACCTGTTCCTTATAGGACCGGTCCAGTTCCCCAAGGCGGGAAGCCAGTTCTCTCTCCCTGCTCTCCAGCCGGTCGTCTTCCTGTTCTATAAAATCCAGAATTTTACGATAATTCCGGTTTTTCTTCGACTTCAGCTCTTCCCAGTCCCCGTTCTCAATCCGGAACGTTCCGGTGATCTCGTCCGCCCGGTGCTTTACCTCATCAATCCGACCGTTTAACGCCTTCACTCTGGCCGACAGAAGCGCCGTCATCGTATCGTAGATCCGCGTCTGGAAAATATCCCGGAATATCTGAGTTCTCTCTTTGGAGCTGGACACGAGAAGCTGCTGAAATTCCCCCTGGGCAATCATGGATATCTGGCGGAACTGGCGGTAGTCCAGACCAAGCAGCCCGGTCACCCGCTCGGTCACCTGGCTGCTTCCCGAGGCCAGAAGCGTCTCTCCCTCATAGAGTTCGCCGCCCTCCGGCTCTGTGGTCATCCCCTCACCTTTGAGCTTTGGTCTGTCATACTTTGGATTTCGGGTGACTCGGTACTGTTTTCCTCTGTGGGTGAAGTTCAGGGTTACAAAAGTAGGAGTGGACGCGTCCGCAAAGTCACTTCGGAGACTGTCCTTCTCCCGGATGCTTCCGCTGACCTCCCCGTAAAGGGCAAAGGTAATTCCATCAAATATCGTGGTTTTCCCGGAGCCTGTCGGTCCAGAGACCAGAAACAGTCCCTGCTGCATGGTCTCAAAATCCGCCTGCTCCATGCCTCTGTAGGGCCCCCAGCCACTTAAAACAAGCGATGTCGGCTTCATGACCTCTCCTCCTCTGCCTGCTCGGCGGTCTCCCGCATCACGGCCTCCTGCTCTTTCGTCATGGCCTTTCCGGTAACAAGTTCATAAAAATCGGCAAAGAGTTCATACGGCCCCTTTTCTTTCATGATATCCTCATGAATCACGGATCCATCCTGCTCCAGTGCCCGTTTTTCCCATTTTAACTGCATGATATTGGGGTAGACGCTTCTAAGCGTTCCGATTGGATCCAGAAGCTCCGTCTCATCCGTTAAGACAGCCAGAATATAGTCTTCCGGATCCGCCGCACTGACGACCTCCGGGAGAATCAAGTCAGAAAGACGGCCTCTGATCTTTCGCATATCATGGACCGGCGTCAGAGGAAGGCGTTCCAGACTGACCTTTCCATCCTTCCCCACCTCACCGTACAGCACAGATTTCTGGTGGCTGCATTCTGAAAATGAGTATTTTACCGGTGAACCGCTGTAATAGACCGGCTGTTTTCCGATCTGCTGGCATCCGTGGATATGGCCCAGAGCCGTATAACAGAACGGCTGAAACAGCGCGGCCTCCACCTGATCCGTTCCGCCCACAGACACCCGCGTCTCCGAATCGGAGAGCTCCGGCAGCAGCCCCTGGTTCACCACAAACTGATGGGCCATCAGAATATCCCTTCCGCCGGGACTGTATGTCACATGGCGCAGAATTTCCTCGAAGCTTTCCTCGAACGTCTTCATACTGCTCCCGCACCGATAGAGGGATTTCACCTCCGCCGGCCTGGCAAACGGCGCCAGATGCACACGCACGGCTCCCCACTGGTCGGGAATATCCACAAACCGCACCGGATCTTCCAGTTTCCCTTCCAGATACAGCCCTCTTTTCTCCAGAATCCGGTTGGCAAAACCAATCCGCTCCCCGCAGTCATGATTCCCGGCAATGGCCAGAATCGTCACTCCCAGTTCAGAAAGCCCGGTCAAAAACAGGTCAAACATCGTCACGGCCGCGGCCGGCGGCACGGAACGGTCATATAAATCACCACTCAAAAGAACGGCATCTGCCTGCCGTTCTTTTACGTAATCCGTTATCTGTTTCAATGCCGCATCCTGTTCCTCCAGCATGGAGAATCCGCCTACGGTCTTTCCGATATGGAGGTCTGATGTATGAATAAATCTCATCCTCGTTCCTTTCGTCTAATACGTCTCCAGTACAGCTTTGTCAGATTCCTGCTGTACCGGCAGTCCTCTACAGCAGAAGCTTCAGTATCTTTAACACGCCGTCATTCACATTGGTATCCGTCTGAAATCTGGCTATGGCTTTCACCTCCGGTCTGGCGTTTCCTACCGCAAAGCTGTAGTAAGCCTGTTCCAGCATCTCGATATCGTTTAACTGGTCACCGAAAGCCATCGTCTCCTCCGGTTTAATCTCCAGGCTGTCCTGCAAAAGCTTTACCGCCTGTCCTTTGTTGATCCCCGGTTTCATACAGTCCATCCACATATCGCCTGCGATGGTAATCTTCATCCGGCCGCTGTATTTCTCTCTCAGTTCTCTGGTATGCGCTTCCACGTCAGTCTCACGGTATACAGATATCTTGATGAACTGGGAATCCACTTTTGTCAGATCCGGCACCTGTTCCACACGGAACTGGTATCCCTCCACCAGCCAGTCGATAAAATCCTGATTTTCCGTCTCCAAATAAACCACGTCCGGACCGCTGAGCATCACCTCGAGCCCCTCCATCCGCCGCACATCGCGCACCATGTCCATCACCGTTTCCCGGTCGATGGGATTTAAAAATAAATTCCGGCCATGGCAGCCCACGTAGGCTCCGTTGTCGGATAAGTAAAATACCTTTTCTTTGATGGGGCCGAAGATCGATTCAATGCTGGCCCACTGACGCCCGCTGGCAGCCGCAAACTGTACCCCTTTTTCCCGAATCTTCATGATCACGTCGAGAAGCTCCGGATTCATCTCATGGCTTCCGTCCGGCACCAGTGTGCCGTCAATATCTGATACGATCAGTTTAATCATCTCTTATCCCTCCTGGTTATGAGCATCCGGCGGACCTTCTGTGTCCGCTTACGCGTTCAATGAGCTGCATAGCCCCTTCATTTCCTGATAAACACGTCCTACAGGCAATCCTACTACATTATTATAATCCCCGTCAATCCCTTTGATATAAGAAGCGAATTTTCCCTGAATTCCGTAAGCCCCGGCCTTGTCCATGGGCTCCTCTGAAAAGGCGTACGCATGGATCTCCTCCTCTGTCATGGGATACACATGCACATCTGTTTTCTCTGCAAATGTCTTTCGTATCCCGCCTTCCCGGCCGCAGACAATCAGAGTTACTCCCGTATAGACCTGGTGGGTCTTCCCTGCCAGAAGCGCAATCATGCGTTCGGCCTCCTCGTGGGACCCTGGCTTACCCAGAATCCGGCCTCCCGCGGCCACCACCGTATCGGCCCCTATCACAATGGTGCCTTCCATACACCGCGCCGCCACATCAGCCGCCTTCTGCAGCGACAGTTCCTTCACAACTTCCTCCGGTCTGTCGGTTGTTATCTTCTCTTCCAGCGTGCTGGGAATGATCTCCGGTATGATTCCTATCTGTCCCAGCAGTTCCCGGCGACGCGGTGACGCCGATGCCAGAACAATCACTCTCTCCTCTGTCAAACCATTTACCTCCTGTCCTGTTAAAATCAAAAAACGTCCGCTCCCATACTCCCAGGGAATGAAATAAGCGGGACCCTTTACGAATCCCGCCAACCATCAATATACTTTCAGACGCCCTACGACTGATACGCCGTCCTCTTCTTCCATCTCCGCAGCCTTAAGCTGATACCGCATGGTGTATGTAAAATCTGCTACATAAAAGGATAAGAGCCCTAAGGCCACCAGGCGTTCCAGACCGATGGGAACGACATCCACCAGCTGGCTTACAAAACCATTTAAAAATTTAAAGAAAAACAGTCCCAGAAATCCCCAGGCAATACTGCTTTCCAGACAGATAATGCCCTTGTAATTAAATGGCTTCTGGCTGTAATCCCACCAGAATGCTCCGAACAGCTTAATCATAATGTGTGCTGTCACAAGTTCCATGGAAGTTGCCATCACCATGGAAGCGAAATACAGCTCCACAGGCTGTCCTGCCAACGGCTCAAGAATCAGGCTGGCTCCCAGCGCACCAAAACCATAAATGACGCAAAACGGGCCATGTCCAAATCCCCGGTTCAACACCGGGCTGCGGTTCTCATAGCTGAGCACGGTACATTCCAGAAGGTAACCGATGAAACTAAATGCGAAAAACCAGTTAATCGTATGGTAAATCGTCATATCCATTGTACCTCCAACTTTAACAGTTTTTTAACTTGTTAAAGTATAATATGGAAATCTTAAGAAATCAAGAATTATTTTCTTACGATTAACGGAAATATTCCGACTTTTTTGCGGCTGCCCCACGCTTTGACCATGAAGCACCGCCGTTAATAGTACTGCGCCATAAACACGGCGAGAGCAATGCCAAGAATAGCACCGGCCGCCACCTGAAGCGGCGTATGTCCAACGTATTCCTTCAGCTTCTCCTGCAAAACTTCTCCGCTCAGCTTGAGTGGGTTTTCCAGCAGGATACTGTTTAAGAGCTTCGCCTGCTTCCCCGTCTCTCTGCGCACTCCCATGGCGTCATACATGACTACCATAGAAAGGATAAAGCATACCGCAAACTCAAAAGAACCGACGCCATAATGCATGGCGGCGGCGGTCGTCATTCCACATACCGTCGCGGAGTGGGAGCTGGGCATACCGCCCGATCCCACCAGCCGCTCCGGATTAAAACTTTTATTCAGGGCAAGGTCGATGATTGTCTTCAGTACCTGAGCCACCGTCCAGCCGGTGACAGCACTCATCAAAACCTGATTTGCCAGTAATTCGTCCCAAAATGTCATGGTTTTCTCCTGCTTTTTGTATCAGCGGATTCTTCCGGCCATGATAACACTAAGCGGTTCTTCCCGCTCTGAGGCTGTATAAAATCCACCTTTTTACTCTGGCGGCCGTCTCTGCCAGGCCGCAGAACTTATCCGCGTATATAATGGCCATTCCTTCCCTGCTCTTTGGCGGAACCGGGGTGAGGGGCCACATATGGCGCAGAATCATGTCCTTCTCCTTATCCGTTAAGTCAAAGTACTTTTCTGCGTTGGCCAGCGCCCTGCGCGGATGGGTAAATCCGTGAAAGTGTTCTCCCGTCTCCTTCGCATGGGTATGCCAGTCATATAAGAATAAATCATGCAGAAGCCCCGCCCTTGCGGTCTGTACATAATCCCAGCCCAGACGGCGGCAGATCCGGTAACTGAAATAGGATACCTTGATGCAGTGCGCCTTACAGGTAGTATCCCCATGCTGCATAAAACGATCCATGGATTGAAATACAGGATTTTCCAGAATATCCGCCACGCAGGCAAGATATTCCTCATCCTCGTCATACCGCTCCTGATTGATCCAGGAAGGATCCTCCGCCCAGCGGAGCACTTCCTTCTTTTCTTCCCGAGTAAAACACTTTTTATTCATGCAATGTCCGCTTCCTTTTTTCTCTGAACTCAATAGCCGATCAGCCAGTCATACAATTCCTGATACTTGCCGGCTGACGTATGCCAGGAATAATCCATCGCCATCGCCCGGTCGATGATCTTGTTCCACTCCCGCTTCTTATCATAGTATATCCGCTCTGCGTAGCGAATAACCCCCAGCATCTCATGAGCATTATAATTCTGGAATGAAAATCCGGTTCCCCTGCTCTCAAACTCGTTATACGGTTCCACCGTGTCCTTTAACCCGCCGGTTTCGCGGACAATCGGAACGGTTCCGTAGCGGAGTGACATCAGCTGGCTTAAACCGCACGGTTCAAATAAGGACGGCATCAAAAATGCATCGCAGGCCGCATAAATCTTATGGGACATCGGCTCTGAATAATAAATATTCGCAGAAACCTTGTCATTATACTTCCAGTCGTAATGGCGGAACATATTCTCGTACCGCTCTTCTCCGGTTCCCAGCACAACCAGCTGGATATCGTCCTGGCACATCTCGTCCAGGACACACTGGATCAAATCGAGGCCCTTCTGGTCAGTCAGCCTGGAAACAATACCAACCATAAACTTCCTGTCATCCTGCGGCAGTCCCAGTTCTTCCTGCAGAGCCCGTTTGTTCTTTATCTTCTCCTTACGGAAATTCTTAGCATTGTACTTCTGGACAATGTAAGGATCCGTCTCCGGATTGAAATCATCGTAATCAATGCCGTTCACAATGCCGCACAGGCTGTTCGCGCGCGCCCTCATCAGGCCATCCAGTCCTTCGCCGTAAAATGGCATCTTAATCTCTTCCGCATACGTCTCACTTACGGTGGTAATGGCGTCGGCGTATACAATGCCGCCCTTTAACAGGTTGCCATCCTTGTATGCTTCAAGCTTATCTGGTGTAAAGTAGTAATCCGGGAGGCCTGTCAGCCTCTTGATCGTCATGACATCCCACACTCCCTGGAACTTCAAGTTGTGGATGGTGATAACCGACTTCATGTTGCGGAAGAACTCTCCGTCATGGAACCGGTCTTTTAACAGGACGGGAATCAGTGCCGTCTGCCAGTCATGGCAGTGCACGACGTCAGGCTGAAATCCGATCACCGGAAGCGCCGACAAAGCCGCCCTTGAGAAAAAGCAGAATTTTTCCAAATCACAGTACCAGTCGCCGTATGGCTTTGGTCCGTTAAAATAGCCTTCATTATCAATAAAGTAAAAAGTAATTCCCTCATATACGTATTGAAGAATTCCAACGTACCTGCTCTGACCCATGTAATCCATATAAAAATGGTTTACATACTCCATGTCGTTTCTCCACGACTCCTTCATACACAGATACTTGGGAATCATTACCCTGACATCAAAATATTCCTTATCAAAACATTTGGGAAGGGACCCTACTACGTCAGCAAGTCCGCCGGTCTTAATAAAAGGTACTGCCTCCGATGCAACGAACAAAATCTTCTTCATCAAAAAACCTCCCTCATTTACAGTCACCCCTGAGGGCGCCACTCTTTGTCTTATAGTATACTGCATTTTACTTAAATAAGGAAGTATATTTGTGATAGATTTTCTAAAGTTTTTTGTAGTCCAGTCTTATTTTATCAGCAATCAGTGCAATAAATTCGGAGTTTGTGGGCTTGCCCTTTCCCGTGCTTACGGTATATCCGAACAGATCATTGATCGTATCCATCTTGCCTCTGCTCCACGCAACCTCGATGGCATGGCGGATCGCACGCTCCACACGGCTCGGAGTCGTCTGATGCTTCTTGGCAATAGACGGATAGAGAATCTTGGTAACACTGGTCAGCATTTCCTGGTCCTGCACAGAGATAACAATGGCATCCCGTAAGTACTGATATCCTTTGATATGAGCCGGGATGCCGATTTCATGAAGCATTTGAGTCACGTCATTTTCCAGATTCTGTTCCATGTACTCATTTTTGTTCACATATGGCTTGACTTTCTTCATGCCGGAAAGTCCCGTAGTTTTTGATTTCCTGTGTCCGACTCTTCTGACTTTATCGACAACAATATCTTTGTTGAAAGGCTTCATGATGTAATAATTGGCACCCATGCGGAACGCGTCTTCGGTAATATTCTCACTTCCGGCCGCTGTTACCATAATAAACGACGGCATCTTAGTCACTGCGGCATTGCTGCGCACCCGTTCCATCACCGTGATTCCGTCCATTCTCGGCATAATGACATCCAATAAGACAACATCAGGGCTTGTTTTTACAATCATGTTGTAAGCATCTTCCCCATTATCCGCCCTTCCGACGACATGGAAATCCTCCTCTCCCTCCAATATATCGTTTAGCAGACTCAGTGTCTGCAGGTTATCGTCCGCGATTGCAATACTGATTTCCGACATCTTCCTACTCTCCCTTTCTTGTTGATTGAATGATTAGTGTAAAGCCATTATAGACTTGCCCCCGAATTGCCGCAATGGAATTCTGTCGCATTTTTCGACAAAAGGCGGGCGTTTTTCCCACATTTTCCTCCGATGGCCCCCGAAGCGGAAAAATCCCCCTTCGATCCAAATCCAGGCCTGGTCACAAAATCCGACAGACTTCATTTTTATGTAAATGTTGAATTTTGTGGCTCGGTGTCGGGAAAAAACTCCGGGCGTGATTATCGGAATATTTTACCATATTATGGTGCTTTTTGAAAGGATATGAGGTTTATTTCTGACATTAAAACGGCAAAGGTTCAGTAATTCGGGAACCTTTGCCGTTCTGTGTTAAATAATTGTTTTTTTCTGATGAGGGGAGAGGCCGCAGTGCAGAAGCAGGCACAGGCTGTGTATGGTAATATGGTATTATTGCAGCTGTTTAAAGAAAGGAAATGATATAACGCCAATTATAATTAAAATACTGCATACCGATGAGTAATAGATTTTTGAAAGATTTTTAACTGGCTATACAGGGAAACTCTCCGTTTATACAGGGAAAATTTGTTGAGAATGAGTGGGGTATCATGTAAACGATTGCTTCAGACAGCTGTTTTAAACGCCTTTCTCAATATTTAGGCACCTATTAGATTCCCTGAGACAAGGAGGTTCGTTGTCAACAGGGAATATGGAGTGAAGGAGATGTAAAATGCCTCGAGAAATACGTTAATATTTTAATCCTCACCTTCCTTGCGGAAGGCGACGGCTGTAGTAATACCGAAGCTGATATAGAACGGATTTCAATCCACACCTTCCTTGCGGAAGGCGACAACTCGTTAAGCTGGGTCAAGGTTCCCACAGCAAAATTTCAATCCACACCTTCCTTGCGGAAGGCGACGCCGCCAGGAGTTGCACCGGGTGATGGATAATGGAATTTCAATCCACACCTTCCTTGCGGAAGGCGACTATTTATACTGGAAAGGCCGCAATTAATGAAATTAGATTTCAATCCACACCTTCCTTGCGGAAGGCGACACAGAGCGTCAGCAATGGCAGATCGAACGGGATATTTCAATCCACACCTTCCTTGCGGAAGGCGACACGCGTAAGCTTCATTTTCATAACGCTTAGTAATATTTCAATCCACACCTTCCTTGCGGAAGGCGACACCTCTTGCCAGGAGATCACAGAAATGATATAATATTTCAATCCACACCTTCCTTGCGGAAGGCGACAAAAGAAATTGATAACGATATAGCGGAAGTAATATTTCAATCCACACCTTCCTTGCGGAAGGCGACCCTCAGCCGTTTTCTCACGGAGGCTATATGTTGTATTTCAATCCACACCTTCCTTGCGGAAGGCGACTGTAACAGAACCAGCCGTTCTTCTTGAGAAAGCTATTTCAATCCACACCTTCCTTGCGGAAGGCGACCGGTCCTGCTGTCCTTGTCTAAGATACCATCTGTATTTCAATCCACACCTTCCTTGCGGAAGGCGACAACCAAGCTCAGACATTTTCATCTTTACACAATATATTTCAATCCACACCTTCCTTGCGGAAGGCGACCTTTAACTTCACTAAATAACGCCTCCATTCAATGTATTTCAATCCACACCTTCCTTGCGGAAGGCGACGCTATGGATTTATTCGGACGCTCAGCAAAAGAATTATTTCAATCCACACCTTCCTTGCGGAAGGCGACAGGATGATAAACTAAAGAGAGAACATATTGAGAGATTTCAATCCACACCTTCCTTGCGGAAGGCGACGTTAGATCTCGAGGTGTCTGCACGATACACGTTCATTTCAATCCACACCTTCCTTGCGGAAGGTGACCACGGGTTAGGTTGACGAGTTTCTTATTCGTGTATTTCAATCCACACCTTCCTTGCGGAAGGCGACGCATGGCTGCTGTTTTATAGGCTTCTCATAGTCATATTTCAATCCACACCTTCCTTGCGGAAGGCGACTCTTTGCGGCTTGGAGCATTGCCGACACATTCTTTATTTCAATCCACACCTTCCTTGCGGAAGGCGACCAAAAATGACCATTATTAGCAGCCAGCATTTCATATTTCAATCCACACCTTCCTTGCGGAAGGCGACCCTCCGGATATATGCAATTCCAACGATACCAGCTATTTCAATCCACACCTTCCTTGCGGAAGGCGACGTTCTTAACAATCCATTTCACGAATGCTGAAGACGCATTTCAATCCACACCTTCCTTGCGGAAGGCGACTCATCAACAATACGTTGTATTTGCTGAGAAAAGCATTTCAATCCACACCTTCCTTGCGGAAGGCGACTTCTTTTCAGGCTTACCGTCTTCTGGATAGTTGTATTTCAATCCACACCTTCCTTGCGGAAGGCGACTCCGCATCTCTTTACAGTTAGTTACTTGAGAAGTATTTCAATCCACACCTTCCTTGCGGAAGGCGACATGACAATCCGGCCCGGCTCAACGGGTTCATTTTATTTCAATCCACACCTTCCTTGCGGAAGGCGACGGCCGCACATATATGGGTTCGGTTCCTCCAGTAGATTTCAATCCACACCTTCCTTGCGGAAGGCGACCTGCCTCCATGTCCGGTACAAAACTCGATTTCATATTTCAATCCACACCTTCCTTGCGGAAGGCGACCATGTAATCACAGCGCATGGACGCCTCGCGGATATTTCAATCCACACCTTCCTTGCGGAAGGCGACTTCCGTCCATGCTTTCAAAGCGGTCCGTTGCAGCATTTCAATCCACACCTTCCTTGCGGAAGGCGACTCAGATTGTCATATGCACTCTGAAAGGTAGATTGATTTCAATCCACACCTTCCTTGCGGAAGGCGACGGCTGATTTATAGAACGATATTCCGGGATATCTTATTTCAATCCACACCTTCCTTGCGGAAGGCGACTTTAAGCCACTTTTTGCGTGTGTTACTTCCTATTATTTCAATCCACACCTTCCTTGCGGAAGGCGACGGAGATTCCGGAAATACCTGATATCTTTGGCGAATTTCAATCCACACCTTCCTTGCGGAAGGCGACTTTCCAGATCAGGCGCCGGTGAATGATATCATATATTTCAATCCACACCTTCCTTGCGGAAGGCGACGCCGGAAAAAGAGCCGGAAGCGACATTTGTATAATTTCAATCCACACCTTCCTTGCGGAAGGCGACGCTATGGGACACACCGGAGAGGCGCACCGAGGGAATTTCAATCCACACCTTCCTTGCGGAAGGCGACGGTACGAGATTATGAAAGGAGGTACGCGTATGGGTATTTCAATCCACACCTTCCTTGCGGAAGGCGACGAGCCCGGCAGGTGCGAACTGCCATGGCTCAGGTATTTCAATCCACACCTTCCTTGCGGAAGGCGACGATGTACGGGCATACCTTTCGTGGCGGCAGATTGATTTCAATCCACACCTTCCTTGCGGAAGGCGACCTGACAGCTTTGTCACATGGGGGTATGATTTGCATTTCAATCCACACCTTCCTTGCGGAAGGCGACCAGAATGCGAAGGAAGATAAGCCTAAGCGTTTTATTTCAATCCACACCTTCCTTGCGGAAGGCGACCGTATAATACCATTTCAAACACATATCAACTTTAAGCATTTCAATCCACACCTTCCTTGCGGAAGGCGACTAATAACCTGTTTCTCTCCGCCCATGAATTTCATATTTCAATCCACACCTTCCTTGCGGAAGGCGACCGTAACTCATTAATTGTAAGGTCGCATTCCTCGCATTTCAATCCACACCTTCCTTGCGGAAGGCGACAATTCCAGCGTATGATCGCTACAGCAAAGTCACATTTCAATCCACACCTTCCTTGCGGAAGGCGACTTCACGTGTACATGTTATGGATTTGATAATGCAGTATTTCAATCCACACCTTCCTTGCGGAAGGCGACCCAGTACATACCCGGCGAAGGGAGCATAAGAATGATTTCAATCCACACCTTCCTTGCGGAAGGCGACATTACGGTGGCGTTCGTCAAGTCCGTGGTGCTGGATTTCAATCCACACCTTCCTTGCGGAAGGCGACAGAAGCTATATTTACAAGGTTTATAATTCCACATATTTCAATCCACACCTTCCTTGCGGAAGGCGACCCTGATAGAATCAGGGGAAGAGGTCGTATCAAATATTTCAATCCACACCTTCCTTGCGGAAGGCGACCAAAGCCACGGTGGAGGATAACAACGAATGGATTATTTCAATCCACACCTTCCTTGCGGAAGGCGACTTCTCGAATGGGAGTGGTATCGGAATATCAATACATTTCAATCCACACCTTCCTTGCGGAAGGCGACAATTATCGAAAGGAGAAATAGTATGGCAAGTATACATTTCAATCCACACCTTCCTTGCGGAAGGCGACGGCTTAACAGCGGCTATACGGCAGATGATTTTCGTATTTCAATCCACACCTTCCTTGCGGAAGGCGACTGATGCAATAGCAAAAATTCAATAATGATTAATATTTCAATCCACACCTTCCTTGCGGAAGGCGACAAACCAGCCAGCGCTGCAGTACGAAAGCTGATAACATTTCAATCCACACCTTCCTTGCGGAAGGCGACGGCCATGGCAGTATACTGTGACATGTGAAAATATATTTCAATCCACACCTTCCTTGCGGAAGGCGACAAAATCAAAAAACCTTGTTGAACTGGCCGAGATCATTTCAATCCACACCTTCCTTGCGGAAGGCGACAAAACTGACAATCAATATTAATCCGGATGATTACATTTCAATCCACACCTTCCTTGCGGAAGGCGACCCACTCATCGTAAATCCGCTTCTGGTCTGTGGTATTTCAATCCACACCTTCCTTGCGGAAGGCGACTCCAGATATATTCTATCGTTGCTTTGACTAAGCCATTTCAATCCACACCTTCCTTGCGGAAGGCGACCTGAATACTTTCGAGCAGTGCGAGCAAGAGAGAAATTTCAATCCACACCTTCCTTGCGGAAGGCGACCAGCCCATACTGCGACAGGAAACTGGAGATAATCATTTCAATCCACACCTTCCTTGCGGAAGGCGACCGCAAATATAAGTCAAATTACAAGTGAATTTCTCCTCGCCAGCAACAAAACTCTATTATTTTGACTTATTCAATCATTTTGTCAAACTATATTACATATTTCGGTTTATCTACATCTAAAATACAGGTGCGAATCTCCCGGTATTTTAATGTTCACTTGACATTCGCACTTTTACATAAAAGAATTGTCTGACTATTTTTTTAAAGAACAACTGCCCTAAAAAATTAATGGTTCTGTCACATCAAATCCTGGTTTGGCACCAATATGTTCCACCTTGTGCTTATAATTATCACCAAGGTAGTAAAATCTGAGGCTATCCACATTCTTATCAATAATTCCTTCTAAAATTCCCTTTACAGCTCTGCATTTTGCCGCATCCATATTGCATTCAAACACCGAGTTCTGAACACGCTGGCCATAATTAACACATTGCTTTGCGACTCGGCGTAAGCGGCTTCTGCCTGCGGCAGTCTCTGTATTTACATCATATGTAATCAGCACAAGCATAATCAACACCTACTTCCATAAAAACGGCGGATATTCATCTAAATCCCCTCTGATATACCTTGCCAACAACATCGCCTGAACATATGGTACCATTCCCCATTCTATTTTTTCATTAAGAAACGGGTGGGTTATCGTCTCCTGTTTCTTCATCTGCCATTGAGATAAAAATAATTTTCTCGTCTCATCGTCCATAATAACAGCACCATTTTCCTTCACTGAAAATGCATCTCCTGATATAATCCGTTTATTTATCAGCGTCAGCACAAATCTGTCTGCCATAACACTGCGAAATTCTTCCATCATATCAAGCGCCAGTGACATCCTTCCGGGTCTGTCTGTATGAAGAAATCCCACGTACGGATCAAGTCCTACAGTCTCCAATGCTGCTCCGCACATCCCGGCCAGAAGCGTATAGGCAAACGACAGCATTGCATTCACTCTGTCCAGAGGCGGCCGCTTATTTCTCCCATGAAAATAGAACTGTTCTTTCTGCTGCAAAATCAAATCGTCAAATACAGAAAAATATATTGATGTAGCTTCTCCTTCCAGGCCTCGAAGCGCTCCGCTTTCCCCGCAAGCTCTGATTTTCCCTAAACTTTCGGCCAGATATGAGGATTTTTCCTTCAATTTATCTGAATCGAGCCTCATAGGATAGTCTCTTGCGGCCCGTTCCAAAACCCATCTGGAATTAAACACCTTGCCAAGGATACAGTTTCTCGCCACTTTAATGGCCTCACCATCGTTCTCACTGAGTCGGTACTGCTGCTTTCTCAAAGTAACATTGCCACGAACCTCACCGGATACTCTGGCAAGAAAACGGCCACTGGCTGATAAGAAGCTTAGATTTATATTTCGTTGTACACAAGCCCCCATCAGTGCAGGACTTGCCCCCTGATATCCAAATGTCACAATGGCTTCCAGATTATGAAGCGGGATACGGCCAATCTCCTCATCTTCAGAACGTATTACCACATTTTCTCCATCTAATGAAAGATAGCGCTCTGGAGCAGTGACATATAATGTATTTAGCAAATGCTTCATACGCTCTCCTTTCCCTCCAGATTTCGTTCGATATAATCTGCGGCGCTCTCGTGCCTGCCAAGCATTGGAAGGCAGATATCTTTGAGGGAACAGGCATTACAGCTTCTGGTCCGCTTTGCCTTTGGTGTATAGCGCCTGTCATAATACTTGTGCATCTCCAGAAAAATATCCTTTGTTTTGTGACGAATGTCCTTGTCAAATTCAATTTTCTTTCTCCGCCTGGTCTCTCCATAATAAAGATAACCAACGGGTATCCTGCAGCATAGCATTTCCTCCAGGCAAAGAGCCTGAGCTGTCAGTTGAAGAATGTCAACATCATCCTTTTTGGGCTCTCCCCTCTTATATTCAACAGGTACTACATCAAACCTGCCTTCCCGGCCGGTAATTGATATTCCTTCCGAACTCCGGTGAAATTCAACAATATCACATTCTCCGCTTACTCCCATTTCTCTGGAATGTACCGGCATAGCTCTGGAAATAATAATATCCCCTCGTTTTTCTGCCGCGGAAGGGTCATGTGCTTTCTCATGCATCAGCCTTCCTTCTACGGTCCTTAAATTTTCCTGCCATTGCAGTTCGATATAAGCAAGCGCCCACTGCCTCCGACAAAATTCAAAATGCTGGATTCCGGATAACTGGAGCCAGTCATCTTCCTCATACAATTCCGTATACCTCCGGTTCTACACATGGCAGTTCCTCGATATTAACATCATAATCCTCAAAACACCTCGGCCTGTCGACACGTGGTATAATCTTCACACTCCTGTGAATTCTTGCCGTTGACACAGCTGGAGTTTTCTCATTATGCTGCCACCAGTAAAGCCTGCATACCTCCATACTTCCTTCTGGTCTGGCAGATGAGGCGTCATTTTCAAATAACGTCCTTAAAGCTTCCTTCAGACACTCTGCATCCTCCTGGGAAAAGCCTGTCTTTTCTGCAAGCTGAACATTAATACTTCCTTTTACCACATAGAGGCCAAATCCAACCCTGTATTTCATTCCCATGGTATCAGACGCTTTACTTTCCTTTCCTGCTTCACTATTGACGCTCTTTGTAATCTGCATACTGATTGTATCGACAGGGGATACGCTGACAGCCTGGTGGATCGATACCGGCCCCCTGATTCCAAGTGAAACATCTTCTCCTTTAAATGCAAATACCTGACCAAAACTGCGGACATCAATCCATTCACGGCATGCGATTTCACTGCATTTCTGTTTATCGGTATTTTTCTTATTACCCATCTCTGCTTTTAATTCGGCACATCCATCCGCACGGTCTTTCAAACTTTTATAGGAATCGTCGGAGCGGTCGTCTGACTGGACAAATACACGCTGTCCCATGTCCTGGAAGCGATTCCTGATTTTCCGTTTAATGCAAACATCGGAAATTTCTCCAAATCCGTCTATACTAATCCTCGGCTGATTACCATTCAGCGGGTCGCCATTCGGATTCGCATTCGTTGCTGAAATCAATAATACAAAATCAATTTTTCCCTTCAGTTCACCCATTACTCTCTTCCTCCTTTTCACCCTTCCAGTTCCGCAGATCGCATGACTGGCTGTGGAATCCCAACAGATATAATCCATTTAACGGTTCATCACATCCAAAGCTTTTAACCGTAAATTTCCCTGCAATCTCGTCAAGCATATTCATATATTTAGTACGTTCTCCCAGTTTCAGTCTCTGCAAATATGGCGGCAACTTTTCCTCCAAATTTTTCCATGTACTGAATGGTCTCTGGGAAAATGCAGTCATATAACGCTTGGCATTCGTCATCCTTACGTCCTCTTTATCATAAGTCCGGTACTCAATCCGGTCTGCTATGGCAAGCAGCCTGCCATACAGATAGTTGCGGTTATCGCATTCCTGATCTACTGCCACATTCCATTCCTCCTTATTCTGTTCTTTTCTCTGCCTTTTAATCAAAGAACATGCCACAGAAACCACCCGTTCCCAATTATACCGTAACTCATACGATACCGGCGAGGAGGCCTTTCGCAGAGCCATGCTCACCATATCAGCAGGTATCGGTTTTCGATCCGAGATACAGGGGAGAATCCGCTGTACAACCTGTGCATAGAGACGAGTCTTTCCATCAAGTGTCAATGCACCGTTTCTCTCTACACCATATAAAGTATCCGCTATGTCTTTCACACCAGTCATTCCAATATAAGTATAGTACTTTCTGTCCTTTAGCTTGATATGAATCCATTCGCAACTCTCATGCCAGTATTTAATATTCTGAATATAACAGGAGGTATCCATCGATTTAAACTCTGTCATCGCAAGGCGCCCTGTTGTAGCGGCATCGAGAGACATAAGGACAGTTCTGGAACCAGGCTTTAAGTCTCTTTCATAACCGCGCATGGCCTTCTGAAAGCGCTGCGCTCCACGCATATTCGTTCCGAGATAGGGAACCGGCTTCTGTATTTCTTCCTCATCTCCCCATAAATCTTCGGAATTGCCGCAGACAGAATCCGTATCTGCATAAATATCCGGCAATGGATTTAAATCTGATTCCCAGATAACAATATACAGCTCATCCCACTTATATCCCTGCTTTCGAATAATCCATTTTAAGGCATTGTGCACTTTCTGCGAGGCCTCGTATCCAATGGAAAAGGCTTCATTTTTATCTCTAAATCTGCCCCGATAGGTATAATTCTGTTCGTCATTTGCAGAAATCAGCTTTGCGCCGTCTCCTTCATGGCGGATTTTCTTCGGATGCAGATAAGAAATAGCCGTTACTTCACCGGAAAGATAGCACAAATCTTTCGTATCCTGTTTTGATTTATAATAATCAATATAACATTGCTGCAGAGTCTGGTCCAACCAACATTCTGAACGAAATTTTCCGGTAGTATCTTCAAGAAGATTCTCTCCCTCTCTCAGAGTCCTCATAACTCTAAATCTGACGAAGGAATCCGTCTGGGCGATATTCTGAATTTTCTCTTTATCAGTAACTATCCCGTTCTCATCGGGATGCAGGACATTCTGCTCAATCAAATCACGAACTAGAGTTCCCTTTTTTAAATAATGATAAACCGCATCGACTTTTTCATGAGTAAACGAAGACTGATGCCAATCCTGCAGAGACTCTATATATGCAGAATAATATCTGCCAAAATCCTTATCTTTTTTGCCTTTACAGTACTGCATATAATCACCTGCAAGGTATTTTAAATTATCACACAGCGGATGAGGTTCGGGATTGGCAGTTCTTGCAAGGGACTTATCTGTAACAGGGATAATAGTCAGCTTATCCGCGTTATCCACGCTCTCCGCACCCAGAAACACTCCATTTTCGTCGATTGTTACCGTAATTTGAGCCGTGACAGTGGTATGGAAAACAGGAAGCAAAATAAAAGGTATCTTTTCTTCTCCATTTTTGGTTTGATAGTATTTGTATGATACCAGTCCGGCTTTTTCACGATTTTTTTCATATAAATCGCTAAGTTCCTCCATCCAATTCAAGCTTCCGCCTCCTCTCCGACAAATTCCATAAGACCACTGAATTCATTATCATTAAATTGTTTTATTTTCATCTCATGGATATGGCGTTTCTGAGTACATTCTTCCGGACGCACAAATTCAATAAGACCGCCCTTTTCCATAACCGGCCTCCAGAATCGTACAGTCATCCTGCCTTTATCCTCAGGAAGTACAGCCTCATCCGCATAGGTAATACCGTGATACATAAAACCGTAGGACCCTTCTCCTTCCATCTCATCATAGAAGCCTTTTCCTTCTCCGAAAACACAGGGTTCCACGTATCCCTGGCATTCCCTGGTTCCTAGAAAGATATCCCGCCTTCCCCCTCTTAAAATCATCCGCTTCGCTATGTTGTGATGTTTGTTCTCATTTCTGTCTCCTGCCAGTTCCGGACGGTTCTCATTCCATTCAAAATGTGCTCTGACTTGGTAGCTGACATCTTTTAAGTAGGTATAGTAAGACAAATCATTTCCACCATTGAAGTTAACCGGGCGTATGCTCTTTGTCTCTGTTTGAACAGGCTTCATAATGCGAACTCCATCAATAATCCAGATTAACGTAGGTTTCCAGTATACGCTTTGAAGAATTCCTTTCAAAGCCTCGTATGTGGGGATGTGGTAAGAGCACTTTTCGCCTCCTACACGGGTTACAGGATCTGAAAAAAGCGCGTAATCTCCTGATACCTGAAATTCTACAGTGTTTCTGTATTTCATTGACCTCACCTCCTCGTATAACAAGTTTGTAAACAAAAAAGCTTACAAGCTTATTCTTTTTTTGCAAAACTAATGAATAAACTCTACTCTCTGTTCAGAAGTTTCTTCTGTGTTGGTTCATTCATTCTCAGCCTGTTAATCAATTAGTTACTTTGTAATCATGGTTCCAGGTGTTATAATGTTGTTCATAAAAACTGCAGCTATAGTACCGCAACTTATTATGCAAATACGGTTTCCAGGTATACGCCAACAGCAGGATATTTCTGTTATGTAATACTAATAATGGAAGTTTTCAGGTGGCGTATTGATCAGGATAAGCCTTGCTTACCCTTCTTCATTTTTATACATAGGTGGCGATAATCCATAAAAGAACATATTAATTACCTCTCGACGTTGTTGGAATTAATACTGCATCCCGTATTCATAAAAAGCCTTTAACGGTATTAGTAAGAATGATGGAATAGTTTCCTTTATAAACGCTGATTTTCCTGTGTTTGGCATATCACTATAAAAACCTGACGTGGTTCTTAATCTCCTGCATTGCAACGCAAAACAAGACATCGCATGCACATTACTAAATGTAATGCCACAGCTGATACTATCCTTATCGAATATACAATATATCAATCCCCACCTTCCTTGCAGAAAGCGACAAAAAAGCCTATGGTTGTCTCAGCTCTGCTGTTACATTTCAATCCTCACCTTCCTCGCGGAAGGCGACTTTGCAATCGACCGCACTACTTTCCCGATTGCATTATTTCAATCCCCACCTTCCTAGCGGAAGGCGACCGTAAACTCAGGGAGTACGGAGCCGTATTCATGAATTTCAATCCCCACCTTCCTAGCGGAAGGCGACCGTAAGCTGTACGCTCTGTCTTATCATGTTCGACATTTCAATCCCCACCTTCCTAGCGGAAGGCGACTCCGACAACCCGAACTGTGTGATCGCATTCTTCGCATTTCAATCCCCACCTTCCTAGCGGAAGGCGACGATCTGGCGGACTGGATCGGTGATTATTATTACTCATTTCAATCCCCACCTTCCTAGCGGAAGGCGACACATTATAACTGGCAGACTTCCGGCGCAAAAGATATTTCAATCCCCACCTTCCTAGCGGAAGGCGACAACAGCCCGGCCACACTCTTTAAATCTGCCATGACATTTCAATCCCCACCTTCCTAGCGGAAGGCGACCCTACGTTAGAGGCATACGAAGCAGCTAAGAAAGATTTCAATCCCCACCTTCCTAGCGGAAGGCGACTTTTGCCGGATACTACGGCACAGATCTTCTGGCTATTTCAATCCCCACCTTCCTAGCGGAAGACGACCTCACCGTTTTCAATGACCGTATTCCTGCCCATGTATTTCAATCCCCACCTTCCTAGCGGAAGACGACTCGGAATATATGTTTCCGTCCCAGCTCCCTGATATTTCAATCCCCACCTTCCTAGCGGAAGACGACTAAAGCTGCTGGATTCATCAACTACCACCATGTCATTTCAATCCCCACCTTCCTAGCGGAAGACGACTTTTGTTGACGTTAGCACATTTTTGTATTATAATAATTTCAATCCCCACCTTCCTAGCGGAAGACGACTTGCGAAAGCCTCGGCCATCTTCATCAGCATTTTATTTCAATCCCCACCTTCCTAGCGGAAGACGACCGCAAATATATCCATTTTTCTCATTAATAATCAGATATATTCTAGACATATTATACAACTTTTTCATATATTAAACAATCTGTAGTTCTACTTCTTCCTTTTTTTCTTATAATCAGCTTAAAAATCCGGTGCGAATCCCCCCCAGTATTTCATGTTCACTTGGCATTCGCACCAATGTACTCTACCCAAAATATTTTCTAATATCAACTAAAATATCATATCTATCATACTGCAAGGTGTGTCCGATACGCCGGTTTCTTTACTGTAATAATCCCGGTTCAGTACAAATATTTTTCCATTGCAGGCCGGATAAATGGCATTTCCTATTTTTCTTCTCATCGTTTCAGAAATCCCCACAGTAAAACGCTGTAACTTTCTAAATAATATTTTTTGCTCTGTAACAGTCAAATACGGATTATTCAGGCTGTCTATAATCCGTCTGGCCTCCTCGTAATATTCCACCACAACATCTATTTTCCCATCCTCGGGTATCACTTCAAATAAATCCCCCGCAGTTTTAAATGCCTGATTCATTAACCGATTTTGCAGCTGTCTGCCGGAGTTCTTGTGGTATTCCACCATCCCAATCCGATTTACAGAAAGCAGATTCACCAAATCAGCGCCTTCCTCCCCAGTCCCAATTCCGTCCACGTTTACATTATATTTCATCTCCCCTTTTCTCTGGTAAAAATAGCGCTGGTAATATAGCTCCATAGCCTGTTTTGAGGTAAGACTCCCCCCTATACTCTCAGGGTTCTTTCTGTACTGAAACAATACCTCCTGCATGGCCGCCTGCGCTTCCTTAATATCCGTCAGCCTTGAAATATTTTCTACTTCGGAAGACATTTTAACGATATAAACATTCCCATTATCAGTTTCTCCATGACGGTTGCAGCGTCCTGCAGCCTGAATGACGCTGTCCAGCCCAGCCAATGACCGAATTACTGCTTTGAAAGAAATATTGACTCCAGCTTCAATTAACTGTGTACTGACACAAATAATTTCCTGCCCCTCATTTAACGCATTTTTCACCTTTTTCAGTATAATATTCCGGTTCTCCGCACACATATTGGTACTCAGATGAACCACCTGGCATCTGCTTCCATACCGTTCCTTTAGCCTCTCATATGCTGTGCGGGCACAATTTTTCGTATTTACAATAATTAAAATCTGCCTTTCCTTTTCAAATATCTGTCCCGCAAAATCACTTAATGCTTCTGCATCAAATCCTGCACCAGATGTATCTGTACAGTCAATCAACGTAGTCCGCCTAAATACCCCTGCATACGTTTCTGACAACTGTTCCTCAATCATATTCGTCGGAGGACAAAGGCAGTTTACTCCCAAGCAGTCAAGAAGGGGCTGCGTCGCTGAGCACAGAACAACCGCCGACTTCCCAAACACTGTAAGAAAATTGATTGCCTGATTAAATAATTCGATTGTCTTAACAGGCAGCGCCTGAATTTCATCAAACAGGATAACACTGTTGCAGATACTATACATGCGTCTTATATTTCTGAGTCCCGAAGAAAACAGTGTGTTAAGAAACTGTACGGCTGTGGTACAAACAACCGGAGACTCCCAGTTTTCGGTCAGCAGTGTGTATCTCTCCTCATCTGCTTTCTCCTCATAAATCACATTGCTGTGATGCTCCAGAACAATATCGTTCCTTCCCAACGCCATTTTAATATCTTCAGCATTTTGCTCCAGGACAGAATTGTAGGGTGCGACGTAAATAATATGCCGCTTTTTGTACCGCCTTGCGTACTGCAGAGCAAACCGCAGACTGCTGAACGTTTTTCCGCCCCCAGTGGGAACCGTAAGGCGGTAAAGTACAGATGGCTTTGCTGCTGCTTCAAGACATTGTTCCGAAATTGCTCTTCTGGCCTCGTCCACTTTATTTATAACCTTCAGACCGCTTAAATGCTCCTCCAGATGAAGTACGCATTCATCCCACAAAAGCTTCATCTCATTATTATCCGGGATATTTTCGATGTTCTTTTCCTGCATGAAAGAGGCCGTATCTGTTCTGTCACCTTCTACTAATAACGATATCAGAAGACGCTCATACATTCCCAGAAAATATTCTCTGCTTCCATAGATTGAATGACCACCTGCTGCCCTGTCAAATTCAACTATTTTATTTTTAATTTCTGCAACCGCATCAACCGCCTCTTTACACTGTTTTTCTAATTTCACTTTGTCATATCTATTGAAAAAACGCTCAACGGCCTGTTTGATCTCTGCCTTATCATCGGACCATTCAAATATAAGGCGGCCATCTCTTGGTGACAGGCAGTCTCTTAGTCCATGATGAGAATATATTGCTTCCTGAATTATCTTTGAAGCAAGCGTTTTGGGCAGCATAGCTTCAATAATACGTCCTCCTGCCGACGAATGGTTGACCTCCCCTCTATGTACCTCCATACTTCCCTCGACAGCCGCTAAAATATACTTCTGAAACTGATCACTGACTTTCCCCCTGTCATGTAAAAAACCAGTTAGCCAGGCAATCGGAATCAATTCCTCCAGAGGACATTTTTCCTTCATCAATCGGGCGGTACTTTCACAATGCTCTTCTACCGTCTGGATTTGATTCGTTTCTTTAATCTTGTGTGCAATATAAGTTTCCATATTCTCCTCTTGTATAAGCAAGTGCTTTTTTCTTGAAAATTTTAACTTCTGTCCATTTTGTCTCTATCCGTTCCAGAATACCGTAATGCCCTATCTCCTCAGGGCTTATCCCTAAATCCGAACTGATATCTTTCCAGACTGGTCCTTCTTTATATGCAATCAGTTCACCTATTTAATGTTTAAAGGAAACCAGAGAAATCTCTCCCCTTTCATCACCGCGTTGTCTTGCTTCACCGTCCTGATCTGGATTTCCATTCACGGTTGAGTTTACAGTTTCGATCCAAAGCAATCCTGTCCCTCTGTGCAGTTCTATCTACATCATATTTCTACCTCCTGTTGATCGCCGGATTTATCTGCAGCGTTTTCACCTGTAACCGTTTTTTACGCGGCATTTAGTTTCTATATCCGATAATAATCTCTACCCTTTCGTCTAGAGTTGGCTTTTCTGGAAACTTTCCTCCAACCACTTCACCCCCTTCAACGTCTCTTTCATCACATATTAAATCCATCCGTTCCTGTTACTCGGAGCAATCATTTCCCATTCCACATAAATCTGCATTTTTAAAGATAGTCTCTCCAAAGCCTCAGCAGGTCTTTGAAGCGCAGTATGAAAGTCCGAGGCTCCATCAGCTGTTTTGGGATGGGTTTGAAATAATTTTCTGGTGTTTCATCATTACGCTCAATAATGCAATAATTCTCATGGAGGTAATCTGCAAGATTCAGCAAACGCCCTAACAAAAGCACCACACTCTCCATATATTTCTTCTTTAGGATTGAGATACTTATCCCGAACCAGCGCCATCCTTGTTCCTGATAATGCTGATATTCGAGTCTCCTAATTTACGGTATCTTTCATAACTGCTTACAAGAAGTTTCTTCAGAAACTAAATTATACAGAAAGCTCCACGTATTATTAAATCTGCTTAATTATAATTATTTTTTAATATATTATTGGTATATTTTAATAAAATAATATCATATTTTCTATTGCTTTACAATATTATTTTTAAATTTAATATGACTTAAACATTATATATCATGTACTATATTAAATCATTGACATATTCTCTTATTCTCGTTTATAATAAACACGTCGAGTAGCACTATTCGTGGATTGAAAAAAGTCTTATTATATTTACGGTAAAAAGAGGCGATTTTGTTGAATTCTCAATATCCGCTTTTTTTTCGTTATCGCCACATAGCAAAAGCCAGTAAAGGCAGCTTATGTAAGCAAGCTTACAAAACTTCCTTCCCTGGCTTTTCCTGCCCGGACTCAATGCTCCAGCATATTTTCAATAAATATCCCATACCCTCTGGTACTGTCCTGTATAAACACATGCGTCACCGCCCCAATCAGCTTCCCATCCTGTATAATCGGGCTGCCGCTCATACCCTGTACAATTCCCCCGGTAATCGCCAGCAGCTCTGGATCGGTCACCTTAATTACCATTCCCTTATTCTTATGTGTCGTCGCGTAATCCACCTTCTGGATCTCAATCTCGTAATCCTTCACTACCCCAGACACATCGCTCCTGATATAAGCCGTTCCTTTCTTCACATCCTGCCTGTAACCGATCGGAATCGCATCCGCTTTTACCGTCTGCTTAAACCGCTCATTGACCGTACCGAATATTCCTTCATCCGTATTGGATTCAATCGTTCCGAGTACCGATCCCGGTCCGTAATAGATGACTCCGCTCATCACCCCCGGCTTACCGAATGTTCCCTTTTCAATTCCTAATATAGAGGTTTCATAAAGCGCGCCGTTTTCAATCTGAACCACTCCGCCTGTGTCACTGTCGCTGATCCCGTGTCCCAGCGCACCGAAATTTCCATTCATGTCAATATATGTCATGGTGCCGATACCCTGAGTATCGTCCCGGACCCAGACGCCTAATTTGGGTTTTCCATCGTCTCCCTCCACAGGGGTCATCTTCACTTCAATCTCCTGATCCCCGCGCCGTACTGCTAAAACCGCTTCGCTGGTACCATTTTTGTTCAACTCGGTAACAAGCGCTTCCTTATCCTTTAACGGCGTACCGTTAAAAGCCTCAATATAGTCCCCCGACTGAAGTACCCCGAAGGCCGGCTCCACAATCATACCGTCACTCTTCGTAATATCCCCCGTACCAATTACCATAATCCCATCAGATTTTAAGTAAATTCCCACCGGCGTTCCGCATGGAACCGCGTATTTCGTGTCCACCACGTTAACCTGGATATCCTTCAGCTGCAGCCAGCCAAACAGTTTTAAGCCGATCTTGTAGCTGCCCTGATTTTCTGAATAAACGGAAAACGGCTGATTGACGGAAAGGTGGATCTGATCTGAAGGGATATTGGAACCATTGCCCAAAACCACTTCCTCACTGTCTGAAGACAGCGTCACTCCAAAAGGCATGGAGAAATGAAACTGCTCTTCTTCCTCGGCCACGACATTAAGCTTGTCCGGTATCACCCACTTCATATAGAAATAAGAGAAGCCGATGCAAAACACCAGGCTTACCCAAAACGCGGTCACCACATATCTGTGGAATTTTTTTCCCATCATCTCACATACCTCCTTATATAAAAAAATGAAAGGAGACAATTTTTTGCTCCTTTCATAGTATGTGAGAAATCGGTGAAAACACTCTGTCATATTTTAGTTGTAACTAATTTCTTTTTAAACCAGAATTGATTTTACGTAAAATCGAACTTGTCATAATTTGCATACATACTTCAAAATCTGAGAATACTGTTTTAATAGTATTACCGTTTTCTTTCAATTTAATGTTTTTAATGTTTCAGGCTAGTGTAAACTCTTACGATTGAGAATTCAATTCAATCCTTCTGCCGTTCCCGGCAGCTTCATACATTGCAGTCATCAGTCTCACCGAGTCCTTTACCTCTGCCAGAGTAATCGGAAGCTTTCTGCCTTCCGCTACAGCACTGTAATAATCCCGGATACACGCCTCATGGCCGCTTCCCCAATACTTCTTGCCCAGCGCCTCATCTGCAGAAGCAGTTATTCTTTCCGTGCGGCCATCCCTGTGAAAAACCGTAATCTGGGGTTCCTCCAGTCTGATCACCATATTCTCACAGGAAACCTCAATCAATGGCGGAAGATTTTCGCAGTACGCGGTAGTTACATAGAAAACAGCTTTTCCATTTTCAAATTCAATATATGCTTCCATGGTATCTTCCACCTCAATAATTTCTTTCAGGTGATGATTCGCCATCCCCGCGCATACGGCGTCGGGCCTGCCCAAAAGATAAACCAGTAAGTCAAGCGTATGGATGGACTGATTAATCAACACGCCCCCACCCTCTGTTTCCAGGCGCCCGCGCCACCCGCTCTGCGTATAGTACTCCTCATCGCGAAACCATGTGACGATTCCTCTGGCTCCCAGATTTTTCCCGGTCTCTCCCGATTGAAGCATCGCCTTTACTCTTATCAGCCCCGGGTTATAACGGTTTTGAAAACAGATTCCCGCACGTTCAATGTGAGGAGCCAACTCCAGTTCATCAAGCTGGCTTTGGGAAATCACCGGCGGTTTCTCCAAAAATACATTTTTTCCTCTTTTCAGGCAATCAATGGTCATGGGCACATGGAGATAATGAGGAGTACAGATATGCACTACATCAATGGCCTCCTGATCCAGCATTTCTTCATAAGAAGTATACCAGTTTGCGCCGTGGTCACCGGCCAGACTCTTCGCCCTATCACCAGCCACATCACATACCGCGGCCAATTGTACGCACCCGTTTTTTTCCAGACAGCCTGCATGCACTCTGGCTATGTTTCCGCAGCCGATAATAGCTGCCCGTATTTTTTTATTATTCATACTCTGCGCCCCGGTTACTCCTCGTATTCCATAATTTGCCTTATTTTCTCCCTGTCGGCCCCTGTGACAGCTTTCATCGGAAACAGACACGCCGGGTTAATGGGAACACCTCTCATTTGAACCGCAGTCTTGATAACTGGTACAAACTGATCCTGAATACCGTAGATAGCCATGAGCGCGTCTAATTTCTTTTGATACCTGCTCACATCTTCCATGCGGTCCTCTTCTGCCGCTCTCACCATAGCGGCGGCAGTTTCGGGAAAAATATTGGACAGACCGGCAATGCAGCCATCACCTCCCGATAAAATATTGTGAAAAAAGAACTCATCGAAGCCAGAGTAGACCAGGAAATCCGGCCTCCTGCCTTTCACCTTCCGAATCAGCTCCCGCGTATGGCCCATCTCACCTACTGTATCCTTAATACCGATAATATTCGGATATTTCATAGCCAGCTTAAGAACGGTATCTGCGGACAGCTGGTATCCCGTTCTGGCCGGGAAGTTATACAAAAGAATATTTCCCTTTACCTGCTTTGCAAGCTCCGCATAGAAATCATACGCTTCCTCATCGGACAGATAAAAATAATACGGTGATATGACCGCCATCCCATAAGCTCCGCAATCAGCTGCATAGTTCGACAGCCAGACACATTCTTCAAAGACCGTGCCTCCTGTTCCAACATAGACATTCGCCCTGGAGCCGATGCAGGATATGGCCTCACGTATCAGCTGCTTCTTCTCTTCCAGAGGAATACCATAAAATTCTCCGATACTTCCAAGAATCAGGATTCCTTTTATCCCATTTGAAATCAGATGTTCATATAACTTTTTATTAGCCTCTATATCCACATGACCCTGATCATCAAAGATTGTGACGGCCGGCGTAATATAATCTGCTTGCATGACACTCCTCCTGTATATCGTAGTGATGTTTCGTACTGCTCCCTGCTCCCCGTTTTACCGGGTACGGCAGTTTCCAGACAACAGCCTTTAGTAGCCTGCCCCCTCCATAGCCGAATCTGCACCTTCTGTATACCGCTTAAACAAACCGTGCTTTTCTCTAATCGGCCGTTTGGAGAAGCCCGGTTCTTCACAGCCTGCTTTTCCGTTTTCAGGCTTGAAAAAAACAGAATTTCTAATCTCCAGAATTTTTTCCATATCGGCTGGTGTACACTCCCCGTCAGCCGTGCCGACGATATTCACACTCCTTTTTTCCACATCATAGGCGATAATATCCCCCTCCTCCACGAGAGCGATCGGGCCTCCTCTGGCGGCCTCCGGAGATACATGGCCGATTGCGGCTCCCCGTGTTGCCCCTGAAAATCTGCCGTCTGTAATCAGGGACACCGTCCCATTCAGGGAGGGATCGCAGACAATTGCTTCTGTTGTCATGAGCAGTTCCGGCATCCCGCTGCCTCTCGGCCCCTCATACCTGATAACCAGAATATCACCCGGACGTATTTTCTTCTTTATCACAGCGTCGTGAGCGTCCTCTTCACAGTCGAATACGCGTGCCGTACCCTTATGTTTTCTCATCTCCGGCCTGCATGCAGAATATTTGATAACAGCTCCCTCCGGGGCCAGATTTCCCTTTAACACAGCCACAGAACCGGTCTCGGCAGTCTGTTCCGGATCACAGATCACATCCTCTCTGCTCAGGCCATAATTATGAAGATATCCGATATAACGTTCATAGAAATGATCCTTTTCAAGCTGCTCTAAATTTTCTCCCAGCGTCCTTCCCGTTACCGTCATGACGTTTAAGTCCAGATATTCCCTTAACAGGAACTGAACCATAGGGACTCCGCCTGCAAACCAGAAACTTTCCGTAAGCTGGCTTCCGGAAGGATCAATATTGGCAATATGAGGAATCCGGTGATTGATTTCATCGAACCAGCTCATAGGGAGCGTCAATCCCAGTTCTTTCGCTATTGACGGCAGATGAAGCGTGGCATTGGTCGAGCCGCCTATGGCACTGTGAACAACCAGAGCATTCTTAAATGCGGCCGGTGTCATGATCTGCACAGGGGTAATTCCCTTTCTGGCAAGCTCCATCACTGCCTGACCTGCTCTTCTTCCATACTTTAAGATATCCGTCATCGTGGCCGGAACCAGTGCGCTTCCCGGCAAAGCCATTCCCAGCGCTTCCGCCATACACTGCATGGTGGAGGCTGTTCCCATAAAGGAACAGGCGCCGGCAGAAGGACAGCCGGTAAGCTTGTAATCGCGTACTTCCCATGCCTCCACCCGTTCATCTGATTTCATGCGCAGAGACAGCTTTCCCGCAGCCAGAGACGTAGTCATATCCGGTCCGGGCCGCATACTGCCGCCCGGCAGAAAAACCGTGGGAATCCCCACACGGGCGGCGGCTTTCAGGTGAGCCGGTATGGATTTATCGCAGGAACTTGACAAAACCATACCATCCCACGGAACAAATCCGGCATGTACCTCCAGCATATCACAGATCGCCTCTCTGGACGCCAGCACCAGATTCATCCCATCGTGTCCCTGAGCACAGCCATCACAGATATCTGTCACATGGTATTTGGCACCAAAACCGCCCTTCTCTAAGACGCCCCACCTCACCTGATCGGTGAGCTGGTTTAAATGTACACTTCCGGGATGAGATTCTCCGTAAGCGTCTTCAATCAGAATCTGTGGCTTTACCAGATCTTCCTCGGTCCAGCCGCTTCCCAACTGCAGTGCGTCAAACTGCGCCCACAGCTTTCGCTCCTTACTGCTCTTCTGCTCCATCGTATCACCGCCTCCTGTTCCTGTCCGTCGATTCCTCTTATCTGATACTGCGCTTCTTAACCAGCCCGGACACTCTCTGCCTGACTACCCAATCCGTTCTGCCCCGGCCTCACATTCCAGACAAAGTCTGGCGGCCAGGAAGGCATGTTCCTGTGTCATTGCATGCTCTGTCCTGTTGATACAGTCCAGAATCAGTTCTCCAAAGAACGGATATCCCACCGTATCCCTGCACTTGATAAAATGTTCTCCCGTTTTGTCAACCAGAATCAGATTGTCACCACTGTTGTCCTCCACCCCGATGTTAACGTATTTGCGGAGTTCTATATATCCATCCGTTCCAAGGATAACCGTTCTTCCGTCTCCCCAGGAAGACAGACCGTCCGGTGTAAACCAGTCCACCCGGAAATAGTTGGTCGCCCCGTTATCGCCTGTCAGCATGGCGTCTCCGAAATCCTCCAGTCCCGGATAATCCGGGTGATCATAATTGGCTACCCGGCTGTATTCTACTTTTGCTGATTTTACATCTGCAAAATAAAGATACTGTTCAATCTGATGGGAACCGATATCGCAGAGAATTCCGCCGTAAGATTCTTTTTCAAAAAACCAGGCCGGCCGATTCTCCGGGCTGCCAATGCGGTGCGGTCCCAGTCCCATCACATTCAATACTCTGCCGATTGCTCCCTGTTTAATTAAATTTCCGGCATATACTGCGCTTTCCACATGAAGGCGTTCTGAATAGTAAACCATATACTTTTTTCCGGTCTCCTTCACCTTTGCCTCTGCCAGCTCCAGCTGCTCCATGGTAGTAAAAGGGGCCTTGTCCGTAAAGTAATCCTTGCCCGCGTCCATACACCGCAGACCAACCTCGCACCGCTTCGAGGTAATAGCTACCGCAGCTACCAGTTTCACCGACGGATCATTCAGTACGGTTTCTTCTCTGTCTGCAACTACCGCTCCCGGATATTTTGCTGCAAATGCTTCTGCCCGTGCCCGGTCAGTGTCATAAACATACTTAAGTGAAGCTCCCGCCTCCGTCAGGCCATTGCACATGCCGTTGATGTGACCGTGATCCAGATACATGGCTGCAAAGTAAAATTCCCCCTCTTTCACCACCGGCTCCGGCTTTCCCTTTGGTGCATAGTTCATTCCGTCTAACGCGTTCATACCACGATACCTTCTTTCTTATTCTCGTTTAAACCTCACGGCCCAGCGAAATTGCTTCATCAGTGAAATTCTCTACGGAAGCATTTTTCTCATGAAAATGCCTAACATTCTTTAAGATTCCTTCCGCCGTATAGAACGGATCATCCTTCTTTAACGGAAGCTCAACCGTCTTCTCCGTAAAACCAGCTTCATAGATCGCAGTGATCAGCTCGATCGTCAGTCTTCCATCCTCACCTGTGATAAATGGCCGTTCACCACGCTCGACGGCTTCCAGAAAATTCTGTATTTCTCCCGGATGCTTCTCGTACTGTAATTCCAGCAGGGAATCGTAATACTCCTGAATTTTCTGTTCCAGCTCCGGATTCGGATCCGGAAAACCATTTCCTTTGGCAACAGAAGCATGAACTTCCCACGGCACGGAAACCGCCGCATACTCTCCCTGGAATTTCACGGCCTGCTGCTCCCCATAGTGGATAACCGAGCTGGTTACCTGAGCCAGCCGGCCTTCCGGATACTTCATAATGGCTATGGAGATATCTTCGACCTCCGCATTATCGTGCGCAGCATTACTCACCACCGCAGTAACCTTATCCGGTCTTCCCATCATCCAGCCCAGCATGTCTATATGGTGCACCGCGCGATTCAATGTACAGCCGCCGCCTTCCTTCTCCCAGGAGCCACGCCACCAGAGATCGTAATAGCAGTGGCCACGCCACCAGAAGGAATCAATCTCCGTGTGCAGCACCTTTCCGATGAGCCCGGAATCCAGAACCTTCTTCAGATTCATAAACGGAGTTCTGAAACGGTTCTGGGCAATGACGCCCAGAGTCTTTCCTGTCCGTTTTTCTGCCTCCAGCATCTGGTCGCACTCCTCGAGAGAAGCCGCCATGGGCTTCTCTACAAGGACATTACTGCCCGCTTCCATTCCATGAACTGCAATTTCACTGTGGACATAAGGAGGCGTGCATACACTGATTACATCCACAGATTCGCTGGCCAGCAGTTCTTCATGGGAAGCATATATCCGGGCTTCTGTCAATCCGAACTCCGCCTTTCTCTTTTCCGCCTTCTCCGGATAGATATCACAGAGCGCCGTTATCTGGCATAACTCCGGAAATTCCAGATACGCTTTTATATGAGATCCTGAAATATTACCACAACCAATTACTGCTACTTTCAGCATACTTATTTCCTCCACATTTTGATTTTATTTATCTAAAGCGTCATAATACTCGGTGCGTTCCCTGATAACAGCTTCCATACCCGCGTTTCCAAGAGCGGATTTATATGCTTCCAGCATGGAGTCGAACTCTTCCGGCTTGCAGGTAATACATTTAACCAGATATTCATCTGCGGCCAGCTGGATTTCTGATACGTTGGCAGACTGTGTCGGCGCGCTGTAGGCTGACATATGTCTGATAATTCCTGTCGTGGCATTTTCATAATTGGAGACAACATAGTCCTCAAAGCCCGGAATTTCCTTGGAAGCTGATTTTACGAAGTCATCCTCGCTGAAGAAGTATCCCTGGTTTCCGATAATAAACATATCATGACGAATCCAGTCCTTGTCTACTGCATTAAAATCTGCGTCGATCACCACCGGAACTCCGTCTTCCAGCTTATAGTGTTCATCCTCAAATCCATGGAATAAAGTAAATCCGCCTTCCTGAGTCGCCATCCAGTCCATATAGGTGACCGCTGCTTCCGGATTCTTGCAGGTCTTTGGTACGATACAGTAAGCCCCGTTCTGTGCATACTCAATGTTGTAGATCTCTCCGTCATGATTGTTCTTCAGCGGAGGAAGTGAAACGATATCTGCATCCGGGTTATTTACCTTCAAATGCTGAAGCAGTCCGCCTCTTAAGTTATCCACATTACCGTTTACATTGGTCACGAAGCAGCCCGCCTGCCCGTTTACCACATACTCCGCCAGCGTAGCTGAGAGGTCATTGCTGGTATAGTACTCCTGATCCAGCAGTTCTTCATTATACAGCTTGTTTAAAAACCTTAAATAATCCGCATATCCCTCATCGCCATACACCGGAAATACCGATTTTATATTAAACTCATGTTCATCCGGAAGCGTTGTCATAAACGGCATGGCCATAACGTCAGCCCTGTCCGCAGTCTCATCACCAATGGCTACGGAGAAGAAGGGAATCACATCGGTTCTTCCATCCGGATTATTTTCTTTAAATGCCTTCAGAACCTGATAGAGCTCATCTGTGGTAGTTGGAATCTCCATCCCCAGCTTATCCAGCCAGTCCTTACGGATAAAGAGGTTGTCCTTTGCCGCCGTCGCACGTCTTGCCGCAATGGCCCATAACTGGCCGTCTCCGTCACGCGCCACATTGAGAACGTCTTCCCCCAGATACGCTTTTAAATTTTCCGCCTGGCCTTCGCCATCCACATAGCTGCTCAAATCATACGTTCCGCCCTGGTTAAAATAGTCCTCTGCGATGCTTCTCGTATAGGTCAGCGCAATATCAGGAGCTGTTCCAGCCGCCATCATCGTCTGAATCTTCGTGACCTCCTCCGAACGCGGAACCGCTACGAACTCCAGATTAATTCCCACCTTGGCCATCTCTTCTTTTGCATACTTTACCCAACGGTTGTCGGTAACTGTTGTTCCCTGCGGAGCGTTGCTGCGGTCGAAGAGTTCGACAGTAAGAGTCACATTGTCAAACTGCTTTGATCCGTAAGTGGTCTGGTTTCCCGCCGCCTCCGTCTTTGTATCTCCAGCCTCTTTCGTCTGCCCTGACTCACCTTTCGGTGCTACCTCTTCCCTGGCGCCACAGCCGGATACCACAAATGCCATTGCCATTGCCGCCGTCAGAACGGCCGCTGCTCTTCTCTTTTTCCCCATTTTAATAGTCCTCCTCTAATAAATTTTAGTTAACCTTTTACCGACCCCAGCATAACACCTTTTACAAAGTATTTCTGCAACCATGGATAAACAAGAATAATCGGGATCGTCGATATCACGATGCTCGCCATCTTCAGTGATTCCGACATCACCTGTGTTCCCAGGTTTTCCATGGAAACCTGGTTGATCTGACCTGCAAACAGCAGCTGACGCAGCCGAAGCTGTAAAGAAAACTTCTCCGGTGTCTGAATATACAGCAGTGCGCTGAAGTAATCGTTCCAGTAGGAAACCGCATAGAACAGGCCAATCGTTGCAATAATCGGCATGGACAGCGGAAGCGCAATTTTAAACAGGATCTTCATATCATTCGCTCCGTCAATCCTGGCCGCCTCCTCAAGCTCCAGCGGCAGTTCCTTAAAAAATGTTCTCATAACTATGAAGTTAAAGACGTTCATGGCCGAAGGAATTACAAGAGCGCTGATGGAATCATAAAGACCAACACCTTTTACAACCAGAAACGTAGGGATAATACCGCCGCTGAAATACATTGTAAAGAGGATGAATCCGCTTAAAATCCCCCGGCCTTTTAACTTTTCCTTCGACAGCGCATACGCTGCTGCAACCGTGAGCACAAGACCCAGCAGAGTACCCAGAACTGTCACCGTTACAGAAATCCCCATGGCTGTCCAGATCTGCGTCTGCTTCAGCAGGATCTCCTTATAGGCTGACAGCTGGAAGTCTATCGGATAAAAGGTAACTTTCCCCGAAAGCACTGCCGTATTACCGCTTAAGGAATACGCCACCACATTCAGAAATGGATAGAGGCAGACCAGAACTACCACTGTCAGAATCAGGTACAGCATTACATCCGCAAAAGCTATTTTCTTTTTCTTCATTTCCGCCCCTCCTATAATATTCCTTCTTCACCGATCGCCTTGGCAAAACGGTCTGCCATAAACAGGATCGCAATATTTACTACCGACTGGAACAGTCCCACCGCCGTTGCCGGAGAGTACTGTGCCTTCTCAATACCAAGCCGGTATACATAAGTACTCAATACCTCGGATACCTCCATGACCTTGGAATTACCCAAAAGCAGCGGAGCATCCAGTCCGATTGTCATCATCTTACTGACCGAAAGAATCAGCATGGTGACAATCACAGGCTTAACCATAGGAAGCGTTACATAGATGATTCTCTGCATTCTTGTCGCTCCGTCTAAATAAGCCGCCTCATAAAGGCTCTCATCTACCCCGGTTAAAGCCGCCAGATAGATAATGGTTCCCCAGCCGATCTCTTTCCAGACACTGCAGATAACGTAAGTAAATATCCACCAGTATTTGTCGCTTAAAAACGGAATGGATTTTATTCCCATCACATTCAGAACATTGTTGACGGTTCCTCCGTTTAAAGAGAACAGATTTACCGCAATTCCCGCAACAACCACCCAGGATATAAAGTGCGGAAGATACAGCAGAGACTGGGACAGCCGTTTAAACCATGTACAGCGGATTTCATTCAGGATTAAAGACAGAATAATCGTGAACGGAAAGCTGACAACCAGCGTCAGCAGGTTTAAAATCAGTGTATTTTTCACTGAATTCCAGAACTGAGGCTGGGCAAATATCTTCTTAAACACAGATAATCCGGCAAATTTGCTTCCAAATATCCCCTTGAACATATTAAAGTCCTGGAAAGCCATGGCGATACCGCCCATGGGGAGATACTTGAATATAAAGTAATAGAGAATAACCGGTACAAGCATGAGATAAAGCCATTTATCCCTGTACAGGTAATACCAGATGCTTTTCTTTTTTTCCATTGGTGTTCCCCCTTATTTTTATATGGTCTCATCAATACAGTACTTTCTGACTGATCTCACCTCCGCACACAACACCCGCTGTTTCTTCAGCTCAGCGCTTCTCTGATCCGGCTGCGATCCGCCTGCAAATATCTGATAAGTACATGCATCAATATATCGTTTTCCATTTTCATCATATACAGCAAATGCGTCAGCCGGCAGGTGGATGGAAATCGTCTTCTCTTCTCCCGGCTCCAGTCCCACTTTAACAGCAGCCTTCAATTGGGGATTCCTGTCATGATCTTCTTTTCTTCCAACGTAAACCTGAATGGTTTCTCTTCCCCATCGCTCTCCACAGTTAGCCACGCAGAGTTTTACCTCCACTCCATTATCAACGGAATCCCGCTCTGATACCTCCAGCCCGGAACAGGAAAACTCGGTATAGGACAGTCCAAAGCCAAAGGGATACAGTGCCTTCTGTTTCATAAAGCGATACGTTCTTCCCTCCATGGAGTAATCCGTAAAGTCCGGCAGTTCCTCTGTTGTCCGGTAAAAGGTTACCGGAAGCCTTCCTTCCGGATTGACCGTTCCAAACAGTACATCCGCCACCCCACGGCCGCCTTCCGCTCCCGGGTACCAGGCCGTTAATATGGCCGGCAGATGTTCATCCGCCCAGCTTACTGCCATGGCACTGCCCGCCAGAAGCACCAGTACCACCGGCTTACCGCTGTCATAAGCAGTTTCGAGAATCTTCTGCTGAAGACCGGGAAGCATTAAATCAGGCTTATCACCACCCGCGTAAATATTACCGGTGTCTCCCTGCTCTCCCTCCAGTGTCGAATCAAGTCCCATGCAGGCGATCACGATATCGCTCTCCCTGCAGATCCCTTTCACCTCCGACAGCCGGTCATTCCTGGCACCCAGTCCGGAAACATTGCTTTTATAAAGATGACAGCCTTCCGAGTAAAGTACCCGAGCCTCCGGCTCCGCTGCTTCCCGGATTCCCTCCAGCACCGTAACATATTCAGAGGCGGTGCCCTCATAATTTCCCACAAGTGCTCTCCGGCTGTCCGCATTGGGTCCGATAACGCCAATAGTCTTATAACGCTTTGTATCAATCGGAAGGAGCCCCTCCGTATTCTTCAGCAGGACTACGCTCTTGCCTGCCGCGCTGCGGTTTAACTTCTTCATTGCAGGCGAATCAACTTCAAGGTAAGAAATACCGGCATAGGGATCGTCCTCTTCCATTTTCCCTAATGCACCAAGCTTCAATCGCGTCGTGAAGAGCCGTATAACCGCTTCATCGAGCCGCTCTTCCTTCACCTTTCCTTCTTTTACCGCCTGAATCAGATAGGTGAATAAATTTCCGCAGTTTAAATCACAGCCGTGATTCATCGCCATGGAGACCGATTCAACTGGTGAGTCTGTCACGCCATGGCCTTCATGAAAATCCTTAATCGCCCAGCAGTCTGACACTACATGGCCATGAAATCCCCACTCTTTTCTCAGGATGGTTTCCAGAAGGTATTCATTGCCGCAGCATGGAACTCCGTTTACCCGGTTATAGGCTCCCATGACAGCCTCCACATCTCCATCTTTCACACAGGCCTCAAACGCAGGCAGGTATGTCTCCCGCAAATCCTTTTCTGAGACTTCTGCATCAAAGCTGTGGCGCAGTTCCTCGGGTCCGCTGTGAACTGCAAAATGCTTCACACAGGCCGCTGTCTTCAAATACTTCTCATGGCTTCCCTGAAGACCTCTTATGTATCGTATTCCAAGCCGCGAAGTAAGCCATGGATCTTCCCCGTATGTCTCGTGTCCTCTCCCCCATCTGGGATCGCGGAATATGTTGATATTGGGCGCCCACAGGGTAAGCCCTTTATAAATGTCGGTATCGCCGTACCTCTGCTGCATATGGTACTTGGCCCTCGCTTCGGTAGAAACGGCTTCACCTACCGTTTCAATCAGGTCCTCATCAAACGTTGCCGCCAGACCGATCGCCTGGGGAAAAATCGTTGCCACACCGGCTCTTGCCACTCCATGCAGCCCTTCATTCCACCAGTTATACGCCTTAATTCCCAGCCGCTCTATGGCAGGTGCCTGATTCATCGTCTGGGACACCTTTTCCTCCAGCGTCATCTGCTTAACCAGATACTCCGCCTTCTCCCTTCGCTGTCTGTCCAGGGCTGTCTCTTTCTCGCTTGTCTCCTTCATCTGAAATCCCCTTTTCATTTGTAATGCCAGTATAATCGTTTTCTATGAAGACCGCTTTTCACATTTTGCTCATCAATACATCATTTCTTGCTATAAATTTACTCTTATTTTCGACTTATTCTTTACTTATGGACTTTTTTAGTATAGAATATGACTTACTAACGCTTTTAAAATCACAAATAATATACTTATTGCCCAATTACACTTTAAAAACGAATTATATGCATGGTAAGAAAAAGCAATTTGTCAGGAGTATTCATCTATGATCGAAACATTGAATAAGCACCACGAAACCGTCAATTATAAGTGGGTGGATGGAGTACGTCTCTATCACAATATTAAGACAGACAGTTTTCCCCCTCACTGGCATAAAGAAGCAGAGATTATCATGCCCTTATCCAATTCTTACGGTGTCAGGGTTGGCCTGTCTGGGGAGCTCAATTCCATCGAAGAAGATGAAATCATTATCATACCGCCCGGGGAGATGCACACGATTTACACCCCACCCACGGGAGCCCGCCTCATCGTCGACGTGGATTTCACCCCTTATATGAATTTAAGAGGAGTTGGATCCCTGATTAACAGCCTGTCTCCTTACCGCATTATCAGAAAAGAGGGGAATCCTGAGCTTTCCCGGACATTAAGAAACTATCTGCTGCTGATTGAAGAGGAGTATAACAAAAAGGATTTATTCTGCGATGCTTCGATCCACAGCCTGTTCACAAGCTTTTTCGTAACTCTGGGAAGACAGGATATCAATAATCTGCAGACGGACCGCTATAAACCGGAGCAAAAGCTTCAGTACGCTGAAAAATTTGCAGATATCAGCTATTACATCAATCTGCACTGTACGGAACCGCTCCGGCTGGAGGATATCGCTTCCTATACCGGCTTCAGCAAATTTCATTTCTGCCGGCTTTTCAAGGAATTCGTCGGCTGCACCTTTCATGACTATGTAACGGGCTGCCGCCTAGCTCATGCGCAGAGCCTGCTTGCCTCTGCTGCAACCACCATCACAGAGGCTGCTCTTCAATCCGGATTTACAAGTCTGGCAACCTTCAATCGTATTTTTAAAGAGAAAAAGCGCTGTACTCCCACAGAATACAGAAAGCTGCTGCGAAGCAGTTCCGCCGGTGAAAAATGATGTTCACCGGAGAACTGCCTCACAGCAGCTTTCCATAATTTTATTTATAGCAGTTCCATGCTTAAGCATTTGGAAACACCGAATCATATTTTACATAAATTCTCCGGTTTGCCATTCAGATACGCATAGACATTATCAAATTCAATCTTTGCTCTCCGCACCATCGCTTCTTTTGTGGCAAATGCGACATGAGGTGTCAGCAGGATATTCTTTGCGTGACAGAGCGGATAATCGGCAGGGATCGGCGGTTCCATATCAAACACATCGATGGCAGCTCCGGCAATCTTGTCTTCATTCAGTGCTTCCGCCAAAGCTGCATTATCAACGATAGGTCCTCTGGCACAGTTGATAAGAATCGCATCTTTTTTCATTTTTCCAATCATTGTACCGTCAAAAAATCCCTTCGTTCCCTCATTAAGTGGAAGATGCAGTGATACAATGTCACTTTCCTTTAACAGGGTGTCCATGTCTGCATAGCGAATCCCTGCCTCCTTCCACTCTTCCTTTTCATGACGGGCATATGCCAGTACCTCTGCTCCAAACGCATGAAACAATCTGGCTGTCTTAAAACCAATCTGTCCACAGCCTACGATACCAACCGTTCTTCCGCATATCTCCGTACCAACAAGACCGGCAGAGGTTTTTCCGTTCCTTACGGCAAAATCTCCCTCCTGAATCTTCCGCATAACCGCAATGGCCATTCCCACAGATAATTCAGCTACCGACTGGTTAGAATATCCTGCGCAGTTTAAAATATCGATCTTCTTTTCCCTGCAGGCTGCAATGCCTACATGGTCGATTCCCGTAAACGCCACCGCAATAGCTTTTAAGCTGTCACAGGAACGGACTACCTCGTCCGGATATGGATTATTGGCAATCATCACGATCTCCTGTCCGGCCGACCTTCTCTTTAATTCTTCTACATCGGTTGTCTTAGTGTCATAATAAGTAAACACGTGCCCTTGTTTTTTTAAGCCTTCTGCCAGACTCTCAATCATCTCTTCCGGTACGCCGATAGGCTCCAGTAAACTGATATTCATTTCTCTTCCTCCAATTATTTTATAGGGTTACAGTGTGGACAAAGATAGTCGGAATTTGCAGATTCTCTTCCATCTCTTTCGTTAATCAAAATTATATATCATTTTACAAAATGCGTCAATATAATTTTGTTTTATATATCATTTTTTAAAATTATATTTTATTTATTGAAATATCTTTTAAAATCCATTGACATTCATCTTAAAAATCCGCTATGATATACCCATATTCATTCAAATTATGATATACTTATTTTCAATAATAGAAACGGAGGCGAATCATGGAAGAAACAGAACAGACTAACCGTTTTGCAAAGGACAACCAGTCGACTGACAAAGTACTGGCCATTATAGAATTACTTTCCTACAGCAAAGAACCCATGAGACTTATTGATATTGCAAATCAGCTTCATTACAACACCAGTACCACACTGCGTTTTTTGAATTCGTTGGAACGCAACGGATACGTCTACAAGGACCGTGAAACATTAAAATATCAGATGACCTACAAGCTGTGCGGTCTCGCCAGCTATATCAGCAACCGCACCGGCATCGTGGAGATCGCGTCGCTTCCCATGAAGCAGCTTTCCACCAGTCTCGGAGAATGTGTATGCCTGGCTGTGGAACAGGATTATACCGTGGTATACGTCCACGTTGCCGATGGCCCCGGCCAGATGCTCCGGACCACTCAGCGGATCGGCAGCCAGGCCCCCATGCACTGTACGGGAGTCGGCAAAGTGATTCTTTCGGAATTTCCGGAGTCTAAGATCGACGAGATGATCCGGATGAAAGGTCTCACCCGCTACACCGACAACACACTGGTAACCAGGGAGATGCTTCTTGGCGAACTGCAGCTGATCCGGAAAAGAGGCTACGCCTACGACAACGAAGAGTGCGAACTGGGCGCCCGGTGTATCGCCTTTCCGTTAAGAGATTATAGCGGAAAAATTATTGCTGCATTGAGTGTTACAGGCCCTCTTGGCCGGATGACGGACGAATTTATTAATTCAAGCTTCCGGACGATACTGGAGACTGTTCAGGATATCTCTTATCAGCTGGGATACCATGGATAAAAGGACAGAGAGAGGAATTCTCCCATATGTTATCCTTATTCAGCAGATCAGGGGCAGTCACTAAGACTGCCCCTGAAACCTGTGATTCTGTTCGTATTTTACTTTTCACGGAAGCCGTCCGCACTCACGGCCGCTTCCTCTCCCCTGCCAGCCTCTTCATCTCCCTGGCATTCTCTCTCACCGCATCGGTAATCTTCGCGCCTCCCAGCAGCCTTGCCAGTTCTTCCACCATCTCAGCCTCCCCCAGCGGCCGGATCGTCGTGGTGGTCCGCCCGTCCGCGGCCGTCTTCGCGATCTCGTAATGGGAATCCGCCATGGCCGCAATCTGCGGTAAATGGGTGATGCAGATCACCTGATGGCTCTTCGCAATATAGGAAAGCTTCTCCGACACCATCTGCGCCGTTCTGCCGCTGATTCCCGTGTCGATCTCATCGAAAATCAAAGTGGGAATATCATCGCTGTCCGCCAGAACCGTCTTGATCGCCAGCATAATCCTGGACAGCTCACCGCCGGATGCCACTGTACCCAACGGCTTTACACTCTCCCCCGGATTCGTGGAAATCATAAATTCCGCTTCATCATATCCATTTGCCGTGAAATGGTTCAGACGGGTAAATTCCATGGAAAACTCCACATCGATGAAATTTAAGTCTGTGAGCCCGGCTTTGATCTTCGCCGTCAGTTCTTTGGCCGCAGCCTTTCTCATCCCGGACAGCTGGCCGCAGAGCGCTTCCAGCCTGTTCTCCGTCTCCCTCAGTTCCCTCTCCGTCTTCTGCTTTAAGGAATCGTAATCTTCCAGCTCTTCCAGACGCTTCCTTTTATTCTCCAGATTTTCCTGAATCTGTTCCGCTGTCTTTCCGTACTTGGCCTCCAGATTATGGATCACATCCAGCCGCTCCTCCAGCTCCCGGTATTCCTCCTCGTCGAAGGACATGTCTTCCATGTACGAAGATATCTCGTGGCTTATATCGCTCAAAATCGCATCTGCATCAAACAGCTGATCCCGGATCGCTCCCAGCTTCTCGTCGAAAGAAGCCACGTGCTCCACCTCTTTTAAGGCATAATCCAGTGTGTCGGTATTCACCGCCGCGTAAGCGGCCGACAGGCTCTCGGTTATCCTCCTGGCATTGGTAAACAGGCGGTAACGGGCCGTCAGCTCCTCTTCCTCCCCGTCCTTTACGTTTGCCCCTTCGATCTCATCAATCTCAAACCGCAGAAAATCCATCTCCCGCAGACGCGATTCCTCGTCCAGCTGAAACGAGGCCAGCCTCTCCTTAAGCCCGGTATAGGTCCGGTACAGACCGGCAATATTCTGTTTTACGTCGTGTGATGTTCGCTCGTGGTATTTATCCAGAATTTCCAGATGCTTGTGCTTGTACAGCAGAGACTGATGTTCATGCTGACCATGAATATCGATTAGAAGTCCGGTAATTGTCTTAAGCTTTCCAACGGTTACCGTTTCATCGTTGATCTTGCAGAGGCTGCGCGCGGGCATGATTTTCCGGGAAATGATAACGATTCCGCCCTCGTCCGGGCAGACATCCATCTCCTTTAATGCACGCAGCTTGTCCGGTTCCGTAACGGTAAATAAAAGTTCCACATAGGCGTACTCCGTGCCGCGTCGGATCATATCCTTCTGCACCTTGCCGCCCAGAGCCATGGTGACCGAGCCGATGATAATCGACTTTCCGGCTCCGGTCTCACCCGTTAAAATGTTAAGCCCCTCCCCGAATTCGATGTCCGCTTTTTCGATCAGGGCCAGGTTCTTCACATGTAATTCTGAAAGCATGGCACGCCTCCTTTATCCTGCGATGAGTTTCTTCAGTTTGTCCATCACCAGAATGGTATCGTCCGCGCTGCGCACTGCGCACATGATCGTATCATCCCCGGCAATACAGCCTACGATTTCATTAAAATGAAGAGCGTCCAGGGCAGCCGCCACGGCCATGGCCATGCCCGAAACAGTCTTGATGACGAGAATATTCTGCGCCATGTCCATGGACATGTACCCGTCACACAGAATTCTGATGTACTTGTCAGAAAAGGAGCTCTGATTCTGAAGCACCATGTACCGCTGTTTTCCCGACTCCGACTGAACCTTTGTCAGCTTCAGCTCTCTGATATCTCTGGATACCGTCGCCTGAGTCACGGCAAATCCGGCCTGGTTTAAGTAATCCGCCAGTTCCTCCTGGGTCTCAATCTCGTACTTACCGATGAGTTCCACAATTTTGCTGTGTCTTTCCAGTTTCATAATGTGCCCTCCTATATGCCAGCCATTTTATTGCGCAGGTTGTCAAGAAATGATACATCTTTTAGTTTTATCAGAACGGTCTTTGTCTCCGACCGGTGTATCTCGATGTAATCCCCGGAATGCAGCTCCGCGGCCGTGTCCCCGTCGTAGACGGCAGCCTGGCTCGTGCCCGGGTCACCCAGTATTTCAATCCGTATCCGCGCGTCTCCGGACATGACAATGCTCCTGGCGTTTAATGCATGGGAACAGATGGGTGTTAACACCATCAGGGTGGAATCCGGAACAATGATCGGTCCCCCCGCTGACAGATTATATGCGGTAGATCCCGTGGGAGTGGCTGCAATCAGCCCATCCGCCCGGTACTCATTTAAAAACTCATGATTTACATAAACCCGGAAATGAAGCATTTTCAGCCGTTCATTTCTCGTGATTACTATCTCATTCAGTGCTATGTCTTCATACAGACGGCCTGTGCTGCTGTATGCCCGGCCATTTAGCATCATCCGCTCTTCCAGCTGATACTGATCCGCCAGAAGCGCGTCCAGGGCCGTGTCGATCTCCTCTGTCCTGGATATCTGTGTTAAGTACCCCAGGGTCCCGCGGTTGATTCCCAGCATGGGAATATTTCTGCCCGCCAAGTCCCTGGCCGCCTGAATCAGGGTTCCGTCTCCGCCGAGCGTGATGATGCATTCCGTCTCCGGCGGCACCATGGAGGCGTCCGTATAGTGGTAATCTCCGCCCCGTCTGCCGTCCCCTTTTCCGATCAGGCAGGAGGCGCCATGACTGGTTAAGTAATCGCGGATCACCTGCGCAGTCTCCTTTGCCCCCTGTTTTTCGGGATTCATGATAATAAAGAACTCTTTCATAACCTCTCCTTATTTTCCCTCGCTCAGCTCCTGATGCGCGGCTTCCACAATGTCCTTCGGCGCCACCGGCACGTCCGGAATCAGCTCCCCTTCCGGATGGTTCTTCAAATAAAGGAGATATTCGATATTCCCCTCCGGCCCCTTGATCGGAGAATACTCTAAATTCAGCACCTCAAAGCCAATGGAGACCGCATAGGCAATCACCATCTCAATCACTTCCAGATGCACACTTTTTTCCCGTACCACCCCTTTTTTCCCGACCTTCTCACGGCCAGCCTCAAACTGGGGTTTGATGAGGCAGACGATCTCGCCCTCCTCCTTTAAAAGCCTTTTCACCGGCTCCAGCACCTTTGTCAGAGAGATGAAGGACACGTCGATGGATGAGAAATCGATCTTTTCCGGAATCTCATCCGGCGTCACATATCGGATATTCGTCTTTTCCATACAGACTACCCGCTCGTCGTTCCGAAGCTTCCAGGCCAGCTGACCGTGTCCCACATCCACGGCATAAACCTTTACGGCGCCGTTTTGAAGCATGCAGTCGGTAAAGCCGCCGGTGGATGACCCCACATCCATGCACATCTTTCCCTCCAGCATAACGCCGAAATGGCTCATGGCCTTCTCCAGCTTAAGTCCGCCGCGGCTCACATATTTTAACGTATGGCCCCGCACTTCAATGTTCACGGACTCGTCGAAGGTAGTCCCGGCCTTGTCTTCCTTCTGGCCCTCCACATAGACGATGCCGGACATGATCACCGCCTTCGCCTTCTCTCTGGATTCCGCTAAATTCCGTTTCACTAAAAGCACATCTAATCGTTCTTTCATGCCTTCTTTTCCTCTGTATTGATAGTCTTCCATTCCATATTCTGACGCTCGGTATCGAGATATTCCTTCTTCATCCTCCAGATCACGGAGTCACTGTCGATGCCCAGTCCTTTTCTCAGCAGCGACACATTGCCGTGCTCCACATATCCGTCCGGTATGGCGATATTCATCACCTTCACATGAGGATAGTGTTCGTGGATATAGCGGGTGACCATGAGGCCGTAACCGCCCTGAAGCACGTTCTCCTCCATGGTGACAACGAGCCAGTGGTTTTTCGCAAGGCGGTCCACCAGTTCCTCGTCAAACGGCTTCACAAACCGGCCGTTGGCCAGCGTACAGTTCCAGCCCTCCGCCTTCAGTTTCTCCCGCACGTGTTCTCCCGTACTGACCATGCTTCCCACGGCCAGAAGGGCAATATCCTTCTCCTCGTACAGCATCTCACCTCTGCCGTATTCGACAGGCGCGTGAAATTCCTTTAAGCCTCTGTAGGCCTCACCTCTTGGATAGCGAATGGCAAACGGCCCTCCGAAGGACACGGCAAACTCCAGTCCCGCCTTCAGCTCCCACATGTTCTTGGGCGCAAAAATGCTCATGTTCGGAATCGCCGATAAAAAGGATAAGTCAAAGATCCCCTGATGGGTCTCCCCGTCGCTGCCGACCAGTCCTGCCCGGTCCACGGCAAAGACCACCGGCAGATTCTGGATACAGACATCATGCAGAATCTGATCGAAGCCCCTCTGTAAAAACGACGAATAGACCGCCACCACCGGCTTCAAACCGCCGGCCGCCATCCCCGCCGCGGAAGTCACAGCATGCTCCTCCGCGATTCCGACATCAAAGAACCGGTCCGGATAGAGGCGGCTGAAACGCTTGAGTCCCGTCCCATCCGGCATCGCTGCCGTCACCGCCGTGATCTTCGGATCTTTTTCCGCCAGCTGGCAGATCGTTCTGGAAAATACGTCCGTGTAGCTGGGATATTTTTTTTCTTTTTTCGATTCTCCTGTCACCACGTCAAACGGTTCCACACCGTGGAATCTGGCCGGATTCTTTTCCGCCGGCTCATAGCCTTTGCCTTTTTTCGTGATAACATGGACTAAAACCGCATGGTCCAGCTTCTTCGCCTCTTTGAGCGCCCTCGATAAAGCCTTGACGTCATGGCCGTCCACCGGTCCCAAATACGTGATTCCCATGTTCTCAAACAGCATTCCGGGAATCAGAAGCTGCTTAATGCCGTTCTTCGTACGGCTGATCTTATCGATCAGTTCATCACCAATCACCGGTATCCTGGAAAGGACATTAGTCACATATTTCTTTAAATCCAGATATCCGTCTCCGGTCCGGATGCCGTTTAAATATCTCGACATTCCTCCGACATTTTCGGAAATGGACATGTTGTTGTCATTTAATATAATGATGAAGTTCTTCTTAATGCGGGCGGCGTTATTGAGCGCCTCATAAGCCATTCCGCCGGTTAATGCACCGTCGCCGATCACAGATACGACAAAATGGTCTTCTCCGGAAACATCCCTGGCCTGCGCAAGACCAAGTCCTGCCGAAATAGAGGTGGAACTGTGACCCGTATCGAAAGCGTCGCAGGGGCTTTCCTTCCGTTTCGGGAAGCCGCTCATCCCGCCGTACTGCCGCAAATCGTCAAACTCACCCTTTCTGCCGCTTAAGATCTTATGAGTGTACGACTGATGTCCCACATCCCAGATGATCTTATCCTTCGGCAGATCAAACACGAGATAAATAGCCATGGTGAGCTCCACAACTCCCAGATTGGAAGCCAGGTGCCCGCCGGTCCTGCTGATCTTTCCGATCAGAAAGTCCCGTATCTCCTGTCTCAGTATATCCAGTTCTTTTCCCGTCAGTTTTTTTATATCCTCCGGGCCATTGATTAATTCCAGTATCATATTTTACCAGATCCTTTTACTTTTCCCGGCTCACCAGCATGTGGATCAATGCCTCCAGGAATTCATTTTCCCCCGGCAGTTCATGAAGGATTCGGACAGCGTCGTCGGAAATCCGGGCCACGTCCTGTTTTGCCTTCTCAAGCCCCTCCAGGGTCACATAAGTGGTTTTATTGTTCTTTTCATCGCTGAGTACCGGCTTTCCCAGCACTTCCATGCTGCTGGTCACATCCAGGATATCGTCCTGAATCTGAAATGCAAGGCCGATGGCTGCGGCCATCTGTTCCACCCGCCGGGTCTCCTCCTCGTCTGCACCGGCGAGAAGCGCGCCGATCATCATGGAGGACTCCAAAAGCGCTCCCGTCTTCAAATGATAGATGAAATCCAGCTTTTCATGCGGAACAGGCTTATTGGTCAGCTCCACATCCACAGTCTGCCCACCTATCATGCCATAGATTCCGGTTTTCTGTGCCAAAATTCCGATACAGCGGCCCACGACCGCAGCATCCTCCGTCAGGGCAAACGCCTTTGCCGCCGTCTCCACCGCGTAGATGAGCAGACTGTCTCCGGCAAGAACCGCCATGTCATACCCATACTTTACCCACGTGGTTGGAAGCCCTCTGCGGAGCTCATCGTTATCCATACAGGGAAGGTCGTCGTGAATTAAGGAAGAGGTATGAATCATCTCAATCGCAGCCATAAACGGTTCTACCACCGTCCCGCTGCCGCCAAACAACCGGTATGTCTCCTCCATCAGCATGGGACGCAGCCTTTTTCCACCGGCACGCACGCTGTAATTCATGGCGTCGAGAACGGTCTTCTGATACCCGTCTGCCGCCGGCAGATAACGCTCCACCACCGCTTCCACTTCCCTCGTTCTGGTTTCCAGCATCTCATTAAAGTTCATGACTTTCACCATCTTCCTCCAGGACAATGATCTGTTTTTCTACTTTGTCTATTTTTTCATTGCAGGATTTTACAAGCTTCATTCCCGCCTCATAATATTGAAAGGATTCCTCCAGGGAGCTTTCGCCGCTCTCCAGCTTACGGATAATCTCCTCCAGCTCCTGAAAGGTCTCTTCTACACTTTTCACTTTTTTTGCAGCCATTTTGCTGTCTGCCTCCTTACTGTTTTAAATCCGCCGCCGCTGTATCAGAAACCACGGCATCGATCCGCCCGTCACGAATTCTCACTTTAATCGGATCTCCCTGTTTCACCTGATCCACCGACTCGATCCGCCGGTTCTTCCCATCAGTCAGAAAGCCGTAGCCTCCTCCGATCTTCTTGAGCGGAGACAAACCATCCAGCCTGCTGCTTATCAGCTCCAGACGATGCCTGTCCCGTACCGCCTGCTTTTCGATAAGCTGCCTCAAACGGCTTTCCGCTTCTGCAGCCCGGTTCTTATCTGTCACAATCCGGGAAGCCATCATGTTTTTCAGCTTCTCTTCCAGATCCACTGCCCGCTGCCTCTGTTCCCTCACCTGACGGCGCGGGTCAAAAAGCTGAAAACGGAGCCTGAACTGCTCCGTCTGATAGCGGTAACGTTCTAATTTCCTGGCCATGGATTTCCCCAGGGCATCCCGGTACAATTCCACCTGACCTTCAAACTGGCTGTAGTCAAACACGGCCAGCTCCGCCGCCGCAGACGGAGTCGGCGCCCTCATATCCGCTACATAATCCGCGATCGTCACATCGGTTTCATGTCCTACTGCCGAGATCACAGGCGTCCTGCAGGCAAAGATGGCACGGGCCACGATTTCCTCATTAAATGCCCATAAGTCCTCGATGGAACCTCCGCCTCTTCCCACGATCAGAACATCCAGTCCCAGGCGGTCCAGCGTCTCGATTCCTTTTACAATGCTGTATTTTGCGTTCTCGCCCTGAACAAGGGCCGGATAGAGATAGAGCTGTACATACGGATTCCTGCGGGCGGAAATATTCATGATGTCCCGGATCGCAGCCCCCGTCTGGGCGGTTACAATCCCCACCTTCCCGGCGTAGCGCGGGATGGGCTGCTTGTACTCCGGGGAAAACATCCCCATCTCCTCAAGCTCGTCCCTCAGCTTCTGGAACCGTTCGAATAAATCACCGACGCCTTCTTTCGTGATCTCCTGAGCATACAGCTGATAACGGCCATCCCGCTCATAGACCTCGACACTGCCTTTGGCCACCACCTTCTGGCCTTCCTCCAGCTTAAACGAAAGCCCCTTCCGCTGACCGGCAAACATGACACATGCGATCGCGGCGCCTCTGTCCTTTAAGGTAAAATAGATATGGCCGGAGGTATGATACTTGCAGTTCGACACCTCGCCCTTAATTGATATACGGTTCAATGCGAAATCCTGGGCAAACATATTCTTAATATAAGCATTGACCTGTGATACGGAATATACACTCGCCATAGGCCCTTACACCAGCTTTGCCAAAACTCCGTTGATAAACGCCGGAGCTTCATTCCCGCCGAACCGCTTCGCCAGCTCCACCGCCTCGTTGATCGCTACCTTTTCCGGCACTTCCTCATCGTATAAAATCTCATATAACGCAAGGCGCAGAATCGTAAGCTCCGCCTTTCCCATTCTCTTCGTCTTCCATCCTTCGGCCACCGCATCGATCTTCTCATCCAGCTCCGGAATCTTCCGCATAACAGCTTCCGTCTTGGTCTTTAAATAGCTTTCCTCTTCCGGACTCATCTCCACATCATGAAGAATCTCTTCCACCCCTTCCGGAGTCGTCTCATCTTCCTTCGGCTCATCAAAATACCGTTCTATCTGCTCCTCTTTTTCCTCTGCCGGATAGAAATCGGCACAGAAAAGCATCTTAAAGCAGTGTTCACGCAGTTTACTCCTGGTCATGGGTTATGGTCCTCCTGTATCATAATTCGATCATTATTTTTCACTTTGCTTCCACGTTCAAAGTTCACAATACCTGCTCAGAGCAGGAATTCATTCCTTTGCGTATTGGGTTCATTATACCTTAATGCGCATTTTTCCACAATACTTTTCGGGGATTTTATCCCCGGAGTCATCCTGGTCCTGTTCATTTTTCCGGCAATTACTTCCATTCTCAGTTTTTATCAGAAAAATTATACAGAAAAAATGCATAAAGATTATTACAGGCAGATTTCTCGGCTTACACAAAAAAAACAGGCGTTAAGCCTGCTGCATTTTTCTGACACATTCTCAAATGGGGTTTAGGGGCAAACACAGAAGTATTCGCCCCTTTTTATTATGAATTATTTACAAAAACCGGTCCTTCGTCCTGAAAAAATGAACTTCTGTTCATCTCCGCTTCGTCTCTGTAAGTATCATTATAATCTGTTTCCCCGCAAAGCACTATCCCGTTTCTGCCCTTTTATATCACAATCCTGCCAATCAATTGCCGTTTACTTCATGCCCGGTCCGCCGCCTGATTGGGATATGTCTGTTTGTCCGGATTTATCCGGGACTATGCATTTGCATTCCCCAAATACTCCCTGATATTATAAAGCACCTTCTCACTCAGAAGTCCAAACGCCTGCTTCGTCCTTCCAGCCGAATAATTCGTGCAGAACACTCTCGGGTGGTTTAAAAGCTCTCCCGTCGGATCGCCGATGGCTCCGGCTGTATCACAGGCAAAGTAATTATTTCCCCCATCCAGCCAGTTCTTTAAATCTTCCGCTTCAAAGGCAGGCCCAATGGAGGTGTTAAACAGGATCTTTCCATTGCCCAGCGCCTTAAATTCCTCCTCGTGCATGAGAATTACATTTTTGTTTAAGCAGGCAAATACGACCTCCGACTGCTCCAGCAGTTCGGTGAGCGGACGGTATACCATGCCTTTTGCCTCATAGTCCGGCTTTCGGCTCCTGCTGAAATAAGAGACTTCTGCGCCCATAAATTTCATGGCTTCAGCGATCATTCCGCCGGAAACGCCCATTCCTGCCATGCCGACCTTAAGCCCCGTAATCTCCACCGGCATCTCCTTCCACATGGGTCTGTCATACCCGTGAAGGAAACGCACCAGTTCACAGATCACGTATTCCACCACACCCCTGTCGCCATAGTCCCGGATGCCTTTCACGGTAACGCCGTGTTCCTCCGCCCAGGCAATATCCACGTTCGCACTCTCTTTGGAATACAGGCTACAGCACATGCCCACATACCGGACGCCAGGACAGTGTTCAAAGACACAGCTGTTAATTTTTGAGGTATAACTGAGCAGAACGCCGTCTGCATCCCCGATTCTCCGGATAATCTCATCATCATCTGCCGGCACGTCACCGTACATGACGACTTCCTCTGCGTACTGACGCAGTTCCTTTTCCGCCTCTTCCACCAGGCTCACCGGCTCTATGGCCACCAGTTTTTTAAACATGTTCTCATCCTCCCTAAAATACAATCGGCGACACCAGATTGCGAAGAACCGCCACGACGCTCCAGCCCGCAATCGCACTGTCAGCGGAGTAGATATCCACGACCGCCTTTACCCCCGGAATCTCCGCCGTAATCTTATGGTCATCTCCCACAAATCCGGGAATGCTGTGAATCGTTACCTTTGTCTGCTCCGGCCCCGTTGTAGCCAGAGAGGCCGCCACTGCCACATTAACCTTGGTCGGCAGAAGCGCAATCGCTTCCTTCGCATTGCCTGTGAATACCCGGGTTTCCTCCGTGTCCGTCATGAGATGTTCTTCAAACAGAGGCGTATTCATCAGTGATTTCGGCCCCTTCCTCGTCTCGATCCCGGACACCGCGTCTCCCATCAGCGAAACCGTACGCAGTACATCAAAGCCGCCCACCGCGCCGGACGCAATATGTACCTTTGTCCCATGTTTCATGGCTGTCCGCTTCACTTCCTCATAAAAATCCTGATCCGCAAATGCACCGATTGACAGCACAATGATGCTGGTTCCCGCAGAAAGGGCCTTGACGGCCATTCCTTTTACCGCGGCAACGGAGGCTGCCTCCGCTATGTAATCTGGTTTCAGTGCCAGAAGCTCGTCCACATCCGCGCACGGCCTGCATCCCGCTCTTTCCGCCAGAGCCTTTGTCTTCTCCTCACTGCGGCCCGCGATTCCCACCAGCTCGTACTCATCCAAATACCCGTTTTTCCACGCGTCCGCTATAATTTCTCCCAGATACCCAATGCCCAGGATTCCAAGTTTCAACCTGCTCATAATTAACTCCCTTCGGCCGCCTGCTGCAGACGACTGTCTTTATTTTTCTTTCAATCTATGTTGGATATGTAACATTTGGCAATTTTTCCCCGATATAACAAACCAGAATCAGATTTTCTTTATATTGAGGCACAAAAAAAATTCTGCCCGAAATTCCGGTAAATCTCATATGCCAGCTTACGATATGTCTCTGCTGTTCTTCATCTGTAAACGTATGCTGCTCTTCATATTTTTTTAAAGTAGCATCCGTTTCCGGTGTCGTTTTCGTGAGCAACTCCGGTCTAAACCGTTCTCCTTCATGTGCGCTGCAATATCGTTCAAGTTCGGTCAGCTTTTTTACCACCTGACTCACATAACCTGCTTCCAGCTTTTCCAGGTTTTTCTCTACAGAAGGACAGAACTTGAGATGCGGAAATAATTCCTCTCTCCGTTTCCACAAATCCTTGTAAGAATATATCCTGAAGTCTTCAAGTGCCTTTAATATGTCTAATATCGGACTTCTATATAATTGTTCTTTTTCAAAGACATTACGAACAAATATCTCCTCTGCATTTGGATCATCCAGAGAAAAAAATTCGGCTTTAACACTCTCCTTTTCCCATATATCATTCAGGCACAGGCTGAGCATAAAAGAATCATTGATAAAAGCTTCTGTTCCTCCTTCCAAACGCCCGCCATCCAATAATACCTCACATTCTTCTTCCGGCTGATAATGAATACGCTTTCCCCAAAAAGAAAGGAACAATCTTCTGTATTCTATATCCACTTCTGACAGCCACTTTTCCAGAGGATAGTCTGAAGATCTTAAATAAATTTCGGTACCCGCCGGTACAAAAATTCCCGGCTTATGAAATTCGCCTGCCAAAATTGAATAGATCTGCATGAAATTTTTTAATGCTCTATGAATCACATAATGATCATCCTGCTGTATTTCCCACGCTTTTTCGTTTAAGTACATCCTGTCTCCTTAAATCAGTTCGTACAACGCCTTATCCCATTCATCAAAGAACCCATCCGGCCAGATATCGAGACGGCCATCATCTAAAATCTGAGGATTGACAAATTTATGCTCATAATTATCGCCTTCATCCTTATAAAAGTATGTTAACTGAACCTCTGATTTTGGTATTTGTCTGTTTTTTACTGCCAGTCTGACCCCATTGATCATATGGTCACTATGGGTCTCAGCAATAATCTGCACTCCTCCCTGGCCTGCACGTGCTATCAGTTCTCCAAGAATCCTCTGACCTGCCGGATGGATATGCGCTTCCGGGTTTTCCATAATGATCAAGTCCCCCCTTTTAGCTGATAAAATTGCTACAATAAGCGGAAGTACATAGGTAATTCCAAATCCGACATTTACACTTTTATAAGAATTTGTCTTTATTTTTCCTTCTACAAATTCATAACGGACTTCAGAAGTCCGCAGTTGTGTATCAAGTATAATATTGGGTGAAACCCCTGGTGATATTTTATCCATCCATACTCTGGTCTGGTTACTGAGAGTTTCTCCAAGCTTATCTTCAATTACTACCGCTTTATTCTCGATATCCTCATTACCATACAGTTTTAAATACTGCAGAGCAAATTCCCCATTGTTACCAAATTCTCTGTTATTGATATCTTCTTCATTCGTTATTCTATACAACGCTTTCGGCTCAATACGGTATGCCGACAGATAGGAAAAATGATTATCGACAATTTCACTGCTCAATTCTCCTTGCTCGCCGTTACTTATTGGAAGAAAATCGGAATCCGCAGTATATTGATATTCAAAATAATGTTTTACCGTATCAGTTCTATATCCTAATCCAATGATCTCTTCCTGCGCTTTTTCATACAAAACATCCTGGGCATTCCCCAATTCAACATATCTTCCATTTAAATATAAGCCATTCATGTTGTTGTATTTTAGATAGGATTGTCTTAGTAAAAGAAGACTCTGAATGATCGTTGATTTTCCCATTCCGTTAATACCTGTCAATATATTTACATTTTTCATCTCCAGAATAATCTGGTTGAAACATTTAAAATTATGAATACGAACCTCTCTGATCATAAAAACTCCTTCACCAAATTACGAGCCATATCGATTCTGCGCACTGTAGAGTAACGGTCACCTGCTTTCAGTGCGCTGACAAATTCTTTATTTTGCAACAGAACCCCAAACTGTTCGAGAAAATACTCTCTGTCATTCACAATCCTGTCCAGTTGTTTCGTTGTCAATTCGCAAAAACAAACCACCCACATTTCAAAAAGTGCTTTATTAATTGGCCCCCTTCGTCTGTCTTCATTAAACTTACGGAATGCAAACCTGTCAAATATTTTCGTGCAGTACTTCATGATATTTTTAAACTTAACTTCAATTCTGGCAATTTCTTCATCACCATAAGTATTTACCAACCGTAATGCTTTTATAAGAAAATTATCAATATTTCCTTCGTATTTCTTCCTGTAATCCAGTTCTGTAAATGCCAGAAACCGTGTGGCATATTCTCTGTCCGTCATACGGTCATCATGAATTGCATTCTGAGTTGCCTTCTTAAATTCCTCACTTTCAGCCAAACGTTCTATTAACTCCGTCGCCTTTCCCTGATACAGGGCCTGCCTGATCTCCTGATCATTCAGCACAATTCCCCCCGTATTGATCCGCTGAAAAATATTAAATACCACTTCATCAGGCGTCCCTTTTTCAACGTTAAACGCAATAATTTTTGTTTCCTTAATGCGGCGGACATACTGTCTGGGTAAATCATCAAAAGTAAATCCATCAAAATCTTTTAGAAACTGCAGGCCTGTAAATTTCGCTTTTTCAACGTTTCCATTCTGTTCTCTATTACCAACCAAAAAATTCTGAAATGCGGACAAACGCTGCAAACCGTCAATAACGACCCAGCAGTTATCATCCGCCGCATTAAAATAAAATGCCGGTATTGGTATTTTCAACATCAGAGATTCAATCAACTGGCTCTGCTGCTTTAAAGACCATAGATTACTCTTTCGCTGAAAACTTGGTGTTAAATTGATCTCACCGTTTTCTAAACGTTCCATTAAATTATAAACGTTAATCGTATTTTGGCTTATATTGACTTCTGCTGGTATAAACGTATCAGGATCCGTCTCTTCTGCCGGGTACCCCTCATCGTGCTCAGGTCCAATATGAATTTCCATGTCTTCCAGCATTTTCAGCGCTTCAGACAATTGTTCTTCTTCGACAGTAGCCTCTTTATTTTTTAATATATCAACTGCCGTACTATAACTTATAATATTATCATTTTTTAATGCAAACTCCACGATTTCTTCTATTTTTTTATCAAAAGAGGATTTCATATACGCAGTTCTCCTATCCTGACCACTAAAGTTAAAATGATTATAACATCTCTCCCCTGCAGATTCAACATTTGTTCCAGGATTCAGGCAGAAGTCTAAAAAGTCCCCCGGGCGTCAGCTGGTAAACGGCAGTACAGACCTCTTCGATATATTTCCGGTCATGGGAAATGCTCAAAATGGCTCCCCGGTACTGGCGCAGGATCGCTCGGATCACCGGCCCCGACAGCGGGGAAAAGTTGCGGGTCGGTTCATCCAGAATCAGGACATCCGCCCCCGACAGGCTCATTTTCAGCAGAAGCACCTTTGCTTTCTGGCCGCCGGACAGCTCCGACATCGGAGCGTTCATTTCATCAACGGTATATTTCATAGAACCCAGATACGTCCGAATCCGTGTCGTCTCTTCCTTGTCTCCGGTCACGGACAGAAAGTCCACCGGCGTCCGGTCAGGCTCCAGAAGATCCTCATAATTCTGCGGCATATAGCAGGCCCGGACATCGGTCCGGCTTAAAAGCTTCTCTGCCATCTGTTTCAGCAGTGTCGTCTTGCCTGCACCGTTTTTTCCGGTGATGCAGACCCGTTCTCCTCCCTTTATCCGCAGGAACAGATGCTCCGCCAGAAGACGCGGCTCCTCTTCCCCCGAGACCGGTGTCAGGAGACGGTCCAGGGAAAATTCCAGAACGGTTTTTCCGGCGGGCATTTTTACCGCTTCTCCCAGCTTAAAAAATATGGCATCCTCTGTTTCCGGGATCTCCGTCCTGTCTAAAGCTTCCCGTTCATATCTCTTTTCCAGAGACTTTACCGCTTTCATCTTCTTTTTCAATAAGTAACCACCGTGGGGATTCTGACGGGTCATGCTGTTCAAATCATGGTTCACCGCCTGCTCAATCCTGCGAAATTTCTCCTGCCGTTTTTTCTCTTCCCTGCGCTCAACTAACGCCCGCTGTTCCTGACTTGCAAGCTGCTCCGCACGTTTTTTTGCGTACTGACGGTAGCCGGTTTTCGCTATACTGCAGCAGCTTTCCGTTTTTCGCTTCAACTGTTCGATATGGATTACCATATTGGCGGTCCGCTCGATCAACGTCTCATCGTGAGAGATAAATAATACCGGCTGGGGCGCTTCCATAATCAGCTTTTCCAGCCATTCCAGCGTTTCGATGTCAATGTCATTGGAGGGCTCATCCAGCAGCAGGATGGTGGGCCGGGCCATGAGAAGCCGCGCCATCTGCGCCTTCACCTTTTCTCCGCCGGAAAGCGTGTCCATCTTCTGATCCCGGTAGAAGAAATCAGGCGGAAGCTTCAGCTGCCCTGCTAAATGGGTCAGTTCCCTGGGCGTCTGCAAGCCAAAGGCGTCCTCCCCGCAAAAATATTCATATACGGTTTTTTCCTTTTCCTCTGCCGGCAGCTCCTGGGGCAGATAGCCCGGATGTTCCCCTGTACAGATTCGTTCGCCCTGCGTCTCCGTATACCCCTCAATCAGTTCAGGATTATAAATCCATTTTAGAAGCGTACTCTTTCCATTTCCCTCTTCCCCGATCAAAACCGCTTTGTCTCCGGGATTTAAGACCAAGCTGAAATCCTTTACAATTACCCTCAAATCCTTTTTATGTGTTATCGTCAGTTGTTTTATCTGTAACATAAAATATCCCTCCCGGCCAATCGTCCGAAAGGGATACAAGATTCTATACGTATGAGGAAACACGCGCAGAACAAAGTCTGCACAAACTCATGTCTGTACGGAATTTTCCCTGATGACCGGACGAAATGGCATAGAATACCAGGCACCGTCTCCGTATCTTTCCAGTGGAGCATGCCCTTTAACTCAGTGTTTCTCAGCCTTTTCTTCGTCATTATTTTGTCATCATCTTCCGACAGAACCTTCTTTCCTGTTTTTATATTTTATGTGGTGCTATCCGCAGTATACGATAAGGCAACATGTTTTGTCAAGGGGGAGCCGCCCTTTAACGTAAATGAATGAAAGCTGATGTTTCGTTGGAGCTTGTAACCGGAATTTCTCCGACAGGCTTTCCATCCCAGGCTGTCAGGAGTTCGATCACTCCGCTTCCCTGGCCCCGGGTGGTTACGGTCACCTGTTTTATGCCGTGGCAGGAGAAATATTTAAAGCCGGCGGCCGCGCCATCCCGCAGGTTGGCTATGAAGCCCTGTGTTTCAGAACCGTCGCATCCATCCTGGGTGATTTTGGGGAAGCGGCAGTCCATCCATTCTCCGGGGAGGGCCCTGGTTTGGGCCGCAGGGCTTCATGATCCCATATTTCACATGATCAGCATTATGACATACCGGATTCAAAAGGCAAATGTTGATTTTACACGTACGGCCACCTTTACAACGTAATCCGCGGTATCTCTGACCGTCAATTCATCCAGAAGAAGATCTTCATACCACATCTCGTCCAGGCTGATTCGCTGCTCCTCGGCAAATGCTCTGATAACCGGATACGCCTTTCCCATATCACCATCGTAACCGCGGTAATACAGCTCCACATAGGTTCCCGCCGGCTTCACATACGGCTTCAGCGCCGGAATGCGTTTATCCAGCCGCGTGTAGACGCTTCGATAGCGGTCATATTTTCCCGCCTCTAAATCTTTCCCCAGACAGACTGCCCCCACCGCGTTCATACTGATATGATACTGCTCACAGACCCTGACATGGTGGGCAATCTCCTCCGCCAGCTTCCTCTCTCCCGTGAGATTTACCTCGGAAGAAAACAGATATTCCTGTCCTCTTTCCGCCAGCATCGGCTTATCCACCTCGGCCTCCAGCGCCTCCCTGATGGTCGTTCGCTCCCACTCCATAAAACGCTTCATATTCTTCAGCCGTTCAATCTCCTGGTCAATTTCCGCCTCCTTCTGATCCACCAGCGCCAGAAAATGCTCCGGCGACCGCGTCTCCATATATTCCCTGATCTCGCCAAGAGGCATCCCCAGCTTCTGCAGCGCCCGTATCACCTCAAATGTATCCATCTGCCACACAAAATAATACCGGTAATGGTTCTCCTCATCCTTCACCGCCGGTGAAAACAATCCGATTTCATCATAATGAAACAGCGTGTGCTTCTTGACTCCCAAAATTTTTGCAAACTCCCCTGTCGTAAAATACAGCTCCGACTGTTTTTCCATCTTGTGATTCCTTTCTCATTTTCTCCTCTTGACTATCGGCCTGCCCTATACCATATGATAGTCCATGCGGCTGAAATTTACAAGAAACTCAGGAGAAATTATATGAATTATTCACTGGCAAAAAAATTTACATTCGGATCCCTCATGATGTTTGCACTGCCAACGACCGTCATGATGATATTTACCTCCCTCTATACGATTATAGACGGGGTCTTTGTATCGCGTTTCGTCGGAACCAATGCGCTTTCATCCATTAATATCGTTTACCCGGCCATCAACATTGTACTCGGTATTGCAGTCATGTTTTCCACCGGCAGCTGCGCCATCGTTGCCAAAAAGATGGGTGAAGGAAAGCCCGGGAATGCACGGGCTGCGTTTACCTCCATTGTATATTTGAATATCCTTGTCGGAGCCCTAACGGCGATCCTCGGCAATCTCTTTGCAGAACCACTGGTACGTCTTCTGGGAGCCAGCGACTTACTGATGAGCGACTGCATGACGTATATGAGATGGCAGATGGCCTTCGCTCCGGCGCTGATGCTGCAGATTCTGTTCCAGATGTACTTCATCACGGAGGGACGGCCCGGACTGGGTCTCTTCCTCACGGTACTGGCCGGCATCAGCAATGCGGTCCTGGATTATGTCCTCATCGTACCGCTTAAGCTGGGCGTGGCGGGCGCAGCCATCGCTACCGTGACCGGCTATATGATTCCCGCGGTGTTCGGCCTGATCTACTTTGCCGTTTCCCGCAGGGCACTGTGGCTGGTAAGCCCCCGTCTATCTGCGGCGGAATTAAAAGAAACACTGATAAACGGTTCCTCGGAGATGGTGACCAATTTATCCTCCGGCATTATCACGTTCCTGTTCAACCTTCTGATGATGCACTATGCGGGAGAAGACGGCGTGGCGGCCATTACCATTATCCAGTACTCCCAGTTCCTTTTAAACGCGCTGTACATGGGATTTTCGCAGGGAGTCTCACCTGTAATCAGCTACAATTACGGAAGCCGCAACACGAAACAGTTAAAACAGGTATTTAAGACTTCCTTCCTCTTCACCGGTGTGACTTCAATCCTTGTATTTTTAACTGCACAGCTGGGCGGAGGAATCATCGTAACGATTTTTGCACACCCCGGCACGGCTGTATACGATCTGGCCCGCCACGGATTCATGGTATTCGCGTTCGGCTACTTATTTTCCGGCGTCAATATCTTTTCATCGGCTCTGTTTACCGCTTTATCGAACGGAAAAGTATCCGCCGTTATTTCCTTTGTGCGCACGCTCTGCCTGATCGTCTTATGCCTGCTGTTCCTTCCCCTGATCATGGGGCTTGACGGAGTCTGGCTGGCCGTTCCGGCTGCAGAGGCGGGCGGATTTATACTTTGTCTTTACTTTTTAAAAAGACATGCGAAAACGTATGGTTATCGATAGAAACCAGGAGATTTCCCATTATGATTGACAGCGCCGCGCCGGCCGAACAGAATACGGAGGCCTTAAATGCGCGTATCATCTCCACATCCCACCGGGTCTTCGGCAGCGTGGCTATGTCAAACAGGTTCTCTCTCACCTGCCTGAATTTTTCGGCATAAAAAGAAAAATCCGACCACCGGGATGGAATAAAATCTCCCGGGAACCGGCAGCCATACCAGAGCAGAACTGCCGCGATTCCGGCAGTCACTGCAAATGAAAAGACGTTCCACAGCCGCTTTTTGCCCATCTTTACCCGCCGGGCAAAAAGTCCGAAGCTAAGGAGCAGGGCCCAGCCGGGCAGCGTATAGAAAAACCTGACGGCCGCATAATACATGCTCCCGTTTATCCTGATTCCATGCCCCGGCAGCCCAAACCGCATGATCATTTCCTCTGCCTGCCCTTCCAGCCCCTCCTGACCGGAGTAAGAAAAGGAGATGTTGGAAAAGAATCCGGTCTCCAGCCGCTTTGCCGGAAGAATCACCATCGGATAGGAAGCAGCCGTCACTCCCCGTATGACAAAGCGTTGGCCCTTTACGGTAATCCAACTGCCCGTCACATTGGTGGAACCGAACAGTTCCCATGCTGTCTTACTGCTGACGACGCAGCCCTCATCATCATCTTTAAAGCCATAGGTGCCGGCCGCCAGCCGGTCCTTTACAATCTGATCCATCTCTCCCCTGACCATGATACAGGTTACATCCTGTTTAAAATTAAGCACCGGATTTCTGGCCTCCACATCGTATTCCACGCTCCATGCCGCAGCCTCCGGAAATGTTTTGTTCTCCTGCTTAAGCCCGGCTTCCGTTATTTGCTCCAGTGTCTGCCTGGATATTCCCTGACCATGGTAGCGAATCTGGATATCTCCGGCGTAGGGTGCTGTCTTCTCTCCCTGCCACAGGGAAATCCCCCACAGGGCAGCCGACAGAAGCATTGCCACACATACGGTTTTGACTCTGGCGGCTCTGCACGTTTTGCTCCATCTTTTAAACCTGTTCATTGTTCTCTCACTCTCCGGATAATCTGACACGGTCGCCTGCCTCAATAATCCTGCTACTGGATACGATCAGCCGGTCCGTATTGCCAAATGCACCCTCTACAGCCGCCTGGCTGCTGCTCTTTTCCAGTAATTCCACAGGAACCTTTTCCGCCGTCAGCTCTTCGCCGAGAATCGTCTTCTGCGGTTTTACCACCAGAACATAGTACCCATCCGATTCCTGTCTGAGCCCTGCGATGGGAATGACCTGATTATACTGCCGGGATGCCAGATTAATTGAAAATGCGGCCGTTGCACCCAGAACTCCCACATCTTCCCGGGCTGACGCGGTAAAACGGGCCTGTTCCTCCTCCGATAAAAAGTCCACGCTCTCCACCACCGCTTCACAGGCTCTCCTGGATTCCCCGTACTGTAAGCTGATCTTTGTACCTGCAGTAATCAGTTCCCCCAGTTTCTTATCCACCGTTCCCTCAAATTTCAGCTTCCCGTCTCCGATTGCCACAAGCGCCTCCCCCGTCACGGTCTTTCCCGGAACGACGGACAGCTCTGTCACCACACCTGCCACGGGAGCCGTCACTGCGCCGCCGGCTGCTTCCAGTGCTTCCAGTTCTTTTAGCTGCGTTTCCGCCTTTGTGATATCCAGCTGCTTTCCCTGACGGTCCAGGCTGGCTGCTGTCTGCTCCTTCCCATTTTCCGCCGCTGTCACCGCGTCCCTGGCCCGCGCATTGGTTACCGCCAGTTCCGCCTGGCTGAGTGCTTCCTCCAAGTCCCTCACAGCCTTTTCTCCGGCCTTGATCTGTGCCTCTACCGCCTGGACGGAAGCTTCGTAGCTGCTCTTTAAGGCTTCCGCGGCTGTTCTCCTTCCGGCACTGACATCGCCGTAGTCTTCCTCCGCACTGTTTAAAGCCGCTTTTGCCTCAGCCACGTTTAACGACTGCTCTTCCCGCACTTCTTCCAGATCCTCATTTGCACGGTCCAGAGCCTTTCGGGCTTTCTCTGTCTCTTCGTCTGAGGCGCCCTCCTCTTCCAGGCGGGCCAGCTTCTCCTCGCAGTCGGCCACCTCCCGCTCTGCTTTCCTGACGACGCTTTCTTTCCTGGCTATGGCAGCATCATAGGCCCTTTCGGCAGTGCGGTACTGTCTCCTGGTCTCCTCCTCCATCTCCTCCTCAGACCGGGTCATGCTCTGATTGTAATCCCGTTTAAGATCCGCAAGCTTTTCCTCACTGTCCCGCTTTATTTCCTCCAGATCCTGATACCCGAAGTCGAGAGCCCGCTTTGCCGCTTCCAGTGACTGCACGGCAAGCGTCTCCTCGGATATGCCCGGAATCTGTTTGGAACGCACCGCAGACTGATCGAGCTCCAGCTTCATCTTTTCGACAGAAAGAGCCAGTTCTTCCCTCTTCTTCTGAATCCCCTCCATCTGATAGGTAAAAAGCACCTCTCCCGCCTCCACCTTCTGCCCGGCTGTTTTCTCAACAGACTGAACCTTCAGCCCTTCCTCCGGATTCAGATACGTGATTCCTGATGCTGTAAATTTCCCTTCCCCATTCATCTCATAAGTTACGTTTCCCATCTTACCATAGGAGGTTCCAACCTGCGGCACCGTCAGGGAATCCAGGCTTCTGGAAAGAACGGTAAAGACCGCCATGGCCCCCAGAAACACCAGGAAACCGTCTCTGCACCATTTACGTATTTTTCTTCTCTCCATCTCCCTACTCCTTTATCCCCGATACCATAATTCCCTGCTCCAAAAAACTCTGTCCGGCCAGAAACAGAAAGAGCGGGGGCGCCATAGCCGCCACGGACGCTACCCATGCAACGCTGACCTTATCCGCCGTAATATCCGGCAGATACAGGGAGAGCGGCCAGAGTGTCCGGTCCTTCAAAAATGCCATCGGCGCCTCGATCGCATTCCAGCTCTCTAAAAATCCCAGGATTCCGGCAGACATGATTCCCGGAAATCCCATCGGTATACCGATCCGAATGAACACAGCCCCTTCTCCCGCCCCATCCAGACGCGCCGCTTCCAGCAGCGACAGAGGAATCGATGAAAAGAACTGTGTCATGATAAATACCGGAAACGTAGAAAAAATCCCCGGCAGAATGACCGCCAGATGGGTATCTAACAGATGCAGCCGGTTTAATACAAAGTAATCCGGCGTCATCAGCACCTGAAACGGAAGTATCATCAGTATGATATATCCCATAAACATAAGCTTTTTTCCCGGAAATGAATACATGGCAAACGCCCATGCCGCAGGAACGGCCACCACCATCTGACCGAACAGCACGGCTCCCGTCTGCAGACAGGAGTTCCAGAACATCACGAAAAACCCCGGCGAATCCAGAAGCAGTTCCACAAAGGGACTTAAGGTGGGAAAGTCCGGAAACAGAGTGACCTTCACAGTTTTAGTCCCTCCGTTTAACACCGGCCCAAACCGGGAGAGCATCTCCCCCCTGGAAAGGAAGGAATTCCCTGCCATCATCAGGAGGGGCAGCCAGATAAACAGGCAGATTGCCGACAGGATCAGCCTTCTGACGAGCGGAAGAATCTTCTTCTCCGGCAGCCGTTCTCTCAACCATCTCATGCTTTATTCCTCCTTCCTGCCATATCATTGCCGTTATCCCCGTCACGCTTCCTTCCTCCCTGGAATCAGTCCTTTCAGAATGACCGGCAGAAGCACCGCCAGCAAAAGGAGCACGGAAGCAGCACTCATTTTCTGAATATCCAGCGTTACAAACCAGTGGTTAAACAGATGCTGCAGCATGTAAATACTCTCATCCGGATACTCCCCCGCGATTAAATACGCTTCCCGGAATACCTTAAAGGAGTTGAATACAGAAAGTGATACCACCAGAACCGCCGTCTTCGACAGGCCCGGCAGCGTTACGTATAAAAAGCGGGCCAGAATACCGGCGCCGTCTACCCTGGCGGCCTCATAGAGTTCATCCGGTATGGCCGCCAGACCTGCTACCCACAGGACCACATCGTATCCAAGGTTCTTCCACACATAAGTAAAGACAAGCACACCAAAGGCGGTATCTCCGTCAATCCAGTTCATTCCCGGCATGCCAAACAGCGCGGTAATCTGATTAACCAGCCCCTGCGGATGGAAAAACAGCTTCCACAGAAGGACGATGGAGGCCACCGGAATCGCAAGCGGAATGAGGAGACTCGTCTTAAAGACGGTCCCCCCCTCCTTTAATCCCGCAATCATCATGGAGCAAAACAGTGACACCACCACCAGAAGCGGTACGCAGATCACCAGAAAACGGAGTGTATTAAACGATGCCAGACGGAACGCACGGTTGCCCATGACGGTCAGATAGTTCTGCATTGCGACAAACCGGCCTCCTGCAGCCTCAAAAAATGACCTGCGGATTACATCCACATACGGAAGCAGGACAAACACGGCCGTCCCCGCCAGACTCGGCAGCAGAAACAGGTACGCCTTCCGCGCCAGGCGGCCAGACTGTGTGCTATTCCGCATAGTACAGCTTCGCCTTATTTTCGAATAACCCCGCCGCTTCGGCCGCGGTCTGTTTTCCTTCAAAATATCCTTTTGTTTCACTGACTATCATCTCCAGCAGTATATCGTCCACAGAAATGGGGGTATGGAGCTTATCCAGCATTCCCATGATCTCTTCCTTCTTCTTATCATTCGGGTATTCTGCACTGAGCATCTCTCCGGTATCGTTAAAGCTGAAACTGATGCTCATGTTGGAAGTCCGTTTTTTCCAGGCGTCGGAGGCCGTCCTGCTCACGGTAAATCCATCCCTCAAATCCCCTTCCTGCACCTTCGGGGACAGGGCAAATTTGACAAACTCTCTCGCCGTCTCCTTTTCTTTTCCAAAAGACGTGACTCCCAAAAGCCCCTTCGGATAGTAAATATCATTGAACTGTTCCAGATGATATCCGTACTTATCAATCATGGCGGACGGTGACATAACGTCCATCATACTGGCAAGCTCCATCAGAGAGACTTCTGTGGTCTTTGTCAGCAGCCCGTAATCACCCAGACCGGTAAAACCTCTCGTATCGGTGCTGTTATAAACCTGGCCGCGGCCTCCGTCCTCCGATTCATCAAAGACTACCTTGCTCCCGCCGGCATCTCCCGTTATTTTGGCAGTCTCCAGAAGGTTTCTGACTTTATCCGTATCCAGCTGCCCGGCATCTGTTCCTGCCAGCTCCGGATAATAGAGATAGATCATCTGCCGCAGGATATTTTCATAGACAGTCTTAAAAAATACTGCCTGATCCGGATTTGCTTCCTGCCACGCCCGGAGGGAGCCGATGGTTCCCATTTCCTTTATGACCGCTTCGTTTCCATAGATAACCGGAATGCCAACACGGACCGGAAACTGATAGACACTGCCGTCAGAACCGGTAAAATTCTCCGCTATGTTAGGATAGAGCTCTCCTGATTCTGCCATGGGGGTAATCATATCGCCCAGATCCTCCAGAACACCTTTTTCTATATAGGATTCTACCGGAAGCCCATCCAGCACCAGCACATCGGCGCCGCTGCCGTTAAGCAGCTCCGCGTTTAAGGAACGGATCGTATCGGATTTTAAGGTACTTCCCGATTCACTGTTTCCGTCAATGAGCTCAACCCGGACATCGGGATGCTCCATCTGGAAAAGGGAGGCCGCCTGCTTCACGGTCTGATTCTCCGAAAGGTTCAGACCGTATACCGTCAGGGTTTTAGACGGAACGGCAGGCATCTCTGCATCATACGTATAGCGGGCCAGCTTCTGTTCTTCACTCTCTGTATACCATAAGTAAAAATCATGATCACTTCCAATGAGGAGACGTTTTATGTACACACTGGGCATGCCCATGGAATTCAGGGAGCCATCCACGACGTTCTCCCACATGGTCCCCTGATCTGCCATGTGATGAATTCCTTTGGCATTGGCAAGGTAGAAGTCATCCCCGTCTCCGCCGGCCAGGCTTCCATACAGATCGGTTTCATCGGTCTGGAACGGGATTACTTCCTTCTCCGCCAGTGATTTTAAATCGTACCGGAGAAATCCCCTGTCGCCTGTCGTCAAAAAGGTATGGGCCGTCAAAGTATGGCTGTCACAGAAATTACTGAAAGAAGACTTTTGTGGAAGCTTTTTCTCCACAGTGCCATCCGGACTCACGACGATAACCTGATCATTGGAGGGAATCAGGATGGTGCTGTCATCGCTGACATAGATTCCGTTCAGCAGTACCATGGCGTCTTCAATCCCGACGGACATTTCCTGCATGGGCTGTCCGTCTGCAAGTTTTATGAGGTGTGCCTTATAATCCGAATCCGAACACACCGCATACAGCGTTCCATCCGGGCCGTAGGCGGAATAAGCCAGATAGTAGGAGTCAGGAAGCTCCTTTACCGGGGAAGCCGTATCTTCCTTCCAGGTGGATCCGTCATAACGGTAGGCTTTCTTTTTTCCTTCCGTCTCCTGGCCAACTAAGGTAAACAGGACCATCTCCCCGTTCTGATCCTGAATAATATCCAGAACCCCTTCCGTTCCATCTTCGAACGGAAATGCGACCGCCTGTTCCACATAACGCCCTTTAGCCGTATCCGCCGTCCCCGGATTGGCACCGGTGGTCTGCTTTGTGCCATCCTTCGTGCCGGTTGCATCGCTGGCCGGCTGGCCCTTCACCCCGCATCCGGCAGTCATGACCGCCATGACCGCTGCCAGAGCCACCGCCGCTGTTTTCTGTACAATCACACGCACGCTTTGCGTATGAGTCAGTGTGGTAATTAAACAACTGTTTTTCATATTTTTATTCCTTTCTCCTGTTCCGGATTTCCCTTTAAAGTAATCATACCAGAGAAATCTCTAAAAAAACTGGAAACAGCTGGTTTTTAGATTTTTTAGAGATTTCTCTGGTATAATGGAAGAAACAACGGATTTAAAATAAGAAAGAAAGCAGGAATCACTGAGATGAGAATCTTACTGGTAGAAGATGATAAGGTGCTGTGCAGCACAGTGGCAATGCAGTTAGAACAGGCGGGGTATCAGGTGGATCAGTGCTGCCGGGGGGACGACGCCCTCTACTATGCGACGGAATATCCCTACGATGTGATGATTCTGGACCGGATGCTCCCGAGCCTGGACGGTTTAAGCCTGCTGCAGGCGATCCGTCAGAAATCCATTATGACCCCGGTCATCATCACCACTGCTCTCGACGGACTGGGCGACCGAATCGACGGGCTGGACGCAGGCGCGGATGACTATCTGGTCAAACCATTTGCGGTGGAGGAACTCCTGGCAAGGATCCGGGCAGTCACCCGCAGGCCCGGACGGACCGCAGACACGGCCAGTCTGGCCGTCGGAAACTTAAGCCTGGACGCGGTCAAGCATGAGCTCACCAGAAACGGCGCCGAATCCGAGACGGTCACGCTATCCGGCCGGGAATCGTCGCTCCTGGAATATCTGATGAGAAATGCGGGCCGGACACTTCCGCGAAACGCCATCCTCTCCTATGTATGGGGGCCGGATTCCGAGGTGGAGGCCGGCAATCTGGACAACTACATCTATTTTTTACGCCGACGCTTAAAATCGCTTCATGGAAATGCAAAGATCCAGACAGTCCATGGAGTCGGCTACCGGCTGGAGGAATTCCATGATTAAAGAGCTCCGCAAAAAGCTGACCCTTTTGTACACTGTAACCACAGGGACCATCCTGACCCTGGTTGTCGCCGGACTTCTCTTCTATAACCTTCGCGTATCAGAAAAAGACGCCCTGCAGACCTTCCAGAATCAGATCGTGGCCGTCGCATCACGGATGCAGTACGGCTCCACCATTTCCGGAAGCTGGCTGGCTCAGACTGAGGCGTCTGAAAAGCTGATCATACATATTGAGGAGAACCGGGAACCCTTCCTTTATTCCGGCTCCTGGGTCCCTGCCACAGACAGGCAGACGCTCATCGATTTGGCACGGGAAGAAGCCCTGAAGGAAAAAGTCAATCCGGCAGTTCGCCCCGTCTCCTCCTCGGTAATCCAGAGTTCGGTCTTCACGGTGACCGGGGAGCAGAAAGACTCCTACTATGGCACAATCCTTGTCTTTCCCACCGCCAGGAGTTACCAGAGCCTGACTCTCCTGGGATACCGCACGCCTGGCATCGTCCTGTTGAAGGATCAGGGCCCCCGCTTCCTGCTGTTCGATCTTCTGGGAATCGCAGCCCTCTTTCTCGTCAGCTGGTATTTCGTAGGGAAATCCCTGGAACCGGTGGAAATGAGCAGGAAGTGCCAGAACGAATTCATTGCTGCCGCCTCCCACGAGCTTCGCTCCCCGCTGGCAGTCATCGAATCCAGTGTCACCGCCATTGCCGCGGCAGAAGAAAGTTCTGCTGCCCCGCGATCGGCAGAATGTATGGAAAAGCAGACGCAGTACTTAAAAAACATACGTGCGGAATGCAGCCGCATGGCCGCACTTGTAGGGGATATGCTGCTTCTCGCTTCCACGGATGCCGGCAACTGGTCTGTCAAACGGGAAACCGTGGATATGGATACGCTTCTCATTGAAACCTACGAGCTCTATGAACCGGTATGCAGGAGCAGCGGGATACGGCTGTTCCTGGATCTGCCGGAAGAGACGCTGCCCCATGTAACCGGGGACTCCTTCCGTTTAAAACAGCTGCTCACAATCCTTTTAGACAACGCTGTGTCCTATACCCCTGAAGATAAAGGGATTACTATAAGCGCTGTCGCAAACGGGAAGGAGCTGACCATTTCCGTAGCAGACCAGGGCTGCGGAATTCCTCCTGAAGTCAGGGCGCATATTTTTGACCGTTTCTATCGGGGCGACTCCTCCAGAACGGATAAACGCCATTTCGGCCTGGGACTCTCCATCGCCAAAGAACTGGCCGTGCTTCACGGCGGCCGGATCTCGGTGGGCGAAACGGACGGCGGCGGCGCAACATTTTGGATAAAACTGCCTGTTATAATCGAAAATGGGTTATAATGAAATAAAAATGGAGTACGGAGGTAAACATGATGAGAAAAACGTATCTGCTAACATTCTTACTGGCAGCAGGATTGATGGCAGAATCCCCCTTCGCCGCGTATGCAAAAGACAGTCCGTTAACGCTGCCGGAATTTATGGAAATCTGTCAGCAGGAGCAATTTAACTATTCCCGTGTAATCACGCTCCCGGGAGAAGAGACCGGAAGCGAAAAGACCGGAGGAGACCAGAAACAATACGAGACTCACTATAAGAATGTGATATTATCGGAACATGGAGCAAAATACCGGGAAAGCCCGTACGGTCCTGGATACCAGAGCTTGAAAAGCGGTAAACTCTACATGGATATGCCGGAAGGATATGAATTGTCTTATGAATATAAGATCAAAGGGGAGAGTGACGAAACCGGGCCAGAAACAACCGTTCCCGGCGGAACCATAGAGACATTTTACAGAGCAGAGGCGGCAGCCGAAGTAAAAAGCCCGGGGGAACAGTATGGATACATAAAAAATGAGGTGAAAGATATACCGGTGGTGCCCGACCTCCCCCAGGATTATAACTGGCGCGGCCATGATGAGAAGACGCTGATGGTATCGTCGGTTCTCACCGTTCGTTCCCTGACGAGTGGCAGAACGGAAAGCTGGGAATCACAGATCACATTCGTGACAAACCTGGATAAAAAGGAGCCTGACTGCTACTATCTTATTCCTACCGACCGGGAAGCGTACACAGTAAAGGCAGGCGACAGTTTATGGAAGATTGCCAAACAGTATTACGGCTCCTCTGAGAACTGGCAGTTTATCCTGCATCGAAATAGTGACAAAATAAAGAATCCAGACAGGATTTATCCGGGACAGCTGCTCATCATTCCCGATGCGGCTGCGTGGCAGTAAAAACCATTCCTTTTAAACACGGAATACAAAAAAGAAAGAAACACCGGTTAATCTGTATGGTTAACCGGTGTTTCTCTCTTTTTACCTGTTTTATGGATTCACACACGCTCCATTTTCATCAAAAGAGTATACCTTTCCTTCGATCTCCTTAGAAGCCGTTTCCATATCTCCATTCTGATTTAAGTAGTACCATTTCCCGGACAGCTTAACCCAGCCTGTCGCCATGGAGCCGTCTGCATTTAAGTAATACCACTTATCTCCTGATGATAACCAGCCTGTAAGCATTGCTCCGTCCGGCTTTAAGTAATACCAGACTCCGTTCAGGAGCTGCCAGCCGCGGGAATCCTGTTTCCAGGAGCCCTGTACTCCACTGGTTACCGCCCTGGAGGAACCTCCACCAGAAGATTTATGACCGGAATTATGGTCCGGATTCGGGGTCTGGCGTCGGGTCAGTATCTGGTACTGGATTTTTACATCGTTCTTACAACGCAGTTGCCTTCATTTTTTCCATCAACAAAAATACCGCTGCAAAATCATCGAATTCCAATGACGCAGCGGTATCAATTATTAACAGTTACGTTCCATCGTCACACTGCTTCCGGTTATTCATATCCGGTTTCCTTAACCCAAAGCGGAAGCAGGCGGCTGACCACCTCAAACAGAAGACGGTCTTCTTCTCTCTGCAGGTCGCAGCTCCATAAATTCTCCAGCAGACTGATACGGTAACGGATGGTGTTGACGTGAGCATACATGGCGTCCGCCGTCTTCTGGTAGTTATAATGATTCTTGACAAAGCAGCACATGGTATCGGACAACGCATCCCGTTTTTCTTTCGGGTATTCCATCAGCTTTTCCGTCATCTGATCCAAAAGACGGTTCACGGGACTTCCCGGCTTCGGATAATCCAGAATCCGGAATATCCCCAGTTCACAGTGAAAAAATACCGTACGATCCATATCCGTTAAATTTCCCACTTCCACGGAATGGCGTGCCTCTCCCAGAGCCTGGTCCATTTCCGCTGCACTGTAAAGTCCGCTGATCCCCATAATCATATCATCATCGCCAAATCCAATGATCTCTTCCAGCTGCTCTGTCACCTTCATAACATTGTCAGCAGAGACAAACAGCAGCAAATGCGTCTCGTCCAGGAAACAATACCGCAGGCATTTCCGGAAGCTGCGGTGGAGTCTGTATCCCAAGTATCCCTGCTGCTTTAAAATACCTTTGTCTCCCCGCTCCAGCACAACAATACCATACCCATTCTCCGGGAATACCCCTTCGGGAATTGTCTCCGGACGAATTCCCCTGTACGCATTTCCCATAAGAGTACTGATCCCCTCCGATGCCGCAGGAAGCGCCTTCATATATCCGGTCAGAATACAGGCATAATCCAACAGCACATGATCCTCCTCCGTAAATTCTTCCTCACCGCGAATCTGCAGCAGATGGCGCACCTCCCCGTTCACGGTCTGGGAACTGTGAATAAAATGAAATGACCGCCCTTCCTCCCAGCCAAACTCCTGAATGCCTGGAAAGGCAGGCCTTACCACTCTGCGTTTCCACCACTCCGGATAGAAAAACGCTTCACTGAGTTCCGGAGTATCCGGGTAAACTTCGTAATTCTGATGAACGCTGTAGACCCACTGGCCTCCGCAGCGCTCATGAAGCGCCTTTAACAGCTTAAGAATTTCCCCATCACACGCCAGGTTACGCAGTTTGTACTGAAAACAGGTAATTGACTCTTTTTCCATTGGCAGGTACTCCTTTTCAAAAGTCTGGTTTATTACTGTTATCTTACCATAAATCCGTCGGAAAAGACAGCTCGCTGCACCTCCGTTACTGCAGGAAACTTCATAAATGAGGTTGCCTGAAACAGGCAGCTTATGCTATACTTCTATATACAAAACAGACGACAGCCTTTATAAGAAGCTATCGCCGCCGGAAACCGGCTTCTGCCGGCATTCCATCTGCCTGTTCTGTCTGGCATTCTCTGTCCGTTCGGACTTAAGAAATCCACCTTACCGGAATTAATTTCATGATTACCACAAAAACGAATAAAACAAGCAGGGCTATTGTCTGTTTTATTGAAAACTATTATAATGGAGATAGGTTCTTATATAGCTGGAAACGGAGGCTATATGAGCAATACAAACGATGCAGACGCCGCAAAAGACATTCCTGACAATTTTCCGGCGGAAGACCTGGTTCTAAAAAGTTCCATGCAGTTTTTCGGGGATGAACTTCTGTCATACCTTGGAATTACGGCGGAACCAGTAACTGTTGGTCCGACAGAATTTGTCTATTTGACGGCAAAGCAGTTATATGAAGATTTTAACTTCATCAAGCCAGACCGGAGCTGGATTCATCTGGAATTTGAAAGCGACAGCATTAAGGAGGAGGATCTCCGCCGTTTTCGCAGTTACGAAGCGGTCACCTCCTATATCTGCCGCGTCGATATTACCACTTATGTGATCTGCTCATCAACAGTAAAGGAAATCCGTAATGAATTAAAAACAGGTCATAATACCTACAAAATCATCCCTGTCCGGCTGAAGAATAATAACGCGGATGAACTGTTTGCCCGTCTGTTTGAAAAGCAGAAAAACGGTGAAGTGCTGAACCGGGCAGATCTTGTTCCTCTGCTGCTCACCACACTGATGTCAGGTACCACGGATCAAAAAGACCGCATTATTCTGGCAAACCGCCTGATTACGGAATCCGGCGCCCTGTCACAGGGAGAAATCGTAAAGATGCAGGCTGTCCTGTATACACTTGCTAACAAATTTTTGTCAAACCAGGAGTTAACTCAAATAAAGGAGGTGCTGTTCATGACACCATTAGGTCAGATGCTGGTGAATGATGGGTTTGAAAAAGGAGTTGAGAAAGGAATCGAGAAGGGGATCGAGAAGGGGATTGAAAAAGGGGCCCGTGCCCTGATTTCCTCTTATCAGGAAACCGGTCTTTCATATGATGATACCCTCAAAAAACTGATGGAAAAGCTGGAACTGGATTCCCCAACCGCCGCCAGGTATATGGAGAAATTCTGGATCCGGATTCCTGTATGATTCCTCATACTCAGCCAGTATATACTTATGAGGCCCTGCAGAAGAGACAGTCTCTTCTGCAGGGCCTCATAGGTTTATCTTATTAATTAAATGCGCACTGCCGTTTTATATGCGGTATGGAACGCATCCAGAATCTTTCCTGCCTTCACGCAGTCGCCGATTTCATAGACCTCCAGATTCGGTTCTCCCGCCAGCGTGTCGTAGAACGCATGACGCGGCTTTAATCCTACCGCGATAACGACACTGTCCGCCGGAAGCTCTGTTCTGCGTCCGGTCCGGTCATTTACTCCGCGCACGCCCTGTTCTGTCACCTCCGTCACCCGCAGCCCCGGAATGACCGCGATGCGGTTTCTTCCAATCTTCTCATAATAGGCAATAACATCCGTCACGGCACAGTCTGCCATAATGGCATCCTTCATCTCCACAATCGTTACTTCGTGGCCTTTTTCAGCGAGATCGATGGCCGTCTCCGTACCGATCATTCCTCCGCCAACGACCACCACCTTTTTACCGATCTCCGGATGACGGTCCAGAATGGCAAGCGCGTTGATCACATTCTTCCCATCAATACCCGGAACCGCCGGAATCACAGGTTCCGCTCCAACCGCAGATATCACCACATCGTATCCCCCGGCCTTCACCATCTCCGGAGTCAGTTCTTCGCTGACAACCGGAATCTCCAGCTTTTCAATCTGGTGAATCTGATAATCGATCAGATGCCGGATATCTTCCTTAAATTCAGGGGCCGACGCCTCGTGGAGATAGCCGCCCAGTTTTCTCATCTCGTAGATGGTGACATCATGGCCTTTCAGCTTTAAAACGCGGGCAGCTTCCATCCCTGCCGGACCGCCGCCGGCAATGACAACTTTTTTCTTCGTTTCCGCCGGTTTGACAGCCAGATCCTCTTCGAAGCCCAGCACCGGATTCACTGCACACATGACGGTACGCCCCAGGAAGGAACTTCTCTGCAGACAGCCTTCGTTGCAGCGGATACACGGGCGGATGTCTTCCGGACGGTCTTCCATCGCCTTCTTCACCCACTCGTTGTCCGCCCACATCGGACGTCCCAGCGTGATGAAATCTGCCTTTCCCTGCTCCAGAATATCTTCCGCGTACTGAGGAAGCGTGATGGAACCGGAGGCCATAACAGGAACGTGCACCTCTTTTTTCACGGCCTCCGCCGCCCATACATTGTAACAGACCGGCATTGCCATGGGGCTTACCTGGTGAATCATGGTGTGGTGATCTCCGCCCGAGATGTGGAAGGCATCGATTCCCAGTTTCTCCAGCTCTTTCGCATAGTAAATGGTATCTTCGATGGTCATTCCATCCGGTTCATAATCCGTTCCGGATAAGCGGACGGTTAACGGGAAATCAGGTCCCACCTTCCTGCGGCAGTTTTCCACCACCTGTCCCAGGAAACGGAAGCGGTTCTCTCTCGATCCGCCGTACCAGTCGCCTCTCTTATTCGTAAAAGGAGAAAGAAAGTTCGTGATTAAATAGCCGTGAGCCGCGTGGATTTCCACCAGATCAAAGCCGGCATCCACGGCACGTTTCGCCGCATCTCCAAAGGCCTCGATGAGAACCTGGATTTCATCGATGGTCAATTCCTCCGGGATCGCGTGAAACTGGTCGTAAAGCATGGGCCACGGAATCGCGGAAGCTGATTTCATAGGCGGTCCCAGGAATCTCTGGCGGCCGCAGTGTTCGATCTGAATTCCGGCTTTTGCTCCATGGTTCTTGATGCTGTCCGCCAGCCAGCCCAGCCCCGCAATGTGCTCATGGCTGCTGATGCCAACCTGGCAGTGGCAGGACTTGCTGGCAATGTCGTCAATATAGGCGTATTCTACGATTACCAGACCGGCTCCGCCGTCGGCCAGATGGGTGTAGTGATCGACCAGTCTCTGAGTCACGGTGCCATCCTTGTTGCTGAGTCCCGTCGTCTGAGGCGCCTTTACCAGACGGTTCTTTACTCTCAGGGTACCGATCTGCCCCGGTTCAAACAGCTTTGGAAACATTTTCTTCATGATAAATCACTCCTTTTCCTTTTTTATTGCTTCTAACATCTTTTCTTCTGTTATGGGAATCTCATGGAACCGGATTCCCGTCGCATGGGAAACTGCATTGGCGATGGCTGCAGCAGTCGGCACCAGGCCGCATTCTCCGACGCCCTTCGCTCCGAAGGGACCGCTCGGCTCGTTGGTTTCCACCAGAATTACATCGATATCCGGTGTCTCCAGAATCGTTGGAAGGTAATATTTATGGAAGCTGTCCTGGGCCTGCCTTCCCTTTTTGTCATAGACAATCTGTTCGCTTAAGGCATAGCCGATTCCCTGCAGCACAGAACCGTGAATCTGTCCTTCCACAATATCCGGATTGATGGCCCGGCCCACATCGTGAGCCGCCGCCAGACGAAGGACCTCAGTCTGCCCCGTCTCCAGATCCACTTCAACCTCTGCAAAATGAGCGTGCCACGGAGGCGCATTAAACGGTACGGTCTGGCCGATTCCTATGATCTGCCGGTTGGCCCTGTGAATCAGATGGGCCGCTTCCCCGATGGTCATGCAAGGTTCTCCATTTACGGAAATCATCCCATTCTCCAGCGTCAGAGTTTTCAGATCCGCCTTCAGCTGCTCTGCGGTAAACTCCAGGATCTTCTGTTTTGCATCCCGTCCCGCCGCCTCTACCGCAGTTCCCGCCGAATAAAGCGTTCTGCTGGCATGGCTTCCGATGTCGTAAGGGGTGCTGGCCGTGTCTCCAAAGACGATGCTCACCTGATCCATGGGAATTCCCAGGGAGGAGGCCGCTACCTGCGACAGCGTGGTGGCAATTCCCTGTCCCATATCGGGAACACCCACCGCTAAATTGGCGGAACCGTCCTCCATAACGGTCAGATAGGCGTTGTCAAACTCCACCGCAAAGGGCCAGGAGTTGCTTAAATGAGTTCCAGCCGCCATTCCGATGCCCCGCACTTTTTTGCTGTCCGTGGTCTTTTTGAGCCTGTCTCTGTCAGTCCAGCCGATCTTCTCCGCTCCCTTTTCCATACACTCCGCAAGGCCGCATGTAGCGCAGGGATACGGTGGAAGCCAGGGGGCGTATGGAGTCATAACATTTTTCAGACGAAGCTCCATCGGATCCATGCCGAGCCGTTCGGCCATCATATCGACCGTGGATTCCACCGCAAAGTTTCCCTGCGGATTGCCAAAGCCTCTCATGGCACCTGCTGTAGTTGTGTTTGTATAGACGCAGAGACCGTCGTACAATACGTTGGGAATCTGATAAATGCTTATATTTGTCACGCCCAGAACCGCTGTCACGTCGGGTCCCGCATTAGCGTAACCTCCTGTGTTTAAAACGGCGTTCAGATACAGGGCCTGGAAGCTTCCGTCCCGCTTCGCTCCAAGCTTCACCGTTATGTAACCGGAGTGCCTGGTGGTCGAAGCGATAAAATCTTCTTTTCTGTCATAGACAAACCGTACCGGCTTTCCCGCAAGGATCGCCAGCGCAGCAGCTATGGGTTCCGCTTTTCCGCTCATCCCCACATGGGAACCAAACGCGCCTCCGATATAGGGGGGATTCAGTACACGGACCCGGCTGGCCGGCATCCCGAACAGCTTCGCCAGAAGATTCTTTAAGGGATGGGGACTCTGGGTCGTGGACCACACCGTCAAATGACCCGATGCAGAGTAATCCGCCACCGCGGCCTGCGTCTCCAGCTGGCAGTGCTTTACCACGGGAAGTTTAAACCGTTCTTCCAGGATAAGATCGCTCTCCCCAAACCCCTTCTCCAGATCTCCCATGGGAAGCTTTGCCATGCCGGCAATGTTATTTCCGATAAAACATGGATGAACGGGCGGCGCATCTGGTTTCATGGCCTCCAGAGGATCAAAGACCGCCGGCAGCTCCTCGTATTCCACCCGAATCAGCTTAAGAGCCTGCTTTGCCGTCTCCTCCGTATCCGCGGCGACTGCTGCCACCTCATCGCCCACATAACGCAGTTCCTGATTAAAGACCTGCTCATCCTCCACAGGAACCGCAGGCGGGTTCGCCTCGCTGCAGGAGCTGTTAAAATGGCATTCCGTTGTATTTTTATAGGTAGCTACGGCACGTACTCCGGGCAGTTTTTCCGCCTCCGCCGTATCGATAGACACGATTCTGGCATGTGGATACGGGCTTCGCAGTACTTTTGCATGCAGCATCCCGGGAAGCTTTAAATCCGTGGTAAACGCTGCCAGTCCGGTCGCCTTTTCCAGAGCGTCAATTCTTGGCAATGGTTTTCCTACTTCACCTTCCGCCTTCATCCGTTTCGCCTCCTTCCATAAGGGCCAGCGCGCGGGCTGCAAGCTCCACGGCCTGTTCTATTTTCACGTATCCGGTACAGCGGCACAGATTACCTGCCAGCGCGGTTCGGATCTCCTCTCTCGTCGGATGGGGCTTCTCATCGAGGAGCGCCTTGGCCGACAGAATCATTCCCGGCGTACAGAAGCCGCATTGAACAGCCCCTGCGTCGATAAACGCCTGCTGGATAGGATGGGGTTTTCCTGCTGTCTTTAAGCCCTCTATGGTGACAACGCGGCAGCCTTCCACACGCGCCGCCGGAACCATACAGGAATTGACCGCTTTTCCGTCCACAATCACGGTACACGCACCGCATTCCCCCTGTCCGCAGCCTTTCTTCGTTCCGGTGAGCCCCAGCCGGTCCCGCAGAACATCCGCCAGTAAGTCAAACGGCTCGATCTCCACCCGGGTCGGTACATCATTTAATATAAAGGACAGCTTCATTCCTGCTCCACCTCCTTTTTCCCGTTTCCGGCATCTGAAAATGCTTCCAGCAGCGCCCGTTCCACCATCACCGGAAGGACTTCCTCCCTGTAATGCTTCGAACCGCGGATCAGGCTGTCCCTGGGATTCGCATTTTCTAACGCCAGTCTTCCCGCCTCCTGAAACAGCTCCTTCGAAGCTGTTCTTCCGGTCAGAAACGTCTCCGCCGCCTCTGCGCGCACCGGTCCCACACCTACCGGAGCCATGGCAATACGGCACTGTTCCACCACGCCATCCCTGACTGCCAGAAATGCCGCCACACAGACCATGGGCAGCGCCAGAGCCTTTCTCTGTTCCAGTCTGGCGTAACCGCTTCCCTCACCGGGTTCTGCCGCCGGAACCAGAAGCCTCGTAACCAGACTCTTCGTGCTGTCAACCGTACTCTTTCCAAATCCGGCGTAAAGACGATCCATGGAAAGCACTTCTGTTCCGGTTCCATTTACCACCTCCACCGATGCGCCCAGTGCTGCCAGTGCCACCGCACTGTCCGCCGCCGGCTGGCCGTTTACAAGATTGCCGCCGATGGTACTGCAGTTGCGAATCTGATTGGAGCCAACGGAATGGGACGCCTTTGCCAGCGCATATGCGTACTGCCTGATCATGGAACTCGCTGCCGCCTGATTATGGGTGACTGCCGCACCGATCTCCAGAATCCCGCCGTCCCGCCTGATCCCGGTCAGCTCTGGAATTCCCGTGATATCCACGAGACAGTCCGCCTGATACTTTCCGCTCTGCAAATCCAGCACCAGATCGGTACCGCCTGCTATAATCCTTCCGCGTCCCTCATATTGGGCAAGCAGTGCAGGTACCTCTTTTGCCTCCTTTGCCATTATGTAATTCTGTACCATAAGGAAATCAGTCCTCCTTTCGTTTTGCCTTTTTTCGTTCAATTTTCACAGTTTTATTATAACAGTTTCCATCAGGCGCCATCTCCAAAAAATGGATGGTCAATTTTGTAGTTCCTATGGGAATCGTAACAGAATTTTCATAAATCCTTAAAGTCTTTTTTCCGCTTCAATGGTAGAATCATCCATAATAAGGAGGAGAGCCTATGAAAAAGAAAACCGTCTGGACTGCATCCGTACTGGGAGCCGCGGCCTTTCTGGCGGCATTCTGCCTGTTGGCACCGCGCAGCTATCCGGTACCTGCAGATACGACCGTCGGCACCCGCAGCATTCGATATGAAGACCGGCCTGAAACGGCAGCCGAGATCATTGTGGCCCGTTACTTCTTAAACCAGATAACGGGGGATTTTAATGAAATGAAAAACCTTCTTCCCAATACGGAAGCAGACAGGATTACGCTGAAAAATGAGAAAGAAGCATTCCTGAAGGGGGAATCCATGGAAACGTATCTCATCCGTTCCATCACCACCCTGGATCGTGAACAGTATATCGGAGACAACAGAGCATTTTCCTATCCAGGCGCGGAACACAAAGCCCGGCAGGAGAATCTGAAGGATTATGTGGTTGTACATGTGGAATTCTATCAGAAATGGTCAGATAAGGCAGAGGCCCGTGCACCACAGTGGGGCTCCGGAGAATGCGGCCGGAACTTCCTGGTAGGCAGAAAAGCACTGGATAAAAATTACAAAATATATGATTATGGAATGATGATGTAAGGAGACAGATATGAGTAAGGAGATCACATTGGCAAAGGCCGGGCTCTCTAACTGCGAGGAGCTTTACCAATTACAGACCATTTCTTTCCGCCAGCATCTGGAGAAATACCAGGATTATGATTCCAATCCAGGCGCGGAGACGAAGGACCGTACGCTTCAGAGACTGAAAGACCCGTTTACGGATTACTATTTTATCTGCTTATCCGGAAAGCATATCGGTGCGGTCCGCATCAGCCACTTCGAAACTTTATGCAGGCTCAAGCAGTTATTCATTCTTCCTGAATTCCAGGGACACGGATATGCGCAGCAGGCTATTTTACTGGCTGAGGCACTGTATCCGGAGATCCAAAGATGGGAGCTTGATACAATCAGCCAGGAGGCAAAGCTCTGCCACCTGTATGAGAAAATGGGGTATACAAAGACTGGGCGGATGGAAAAGATTAAGGACGGGATGGATCTTGTTTATTATGCCAGGCATACTAAAAGAGCAGGGAATTGCGGCAGACAGGCATGAGAAGCCGCAGGAGATCATACAGCATGGAAAGCCAACTGTAATCAGGAAATAACAGTTGGCTTTCCATGCTTATTATACATATTCAATTTTATTAATCAACGATCGGCCTGCGCACTCTGGGTTCCATCAGGAACCGCCCACGGTTCCAGTACTGAAAGAAGTCTGTCATCATAATTCAAGCCAATACCGGTGCTGTATTCCTGGCTGGGGAGAGTTCCACGGGGATAGGTGATCTCTAAGTGGGTTGGAAAAAGGAGAATATACTCCGGCCGCAGGGCTACTTCCATCTCCCCGCGCAGCTCCGGGCTGACAGCGTCCGAAGCATCTAAGAGCCACTGTCTTGCCTCTTCTTCCGGCAGGCTGAACAAATCCCAGTTGCTGTATACCGCCCCTGTTTCCCTGTTAAACACGGCCCCCAGCCGAATCTCCTCTGATTCCTGGCCGCTTACCGGAATTGCAGCGATTGTGATAAAGCATACCATTGTATCATTAGCTGCGGAAGGCGTAATCTCCTGACGGACATGGCGTTCCTGATACACCGTTCCGTTCTGCCGGCAGGACAGGTAATCCTCATAGGCCTTCTGAAGCTCTGTCTCCGTGTCGTAGAGCAGTCCCTGTTCCTCGTAATAGCCATCTATGGCCTTACGGGCAGATTCATTTAAATCATTAAAACTCACGGTCCCGGCTACGTAATAGTTGTCCGGTCCAACGGTCTTATAGACCGTCAAAAGACTTGTTCCATCTGATAATCTGTAGCTGTCATACGTATTATGCTCGTCCTGCCATAAGTCCGCGCGCTCTCCTCCCGGAAGGGAGGCAGCATTTTCCTGTATCAGATACAGCGTCTCCTCCTCCTGAACAGGGCCTCTGTAACAGCCCGACAGGAATAAAAGGGACAGGACCAGTGCTGATGGGTAAATTCGCCTCGCTTTCATGAGTTATCCTCCTTTATGTTTCTAACACCATGTTATACTTAAAAGCAGGAATTGTCCACCGTTTCATGCTTTTCCGCAGGTTTCAGGAAATCGGTATGATACCCGGCAGCTGCATCAGACCGCACGGATTTACTTTTTCCGGATCCTTTAGGTTCTTTCTCGGCTTTGGGTGTGGGGCCGTGCCGATGGGCTTGATATCCCAGTGTGCCGCCATCTGGATACGAACCGCAAAAATGAACGTGGCTGGCGAACACATGGGCTTTGTGTCCGACAGCCACGTTCATTCTTTGTGGCGAGTAGGAAGCAAGGCGGACACGGGATATCAAGCCCATCGGCGCGGCCCCACACCCAAAGCCGAGAAAGAACCTCCTTTATACCAATGGCCGGATCTCGTAGTCTTCCATATTCACTTCCTTAAATTTCGATCTCTGGAACCGGTCCTTCAGGCCGTATGGAACAGTGCAGTCGAAAATGGTCTTGCAGCTGATTCCCCGGTCTTTCAGCATTGGATTGTATTCCGGTCCCTCTGTTGGGTCCAGCGGATGGCAGCGGACTCCTGGAATGGTAATGGTATCCACATCGCCCTGATAGCGGGTGTTAAGCGCCCATAAAACATCGTCCGAATCGAAGATATCCACATCCTCATCCACCACAATCACATGCTTCAGCTCGGGAAATGCGGTGAGGGCGATAAGCGCCGCCTGACGCTGCCTTCCCTCATCACTGGGAACCTGTTTGGCGAACTGTATGACCGCCATGTATTTGCCTCCTCCGGAGCGGTGGGCATAAACGTTTTTCACACGTCCTGCAAGCGCCTTCTCTTCCATGGTCAGGATACTGGCCTCCGTCGGGATTCCCGCCATGCTCACGTGTTCCTCGCTGGGCCCGATACAGGTCTGGATCATTGGATTTTTCCGATGGGTAACCGCTTTGATCTTTATGACCGGAAGTTCCCCTGACACGTGGCCGGTATATCCCGGAAACTCCGGCATGGCCTTTCCCGTATTAGTATTGATATCTTCCCGCATCCGCTTACCGGCCACCAGCTCCCCCTCAATGACAAATTCTGCGTTGGCGATGGCGTATTCGTCGATGGTCCGGCATTTTGCCATACGAACCGGCTTTTTGCGGAGCGCGCCTGCGATGGATAACTCATTGAAGCCCAGCGGAGTAGTGGGTGGTTCAAAGCAGGAGGCGATCTCGATGGCCGGATCCACACCAATGCTGATGCTGATGGGCAGATTCACGCCTTCCCGCTCCGCCTTTTCCCGAAATGCGTCCAGGTGGCGTACTCCCGGAGTGAAAAACATGGTCATCTCGTCCGCCGACTGCAGGCAGAGACGGTGAATCGTCACGTCCCCTTCTCCCGTTACGGGATCGGAAGCGTAGCACATGCCCATGGTAATGTATGGGCCTGCATCCTCCTCCGTGTTCTGAGGCGCCGGAAGAATCTTTCTGATATCGAAGCCCTCATCCGACGCATAATGAATCTCCTCCTGGCACGGCACATCTCCGCTCTCCGTAAATTCCGGCATGACGGGATTCGCGGCCGCGTCCTTTAAAAGAAAGCCCAGCTTATCCGGCGGGCAGTCCAGCAGATACCCCACCCGTTTCCTGGAAGCCAGAAGGCCGATCAGCACCTGTTTGTCCGGAAATCCTTTGATATTGCGGAAAAGAAGCGCCGGTCCCTCCTTCGTCGGCCGCTTTACCGTACCGCCCGCACCGACATAGCGGTAAATTCCCGCAACTTCTGCGTAGGCATCTACCTCTGTATCGGTACAGGCGATCTGATTTTCATACTTTTTCAGTTCCTCCACCGCACTCCGTAAATCTTCAACCATTCTGATTTCCTCCTTTTTCTTCCTTCTGATCCTGCTGATCCTGCCTCAAACCGGCGGCAATCCGGTGAGCGCCTTCTTCGCACAGCGCAATGACGCCGGTGATCTGTTCCTTCGTTATTCCGTCCACATGGATGCCGGCCAGTACGGCCAGCCCCCCGGGAACCACGGATTCCAGTTCCCGGTAAATGAGTTCTGTCACCACGCCTTCCCTGTGGCCTTCTCTGGCATTTGACAGGCATTCATCTCTGTCACCGAAGGCAATGGCTCCAATGTGGCCCGTATCGCCGCCTGCTGCCAGCACCAGACAGTCGGTTCCCATCCGGAGCACCCGAAACTGCACAGAGACGCCGTGACCTGTCATGGTAAAATCCATCAGTTCCTCAAACATGGTCCCGCACCTTCTCTCCCCATCGTTTTGCACCTTCCCATGGAATCCGGAACTGGTCCAGAATCTTCATAATCTGGTGATTTACAATGTCCTCCACGGTCTCCGGGTGGTTGTAAAATGCCGGCATGGGAGGCACTATGACAGCGCCCATCTGCGAAAGTTCATACAGATGTTTTAAATGAATGGTGTTAAGCGGCGTCTCCCGGGGACAGACCACCAGACGGCGCCGCTCCTTCAGGGCGACATCACAGACACGAGTGATCAAATTGTCCGCGTATCCATTCGCAATTCCCGACAGCGTCTTCATGCTGCACGGCAGGACAACCACGCCATCCACCGGATAGGAGCCGCTGGAGATACAGGCCGCCAAGTCGCGGTTATCGTAGCAGTGGTCTGCCAGAGAAAGAATCTCCTCTTTCGTATACTCTGTTTCAATCTCCAGATTGATCCAGGCGTAATCACTGAATATTACATGGGTTACAACTTCTTTCCTCTCCTTTAAGGCCTCCAGAAGCTTTACTGCGTATATCGTTCCGCTGGCCCCGGTTACACCGATGATCAGATCCATGAAAACTCCTCCTTTTTGCCGTTCCTGTTGTCGTATAGAAGCCCGCCAGCCTCTTGGCTTTTCCGTAACAGTTCAGCCTTCCGTTCCGGCCGCCGCTGGCCGGAACGGCGCTTCGTTTCCCCTCAACTGTACCGGAAACCGCCTGTACAATCAATTCCTTTTGTGGTATCATTGTTTCCATAACCGAATGAATGAACGGAGGCGGAATATGACATTTGATCAACTGCAGTACTTTGTGGCGGTCGTGGAAAGCTCCACTTTTTTTGACGCGGCGGAAAGCCTTCATATCGCTCAGTCCACCCTGTCCAAACAGATACGGAATCTGGAACTGGAGCTGGATGTCCAGCTGTTTGACAGAAGCCGCCGCCACGCCTCTTTAACGGAGGCCGGACGCGCCCTCTATCCCGATGCGGTTAAGCTTTTGAAGGGTGTTCAGGAAATGAGGCAGCATCTTGCTCCATATCAGGACAGCCGGAAATCCATCATACATTTAGGAGTCCTTCCTATTCTGCATCAGTACCGCTTAAATCCCATTTTAAAGCAGTTTACCGAGTCTCATCCGGAGATTTCCCTCTTGATTGACGAGGTGGAGGATGAACCGCTGCGGCAGGGCTTCCGCCATGGCAGCTACGATCTGGTCATCGGCCGTCCGGAGCTGCTTACCGGCATTCAGAGCACATGCCATCTGCTGGCTCACGACCGGCTGGTGCTTCTGACCCCCACAGACCATCCGCTGGCGGGCAGGGCAGCCGTTCCTCTGGAAGAACTGTCCGGAGAATCGTTTATTCTGATGCATCCCGACAGCAGCATCCACCGGCTGTGTCTCACGGCATGTCAAAAAAAAGGATTCCAGCCCGCTGTCACCCGGACAGCCAAGATAGAATCCATTGTCAGCGCCGTCGCCGCCGGAGAGGCGGTGAGCCTGCTTCCTTACAGCAATTTAGATGTATTCCGCCATGAAAATGTCGTAGTGATACCGTTACAGGAGCCTGTCGCAGCCAATGTCGTCCTGGCCTGCCAGTCTCCAAAAAAACTCTCACGCTGCAGCCGGACTCTCTGGAAATACTTATCCACGTAAACCGTTTTAACGAAAAAAGAAGCTGTGCAGAATTCGCTCTGCGCAGCTTCGTCTCTCTTTATATTACGTTCTTACCGGTTTTCTTCCATCGACACGCCGGCGATCTTGATGTTCACATCCAGCACGGTAAGTCCCGTCATGTTCTCAATCGCACTCTTTACCTTGTCCTGCACTTTTTCACAGACTTCCGGAATGCTGAAGCCGTACTTGATGTTTAAGGATAAGTCTACGGATACGTGCTCTTCCGTTACTTCGACCTTTACGCCCTTGGATAAATTCTTCATCCCCAGCTTTCCAACCAGTTCGTTGGTAATGTTGCCTGCCATCGAATCCACGCCGTCTACTTCCGTCGCCGCAAGGCCGGCAATGATGGCTACCACTTCATCTGCAATCTGTACTTCGCCGATTTTATCTTTTTCATATACTTTATGAGTATTTCTGTTCTCTGTCTCTGCCACAATGATTCCCTCCTGTTTTCAATTCTTTCCACTACCTGGATTATAGACTATTATAGCAAAGACAGCCACAGTTTGCAAAACATTTTTCTATTCCTGTCCCAGAATCCCCGCTTCTAAGTCACTTAACATCACATCGGCAGCGGTGATTCCGCCTTCTGCCAGATACCATACGGTTGGCGTCAGGTAGACAATACGGCCGTTTTTGTATGCATCTGTTTTCTTTACCAGTTCGTTATCCATCACTTCTCCCGCCAGCTTCGCGCCTTCCGTGTTGATTGCGGAATCACGGTCCAGGACAAAGATATAATCCGGGTTTAAGGAAACGAGAAGTTCGAAGGAGGATTCATTGCCGTGTGTGGAGTCCACATCATTGGCCAGATTGGTGAATCCGACTTCATTGCCGATCAGGGAGCAGCGGCTTCCGTCACCAAGCGTGTTGAAATTGCTGCTGGTCACCATACCGATCACTGCGGTCTTTCCCTCTGCCGCCTGACGAAGCGTCTCCACACGGGCGTCGATTCCGGCCAGTTCCTCAGCCGCCTTTTCTTCCTCCCCGAAGATGGACGCAATCATGGACGCGTTGTTTTTCACACTCTGAATCACGCCCTCTTCATAGTCCACAGCCGTGTAAACGACGGGAGCAATTTTAGACAGTTCGTCATACTGCGCGCTTAAGCGGCCGCCGATAAAGATCACATCCGGTTCACTGGCCATGAGCGCCTCCATATCCACTTCCTTTAAAGTACCGAGATTTACAATGGCGTCGTTGTTGTTATACTCCATCAGATAATCGATTTTGGAGGATTTCGGCATTCCCACAATCTGACTGCCCAGTCCCCAGTTATCCATCATGTCAAGCACCGCCATGTCCAGAATGGCAACGCGCTCCGGATTATAAGGAACCTCCAGTTCCACTTTCTCTCCGTTTCCATTCAGGGTCGTTACGGTGACGGATTCCGGTGTTTCCGAAGCCTGAGCGGTTTCATTCCGGCTCTCAGCCAGGGCAGATTCGGCTTCAGCGGAAACTGTCGCTTCGCCGGACTGTCCGTCTGTTGTTTTTGACTGTCCGGTCCCCTGCCCGCAGGCTGTCATAGAAAGGGCTGCTGCCATTGCAAGTGTCAGTAAAGTCATTTTTTTCATAATCAGTATCTCCTTTTTCATCTGAATTATTTATAATCAGCATGGTGAATCAGCATCCGTTACTGACGCAGTTTCATGTCAGTACACTAGTAATAGATCGATAACGGTTTCCCTTCGATTTGCAGAATCTCGAAATCTACGCGGTATATTTCGGAAAGATTTTCCTTTGTCATCACTTCCTCCACCGTCCCGAATTTTGAGATTTTTCCATCCACAAATGCGCAGATATAGTCGGAGTAAAATGCTGCGTAATTGATCTCGTGCAGGACGAGAATCACGGTTTTTCCCAACTCATCACACAGTCTGCGGACGATTTTCATCATATTGGTGGCGTGGTAAATATCCAGGTTGTTAGTCGGCTCGTCAAGCAGGATGTATTCCGTGTCCTGCGCAATGACCATGGCAATGTAAGCGCGCTGGCGCTGGCCGCCGGACAGTTCGTCGATAAACCGGTCCTCAAATTCCTCCAGTTCCATATAAGCAATGGCCTTATCGATGATTTCTTCATCCTCCGCCGTAATCCGGCTGCCGCTGTATGGAAAACGGCCAAATGCCACCAGCTCCCGGACCGTCAGCTTCATCTGGACGTGGCTGCTCTGGGTCAGAATAGCCAGACGCTTCGCCAGATCCCGGCTCTTCCACCTGGAAATATCCTTTCCCTCGAAATCCACCGAGCCGTCATCCTGGGCGATCAGCCTGGAGATCATTCCCATGACCGTTGATTTTCCGGCTCCGTTGGGACCGATCAGCGAGATCACCTTTCCCGCCGGCAGTTCGAAGGAAACGCCATCCACCACGGTTTTTCCATTGTATTTTTTCAAAAGTTCTTTGACAAACATCGTTGTCACCTCCTTATGATGGTTATCCACGCCTACGCAGAACGGCTCGTTCGCAGCAGCAGATAGAGAAAGTAAATTCCGCCTCCCACAGTAATAAACACACTGACAGGAACGCTGTAAGTAAATATCTGCTCTGTAATCAGCTGGCCGCCTGCCAGTATCACCATTCCGATCAGCGCTGATCCGGCTATCAAATAGCTGTGGCGGAACGTTTTAAACAGCTGCCTTGACAAATTGGCGATAATCAGGCCCAGGAATGAGATCGGCCCGACCATGGCCGTCGCTATGGCGATAAACAGAGTCACCCCCAGAAGCAGTCTGCGCACGGTGCGGTCATAGTCCACCCCCAGATTAATCGCCTGCGCCTTTCCCAGTGTAATGACATCCAACAGCGCCAGTTCCCGGCGGAGGGCAAGGAGCAGAACTGCGATCAGAACCAGGGAAAAGAAAATAATTTCCGTATTTACATTGGTGAAGCTGGCGACCAGCGATGCCAGAAGGCTGTCGTACTCGTTGGGGTCCATGATACGCGTCAGCGTCGTCTGCATGCTGGTAAAAAAGGTGGACAGCACCGTTCCGGCCAGCAGAACATACAGTACGTTATGGCTTGTCTTTTTAAATAAGTAACTGTAAATGACGGTGGCGATGATCGCCATAAGCACCAGATCCACCGCAAACGAAAGATTGGTATTGCGGGCCAGCAGACTGGTGGATCCGAAGAAAAACACCACCGCCGTATGAATCAGCGTATAGAGGGAGTTCATCCCCAGAAGGCACGGTGTCACAATGGTATTGTTGATCACCGACTGGAAGATGACGGAAGCCCCTCCGATGCAGAACGCCGTAATCAGCATGACCGCCAGCTTTGGAATCCGCAGGCTCATGGCGTAGCTGAAATATTTCATATTCACATTCAGAAAGAGATAGAGTACGGCGGCCGCTGCTGCCAGCAGTGAAAGCATCACCAGCTTCTTTCCGTTGATGCTTCCTGTCTTTTTCCTCCTGCTTCCTGTCTCCTGTTTCATGCTTCTGTTCCTCCAGTCTGCGGCGAGGGTACTGCCGCGGCTCTCTTTTTCCCGAAGGGGAGGGAAATGCTTTTCCGTCCGTGGTTTAAGCGGTAGATCAGCATACCCACAAAAACTGCGCTTCCGATGACGCCGATGATTAATTCAATGGGCAGCTCATAGGGCGCGATCACGGTCCGGCCGATCATGTCGCAGACCAGGACAAACAGCGCTCCAAACAGGGCGGTATCCAGCAGAGTTCCCCGTATCCGGTCGCCTTTAAACATGGCCACCAAGTTGGGAACGATCAGTCCGATGTAAGAGACGCTGCCGACAACGACCACGATGCTGGCCGTAATCATGGCGGCGATGCTCAGTCCCAGGAAAAGCACGACATTGTAGTTGACACCCAGATTTTTTGAGAAATTCTTCCCCATTCCCACAATATTGAAATGATTGGCAAACAAAAATGCCAGAAGCACCAGCGGAAGCGTTAAATACACCAGTTCGTAGCGCCCTCTGATCACCAGGGAAAAATGTCCCACCAGCCAGGACGAAAGAGCCTGGGTCATGTCGTATTTGTAGGCCAGATAGCTGGTCACGCCTCCGATCACGTTGCCGAACATGATTCCCACCAGCGGAACCATGACCACGTCCTTAAACTGGATTCTCTGAATGAAACAGACGAAGATCCATGTCCCCGCGATGGCCGCAGCAAAAGCGAAGACGGCCCGTCCCCACAGGGAAGATGACGGCATAAACAGCAGCGCCAGTAAAATACCGAACTGCGCCGACGAAATCGTCGCGCCCGTGGTTGGGGAGACGAATTTATTCATGCAGAGCTGCTGCATGATCAGACCGGAAATACTCATACCGACTCCGGTACAGAGAATTGCCAGAAGACGGGGCAGCCGGGATATAAACAGAATTTCCATCTGCTCAAAATCCCCCCGCAGCACACCTTCCGGGCTGAGTTCCATAACGCCCAGAAACAGTGATACCACCGACAGCACGGCCAGTAATACGGCCAGAAGGATGGTTAGAGTCTTTGGTTTTATTTTAGGTTCCTCCTCTCAAGCTATGTACAGGCTTTAGTTAGTTTACGCTAACCAAAGTGGTAAAAAAATACAACACGCAGGATATCCCATCACATGCATACTGGACTACTATGATTCTCACACCGCGCGCCGCCTGATTATCATAACACAGAGAGTTAGTCATGGGCAACTCCATAAAATGCACAAACTTTTCTCAATAACAGAAGAAAAAAACAGCGATTTCCGGTAATGGAAATCGCCGGAAATAAAGAGCAGGGATGCGAAAAGCCATTTGCAGCTTTTCGCATCCCTGTCTGCTCATTCCGTTTATTCCCTTCTATTCTTCCAGCTTCATCAGGGTAATCACGATGTTCTCTGCACCCACTTCTGTTTTGCGCTTTACGATGTCCTCAATCTGGGCACGCTGAGGATCGGTAATGCTGGAGGCGTTGATAACGACATCGACCTTTCCGCTGGTAATGCTGACAACCGGATCGGAGAAGCCCTTGGCCATCAGAAGAGTCTCCGCGGCGTTCTCTTTTTCGGAAATTGCAGTCATGTCGATCATTTCCTGGATCGCTTCCTGTTTGGCTGCCTCTTCGATGTTCTCATTGTTGATCAGATTCATCAGGGTCTCTTTGTTCTTGGCACGGACCTGCTCTCTGCTCAGCTGAACGTTCGCTATGTAATCTGACACATTCATACCACTGGTTAAGACTGCTTCCCCCGGATTTTCCAGACCGGTTTCCGTGTCACTGGACGCTGCGTCATTCGCTGCCAGCTGTCCGCCTTCTGCCGCCGAATTGTCGGCTGCATTGGCCGTGTCCGCGGCTGCATCTCCCGCCACGCCTTCCTGATTGCTGGCCGCCGCGCTGCCGGAGCCGTCTGTATCCTGAGCGGCCAGGCTTTCATCACTCGGATCATTGTCAAGGCTTGCAATCTCCTGGTAATTGCCGGGATCGCCTGTCAGCGCCTGGTTCTCGGCCAGAATGTCCTCATCGGATATATCTGTCACACCGGCCTCATACACGTCGGTTCCCGACGCCATTTCCTGTTTTCCTGCGTAGTTTAGATATCCGGCAGCCGCGATCATGACCGCCAGCGTTGTGATGATAATCTGATTTCTTCTGAACAGTTTTTTCATATTCATTTTCTTTGGGGTTCCCGGGACTTTAGATTCTCTGATATCTTTTAAGCTTCTCATTCCTAACACTCCTTTTTTATTCCACCCTCTTTAATACTTTTATTTTATGTGGCGGCAAGTCAAATAATGCTTCCATCGCGCCTGAAATTTCAGCTTTTACAGTTGGACTGCCTCCGCCCTGGGCGCTGATGATGATTCCTTCTATTTCAGGGCGGATTTCTTTCTCCACGATCGGCGCCGTGTTTTCCCCGGATCCGGTCAAAATTGTACTTTCCTGCTGTTCTGCGCTGCTGCTCTTCCTCGTTCCGCCGCCGCTGTCCTGTTCCTCCGTGCTGGAGCTGCTGGTATTTTTATCTACACGCAGCACCTTCTCCTCAGAAGATTTGAGCACGATCATGACATCAACAGTTCCGACGCCATCCACCGTCTTTAAAATCTGCTTTACCCGCTGCTCCAGCTGCTGTTCATAGGTACGGTCCGCATTTGCGGCCGCGGCCACCGGTTCTCCCGCCTCTGTCACCAGACCTTCCTGTAAGACAGCTTCCGTTCCCGAAGCGGCGTCTTTCATCATCTTCTTTTCCGTCTCCGGACCGGATGGAATCGTGAGGACCAGGAGCAGAAGTCCTGCCGCCAGCAGAATCAGCCATTTATCCTTACCCAATTTCCAGTTGAATTTCAATGTCCTGTTCCTCCAAATCATAATATTCTGAAATGCGCCGTCTTAAACCTGCCAGAGCAGAATTTTCTTCCTGCCGGTGATCCGGCTGCCCCGCCGCTGCGCCGGCCGGTTTCGTTATCTCTCCGGCGGACGTTCCTGTTTCTGCACCGGCTGCGGCCGGATTTCTTTCTCCGGCTTTCTCCGACACCTCTGTGCTCCCGCCGCCGAGTTCCACGCGGATCCGTTCCACAGGTTCCACTGATTCAACTGGCCTGATTTTGGTATTGTTCCCCTGATCCGTCTGTCCTGGGCTGTCCGGAGCAAGGCGGAGGCTGACGGATACCACGTGACCGAACCTCGCATTCTTTTCATCCCCGTCAATGAGAGCCTTCGCCTTCACACAGACAAATCCCGACGATTCTGCCATGGTACGCAGGTCATGCTCCACCGCCTCCTCGTACTGGCTCACCATACTCTTTAAACGAACGCTTTCCATATCTGAGATCTGGGCCGAAAGCTCCGACGCCTCTTTCTGAAAGCTGATGGCTTCGAAGTAATAGGCCAGTTTGTCATCCAGCCGGAGTCCCCCCGTAAACGGTTTTAAGACCAGCAGAATGAGCACCATGCCCGCAAACAGCCGGAAATATTTTTCATACTTCTTATCGGGAAGAAGATTGGTTACCACTGTCATAAAGATCAGATAATACGTGATATTTCTGATCCACTCATAGATACCTTCCATGTCAATCACCCTGCGTAATACGTTACATTTGTGGAGGCGCATACCACTGCGACAGTCACTACGAACAGCACAATCGCGGAGGCCGCAATGGACAGCAGAATTTTATGCCCTCGGGCCATGTCCGAGATGCAGGATACAATCCGTTTATCGCATACCGGCTGCAGGACAGCCGCCACGCACTGATACAGAATCATGAGAATCACCAGCTTCAGCATGGGAATCAGCGTGATGATCACCAGAACCACCACCCCGGCGGCACCCATGGTATTCTTTACAAGGACGCCTGAACCAATCACCATCTGCGTCACGGCGCTGGCCCCCTGCCCCACCCCCGGTATGATTCCGATCAGTTTCTGAACGGCTCCCGTTTTCATGGAATCCACGTAGGGGAGCACCAGCCCCTGAATGAGGTGAAATCCCAGAACAATACCGACCATTGTCTTTAGGCTCCAGGTGATCACATCATTTAAGAGATCCGTCAGCTTCGACAGGATGTCCTCCTTTGCAATGTGGCCTGCCATGACGAGAAGCGCGTAGACCTTCACCATGGGAAGAAGGACCGAGGCGGTAATGGTCTGAGCCACCGTGATGGCAAACAGCGTAAATTCATAGGAAGCGACTGCCGATACGCTTCCCCCCGCAAACGCCGCCGCCAGAAAATACGCCGGCATCAGCGCCTTCATAAATCCCAGAATCTGATTCACCACACTGCCTGCGATGGTAATACTCGTAAAAAAACTGGCTGCCAAATAGGTAAACAGCAGCAGATAGGTGACGAAAAAGCCTGTCTCCGATATCTGGCTTCCTGTAAAAACATTGGAAAAATTGCTAAACACGGCGCCGATAATTCCAAGAATAATAATCTGCCCCATCATATAGCTGTTGTTTCTGACTTCCGAAAACAGTGCGTCACGAATGCTCGTACCGATCTGCCCCATCACATCTCCCAGTCTGCCCGCCATGATGTCCTTCATCATCTGTTTAAATGACAGGTTCCAGCCGCTCGTTCCCTGTGCATTAATATAATCCTGGATTTCCGACAGATCATACTGTTCCAGATCCATGGAGACCTCTTTTGTCTCCGCTTCATCCACCGTCTTCCCGGAATCGACCGGAGATTGTCCACCATGCTCTGCCGCAAAGCTTAAGAAGCCAGCGCACAGTCTGCCTTCGGAGAACACGCCTCCGGTTCCGGCCAGAAGGAGTGCCAGTACCAGTAAAACAGCTGTTTTTAACAGACGCCCCTTCATGACAGAAATACCTGCAGTGTCTCGATGAGGGCCAGAAGAATCGGCATGCTGACGGCAAGCACCGACAGTTTACCAAAGATTTCGATCTGTGTTCCCACAGCGCCGTACCCGGCATCTTTGCAGATTCCGGCGGCAAATTCTGCCACATAGGTGATCCCGATCATTTTAATCAGGGTGGATAAGTACACACTGTTGATCTTAATATAAGACTGAACCTGTTTGATGGTATCCAGAATTGTAGTCAGCTTTCCGACTCCGTAAAAAAAGATGAAAAATCCGGCTGCCATCACCAGATAGATACCGTACTCTCCCTTCATTCCCTTCAGTGCAACAGCCAGAAGGACTGCTGTGATTCCGACTACGGCTATGGTCACTACCGTCATATTCTCACTACCCCTACAATGCAAACAGATTTTTAATGGTTTCAAACAGCTGATAAATGTAAGGCACCAGCCAGAACAGCACCAGGATTAAACCCGCGAGACTCGTTAAAAATGCCTGTTCTTCCCGCCCGCTGTGCTTAAGTACCTGGCAGATGACGGAAACCAGGATTCCAACCGCCGCTATTTTGAATATCAGATTGACCCCCATGCTATCCTCCTTATACACACTTGTTTCGTCCGCGTCCGGACTGCCGGCCCGCATACGCTTCCGCCGTCCGGCGTATTAATACATCATAATCGTTAAGAAGATTCCGCCCATAATACCGAGGCTGGTATAGAGACGGCTTCGCTCCTGCTTATGCTCCCTTAAATATCCGATGGTTAAATCCAGCTGTTCCAGATAAAGAAGAATCGTCCGCTCCTGCATTTCCAAGTCTAAGTAACCCAGGTGCTCCCCCAGTCCTTTTAAGCTCTGCCTGTCCTCTTTGGAGAGGCAGAAGGCTTTTGGAAGCTTCTCGATCTCCTCCTGCCAGATATCGTAAAATGGTTCCCCCCGCTGTCCCTCCATCCGCCCAGCCACCCGGACAAACAGATCGCCGATCTCGCCTCCGCCCTTCTTCCCCGTCCGCTCGAAGCTTTCGGGGAGTGCAGAGCGGGCGTATACGATCTCTCCCTTCAGCAGGAAGATCATTTTTCTCAAGTGTTCCATGGTTTTTAGCCGTTCTCCCCACTGCCCCGCCAGGAAGAATCCCATACCGGAGCAGGAAACCACGACAAGAATGGCTCCCAGCAGTCTGACTCCCGTGTTAACCATATGCCATGCACTCCTCGCTGTTCCATCTCTTTCCCATACGGTGAACCTCCGCCTTATAGAGCTGGGTTCCGCGGGAATCGTAGATCTGATCGATATTTCCGATCTTTCCTTTATTATTCAGCACAATATACCGCTCGAAAATCCGCTCATCCACCAGCCTTCTGAGCACCGGCTTCTGTTTCAGATCATCGATGGAGCTTCCGTGCACCGTGGCAATCAGCTTGCATCCGCAGTTCATAACGTATTCCACGGCCTCCAAATCTTCCCTGCTGCCTATTTCGTCAACGGCAATGACCCGGGGGGACATGGTCCGGATCAGCATCATCATGCCCCGGGCCTTTGGACAGCAGTCGAGAATGTCGGTGCGGATCCCCAGCTCATTCTGAGGAATCCCCTGATAACAGGCGCCGATTTCCGACCGTTCGTCCACCACCCCCACCGTCATGCCCGGATGAGCCTCCGTCCCATTGGAAATCTGCCGGATCAGATCGCGAAGCAGCGTCGTTTTGCCGCACCGGGGCGGGGAAATAATCAGGGTGTGCAGAATCTCTTCACTGTCGTAGAGATACGGCAGCACCGGGGAAGCACAGCCCTTCACCTGGTGGGACAATCTTACATTAATAAAGGATATAAACTTCATCGTCTTAATTCCCGACTCATCCAGAATCGTTTTTCCTGCCACGCCGATACGGTGACCTCCCTGGATGGTAAGAAATCCCTGTTTCATCTCTTCCTCAAACGCATACAGGGAATAATTGCTCATGTATTCCATGGTTTCCTTTAACTCGTTCCGGCTCACTAAGTAGGCGTCCCGGCAGTCCCGGCTCAGCTGGCCCAAGCGGCTTATGTAGTATTCCTCGTTCTTGTAAACCATTAAAAGCGGTGCTGCAACCCGCAGGCGGATCTCCTGCACTTCGTCAAAGCTTACGGCAACCCGGGTCAGAATCTCTCTTATATTCTTCGAAAAGATCTTTATGAGCTCGTCTTTTTTCTCCACCTTCATCCCTCCTCTTACCTCAATATATGTGAAGGGGGACAAATTATGACGGAGAATTATTTTCATTTTTCAGAGGTATATGGTATGATAGCTGTATGGAATACCGTAAACAGGAACCATCGATACCACTGAGCCGAAGTGATTCGGTTCAGCACAGCGGAAAGGAACATATATGAAGAAAAAGCTGCTGCCCGGCCTTATAATCGCCCTGGGCCTTTTAACCTCCGCATGCCATACAGACAGCGGTTTTGACGCCCCTGCTGAGTCCTTTCAGAAGGAGAGCCAGGCGGAAACCGTGTCTCCGGCTGAGGAAAAACCCGCTGCAAAAGATCAGAGCTCTGATCCGGCAGATCATGTTTCCATCGGGACTGAGGAAACGAAAGATACAGAAACCGCTTTCCATACTTTTTCTGTTAAAGCATTGAATCATTTAAACGCTGACCCCAGCCTGATCTCCAACCGGTATGTCAAGGCCGGTGACATAAGGACTGCCATATCCTTTTCACTGGCACAGGATTGGAAAGAGTCTGACAGTCTGACCTGTCATTTCCAGACTCAGGATTGTCAATATGAAAGCAGTTGGAACGGAACCGCCGACGCGGTAATTAATACAGAGAGTGGGACAATGACGTACAAGCTCATACCGGAATTCTTTGGAACGAATCAGAAAAACGAGACATGTGAAATCACCTTTCATTTAGACGAAACAGTGCCTTATATTGCAGTTGAGGGGGATCCCCGTCTGGAAGGAGAGTACTATTCATTTCAGGATTCCTTCAGCCGTCCGGATGAATTCACCCGCTATCTGGGAAAAGCTGATCTGTATCTATACCCAACCGAAGACCTTAAGCTGCTCAGAAATGAAATTTATGCGGCGCATGGACGGAAATTTGATACGGAGAGCCTCAATCAGTATTTTTCCGCTCAAGCGTGGTATCGCGGACTTCTGGAACCGAACGCATTTTCAGATGCCGTGCTCTCTGACATTGAAAAGAAGAATATTACGCTGATCCGGAAATTGGAAGAGATTCCTTACAATGAAAGGAATACGATAGACGGCATTCAATATGGCGATGAGTGGGATCGGCTTCCGGTGGCGCCGTATCTTTCTTATTTGCATCCGGGCCATGAAACCGGGCTGTCTGCCGACTTATCAAAGGCTGAGGATATGGGCGTATATTACTGCGCCCCCGGTTCCATCTCCATTCCCGCTTCCATCACACAGGAGCAATTTTCCCAGGTCCAAAACGGCGGGGAAGTCGAACTCGTTCTAAATGCACTGACTGGCAAAAGCAGGATGCTATCCCTGAATCCCAACGCCGGGCCCAGCGGTTCAAACGGCTATTTGACGTATGACAAAGGTATGGATCCCTCCACTTACGGCAATGAGGCGGCGATCACCGCGGATTTAGAGAACGGAACGTATACCCTGTGGGAGGACAGTGACGATACGATTATGAAAACGGTCTATGAGGGCGATATTTATATCCTCAAAGGCGCCGTCACAGGCACCTATACCAACCTTGCGGAAGCATCAAAAACTCAAAAGGAACTATATGCCGGAGAACCGGTTGAAGAAGGCAAAGAGGAGGCTTCGGCTGAATATACCGTATACGGTAATGATCTTTACTATAATGAGAAAGGGTATTTTACAGCATTTTATTATCTTGGTGATTAGGTAGAAAAAGGAAATTGGATAAAAAAAGGACCTTCGGATATGGTGATCTGAAGGTCCTTTTTTGTGGAGATCAAAATGTTTGTGGGACGTTTTTTTTTACAGATTGGTTGACATTAGGAGAGTGTAAAATAAAGTGTGTAAGTTAAGAAAAGAAAATTTCAAAACTTACGCACTTTGTTCGTTTCACAGAGTGTGTTAAGATATCAGGAAAGGATTAGCAAAGGATGAACACACTCAGTATGGCAAGAAAGAAAAAAGATTTAAATCCCAATCAACAGCTGGCGAGAGCAATTCTCGAGCAATACCAGCCTAAAAGCGTAGAAGATATGCAGGATGCTTTAAAAGATATTTTTGGTCCTATGTTTGAAGCAATGCTTCAAGGAGAAATGAACAGCCATTTAGGTTATTCCAGCAATGAGCGTGGAGAAAAGGAAACTTTAAACAGAAGAAACGGTTATACCAAAAAGACTTTAAAAACAACGGTTGGAGATGTCCCTGTTGAAGTTCCACGTGACCGTGAGGGAACCTTTGAACCGACCATTGTGCCAAAAAGAAAAAGAGATGTTTCCGCTATCGAAGATAAAGTTCTGGCTATGTATGCAAAAGGAATGAGCCAGCGGGATATTGCGGATACGATCGAAGATATTTATGGATTTGATATCTCCCACGAAACTATCTCTGAAATTACAGACAGCGTCCTGGAACAGCTTGAAGAATGGCAGAACCGTCCTCTGAAGAAATTTTATACGTTCTTATTTGTGGATTGTTTGTACGTAACGATTCGTAAAGACTATGAGACAAAGAATTATGCCGTTTATGTAATTCTGGGCTATGATGTGGATGGACAGAAAGATATTCTTGGTCTTTGGCTTAGTGAATCAGAAAGTAAGCATCAATGGATGCAGATTTTTGATGAGATTAAGAATCGGGGCGTGGAAGATGTGCTGTTTCTTTCTATGGATGGTGTAAGCGGACTTGAGGAGGGAGCAAAAGCAATTTTCCCCAATGTAGCGGTTCAAAGATGTATTGTCCATCTTATCCGCAATGCCATAAAATATGTTCCAAATAAAGACTATAAACGTTTTACAGCCCAGTTGAAAAAGGTCTACGGTGCGGCCAGTCTGAAAGCGGCAGAATCTGAATTTGAACGTTTTAAGCAGGCATGGAGTCAATACCCG